>Ga0307380_10000015_pt1 | contig 359321 bp, 377 predicted proteins | sample UN3MG_FD_202239 | JGI IMG/M metagenome (GOLD analysis project Ga0307380, IMG submission 202239) | Soil microbial communities from Risofladan, Vaasa, Finland - UN-3 | ecosystem: Environmental > Terrestrial > Soil > Coastal area > Acid sulfate soil | place: Finland: Risofladan, Vaasa... | reverse complement strand
GCATCTTGCCAAATAAGATTGCCATCATGATTATGAATCTTTCCAAACCAACTAAAGTAGTTATACATAAAGGCTACTTCGACTAAAGGAATACCCCATTTAAGATAAAAGTAATCCTTAAATTTATCAACAAACTTTTCGTAATCCAAAGGAAAAACTTTTGCCTTCTGATTCCACTCCAAATCAACAATAAAAAAATCTGTTGCTAAAGTATGGGGTTTTTCTGGAAATTTAGCAAACCAAGCACAAGTAGCAATATACTTCTCTTCTTTATTCATTCTTTTTATCAAATTCTCTAAAAATTTAAGGTTAATCATCCAAGTATCAGCGGCAGTGACTAAGCAGTATTTAATCCCTAGTTTCTGACTTTTTTGAGAAATTGCCTTGATACCGGCATCAATCATATTAGCGGCGCCTAGAAAATGGCCCGGGTTGTCCATTTGGATCAATTCATCTTCAAGATATTTTTTGTAGTTATATTTTGGTCCACCATTGTAGCAATGCACCAAATAGGTGCTACCCAAAACCTTGCTTTTGGAATAAAGATTTTTGGAAATTTCTTGATTAATATAGGCGTCCGTTATTTTATTGTGAGTATAAATTAAATGGCCAATCATAATTTATTTTTATTATAGTTTATTCGTATTTCGGATAGCAGCATTTTTTATATTTTTTGTTCGAACCGCAAGGACAGGGGTCATTCCGACCAACTTTCTTTTTCCGGGGAATCGCTTGTTTTGCCTGTTGAGGTTGGGCCGTTAAACCCATATTGTCTTTGGTATCAATATTAGTTTGGATTGGTTGTCTTTGGGGTTGAGGCTGGCCAATCTGAACTCTAAAGATTTGTCTAATCAGATCGTGATCAATTGAATCTAGTAATCTTTCAAAAGAAGTAAAAGCTTCCTTTTTGTATTCCACCAAAGGATCCTTTTGGCCATAACCTCTTAAACCAACGCCCTCCCTTAAATCATCCATGGCATCTAGATGATCAACCCAAAGGCGATCAATCGTTCGCAGATAAACAAACCTCTCAAGCTGGCGCATCATTTCTGAACCAATTTGCTTTTCTCTGGATTCATAAGCATCTTTTGCTAATTTTTTGAGGAGGTCTTTGATTTTTTCTGGGTCTTTAAGATCCTTTAATTGAACTTTTAATTTTCCTTGAGAATTGGTATCAAAAGGCAAAATCTCACAAAAACCGGTAACTATTTGTTCGTATTCAATCTCGACAATGCCTTCAGGAGTATAGAGAGCCACTAAGTTATCCAAATTGCTAATCATTTTCTCCTGAATCTCTTTTTTCAATTCTCCATTACTCTTATCAGCGGCCTTCAGAATCTCTTGTCTTTTCTTGTAAATAATCTCTCTTTGGCGGTTCATGACGTCATCGTATTCAACCACTCTCTTTCGCATATCAAAGTTAAAACCCTCAACTTTTGTTTGAGCCTGTTCAATTGCCTTAGAAACCATAGAGTGCTCAATCGGTTGGTCTTCAGGCAGTTTGAGGGTGGTCATCAAACCGGCAATTCTTTCACCACCAAAAAGCCTCATAATGTCATCCTCTAAAGAAACAAAGAATCTTGAAGAACCAGGATCACCCTGACGGCCGGAACGACCTCGTAATTGATTGTCGATTCTTCTTGACTCATGGCGTTCAGTCCCAATGACATGAAGACCGCCTGATTTAATCACTTGATCATGGGCTTGCTGCCATTCTTCCATAGCCTTCTTGGTTTGTTTTTCGGGTTTCGAACCGCCCAAAACAATATCCACTCCTCGACCGGCCATATTAGTCGCCACCGTGATTGCTTTTGGTCGACCAGCTTCGGTAATAATCTTGGCTTCTCTTTCGTGCTGCTTAGCATTTAAAACATTATGAGTAATACCCTTTTTGTCCAGAAACTTGGAAACAATTTCGTTTTTTTCAATTGAGGTGGTCCCGACTAAAACGGGTTGACCTTTTTGATAACATTCCTCAATTTCTCGAACCACGGCCGCATATTTTGCCCGAACCGTTTTGTAAACAAGATCAGGATTATCTTCTCGAATCATGGGTTTGTTAGTCGGAATAACGATTGTGTCCAGGTTGTAGATTTTGATGAACTCTTCAGCTTCAGTGGCCGCCGTACCGGTCATACCCGCTAATTTTTGGTACATCCGGAAATAATTTTGGAAAGAAATGGTCGCCATCGTCACCGATTCTTGTTGAATTTTGACATTCTCTTTGGCTTCAACCGCTTGATGCAAACCCTCTGACCAGCGGCGACCGTGCATTAATCGTCCCGTAAATTCATCAACAATAATCACCTGATCATCCTTAACCACGTAATCACGGTCACGGAGATAATGGACTCTGGATTTAAGGGCGTTCTCAATATGATGAATCGTATCAAAGTCTTTTTCGTAAAGATTATCAATCCCCAACCGGTTCTCAATTTTCTTAATCCCGTGTTCGGTTAAATTAGCGGTTTTAGTTTTCTCATCAGTCAAGTAATCAGTGTCTGGTGATAAACCATTAATTAACTCCGCGAATTGATAATATTTCTGGGTTGGTTCGGTGTCTGGAGCCGAAATAATCAAAGGCGTCCGAGCTTCATCAACTAAGATTGAATCAACTTCATCAACAATGGCAAAATGATGACCGCGTTGAACCTGGTCTTCGACTCGAAGAGCCATATTATTTCGAAGATAATCAAAACCAAATTCATTATTAGTTCCATAAGTAATATCCGCCTGATAAGCCTCTCGACGACTGATCGGCTTTAAATGTCTTAATCTTTCTTCTTGTTGTTGTTTTTCGGTGTATTGAGGATCTAAAAGAAAGGCTTGGTCATGAATAATACAACCCAAAGAAAGACCGGCGAATTGAAGAGCCTGACCGTACCAACCCGTGTCTCGACGGGCTAAGTAGTCATTAACGGTGACAATGTGAACCCCTCTCTCGGTTAGACCGTTAAGATAAGCCGCAATTGTAGATGATAAGGTTTTACCTTCTCCGGTTCGCTGTTCCGCAATCCGACCCTGATGAAGAGTAATGGCGGCCATTAACTGAACATCAAAAGCCCGCTCACCAACAGTTCGTCTAATCGCTTCCCGAGCCAAAGCAAAAGCCTCGGGGAGTAAATCATCAGCGGTTTCACCATCAGCCAATCTTTTCTTAAAAGCCGCGGTCATGCCTGAAAATTCATCATCCTTGAGCTTTTTCATTTTTGGCTCAAGCTCATTAATCTTCCCGACCATCGGTGTTAGTTTCCTAAGCTGCTTCTCGTTAGAATCAAGGAGGTGGTCAAAAAATTTAATCATTTTTACTTTGATTATTATAACTCAAATGAAGCTCAGCTTCTAGCGATGAAGAAGAGATTAGTCGGGGTTTTGATGGTTTCAACTTGAGAAAAATGTCGATCTAATTTTTCCTCAAACCCAGTTAAATCCTCACCTGGCAAACGAAGTCGATTAAAAACAACCAAGGCTTTTTTAGAAAGAATTTTTTTAAGACTCTCTAAAAACTTATCAGTCTCCGCTTGTTGGGAAAACTTAGAACCTAAATAAAAATCAACTAAAACCAAATCAAACTTTTTACCTTGGTACTTAGCTAACCATTGAAAAGCATCTTTGTTAATGATTTCTAAATTTTCAACCCTATCTAAGCCAAAAAACTGCTTACCAATCTTAATAATCTCTGGATCAATTTCAATCCCTAGAATTTTTGCTTCTGGCCAAGGTGATTTAATTAATTGAACTACGGTGCCTCCGCCTAAACCTAGAATTAAACAGTTTTCGACGTTTAATTCTTTCTCTAATTTTTTAAATGGCTTTTTCCAAATTCCTTTAATTATTCCCCCTGACTGAATCAGACCCTGAACATGAAGGGTATAGCGCCCAAAATGTTCTTTGACAATAATCTCACCGCTTATCTTTGATTTTGTTTTAAAAATTGTTCGCGGAATAAAGGAAAAAGACATCATTTACCGATAACCCTTTGCTTGAAGTTCAAAGAGTTGGGCATATCTCCCACCTAATTTTATTAACTCATCGTGATTCCCGCTTTCTATTATCTTTCCATTATCTATCACGTAGATCTTATCCGCTCTTCTGACAGTTGAGAATCGATGAGAAATGAGAAAAAGAATTTTCTCTTTCGAGTAATTAATAATCTCTTCAAAAATCTCTTCTTCTGCCTTTGGATCGACATGAGAAGTTGGCTCATCCAAAATAACTACTCGGGCATCTTTCAAAAAGATTCTGGCTAAACCAATCCGTTGCCATTGCCCCATAGATGGTCGGATTCCTTTTTCAAACTGAGGATCTAGAGGATTTTGATATTTCAATCTCAAAGATTCAATGTAGTCATCAATTTTTGCTCTTTTGGCTGCCTTTTTAATCAAATTACTTTTATTAATCTTAGTAATATCGCCATAACCAATACTCTCTTTGGCTGAAAAAGGATAAACTTCAAAATCCTGAAAAAGAACTGACAAATTTTTCCAAAAATCTTCAACCGAATACTTTTCAAGTTCAACTCCATTTAAAAGTATTTTTCCTTTCTGAGGATCATAAAAGCGGCAAATAAGTTTAACTATCGTCGACTTGCCTGCCCCATTTTCTCCAACAATCGCCACGTTTTCTTGAGGATTAATTCCCAAATTAACATTTTTTAAAACCCAAGGGCTATTATTGCTGTAGCGAAACCAAACATTCCTAAATTCAATCCCCTGGCTAATTTCTCGAGGAAATTTTTTTCCTTTCCTGTCCAACGCCAATTTTGGCTTAAGAGAGAGTAGCCAAACAAGATCAGTAACGTACAAATAATTTTCATAAAGTTCAAAAAAGTTCTTTACCAACCCAGTAAGATTTTGTCGAAAAGTATTAATTGCCCGAAGAATCATTTCGGCTGAACCCACAGTTAACTTCTTGGCAAAAACAAAAAAGGCGACGTAGATACTAAAAATCAAAAGAAATATATTTTGAGGAATTGAGGCAGTAATCTTCCAAAAGGTCTTTCTTTTCTCAAGATTAAGTCTGCCAGAAAAAATTTGATTATAAATTTTCATCATTCTTTTAGAAAAAGGCCTGGCTAATTTTAGAAGTTTAATTTCAAGAATATTTCTTGGTACTAAAAGATAATGTTCAAGCCAGGAACTAATACGATAGAGTGGCATTATCTTATTTCTAAATCGATAATCCTCTTTAACAAACTTGGCATCAATCCAAAAAACAGGCACTGAAAGAAAAAGAATGATTAAAGTTACCAATGGATTAAAAGAAAAAATAATTACGATAGTTGAAAGAAGTCCCGCTAAAACCATCGGTGTACTCGCAATTGGCCAAATCATTCCCCAGGCCCGTGTCGAGCTTTCTCGTCTAATCTTCGAGATTTTGTCTTGAAATTCGGGATCATCAATTAAAGAAACATCAAGCTCAACGTGTTTTTTGGCAATCAGAGAAAGTAAATAAACTGATAAAATTTCCGACATCATTCTTCGGAGGAACTCTCCTGTTCTGTAGAAAATATCCTGGCCAATTCCTACAATAAATCTCAAAAACAAAATTAGAATTACTATTTTGCCTGATGTTCCCCAAAAATCGGTACCAATACTATTGATTAGGCCATCAATGAAAGCCTTTTCTAATCTCAAAGTTGGATAAGTCAAAATACCAACAACAGTATTGGTAAGAAGGGTTAATAACAGAAGTCTAGGACTGATTTGCCAAGATAATTTTATAACCTGAGAAAAAACAAAAAAAACTTGACCAAGACGACTCTCTTGAAGTTTAGGTAAAGAAACTCTTCTCATTTATTTTTAGGAGAAATTTTCTTAAAGCCAGTATATTTCTGAAGAACCTTAGGAATTATTACTGAACCATCTCTTTGCTGATAGTTTTCGAGAATCGCTAAAATCATTCTGCCAATCGCAAAAGCGGTCCCATTAAGAGTGTGAACAAAGTCTGTTTTACTTCCTTCTCGATATCTAATATTCAATCTTTTGGCTTGGTAGTCGGTACAAGTCGAAGTTGAGTGGGTTTCTCGATATCTTTTCTCGGCCGGAAACCAACAGTTAACATCATACTTTCTCACTTGGGGATGAGCCAAATCACCAGCGCACATTTTGGTAATTTGGTAAGGAATTTCTAAAGCCCGAACCAGTTTTTCTTCTAAAGATAATAAATAATCATTTTCTTTTTTGTCGCCATCTTTTTGGGGTTTAATAAAAGAAAACATCTCCATTTTGTCAAATTGATGAACCCGAAAAATGCCTTTGGTATCCTTTCCATAAGTGCCGGCCTCTCTTCGCAAACAAGTCGAAAAACCAAGATAACGAAGAGGGAGATTTTTAGCCTCAAGAATTTCATTGGCATGGATTGGTCCGAGTGACTGTTCGGCCGTACCAATCAGATAAAGTTTGTCTTCTTTAAGATGATAGGTTTGATCTTCACCCCCATGCTCCAGATAACCCATTCCTTTCATCATTTCGTCCTTAATCATGATTGGCGGAACAACAGGAATAAAACCTTCCTTAACTAAAACTTCTAAGGCCAATTGAACCAAAGCAAATTCTAGTTGAACCGCTTCATTCTTCAAATAACCAAACCTTGTGCCGGAAACCTTACTGGCGGTTTTAATGTCAATCAGATCTAATTGTCCACCTAATTGCTGATAGTCTTTGGGTTTAAAACTAAATTTCTTTAGCTTTCCCCATTTTCTGACTTCAACATTTTCTGACTCGTCCTTACCTTCAGGAACATCATCGGCCGGCAGATTAGGAATTTCCATGAGAAGATTCTTAAATTCTTCTTCAACCGCCCGAAGATCAGGTTCTAACCTTCGGAGCATCTCCTTAATTCTCTTGCCTTTTTCTTTTTCACTCTTTTTCAACTTATTTCTGGCTTGGCGCCACTTGTCGACTTCGGCCATTAATTGCCTTCGGGTTTCATCTACCTTTAAAACCCGATCAATAATTTTCGCGTCATAGCCTTTTTTCTTGATTCCTTGTTTAACTTTTTCTGGATTTTCTTTAATGAAATTAATATCTAGCATTTTAGAGTCCTAAGTCTTGGTTAATCCCTTGCATCGCTCCTAAAGCAATTTTAACAAATTCTTCTAAGGAAATGTTGAGTTTTTCCTGACACAGCTTGATTTGTTCTCGGTCAACGGCCGCCGCAAAAGATTTGTCTTTCATCTTTTTTAAAACTGATTCCGGTTTGACGCTAGTAATTTTTTTATCCGGCATCATCAAAGTCGTAGCCACAATCAAACCGGTTAATTCATCACAACAATAAAGAGCCCATTCCATTTTAGTCTGGGGTTTATTCTTGCCGGTCATCTCGGCATTATGAGACAAAATCGCCTGCAGGATTTCTTCATCAGTTTCACCGGCCTCTTGAAGCCATTGAAACATTAAAAGAGTGTGTTCTTTTGGTTGGTCCTTGGTTTTTTCGTAATCACCATCATGAAGGAGACCAACCAAACCCCATTTTTCTTGATCGCCATCAAGTTTTTTGGCTAAGGCCCTCATAACCGCTTCAACGGCATAGCAATGACGCCGCAGATTTTGATTCTCCATGTTTTGCTGAAGAATTTTTAGGGCGGCTTCTCTAATTATCATTGTTTCTTTCTTTCTGGACGAAGGGTGGGAAATAAAATGACGTCACGAATATTTTGATTATTAGTCATCAACATCACCATCCGGTCAATTCCTAAACCCAAACCGCCGGTCGGTGGCATCCCATACTCCATGGCCTCAATATAGGGTTGGTCCATGGGATGGGCTTCTTTGTCTCCAGATTTAGCCGCTTTAACCTGTTCTTCAAAAAACTCTTTTTGGATTAAGGGATTATTCAATTCACTGTAAGCATTGCCTAACTCGAAACCGGCGGTGTAAGGTTCAAATCTCTCAATGATAGTTGGCTCATCTTCTTTTTGCTTACTCAGAGCTGAAGTTTCCCTGGGAAAATCATAAACAAAAGTGGGCTGGATGAGATAAGGTTCCACTAATTCAAAAAGAGTAGCAATCGCCACCCCGCGATTAAAACCAGCTGCTACACCGCTTAGAGTTGGTTTTTCTTCTACTTCCAGATTATGCTTTTCTAGTAATTTTTTTATCTCTTGATCAGACAGTTTGTCGACATCAATCTTGGCATATTCTTTTAAGCCTTCTTTCATTGTCATTCTTTTCCAGGGCGTTTTAAAATCGATGAGGTTCTCACCAAATTTGACTTTAGTGGTCCCCAAAACTTTGCGGGCCACAAAAGCATAAAGCTCTTCTGTTAATTTCATGATGTCATGGTAATCAGCATAGGCCCAATAACATTCCATTTGGGTAAACTCGGGATTATGGATCCGGTCAATGCCTTCGTTTCTAAAATCCTTATCAATTTCATAAACTTTTTCAAAACCGCTAACAATCAAGCGCTTGAGATAAAGCTCATCTGAAATCTTCAGATAAAAATCATGATCTAGAGTATGATGACGAGTTTTAAAGGGTCGAGCCGTAGCTCCACCATAAATCGGTTGAAGGGTTGGGGTCTCGACCTCAACAAAACCTTCTTTGTCTAAAAATTCTCTGACCGCCGTCGTAATCTTGGCCCTCATCTCAAAAGTTTTCTTGACCTGAGGATTCATGATTAAATCCAGATACCTTTTTCGATATCTTTCCTCAACATCTTTTAAACCATGCCATTTTGAAGGTAACGAACGAATTGATTTGGTTAATAAATGAAAATCCTCTACAGCAACAGAAGTTTCGCCAGCATCAGTCTTAAAAACCTTTCCTTGAACATCAATAAAATCACCAATATCTAAAAGACTTAAAAGTTCTGCTTTTTTCCCTTTTATCTTTTCTGATTTAAAAACTAATTGGATTTTGGCTGATTCATCTTGAAGATCAAAAAACTGAATACCACCATGACCCCGAACAGACATCACTCTCCCGGCCACGGCTACTTTTTTGCTCATCATCTTTAAAGACTGGGCAACTGTTTGTTCTCTTTGACAACGAGCCGGATAAGGGTTGATTCCTAATTTTTTAATTGCTTCTAATTTTTGGAGACGAATTTTTCTTAATTCTTCAAGAGGTTTAGCCATCTTGGCTTAGAGTGTATCATAAAAGAAGATGAGGCTCAATTAATTCCTTTGATCGTGTAAATAATCTTTCCAGCCGGAGCTTCAACTTCTATCTTGTCGCCGACTTGTCTACCTAGGAGTGACTGACCTAGAGGTGACTTATGAGAGATTCTCATTGAAGCCGGATCAGCTTCCCATTCACCCACTAGATGAAAAGATTGATTCTTGCCATTAAACTCAACGGTTACCTTACAACCCAAATTAACTTTATCTGACCCTCCGTCTTTTTGATTAATAATTTGGGCATTATTAATTACCTCTCCCAGCTCACTGATTTTTCCATCAATAAAAGCCAGGTTCTGTTTGGCCTGAATATGTTCATTATCTTCAGTCAGATCACCAATCGTTCTGGTCTCGGCCACTCTTTGAACCGCTTCCAGTCTCTTGGTATTAACCAATTCACCGTATTCTTTTTTAATTCCCTCTAGACCTTCTTTGGTGATGGGAATTTTATTTTGATTATTGTCCATATAATTCAGAAACTTCCTTATTTTTAATTAATTTAGGGCACCGGCAGTTGGAGATTCAACGTCTCTGATAATAAAGTATTTTAGCATTATCTGTCAACAGGCCTATAGAGAAGAGATGAGGCAATTTCGGTGACCCCATGGGGATTTGAACCCCAGTTTCCAGGATGAGAACCTGATGTCCTAGGCCACTAGACGATGGGGCCAGACAAACCTAATTTTAGCTTAAAATAAGAAGAAAAACAAGAAATTCAAAACAACAAAAAACCCACCTTTTCGGTGAGTTCTTTGTTAGTAAGGAAACGCAACGTCTGAATGAGAAATAAGATAGATGGGGAGAGACTCCGGAGAGTCTCTCCTTCCGACGAAAGTATCACACAGCACTACAAAGTGAGGAGGTATTCTTTTTTTTCTAGATCGTCTTAGGTGAAAATCTCCTCCTTTCTCACTGCGAAAGATCTTCCGGAAACAACCAGTCCTACTTCACTCGTCCGTTGCCAGGGCCAGGCGCCGCCTATGGCTCGTTGTGCGGCGTGTGCCCGGGGACGGAGGCGTCCACGTCCACGATGCTGCGGCTTGATGTTACAGCAATCAACGTCGTCACGACACAGGGAGATCCACGACACATACTCATCTTGCTTCTCCTACCTCTTCTCTGTTCTGTGCCAGTGAGAGATCTGACAAAAAATACCCTTTCTTCCTCCTTTCTTCTCTCATTAATAGCGAACGGCAAGCTGGATACAACCTTGATTATACCCAATCTGCCACTCACTATTCTTTTGAGAAAGAAAGTTAGAACGTCACGTTTCCTTTTTTAAAGTACTGCCTTTTATCTTTTTTTTCTGCTTTTTTAGAAAAAGGATTATAGGCTGTTTCTAGTATAAAATATTTGTTTCTGTTTGTCAAGAAATTTCAAGAAGCAAGAGAAACCGTTCGAGAAGGGATGTTTCTGGTAATTTTTTTAGGTCTTTTTCTGGTTGTTTTGGTCTTTAAAACAATTCCCAAAACCTCATCCATATGTTCAGCAAATTTAAACTTAATATCTTTCTTGACTTTAGTAGGAATTTCTTCTAAATCCTTTTTATTGTCTTTGGGAAGAACGACTGTCTTTAAACCAGCTCGATGAGCGGCAATGACTTTTTCTTTAATACCGCCGACTTCTAAAACCCGACCTCTTAAAGTAATCTCACCGGTCATCCCTACATCTCGCCTTACCGGAATCTTAGTAAAGGCGGAAACTAAGGCCGCCGTAATCGCCACCCCGGCTGAAGGTCCATCTTTAGGCACCGCCCCTTCGGGAATATGAACATGGGTATCAATTTCTTTGTAAAAATCTTCTCTTAACTGCAAAGGCTGCCAGCGACTCCTGACATAAGAAAGAGCGGCCTTACCAGATTCTTTCATTACCTTGCCTAGTTTTCCAGTCAAGAGCAATCTGCCTTTACCCGGCATCAGGGCCACTTCAATTAAAATAATATCGCCGCCTGCTTGGGTATAAGCCAAACCAGTGGCCATTCCAATTTGATCTTCTTTTTCAATCATTGTTTCTGAATATTTTCTGGGTCCAAGATGTTTGACTACATCCGCTTTAATGACTGTTCCTTTAACTCTTTTCTTTTCCGCTTCTTTGCGAGCAATTTTCCGGCAAATGGTGGCCAGGTTTCGCTCTAATTCTCGGACACCCGCTTCCCGAGTATAACGATTAATCACTTCACTAAGGGCGCTATCAGCAAGCTTGATTTTCTTTTTATCCAGACCATTAGCTCTTAATTGTTTTTGCCAAAGGAATTTTTTGGCAATATTGAATTTTTCCTCTTCGGTATAACCTGGAAAGCGAATAATTTCCATTCTGTCTCTAAGAGCTGGTGGAATCGTGTCTAAAATATTACCGGTAGTAATAAACATTACTTTGGAAAGATCAAAGGGCACTTCCAAATAATTGTCCGAGAATTCATAGTTCTGCTCTGGATCAAGAGCTTCTAACAAAGCGGCTGAAGGATCGCCCCGAAAGTCAATCCCGACTTTATCAATTTCATCTAACATGAAGACAGGATTATTGGTGCTCGCGTTCTTAATACCTTGAATAATCCGTCCGGGCATGGCCCCAACATAAGTCCGGCGATGACCCCGAATTTCGGCCTCATCCCGAGTCCCACCCAAAGACATTCGAACAAACTTTCTTCCTAAGGATCGAGCAATTGATCTACCGATTGAAGTTTTGCCGACTCCAGGTGGCCCAATGAAACAAAGAATCGTTGGTCCCCCAATCTCTTCTTCCTTTTTTCTGCCTTTTTTGGGATGTTTTTTATTCTTTTCCTTTAACTTCATCACCGCCAAATATTCGACTACCCTCTCTTTAGCTTTTTTCAAACCATAATGATCTTCTTCCAAAACTTTAGCCGCTTTGGTAATCGAGTGTTTATTAGGCGAAGATTTGGCCCAAGGCATTTCCGTTAACCAATCGAGATAAGTTCGGATATAGCCAACCTCTGGGTGATTAGGATTAAGTTTGCTTAAACGCTTCAGTTCTTGCTTGGCTTTTTCTTTGACCTCTTTAGGCATTTTCGCTTTTTTAATTTTCACTTCGTATTCCTTCATCTCCGTGTCTTCTTCACTAATCTCACCTAATTCTTCTTCAATCGTTTTCTTCCTTTCCCTTAAAATCGCTTCCCGCATGGTTTTGTCAAACTTTTTCTGGGTTTTGGAAGCAATGGCTTTTTCCAAATCTAAAACTTTAATTTCGTGAGAAAGATATTCAGTCACCTTTTCCAAACGAAGCCGGACATCCGTCAACTCCAAAAGTTTTTGCTTTTTATCAGTTTCCAGATCAAGAACATAGGCCACTTGATCCGCCAATTCAGCCGGATTAACCCCGCTCATTAAGCGAATAATTACCCGGGCATCAACGGACTTACCCAGATTAATAGCTCTTTGAAAATCATTAAGAAGATTTTTATAGAGGGCTTTAACTTCACTAGAATCCTCCGCAATATCATTAACTTCAGAAACACTCCCAATCAAAAAAGGTTCTTTAGTTTGCAAAGACTCTAAACGTACCTTAACCAAGCCTCGGATTAAAGCATGCTTTAGTTTCTTGTCTTCAAGAACGTCTTCAATCCTAGCCACGGTCCCGATGCGATAAAGATCATCAATATCGGGATCATGGACTCGGGAATCTTTTTGAGTAAAAAGACAAATCAAGCGATTACTCTTAAAAGCGGCTTTGATCGCCGCTAATGATTTGGACCGGCCAAAAGTTAAAGTCATTTCGGCATGAGGAAAAATGACGCCTTGGCGAATGGCCACAACTGGAATAATTTTTTCTTGATTGTTATTAAATAAAACCGTCATCTTTAAAATTTACCTTTATCTTTAGCAATCTAACAAAAGGTCTGCTAAATGTCAACCCCTAAATTCTATTGGTGAATGACAACCTTGGTTCCGGGGTTGCCTTTAGAAGGATAAACCACATTCACCCCCTGGGGAACTGAAGGTGAAGTCCAATAAAAGAGTTTTTCGGCATCAGGCGTCGCCATGTTAACACAACCATGACTCATCGGATGACCAAAATTATTGTGCCAATAAGTTCCGTGGAGACCAAAACCCTTGTAGAAGTATTGAGTATAAGGGACATTCGGCAGGTAATAATAAGTGCCGGTTCCCCTAACGCCTCCAGACATCTTGGTGTATCTCAACTTAATCCAAACCCTAAATTCACCAGTGGGTGTTGGCGCCCATTTACCAGTGGAAACCAAAAACTCATAAACAATCTTATCACCTTCATGGGCATAAAGTTTTTGATCAGAAAGATCAATCTCAATCCAACGATAATCATCCGTCGCCCCTAAAACCACTCCTTCTTGTTGTTTTAAAGCTTCGGGATTAGGAATTAACTTAGCCATTTTAGTTTCCACTGGCTGACCATTAAAAATAGCAACCTCATCTATTTCTTCATATTCACCGTTTGCCTCAGCCGAAGGCAAGCCACAACCACAAGATCGTTCAAGAATAAATTGTCTTGCCGAAAAAAACAGAACTCCCCCAGCAATAACAGCCGCAATCGGAAGACCAAACAAAAACAGTTTATTAATTTTAGAAATTTTTAATAAAAGCTTCATCAAAAAAATAGTAACATAAAATATTTTTTGTTTCTAGGTTTAAAAAATGATAAAATTGAAACATATTGCGGGGTGGTGTAATGGTAGCACTGATGGCCCTGGACCATCCGATCTAGGTTCGAATCCTAGCCCCGCAGCCAAGATGGGCAACCTTGTGATGGAGCTCTCTTTCTAAAATGAAAATATTATTAATAGACTGCGATACTAAAATCGAAAAGGCGCTATCAGCTATGGGAGCTCGGGTATCTGTTGGAACCCTAGGTTTCGAGAGTGGTGAAAGATATATACCAGTCGCATTATATGAACAAGACATTATCGTCTTTAATCCATCTAGTGTCTCATTTATTGAAGATGAAATTGTTGAGGAAAAAGAGGGAAAACTATACTTTCCATCAATCAAGATGACAGGCCCTCTAGTAACGCGAGACGACATGAATGATTTTTTCGACAAAGGAGGGGTGTTTATTGTTTTCTATAATCCTTTAGTAGCCGACATTAAAAAGGAGATGGCTATTTATGAATGGCTTACTAATCAGATCATTGCAGAACCCAGCAATGATAGGGATTTAACAAAAGTAATGTTTCCCGACGATGATGAATATATTCCATTCAAGTCATTGTTGAGAGATTTTACACCCAAAATTCCGGTTGAAAGAAAATTGTATTATATTGATGAAAAATTATATCCTAGGGTTCTCATTAAAAATATTCGAAATGATAAGATTGCCATTTTTGCTAAGAAATCGGATGGGCTTATTATTGCACTGCCTACATACGAAAAAAATAACGATGTAATTAAGCACATAGTGAGTTATGTATATCCTCAGTTATATGAAATTGAACCAAAACTACCTAAAATATTGGATGTTAAGAAATCTCAATTACAGTTGGAATTGGAGGATGAGAGAAATAAAAAACAACAAATCATAGACAATACCCAAAAAAAGATTGAGGACATTAATAGCAAAATAATAAATGAAACCTTGAGAATAGAGAAACTTACGACAACCGACCCTACAGCAGTTGTAATATTGGGATATCTAAACGACATTCTTGATGATCCGAAAGATAGTTTCCATGCAGCTTATAAAATAACTGAAAAGTTATCAGAAATTTACGGAGGTGATAACGCTGCGAAAACTAAACTGAATATAAACAGAGGGTTTAATTTTATACGTAGAATATCGAATGAGGCATTTAGAGACACTCGGCATACTCCAAAACAAAATGAAGTGATAAAACCGCCCACGCCTGAAGAAAATAAAAAGCTTGTGGAGAATTCTATTGTTATTGTAAGAAAGTATATAGAAGAGCTGACTCAATAAAGGCTTTGAAATATAGATCAACATGGTGAGAGTTATAAGGTCTAGACGGGGGCAGACCGGTATGCTCAGCAAAATTTATAGAAGTTCCGATCGACCGAGGGTTCTCTTTTAAAAATTAATCAACTGAGAAAATTTCGGAATGAAAAAAGAATAATAATTCTATGAAAAACCAACTAGTGACCCTTGCAGCAATAAAAAGCTTTTATGAATCTGGTTGCGATTTCATTGACGTATTCTCTAACCTTGTATTACAAGAAATACCTACCAAGCCGATAATAATAATAAATATACAACAAAAAGTTATTGATGAGTGGAATATTAATATTCCACTTGATGTAATAAGAACAATAGTTAAAAGACTAAAAAGAAAGTCACTTATAGATTATAAAAATAGAGAGGAATCAATTTGGACGACGAGTGATGGTGAAACAGAGAAAATAAAGATCAAAAGCACAATAGACAGTACAAAAAGAGAAAGTCTCGCCCTAATTAAAAAATTAAAAATCTTCATTGAGAAAAAAAGTCGTAAAAAAATCAATTCCTCTAATGTTTCTCGAGCACTCGATGCATTTATTCATAAAAATTACTACAGTGTGGCATCAATATTAGCAAAAGAACAACAACCAACCTATCCACAACTCCAAATCGAAAAAATGATTATGGATTTTTTTATTAAGACAGAGGAATCCGATCCTGAAAATTTTGAAAGACTAAAAGCCATAGTATATGGGAAAATTATTTCTTCTGTATTAGTAAGCCAAAGGAAAAATTTTGTGAAAGAGGCAAAATTTGAACCCCTTGATATTTATCTAGATACAAACATTTTATTTAGTGTTATGGGATTACATGAAGAATCTTTTAATAAACCCGCTAGAGAGTTGATAAAAATTCTAAAAAAATTAGGTTTTAATCTATTCATTTTTGGTTTTACACGAGATGAGGTTGTAGCCAAACTAAAAGATTTTATACGTGAGTATGATAATTATTCTGAACAAATACCAGTAGACTCAATATACTACCAACTAAAACGATTAGGTTTCTCAAAACAAGACATTATTTTGAAGATTCAAAAAATTGAGGAAGAACTTAAAGCTCTTGGTATAGAAATAGATTACCAATGGGACATTGATAAATTGCTTGACGAGAGAGAAGAAAAATTACAAAAACTAGAAGAGAAAAAGTTAAAATCAGGTTACTCTATAAAACATGATATAGCAGCTATTGAGGCAATCAGACAAATACGGGGAAAGCGGGTATATTTGATTGAAAAATCTAAGGCAATATTTTTAACAGCGGATAGTAGGCTTTCTATTTTTAGCTTTAAAAACTATGATCATAAGTTAAATAGTTCTCTACCGGAGGTAATTTTTAGAACTGAATTGACTAGCATCTTGTGGTTAAAAAATCCCGGCATAAATCCTAGTATGCCCATTCATGATCTTATAGCAGGCTATGCTAAGAATTTTCTTTTAAAAGTCTCTCTTTGGGAAAAGTTTATTGCCGAAATTAAAAGACAAAAAAAACAAGGAAAAATAAATGATGAAGACATTTCAATATTAATCTCTAGCAACGAAACAGAAAAAATTCTTTTTGATATTCAGTCTGGCGCTCAAAAAGAAAACTACATTCCATTATTAATTGATGAACAAATAAGAAAAAGAAAAAAAGAAAAAAAACTCAAAGAAAAAGAAATAGAACACCTGAAAAAGAAAGAACAAGGGATAAGACAAGAATTAAATAGCTTGAGGAAACAAATAGAAAAATATGAAAATATCAAGAAGTCAATTAGGAGTCATTGTGAAAAAAAATGGAATTTTATTCTAAATTTCCTAATTTGCTTGATTGCAATAGTAATTTCTAGATTATTGATCTTGTTTATTTTAAAAGTTGGCTTGGGTTTATTTGAGAGCTTAACGTCTCTAACAGTATTTTTAGTCATTTTGTGGTCTACTATTTCTCTCATATCGGAAAAAGATTTCAAATTTTTAAGCTTTATGGTCTCTTTTAAAAAAAAATTAAAACAAAAACTGATTAAAAATTCTATCGATAAAAATTATAAAAAGTTTGGCTTGTAATTTAAAAATACAGAAGCGGTTCTAGACCGACCTGCTCAGCTAGGAAAAGCTCGATTTAACAAACTTTTCCGATTTGTAGTAGAACTTTTGACATGAGAACTAGGTCCCAAATTTTTAGTTTTTTAGAAAGGCATTGTTGACAAATTAAAAAGATAATGTTATAAAAGTTTTACTGCTCCAAAGGCAGTTATTTTTTTAAGAGAAATATCATGTCTGAAACACTGAAACCACCCTCTCAAGAATTCAGTCTACCTAGTACAGAAGAGGTAATAGACTTAATCCATAAACTACGGGATCTAATACTAACTGACTGTAGCGTTCATTATAAACATATACGTGGTTATGGTGACGGTCAGGCTCTAGACGTTGATTTTCCTGACGGTAGCCAAAGAGAATTAGTCTGGATAGACCGTGGAGACGAGGAGGGAATATTAGCGTGGAACGATAGGAAAAAACCTTCTGTTTTTAGTGAAAGAGATAATTATAATTTGATTCATGTTGATCCTGATAAACCTGCCGTTCAAATTGCGGGAATTAGGCCTAATAAAAGTAATCCAATTGGTTTTGCTTGGGTTAAATTTGTAGACTGGGGTGATTTTTGCAATCTTCTTTCCCTAGCACAAAAAATTGAAGAGGCTTAACTTTTTCTTTCATTAAATATTATTATTGTTCAAAAAGTTTTTATAATTTCAGTTAAATTAACCTCAGAATAAGAAAACAAGCCTCAGAAGGTCCTTAGGAAGTACAAAAGTGTAAAAACTTCATCGATTTTTGATAAACTATTCTTGGAAAGATAAATTTATAAGTTCGGAAATCATCAACAAGTGCCAGCCAAGAACCAGAATATTTATGAAACACACAAAGAAAGATCGACCAAATTTTCTATTTGAAACTAAACATTGGAAAGTCTATTTAAATCCAGATCAGTATTATTTAGGCAGGTCTGTCGTGGTAGCAAAAAGAGATGTAGGCAGCCTTTCTGACTTAACCAAAGATGAATGGTTAGATTTTACGGAACTTATTAAAAAAATTGAAGCTACCTATAAAAAATCATTTGGCGCAACAATGTTTAACTGGACTTGTCTCATGAACAATGCATATAAGAACGATCCTCCCAACCCCCATGTTCACTGGCATCTTCTCCCCAGATATAAAAAAGCCGTAACGTTTAAAGGAATTGATTTTGGAGACAATGAATTCGGCAGTCATTATGCTCGAAAAATTGACCGGGCTGTACCAGATGAGGTTTTCAGTGAAATTGTCAAAGTAATAAAAAAATTCTCAAGACAATATAGGACCAAAAAGGCCTAGACCGACCTACTCAGCCAACCCCAACCACCCGTCACTTCAATAATCTTCTCTTAATCACAATTCTTTGACTTTTTAAAACCAGCCTTCAAAGCTTCTTTTTCAGTGCAAAACCATTGTTCCCCTAAACTTTTTTCAACAATTGTCTGTTCATATTGACGACAACCCGGGAAATGATAAATTTTATCACCTGAGTTTTTGTCAATGTTTCCTTTGATTTGGCAATCTGGGTCTTCAGGATTTTCCTTTTGGTAGCATCGGGGGCTAAAAACACCCTTCTCCTCTTCCTGGGCCAAATGAGCGGTTGTTTTTAAAACTTCTCTTTGGGAATTTTTATCACTGGTGTAATAACCCCAGCCTTCCTTTAAAACCTCTTCATTTATAAATTGATTGCCTACATAAACCAAGGCGATGATTCGACCCCAATTATCAACAACAGGTTCTCGAAGAATAACTCTTTTTTCCATTACTAAAGACTCAAGTTTTTCCTTAGCTTCCTGCCCACCACAAAAATCGACCTCTGGGGCGTTAAGGCCAGCCAATCTTACTCGCTGGCTCGTTTCCAAAACAAAAGTGTCTCCGTCAAGAACATTAACCACCAATGATCCCGATTCTGATCCGGCTGTTTTTTGCCACAAGTAATAATTCAATAATAAGGAAGGAATTAAGATCAAAAAACCAAGCCAAACTCGCCAATTCTTCACCATCTTTCTCATAGATATCTATCTTACGTTAAAACAAAATTACTCACAATCTAGAAGACATGTTTTTACTGTCTCATTTGTCTCATCTAGCTTTGAGATGGTAAACTAGGAAAGACTAAGTTATAAGGACTGAAAGATCCCAGACCAGCATTCACAACAAATTTAGAATTTTTCTAGAATATGACCATGAACTACTCTAATTGGGAAAAATATTATCAGAAAACTCCTTTAGAAAAGATTCCTTGGCAAAAAACTCAAGCTAGTTTTTTCACTGAAGTAATAGAATCAGGCAAAATTAATCCCTGTTCAACCTTGGATTTAGGCTGTGGCACCGGAGCAAAATCAATTTACCTTGCCAAAAAAGGCTTTAAGGTCACCGGAGTTGATATTTCTAAAACAGCTATCGAGCATGCAAAAGCAAATGCCGAAAAGGCAAAAGTCAAAGTCGAATTTATAGTCGCCGACGTGACTGATTTGAGTTTTCTTGATGATAAAAAATTTGACTTTGTTTTGGATTGGGCTAATCTTCACGGTATTCCTAAAAACAAACGAAAGAAGTATGTTGATGGAATTATTAGACACACCAAAAAAGGAAGTAAATTACTTTTAAGATGTTTTAGCAAGCGCGGGATTGAAAAAGAATTTACTCACCGTCCCATGGGGACAATCTATCTGTTTTCTAAGAAAGATATTGAAGAGCTTTTCGAAAAGCATTTTAGAATTTTAGAAACTCATAAAAGCAAACCATTTGTGAGAAAAGAAAAAGAACCTCCGGCAAAGTGGCTTGATGAATATTTAATGGAGAAATAGAAAATTTTTAAACTTCTTTTGGTATAATTCAATTATGATAACTATTCGGAAAGCAACAATTAACGATTTACCAGCTATAAAAGAATTGAATAAACAAATCTTCATAAATAATCCTAAATATGACAATGATGCTGTTGAAGACTTTGCTCATACTCCACAGGGAGAAAAGTATTTTAAAGAAGCAATCAGAAGTAAAAAAGGGTGTTTTTTAATCGCTGAAGAAAATGAACAGATGATCGGATATGCAAACGGTGAAGAAAAAGAAGCTTCATATCGCAAAAGCAAGTATTTTGAAATTGATAACTTAGGAGTGATACTTGAAAAAAAGAAACAAGGAATAGGTAAAAAGATATTAAATGCCATAACAAACTGGGCAAAGAAAAAAGGTTTTCAAAAAATATACCTCAATTGTTATGTGAAGAACGAAAAGGCTTTGAATTTTTATCGTAGTAATGGGTATTCAGAAATAGACATTTGTCTAGAAAAGAAAATTAGTGAGTGAACCCTAACCTCCTCCACGAGGTAAGGAAGGAATTTATTTATTCTGTAATATTTCCTATTATTTACCTGTTATACAACTCTCGTCAATTTCAGAAGTGCGGCAAATCAACAACTCACCATCTTCTTCAATAATGTTTCCAATAAGATCACTGCCGCATTTGCACATTTCAATATCTCTTCCTCCATGTCCATCATCACAAAATTCCTTTCTAACCTCGCCTGGTTTAAAGACGGTATTACAACCAATACAAACCCGTCGATATCCTTGGTCGAAAACCTCTCTTAAAGTTAAACCATTTCCATCTGCTGAATTGTCTTCAAACTTGGAATCTTTTTCGCTCATTTTTAGGTAATTAAAAACTGCCCCTTCGGACAGTGAATGTATTATAACACCTTTCTTCAAATAAATAAATAAAATAGCTCAAGTGATTTTTGATAAACTAACTCGGGATAAGATATAATATCAACTAAGTTTGAGGTTCGGAAATCATCCACGAGTCCCAGCAAGATTGGACACAAAGCGACCGTAAACTCTCAAATAGGTCGATAACACTTGCTAAACCTCTACTTTGTTTTTAGGAGTTTCGGACCGTATCCTTGTTATTTAGGAGATTTTGTTTTTGTTATAATTTCCTTTCTAACCATAAACCGAGGCTCAACAGATTGTATTGGTCTTTTTTGATACAATGTCAGTGTCCTCATGCTCCTTTTGAAATAACGTAAGTTTAAAAGAGTTTAATAATGTTAAAAATTAAAGACGAGGGAATAATTTTAGAGAAAACAAATCTGGAATTTGAAAATAAGGCCGTTTTGAACCCGGCCTGCATCCAAGTGGATGACATTACCCATATGTTCTATCGGGCAGTTAACCATAATGATATTTCTTCCATAGGTTACTGCCAGCTGAAAGATAATAAAGTTGTAAAAAGACTTAAGGAGCCAGTTCTTTTCCCAGAATATGATTACGAGAAAAAGGGCGTAGAAGATCCAAAGATTACTTTTTTAGAGGGAACATACTATCTTTTCTACACTGCCTATAATGGTAAAAATGCTCTCATTGCCTACGCCACAAGCAAGGATCTTGTTCATTTCACCAAACAAGGCCTTATCTCGCCGAAAATCTCCTACGATGAAGCGGAGGACATTTTTCGCGAGTCAAAAGTCAGAGAGAGATACACTATGTTTGAGATGTTCTACAAAGAAAGAGGAGGGAAGGACATTTTGCTATGGGAAAAAGACGCCTCTCTTTTTTCCCAAAAATTCAACCATAAATTTGCTCTTCTCCACCGCATTCTGCCGGGAATCCAAATAATTTACTTTAACAATTTCTCCGAACTTACTGCTGTTCGCTGGCACCATCATCTTAAGAACTTAGGTGATTTTATCGTGCTTGATCCTCTTTTTTGGTTTGAAAACCGCAATGTAGGCGGCGGTTGTCCCCCAATTGAAACAGAAGACGGATGGCTTATTATCTATCATGCGGTGGAGGATACCCCTTTTGGGAAAATCTATCATGCTGCTGCTGCCCTTCTTGATCTCAAAAACCCTCTAAAAGTTTTGGGGCGATTAATAGAACCCTTGTTTTCCCCAAAGGCTCCCTGGGAAAAAAGTGGCGTTACGAATAATGTCGTCTTTCCTACCGGAGCAATAGTAAGAGATAAAAGGCTTTATATTTATTATGGGGCTGCCGATAAGTTAATCGCCGCGAAATCTATTAACCTCACAGAGTTATTGACTAAACTCAAGAAAAGTCCCCTAAAGCTATGAGCACTAACCAGCAAAGTAAATCTTGGATAGTCTGTCTTTCCACCTTCCCGCCACGACAATGCGGTATAGCCACCTTTACTGCTGACCTTACTAATGCTATTGACCAAATATTTGGATCGTCGGTTAAGTCAAAGATTGTCGCGATGAATCTTACTGAAATAAGTCATTTACCCTATTCTGACAAAGTAATTTTCCAGATAAGCCAGCCTCGTGAAGAGGACTATGTTAACGCTGCCTACAAACTCAACCATCTCGAAAAGGTAAGACTTGTCAACATTCAACATGAATTCGGTATTTTCGGAGGGAAATATGGTTCACACCTGCTTCTACTTCTGAAAAAACTTCAGAAACCGGTTGTTACCACATTTCACACCGTTCTTCCCGCTCCAGACGAAAAAATGCGCAACGTTGTTCAAACTATAATGAAATATTCTAAAGGGATAATCGTTATGACTAATTATTCAAAGGAACTTCTCAAGAAGGATTACGGATTAGATCCTGACCGCATCCAAGTCATTCCTCACGGAATTCATCGCGTTTCCTATAGAACCAGTGAACATGCCAAGTCTGTTTTCGGCTTTTCTGGCAAACTAATCCTTTCAACCTTTGGGTTACTTAATCCCAGCAAGGGAATCGAGTATGTAATCGAGGCCCTACCACCGGTAGTAGAAAAGTTCCCTAATGTTCGATTCCTTGTCGCCGGGGTCACTCATCCTAATATTCTGGAACAGGAAGGAGAAAACTACCGTAATTTTCTTATTAAAAAAGTTTATGAACTTGGCCTAAACGACTACGTTCTATTTTATAATACCTATTTTAATATAAATAAACTCCTTAGATTTTTAGAGTCTACCGATGTCTATCTTTCCCCCTCCTTAAACCCAAAACAAACTGTCTCCGGCACTTTGTCTTATGCCCTTGGCAGCGGTCGTCCGATCATATCCACAGCCTTTGCCCAAGCCAAACAAGACATCACGAGTGAGGTCGGCATATTGATTGACTTCAAAAACCCGCAGGCTTTTACCAATGCCATCATTAAATTAATAAGTAATAATGAATTATGTTTACAGATGGGTAAAAACGCTTATTTCCGCACCAGGCATATGACCTGGGAAAATGTTGCCCATTCCTACATGAAATATTTCTCGCAATTTGTGCCGGAGCTAACCCTGGGACAAAGAAAAATTCCATCCATAAAACTTGAACATTTGGCTAAATTGACTGATAATTTTGGCATTATTCAGTTTGCCAAGCTGACCGAACCAGATCTTTCTTCCGGATATACCTTAGATGATAATGCCCGAGCCTTAATCGCGGCCGCTCTTCATTATAAAAAATTTAGGACTCACTCTGCGCTAAAACTTGCCTCCATATATCTCAACTTTCTTTATCGGGTAGCTAAACCTGATGGTTATTTTGATAATTATGTCAATTCAAACCGCGCTATTGATAAGCAAAGAAATATCCAGGAAAATTCAGAAGATCCCAGTGCCAGGGCCCTATATGCTCTTGCCTTAGTTTCAACTACCAAACAAATCCCCAAACGCTTTAGAAAACAAGCCCATTCTCTTTTTGAACAAAGTTTCCAGAAAAACATTGCTTTCTCCTCGCCTCGCGCTATCGCTTTTTACATTAAGGCTCTCAATTGTTTGCTCTCAAAATGGAAAGAACCCAAGACTCTCGCTGTATTAAGGTCTTACTGTGAACAACTCATGACTCTATATGAAAAAAGTCACCGGCCGGACTGGGAGTGGTTTGAGCATTATTTAACATATTCAAATGCCATCCTGCCAGAAGCACTCATCCTCGGTTACAAAATAACCGGAGAGAGAAGATATCTCGAAGTGTCTGAAAAAACCCTTAACTTCTTAATTAAACATACCTTTAAGGACAGTATCTACATTCCTGTCGGCCAAAGTGGCTGGTTTCCCAAGGAAGGGATAAGACAGTATTTTGACCAACAGCCCGAAGATGTTGCTGCCACCGTAGAAGTTCTTAACATAATGTTTCAGGTAACAAACAGGAAGCATTACAAGGAATTAGCGAACATCGCATTTAACTGGTTTCTAGGGGATAATGTTCTTGGGCAGGTTGTATATGATCGGACCACTGGAGGATGCCATGATGGGATTGGGGAAAAATTTATTAATCTTAACCAGGGTGCCGAATCTACAATCTCTTACCTCTTAGCTCGCCTTTCTTTCGGGGGCTAAAACCAGCACTTGGGTGTCGAACGAAGCCCTTTTTTTATACTGTCTCATTTGTCTCATTTTTTCTAAAATTAGGTTGAGTTATAAGGATAGAAAATTGCTAGACCGAGCTGCCCAAACACATTAAACAAATCTCAAAATTTTATACCATGTGTTTTTGATATACTCTACATATGGAAGGTTGTATTTTTTGTAAAATTGTGAATAAACAGGCTCCCGCAAAAATAGTTTTTGAGGATGAGTTTGTTTTAGCGCTTGTTCCCAAAGGTGAAGTATCAAAGGGTCATACTCTTCTAATTCCCAAATTACATTTTGAAAATATTTTTGATGTTGATGAAAAATTATTTGCTCATTTTGCCAAGATAATGAAAAATTTATCAAAGAAACTGGTAAGAGAAAATAACGCGACTGGAATAAATATCCTTAATGCTAATGGAAGAGACGCACAACAATCAGTCCTTCATTTACACTTCCATTTAGTTCCTCGTTATCCCAATGATGGACTAGATATGTGGATTAAGCAGAAACTATAATATTATCAAAAGCAAGAATAATTATTTGATCAGAAGCTAATATAGTAAGTCCAAATTCAGTTCACGGTTCGCTGCCAAGCACTTTTTTACATTATCTCATTCGTCTCATTTACCCTTGAGTTATAATGACATGAAGGTTCTAGACCAACCGGCTCAGCGAGTCACCCGCTTTCATGTTTGCTTCTCAATTCTCTCAAAGAATTTATCTATATCTGCATCAACATCTTTCCATATTCTTAGACATTTCTTATAATAATCTTTATGTTCTGGATAGGGGTTTGTTTTGATAGAAAAAAGCTTTTGATATTCTTCTGAGTTTAAGAGAATGACATCATGAACTTCTGATAAATCCCAAAGGGGGACTTTGAATTTATTATGTAATTTCTTATTCATTTCCTTTTCTATGGTTCTTTTAAATTTAGGTAAGTATTTTCTTCTAACATATTCAAAGAAAATAAAATGAATCATCTCGTGGGCTGTAATAACTTTCCAATGATCATCATTTCCTAAATCGACCTGAAAAATTTTTTTGTCTAAAAATCTTGGATAAGGAAGAGAGACTGAAAGGATAGCCTTGTATTCCCCTTCAGGCCAGGGAGTATCTCTAAAAATATTATTTGTAATCTTAAAAAAACTTCCACTAATCTTGTCCCAATCTTTTTGCATTCTTTTACTTTTTTTAATTAAGGCATTGCCAAACGAATCATAAAGTTTATTTATATATTTAGTAATTTCTTTTTCTCTTTCCTCCTTTGAAAGATTAATAACAATCTTTAAATCAGGATGCACCCCGAAAATCTTTTTTCTGAAATAATCTTGTTGCCATTCTTTATTTAAAAACTCGTTTATTTTCCAAATATCAAATTCACGATCAACATGGAAGGTAACTTTAGGATTTCCCATATCTTCTTATTATAATGATTAGAAGTATTGAATTACAGGTTATAATAAAAAAGGCTCTAGACCAGCCCGCTTAGCAAATGAATATTTTATTTAATAGGAAATTCCTAAATTATAATCAAAGCAGTAATTATGAAGGTGCATATAGAGTAAGGGGTTTTGAGAACCAATACCCGGACATAACCGTAGATTTTGATCCTGTTTCATACATTATAGAAACCCATTCTAAAAGATACTTTGAAAAGATAAAAAAATCTTGCGAGAAGGAGATTGAACTGGTTGGGCTACATCTTACTAAAGAATGCTTTGAAGCAGCAATATTAGCGGTTGGGCTCACTATTAAAGCTTCAGAAAAGGGAGACTTTGCCGTTGTTAGACCTCCAGGACATCATGCCGGTAGAGAGAAGGCATCAGGCTTTTGTTTATTTAATAACATTGCAATCTCAGCCAATAAACTTCTGGGCGAAGGGAAAAGAATAGGTCTATTAGATATAGATGGTCATCACGGAGACGGCACACAAGCACTATTGGAAAACCAAGAAAATGTTTTCTTTTATTCAATCCATGAATCAGGGGTTTTTCCTGGAACGGGAATAGATTCCAAGAACAACTACTATAATATTCCTCTCCAGCCACCCATTTCCGAGGAGGTATATCTAGAGGCTTTGGAAGATTGTATTCAAAAATTAACGATATTCAACCCAGATATTTTAGGAGTTTCAGTGGGTTTCGATACTTTTGAAAAAGACAAACTTCTTGATTTTAAGCTCAGTTGCAACACATATAGGCAAATCGGATATGAATTAAAACTAAATTTCACAAACATCTATGCAGTGCTAGAAGGAGGTTACCACGATAAAATCAAAGATTGCGCCGAAAGTTTTGTGGTTGGAGTAAATTCTGCTATTAACCAATAGGTTTGAACTCTATCCACGGTTCGCAGTAGAATTGAAATTATGAAAACTAAAAAAGTCAACTGTATTATTATTCATGGATGTCCTTGGGATATTAAAAAGGCAATGGATGCCAAAACTAGAACTTATGATAAACGTTGGATTCCTTGGCTAAAAAAAGAATTAACTTCTCGAGGAATAAAAACCAAAGCTCCCCTAATGCCTAAACCCTGGTATCCAGACTACCAAGCCTTTAAAAAGAAATTCGAAAGATATGAAGTCACCAATAACTCTATTCTAATTGGTCATAGCTGTAGTTGTGCCTTCTTAGTTCGCTGGTTAGGAGAAACAAAAAGGAAAGTAAAAAAACTTATCTTGGTTGCTCCTTGGAAAATTCCGGATAAGAATAATCAATTAGAAAAATTACTCTATGAATACCCTATTGATAAAAAGATTAAGGCAAGAGTAAAAGAAATTGTCATGTTTACCGCCGATAACGAGGAAAAAGATGGTAAAAAGAGTTTAAAAATTTTCCACAAAGTCTTAGGAGGAAAAATAATTGAACTTAAAGGAAGAGGTCATTACACCCTAGAATATATGAAAAATCAAGAATTTCCTGAATTATTAAAGGAAATAGTTTAAGTTATAAGGATAAAAAGAGCCTAGACTGGCCTGCTCAGTAACGAACCACTCGCTATCGCTCGGGTTCATCTCTTCGCCGAGGCAAAAGATTTTAAAATAAGGGTTCTTAGTTTTCCCAAACTATCCCGATCATGAATAGAAACGGGTAATATTTGTTTTTTCAGTTTTTTTAATGCCTTAAACTTTTGTTTTACTTCTTTCTCTGATTTTAAATCTGTTTTGGTAAGAAGAATAATTTCCGGTATCTTTAATAATTTTGGATTATAACTTTTTAGTTCGTTCCTGATTTGTTGATAGTTTTTTTCGGGCTCTTTAAGTTCACAAGAAAGACAATGAAATAAGAGTGAAACTTTTTCAATATGTTTTAAAAATTTGATCCCTAAACCTTTTCCTTTAGAAGCTCCTTCTATAAGTCCTGGAATATCAGCAATAATTTTACCATCCAATTCTCCCAAGTTAGGCTCAAGAGTAGTAAAAGGGTAATCGCCGATTTTTGGATTAGCGTTTGTTATCTCTTTAAGCAAACTGCTTTTACCGGCATTAGGAAAGCCAATAAGCCCATAATCAGCTACAAGCTTAAGATTAATATATAAATCTCTTTCCTGACCTTTAAAACCACTTTGGGCATACATTGGCGTCACATTTCTAGAAGAACGATATTCCCAGTTGCCTTTACCTCCCCAGCCTCCCTGACACAAAAGAAGACGACAGTCTTTGTCAGTCACTTCAAAAACTTCTTTAGAATTCTTATCAGTAATAATAGTCCCAATTGGAAGTTTAACTTCTAAATCCTCAGCAAACTTGCCGTCTTTTTTATTTAACATCCCATGCTGACCATTTTTTGCTTCGATTTTGACGCTTTTTGAAAGATTAGAAAGAGCGTAAATATCTGAAGTAGAGGTAATAAAAATACTGCCACCCTTTCCCCCATTGCCTCCATCTGGACCTCTTCTTCCTTTATAAAAAGAAACTTTTCCATTTCCGCCATCCCCCGCCTTAAACTTAATATTTATTTCTGTAATTAACATTGTTTTCTTCATTATATCAGGCAGGTTGAAATCTGTGAATTCAACCTTCAAAGTGCTTTAGTTATTACACCTTGAAAGTGCTAGAAAAAGGCTGGGTAGATTTAGTGGGAGATAAAGTAGGGTGTGCGAGGTTTTACTCAAGCTCTTACTAAAGAGTATCCGAATCTTAAAGTTTATAATTTTGTTTCTGGTGGTGTAGCCACACGGATGAAAAATTTTAAAGACATCGCATCTGATAAAATTGCCCAATTAATCTTAGATTTTGCTAAAGAAAAGGACACTTTGAAATCAGGTTCAGACATCAACGCGAGAGACTTCATTAAATATTAATACAAAAGCCACACCCAATGACTTTCCTTCTTCAAAATTAGAACTTCAAATAACTTATGAAAATGTTAAAATGGCCTAAATCATGAATATTATAATTAAGAAGAAGGTAACAAAGAAGCAACTCCACGAATTAGGCAGACATTTTGATGGATATATAAAAGTTGTTGTTGACGTTGAAAGAGAAATTCTTGCCGGCGGAGCAGGTAGACATTTCGAAGAAGAGAAAATACTACTAACAAATGGATCAAAGCAGAAAGATTTATGGGGAGGCGGTTTTGATGCTAAAACTAAAGAGATTGATTATAATTCAGTTATAAATTTAAGACCCAATCAGGAAAATCCCAGTAGAGACATTCTTTCTTTAGATATAAGAAAAAAGTTTGATGATATCATTAAAAAACTTTTTCTTTAATATATATGGATAATCGAGCTAAAGTATTAGATATTGCCATGAACTTGAACCGTATAGGTAATTGGGCCGCCGATGATTATTCCGGTAAAAAAGAAAGAATAAAGACTTTTTTGAGAAATACTTCTTCTTATATTCAAGATTTAGACAAAAATTCCTTACCTAGTGCCTTTATGAGTACTTTTAATAATTTTGTGAAGGAATATCACTCTCTTGAAAAAGAGGGTATCAAAAAACCCAAGAATCCGGTTTTTTGGGCAGAGGATATGATGACTTGGGGAAATATTCTCACCCACCGCTCCAAACTTATTTAAAATAAAATCTAGACTTTTTGGACTCGAATATAGGGCTAGAATGGGGCTAGACCGGCCTGCTCAACATAAGAATTTTAACTTTAGAATAAATTTTAAAAAAGGCAGATCTATTTAAGACCTTTTGCTTGGCGTTTGGCTTCATTTAAATCCAAAATTATTTTTCTGATTCTTACTGCCTTGGGAGTAACGTCAACCAGCTCCGTATTATCAATATAATCCAGGGCGGCATCCAAATCCATAATTTTTGGTGTATTTAAATGTCTGGTAACCCCCTCACCTTTGGAACGCATATTGGATAATTGTTTTTCTTTGCAGACATTAACAGACAAATCACCCAGCCGGGAGTTTTGACCAACTACCTGGCCTTTATAAACTTCCACATTTTGACCGATAAATAATTCTCCCTGATCCTGAACATTAGTTAAACCATAAATCCTGGTCAGACTTGACTCATGGGCAACCAAGGAGCCATGCTCTCTTTCTTTCAAGGTGCCTTTTTGGGGTATATATTTATAAAACACGGTATTTAAAATACCTAAGCCATGGGTGTCGATCATAAATTTAGTCCGGTAACCGAATAGTCCCTGAGTAGGAATAATAAATTCAAGATAAACGATATTGTTATTGGTTTGCATTTGTCTTATTTCGCCAAAACGGCTGTTTAATTTTTGGATAACCGCACCAGAATATTCTTCCGGTACTTCGATAAAAACCTCATCACAAGGAATCATTTTTTGGCCGCCAATATTTTTCACAATAACTTGCGGTTGGGAAACTTGCAAAGAAAAACCTTCACGGCGAAGGCGTTCGATAAAAATCGCCAGATGTAGTTCGCCTCTGCCGGAAACAATCCAGCCGCCTTGTGGGCTATCTTCAATACGCAAGGCCACATCATTATCCAGTTCTTTATATAATCTTTCCCTGATTTGACGGGAGGTCGTGTATAAACCTTCCCTGCCGCCAAATGGTGAAGAGTTAACTTCGAAAGTCATCTTTACTGTCGGTTCTTCTATTTGTAAAAGAGGCAGTGCTTGAGGTTTTAGAACGTCAGTAATTGTCTCGCCGATAGTGATATCAGGAATCCCGGCAATGGCGACAATTTCTCCGGCTTGAGCCTGGGGTGTTTCCACTTGTTCCAAACCCTGAAATGTCATTAAAGAAGTTAAACAATATTTTTTCATTATCCCTATGCGATTAATATGCATCACTTCCTGGTTAGCTTTTAGACTGCCATTATAAATTCTACCCCGGGCCACTCGGCCTTTAAAATTATCCCGGCTAATAGAAGTAACCAGCATTTGTAAGGGTTTGCTCAAGTCAGCTTTCGGAGCAGGCACCTGTTTAATAATTTCTTCAAACAAAATCGAAATATCAGTCATTTTACTAAGATCCGGGTCCAGTCCGGCTTTACCAAATTTTGCCGATGCATAAACAATGGGAAACTCAGCCGTTTGCTCATCAACCCCTAAGTTAATAAACAAATCAAAAGTTTTGTTTAAAGCTTTACTGATATTGACATTAGATTGATCAATTTTATTGATGACCACAATAATTTTATGTTTTAACTCCAAAGCTTTTTTCAAAACAAATCTGGTTTGAGGCATGGGGCCGTCATGAGCATCAATTAACAAAAGCGAGCCGTCAGCCATTTGCAAAACCCGTTCGACTTCACCCCCGAAGTCGGCGTGTCCCGGCGTATCAATAATATTAATTTTGACACCACGCCACATAATCGAGGCATTTTTAGAAAAAATAGTGATGCCTCGTTCGCGCTCCAATTCGTTACTGTCCATAATACAGACGGTATCGGTCATTTCTTTGCCAAGATGGGTGGCAGATTGGCGAAGTAAAGCATCCACTAAAGTGGTTTTACCGTGATCTACATGAGCGATAATGGCTATATTGCGAATTTCCATAAAATTAACTCCTATTAATAAAAAATACCTATTTCTAGGCATTTCAACCCGACGCCTATTATACTTCATTTCCGTGTCAAAATAAATTATCTGGATATTTGGCAAACTGTGGAAGGGATTGCTCTTATTTTTATCGACCAAAATTCTGCGAGGACGAATCAAAATTAGAATCACCTATCCCTAGGCTCTAATAAGATGTATAATTAAGAGTATTAACCACATAAAAATATTTCTTCTCCCTTAAGATTTATTTTGTGCTTTATTAGTAAAAACTTTTTTATGAACCAAATTACCACCTTTGACGTTTTGATTGTCTACTCTAAAAGACTCGCCATCAGTGCCAATTCTGTATCCGAAGACGTTACTGCCCCATTTGCCAAAGGGTCTGATAGTGAAAGCTACAACCTAGTTTATGGCTACTTTTTGAAAACCTGCCGAAAAAACAATTTAAAAGCGGCTTTTACAACATCTGCTGATATTGTGGGTGCAGGAAAATGTCGAAGTTATTGGCTCTTCGAAAATGAAACTTGGATAAAGATCCGAAAAACAGGCTTTTCAAAACTGATTTTTGACAAATTCTCTCCGACGAGTAAAAGCATAAAAATAAATCGTAATTTACTTTTTTCTTCAGGAAGAATCAGACCTTTTAATAATCCCTGCCTTTTTAATCTTTGTTTTGACAAACAAAAAACTTACAACAAGCTCCATAAATTTTCTATTCCCACAGTAACTATTGATGATCGTACCAGAAAAGGAGTTGATAAAGAGTGTAAGGCGCTAAAAGAGAAAATAGCCAGACATCCGTACAAAGACGATTTTTCCGAGGAAATTATAATGAAAAACAGATTCGGAGCTGGCGGGAGAAATGTCTACAAATTTAAAGCCAATCAATCCAATATGATGATGGCATCAATGAAAAAGCATAAAAAAATATCATTTGTTATTCAACCATTTGTAAAATTTGATAAAGGCTTCAGTTATCAAAACTCTTCAGTTTCAACCGATATCAGGTTAATATACCTCGGAAAAAAGATTGTTCAAACATACATAAGAATGGCTAAGAAAGGAGACTTTAGATGTAATGAGCACAAAGGTGGATTACTAAAATATATACCAAAGAATGAAGTGCCTTCGAAAGTAGTAGCAGTTTCTAGAAATATTGCTAAGATTTTAGATAAAAGATCTTCTCTATTTGCTCTTGACTTTATTATTAGCAATAACGGTAATGTCTATCTTCTCGAAGCGAATACCGGACCAGGATTGGATTGGAATTTATCAATCAAGGAAAACGAAATTGAAGCCAAGAAACTAATAAGGATTATTATAAAAGAAATAGTTAGACGGATTAGCTCACCAAAAAATACTTCTAAAAGAAAAGCTGTAGTCGCTACAGTAAAGACTCCAATGATTAGCAAGCACCCAGTATCTCCAATAACCTGAATTATTTAATTTTTTTAGTAATTTAAAATTTCCCCTTTTTCATTCTGTTTCATTTGTCTCATTTAGCCTCGGAATGATACAATTAGAGTGTTTAGTTATAAGGATAGAAAGGTTCTAGACCGATCCGCTCAGCTTGAAAACTTAATGTGTAATTATAAGGTTTGATATGTCAAAAATTCTAATTAAAGTTGATAAGGATTTATATCTTAAGACATGGAGTTTAAAAAACTCTGCCGAGTTATTTGCGCTTACTGATAAAAACAGGGCATATTTACAGCCTTGGTTACCATGGGTTCCAAATGTTAAAACTGAAGCAGATTCAAAAAAGTTTATTCGTGAATCACTTCAAGAAATGAAAGACGATAAGGGAATAGAAATGGGAATTTGGTTAGCAGATAAGTTAGTTGGATGTATCGGCTTACACGGATTAAGTAAACCAAATCGTAGGGCAAGCCTGGGATATTGGTTAAGTAAGAATCAACAAAAGAAAGGAATAATGACACGGTCGGTCAAGGCATTGGTTGATTATTCCTTTAAGATACTTAATCTTAATCGTATTGGCTTAGAAGCTTCCACTGAAAATGTTTCAAGTTGTGCTATCGCCAAAAAATTGGGCTTTGTTAAAGAAGGCGTTGTTCGACAATTCGAGTTTGTTGACGGGAGATTTTTGGATTGCCAAGTGTGCAGTGTGTTAAAGTCTGAATGGAAATAAAACTTAACACTGTACTAGTAGTTATAGGATCGGAAGGTCCTAGACCACACTGCTCAGCTTAAAATTTTAAATCATTGAAATTTTGTTTGAAAAAAGAGAATTAGTTTTTTATTTTGGATTGATTATCGATTTAGTTCCTATTTTCTCTCTTAAAAGTTCTTCAAGATCTTCCACAGTAATTGGTTTATCAATATAAAAATCAACCAAACCTTCAAGTATCGGATGAACTATATTAGTTTCTAAACCTATTTTTATTTCTGGGTTTCCAGCTCTAATTTCTTGTAATAAACCTTTTAAGCCAGCCATAGGTCTTAAAGTTCCACTATGAATGATTACTGCATTTTTTCCTTCGCAGTTTTTTAAAATCTCTTCGTCTTCAATTGAATCTAATTTGGTAATTTGAAATTTTCCACTTTGTTCAAGACATTTAAAATGGTCTCCCCACACACTTATATGATCTTGATCTGCCCAAAGCAATTCCATTTCTTTCATACTTGAAATTTTAATATATTATGCCCTATAAGGCAAACTAAACTTTATATTTTAAAAAATTGTAAATTATAGAAATTTAGCTGTCATTTGATAAACTATTCTTGGAAAGATAAATTTATAAGTTCGGAAATCATCAACGACTCCCAGCTAGAAAAAGACCTATTTGTTGGGCTTTTTTGTTTGTGGTTTTGTTAAAAGGCGTGTTTTGGTAAAATAAAAACATGGATGAAATCAGCAAAGACGAATTTCGGGTAAAGCAGATAGATGTAAAAGCCAAAGAAGCAGGCAGGGGAAGATTAGTTTCTACATATAGACCAGTGGAGATAATGTTTGCTGCGACAGGGAAAGAGCCTACAGACTTAAGAGGAAAAGAGATTCTAAACCTAGGGGCAGGAAGAACTCATTGGGGTTTTGAGTTAACGAGTAAGTATAAAGTGGTTGCCAAAAAATTTGAAAATTTTGATATTAGTTATGCCGAGCAATCTGGCCCAAGGAGGTTAGCGGGAAAGATATTTATGGCAGAGTCTATTGGTGATATAAAAAACGAACTACCTTATAGAGATAACTCCTTTGATGTTCTCTGGTGTTCATACGCTCCTACAAATTGGCAAGAATTTGTAAGGATAACTAAGCCAGGAGGAGAAATTTTTGTTTTAGGAGGAAATTATGACGAAGAATTTACAGAAAGATTAAGTCATCAGCTTGGCATTCCAGTAACTTGCCAGAAGATAGACGAAAGGAAAATAGATAAATGGGCAAGCCTAGCTGGGCGTCATAGAAACGCCGTGTCGTCTTTATTAGGTAAAAATGTTCTGGTAGTTAAAAAACCCAAAGAAGAGATTAGAGAGTAGAAATTTAAACTAGTTATAACTTCGTCCACAAGGAAAACCTAAATCTGTAGAAATTTGATTGACTTCTGATAAACTAAGGCAGGATGGTCCAAGTTGATGGTTCGGAAATCATCAACGACTCCCAGCCAAAAAGGTTTTATGTTACAAATTAGAACAAGTCAATCTAAAGATATAATTTTTAGCTCTGAAATTTCTAATATAACCAAATCTGACCAGCACCTTTCATTTAGATCAGTTAAGCAAATTGATAAATCAATTAGAGAAGGTAACTTCTTATTTGCTCTTAGGGGAAAAGAGCTTGCTGGTTTTGCAGAAGTCGTAAGAATTTGGCGGAATTGGTATGCAATTTTTTCTTTCTTTGTAAGACCTAAATATCGTCGTCAAGGAATTTCTAAACTTCTTCTTCATAAAATTATTACATCCAACCAAGACGATTACTTGTACGCCGCTACTTCTAATAAAATTATGTTAAACATTTTAGAGATAAATAGATTTGAGCGATATAAATTTAAATGTTTACCCGTTCTTTTCCTAACTGATTACTTCATTAAAAGATTTCTAAATTTACAATTATTTGGTAATATAGGTCTTCTAGACCAATATTGGTACTACCTAGTTCGATCACCTAATAATTAAGTTATTAGTTCCAGTTATTATTTGTATTTAAAACGGTTATAAGGATAGAAAGGTTCTAGACCGATCCGCTTAGCCAAGCTTTCGCTAAAGCTACAAAATGGCAAGTAAAATTATCAAAACCGAGATTAAAAGAAAACAGTCCCCTTAACGCAAAGCGTTAGGAGTAATGAAATATGAAAGAGGTTTATATATTCCCAGGCCAAGGAAGTCAGAGACTTGGAATGGCAAAAGAACTTCTAGAGCAAAGTGAAGTTGCCAAGGATGTTTTTAGCCAAGCCGAAGTAGTTCTTTCTAAATTAGGTTGGAAGCAAAATTTACAAAGTCTTTGTCTTGAAGGGCCCGTAGATATTTTAAATGAAACTGAAATAGCTCAACCAGCAATCTTAACTGTAAGTATTGCTGGCTTTAAGGATAGAATAATTAAAGGTAGTAAATTATGTGGATTAGTTACAGGTCATAGTTTGGGTGAATACTCAGCACTGACAGCCGCAGGAGCTTTCACTTTTGAGGATGCTGTAGAATTGGTGGCAGAAAGAGGAAGATTGATGAAGGAAGCTGGTAAGCAAAGACCTGGGAAAATGGCTGCAGTTATTGGGTTAGGAGTGGAAACAGTAGAAATGCTTTGTGAAAGACTCTCTAGCGAATATGGTAATGCTCATGTAACCATTGCCAACATTAACTCTCCAGACCAGATAGTTATTTCTGGCGACCAAAAAGCCATAGAAAATGCGGGAGAATTTGCCAAAGAGCTTGGAGCTAAAATGACAAAAGTTTTACCGATAAGTATTGCCGCTCATAGTGGTTTAATGGAAAGTATTCGGCAAGGAATGGCAATTGCTTTAAAATCAACAACCATAAAAAAACCTGAGATTAATTTTATTTCTCCTACTACAAGAAAATATGAAAACGATCCTCAGGTAATTAGAGAGTTGCTTATAGCTCAACTGACTGGGAGAGTGTTATGGCTAGATACTGTAAAACGAATGGTTGAAGACGGGTATGATTTGTTTTTGGAAGTAGGGCCGGGAGAAGCGCTGACAAGACTATTTAAAAGAATTGATAAAAATGTTGAAGCTAGTTCTTTGAATCTTTGACTTTATGGAAAGATTACCAAAACGACTGGCCTATGTCTCTTTTTTAATACTGTTTCGTTTGTCTCACTTCGACTGCGCTCAGTGTAAACTTTTTTGGTAAAATATATTCAGTTATAAGGATAGTAAGGGCCTAGACCGGCCTGCTCAGCCAAACCCAATATAATTTCAAAACTCACGCTTCTTGACTCACGATACCCCATTTTTCTAGAGTAATCGCTTCTATTTTTTTGAAAACAATCGTTTCTATCGTTAGCCCAATGATTGCGATTAATAAAATACCAACTAAAACTTTGTCGAAGCTATATGTCCATTGAGCTGTCCAGATAAATTTTCCTAACCCTCCAGCACCGATCACAAGCATCTCCGCACCGATCACAGATCTCCAAATCGAACCAAAACCAATTCTCATAGCTGTTATGATGTTTGGGAAGGCACCTGGAATAATTACCTTAAAAATAGTTTGCCATCTATTTAGGCCCAAATTCTTAGCAACTAGTATCCAAATGGTATTAATATTGCGTACTCCTGCTATCATGTTGTAAATCATCTTTAAGAAACTGGAGATAAATAACAAGACCCATACTGACAGCCTGGTAAAACCGAATATGATGATGATAAATGGCAACCAAGCCAATGAAGGAATGGGATAAAGAGTAGATATAAGCGGAAAGAATATTTTTCTTATAGTCGCATTAGTTCCAATTAATATTCCAAATACAATTGAAACAACGACTGCAACTAAATAAGGGGGAACAAGATTTGACACTGTATCAATAATAATTTTTACTATCGTACCGTCTTTTATCAATTCTCTAAACGTTAGTATTACCTTCAAAGGAGATGGTAAAAACCAATTAGGCATCCAATTAAAATAAACAACAAGATTCCACAAAAAAAGTATAAAAAGGAATGGAATGGATGCTAGAAGTATTTCTTTAATTTGTCGCGGAGCTATAGATCTCATTTTGAGCTGATTCTAGCAATTCTTTGAATCTCAAGTCATATAAATCATCTAGAGATAGAACACGCTCTGAGAAACCCAAGTCATAATTAATTCGCGCCATTTCTACTATAGAACTCGGGTCTTGCCAAAGGATATATCTTACTGCTTCATCGTTTACTTGCCTCACAAACTCCTCTGGTTTTATATCCATTGCTCCGCTAGTGTTTTCTCTAATATAGTCAGTGATAATAATTGAGGAATCGTTAAGATTATCTCTAAGATAACGATGAGCCTGAATCATTGCTCTATAGAACTTATTAACATTTTCTACATTGTTCTTTAAGAAATCGGTATTGATTGACACTGAAGAACCAGTTGGCACTTTTTGCAGATCTTTCTCATACCAATATGGCAAAACAACAGCGCCTTGTTCCTTAGCTTTATCGACGTAAGCAGGCTCATCAATTAAGGCAGCATCTATCGCCTTCTTGTCCATGAGAGCCATGGGTAAATAGAGTTTTTCAATATCTATAAATTCAATTTTATTAATATCTACTCCTTCAAGCTCTAAAACATATATTATTCTTAATTTTTGGGAGCCAGCGGGGCCAACTGAAATCTTCTTTCCCTCTAAATCCTTAATAGTTACGATATCTGAGTCAGGACGAACAAATAAGTGTGATGGCATATCACTCATTATAGATAATAACTTTACTGGTGCTCCTTTCTCTATTGGACCAAAAAGTCGTCGTGCTCCAGTGATAGTAATATCTACTTGACCAGTACCAACTGCTAAGGCTCCTTCTGAAGATTGTAAATGCACTAAACTGACATCAATTCCCTGCTCACGAAAAAAACCTTTTTGATAAGCTAATATTATCGGGGTTGCATCGAGAGATTGAATGGGAAAGCCAACTATTACTTTTGGTAAAGACGCAGTTTTTTCGTCTATTTTAGGTTTGGAATAATACCTTACCATAAACATAGTTGCTGCAATAGCAACTACCAAAATTACACTCACTGCGATTAAAATCCTTTTAAACTTTTTTGTCATTGGCTCACCTATTGCCTGCTATTATATCATTAATGTCCACTTGTGGTTCCATACGGTTTCTATCGAGGTCAAATTCCATCTGAACATCGTCTTCCACTCTCCTGAGTAATTTAGTAAACCTGGGATTAGACATATCGCGTGGACGAAGAAATTTAATCGAACAAGACTTTTTGATAGTTGTGGGTCTGGAACTCATAACATAAATTGTATCGGCCATATATATCGCTTCATTTATACTGTGAGTAACAAATAATATAGTTTTTTGTGTCTTCTGCCATATTTTAATTAGGCTCTTTCTTAAATGTCTTCTAGTGATAGAGTCTAAGGATGAAAATGGTTCGTCCATAAGTAATATCTCGGGATCGGTTACTAATGCTCTTGCAAAAGCTACTCGCTGTTTCATTCCCCCAGATAACTTATGAATCGGCCAATCTTTGAATTTCAAAAGATCAACAAGATCCAAATATTTTTCAGCCAAAGCAAGTTTTTCATGTTTGTCCAAATTACTGTTAGATAAACCGAATAAGACATTTCCCAATACCGTTTTCCACGGAAAAAGCATGTGATCTTGAAACACCATAATACGATCTAGCCCAACAGAATTAACTTCTAGTCCCTTCGCTAAAATTTTACCGGATGAAGGGGATAAAAACCCTGCAATCGTGTAAAGAAGAACTGTTTTTCCACAACCGGAGGGACCGATAAAGCAAACAAACTCTCCCTTTTTAACCTTTAAATTTATATCTTTAATAACCTTAAAGTTATTATCAAAGGTTTTACTTAAATTTCTTAATTCTAAAATGCAATCACCTGATTCCATAAACTGTTTGTTCCTTTCTTTAGAACTCGATTCATTTATTAATCTATACTAACAGTTACTGCTATTGTCTCATTTTCATCCTAAAGAATAAAGTTTGATGTAAAACCCCATGTCCATTCGAAGGTACTCCTTGCTTTAATGCATTAGACTAAGCAAACAGTTCGAACTTGTTTCTTTTTATGGCCAGTCATTTTTCGACCAGTTTGGAAAGATTAAAATAATACAATAGAAGCAAAACCAGAAAATACAACTGAATCACTGCTACAACAAATTAAAACATTTTAATAACCCCTTTTCCGCGCGCGATTTTAACGAAATCTATCAAGAAGATGCATTTAACATCTTTTTAGGTTAAATAGTTAGCTGGTTAAATTTTGCAACTAAACTAAAGCCTTTTACCTAAATAATTACTAGTTTAGACGCGTTTTGAAGATCCCTTTCTACTAGAATTGCTTTAAGGTAAAAGTCTCTGGAAGATTGCCCCAGTTTTCAATTATAAAAAGTATTGCTCTTGTTGACCATTGATAAGTTTTCAAAAGAAAAACGGCAACAAAGGTAAACCATAAAAAACTTAAAGCTTTCGAAAGATAAACAGGTTTTGTTAGCAACTTAATTCTGTTTTTGGCAATTTTAAAAACAAAATCTGAGATTTTAACTCTCTGTCTATAAATTCCAAAAATAATAACAAACAGGGCGATACAAAACCGATAAAGAGCGATCTGATTTTTTTCTGGGTTAAGACTAAAGTATCCCCAATAAAGTGCCGTGGAGAATGGCAAGGTAAAAAAGACAATCAAGGAAATAATGGTTGGTGATTTTATAAATTTATATAATTCATAACCAGCCGCAATTGAAAAAAACGGAATAAAGGGAAGATAGTACCAAGGATAATTTGCTCCTCCAAAAAACAAAAGGGTTAAAAGATAACTACCGGCGGCCACAAAAACATAATTTAATTTAATTCTTTTCTTTAATTTAATAAAAGCAGTTGAGATAATTCCCCAAAGCCAAAAACCATCCACGGGGAAGTTATTGAAATTTAATCCTTTAGTTATAACCAAAAGGTTCAGCGGTCCAAAAAACTCTCTTGAAGTCTGGCTAAAAAACAAATCATTGAAAAGCGTCGGCGAAAGCCAGAAAGCATAAACATAAAAAGAAGACCCAAGAATAACTGTCGGTGTCAGGAAATAAATAATCTTTTTTATTTTTGCCCTGGAAGAAACCAGGATATAAAGATTAGCAATTAGCAAAAATATTCCCAGTTCCTTAACCATTAAGGCCAGGCCGCTAAAAACCCCGGCAAGAATAATAAATGCTTCCTGTTGCCTTTTTGATCTCACTTTTTGAGACAAAAATAGAAAAATTAAATTGGCCAAAGATATTGGAATTAGAATGTTTTCTAATAAAGCGAATCTTGAGGAGAGGATAAAACTAGGAGCAATTGAATAGATAATAAAAGCAAAGAAAGAAGGTAAGACTTCATTGGTTAAAAGAAATGTTAGGATAAATATTAAAAATCCGCTTACTAATGAGATTGTTAAAGCGACAGCCCTGTAGTCTTCTGATTTAAATTGCTCAAAACTTTCATATTTTTCTTTGATTCCTAGAGAATAGATTAAACTTCCCAAAATGGGGTGATCTAAAAACGGCTGGACAAAGAGAATGTGCTCTTGCCCTTTACCCCTGTCAATTTCTTTAACAACCGAAAAAGGATAATTATATTTTTTGGCATTGATTATATTAGGGACTTGGCCGTTGACTCTTATATTGATTCCATCAAAACCAAATATTTGTTTGGTTTTTCCTGGGCTTTTTAGATAACAACCAAGATTAGACCAAGCAGTTGGAATGCCTGTTTGTCTAAATGAATAACCAGCGTGAATATAATTGAGTTCGTCATAGATATCAGTAGTTGAAGGAATGCTTTCGTAACCAATATATCTGTTAAATTTCAAATCAGACTTGGTAAAAAATATAAAAAGAAGTGCCGTTAAAAGGAAAATTTTTATAACCGCTGTTTTCTTTATAAACATGACAGATAATTAAACATGACAGGTAATTTTATTAATTTTCCGTGCCTTCGCCAGCTGCTAGTCCTACTTGGTGATTTCCAAACTTATGAATTTACCAATCCTGTATAATTATAACAAATTTATCAGTTCTATTTATGATAAACAAATGTTCTCAGTGTGGCCTTTGCTGTTATTTATTCTTAGTGAATTTAACCGAAGAAGAATACCAGTCAGGCAAATACAAAACTCAGTTTGAGGAGTTTGGCTTGATTGATGACTTTCACCAGGCAGCCGCGTGTGGAGCAAACATTCTCAAGCAAAAAGAAGATGGCAATTGCCTCTATCTTCAGGGAAACAAATGTTCTATTCATAGAATCAGACCCCAAGTTTGCAGAGAGTTTTTCTGTACCTCGAAGTTGAAAAAGTTCAAAAAAATGGTTAAGCAGATTGAAAAGAAACGAGCTAATCTGGAAAAGAGAAAGAAGTAAAAGGCTCTAGACCAGCCTACTTAGCAGTTTTAGAATTTCGGTCTCAGATACATGTGCTATAATGAATTTATCAATAATAACAAAGAGACAATCGACAATTTAATAGTTATTTTCTTCGAAGAAGGTGGTCGTATTGACAAATTCTACCTCCAAAAGAGAAAAAGAAACCCCTCGCTGGTTTACTTGAATGGTTGGTTTCGCGGTCGCAATATCCGTGAAGCAATATTAAGAGCGCTTGCGGACCAGTAAACAATTTTATTCCACGCAAAATATAACTACCTTTCTAATACTTTCCAGGTAAAATTTGGCCTTTTATGGTTTTCTTTCTATAAGAAATTAGACCAGGAGTTAACGATAACCTCCCCCTCTTGGTCCTCGACTGTCTCTTGGACCTTCCCTTCTGTTGTCAAAACTCGGTCTTTCTTCTCTTGGTTTTGCAACATTGACAGCAATCTTTCTTCCTCCCATCTCAGTGTCATTTAACTTCTTAATAGCTTCATCTGCTTCCTCGTCGTTTTCCATATCAACAAAAGCAAATCCCTTGCTTTGACCACTATATCTGTCAGTGATTAGATCACAAGAAACAATCTTGCCAAATTTGGAGAATATTTCTTCTATTTGGGAGCTCGTTACAGTATAAGGAAGCCCTCCAACGAATAGTTTTTTGGACATTTATTTTTCACCACCCTTCTGTTTTAAAATACTGTCTCTATCTGGCGACCAGAAAAAACCTTTGGAGGATATCTTCTTATCTGACTAGAAGAAACAGGTGTTAATATATCCCTCCTTAAGGGATACGTTTGTATTATAACACATTATCTTTTCAACTGCATCATTTTCTCAAATATAAGGTAATTAGGTTCTAGACCGACCTGTATGGTTAATTATAAGGCAAGAAAATTTTTAGAATAATTCACTCAGCCATTTCAAAATTACTAACTAAGGTAAAATTCTCTATATTGTTTTTTTACCTCTTGACTTTTTGTGAAAAAGATTTTATTGTCAATTCAATATTCAGTCTGCCCCCTAAAAGTTTAATACGATAAACTAAATAAGATGCCAAGAGAAATTCCTCAATCTGAAACTCTAAAAACCCCTAAATCTGAATTTGTTGCCAAATTAGAAAATCGTTGGCAACAAGGCAATTTTGTTTGTGTTGGCCTTGACTCAGATTTTTCTAAAATTCCCCTGGGAATAAGAACCGACTCCATAGAACGTACAATGACTGTTTTTAATAGAGCAATTATTGAGGCGACTTATGATTTAGTTTGTGCTTATAAACCTAATATTGCTTTTTACGAAGCTCAAGGTGAACAAGGAATGAGAGCTTTAGCGAGAACCATAAATTTTATTAAAGATTTTCATCCTGATATTCCTGTTATTCTTGATGCTAAACGAGGTGATATTGGTAACACTAACCTTGGTTATATCAAGGCCGCTTTTGATGAATTAAGAGCAGATGCAGTCACTGTTCATCCCTATCTTGGTAGAGAAGCCTTAAAACCATTCTTAGACCGTCAAGATAAAGGTATTATAGTTTTAGCCAGAACTTCCAATCCTGGTGCCGGTGAATTTCAAGATCTCCTAGTTGGCGAAAACCCACTCTATCAGATTGTGGCTAGAAATATAGCTGAATCTTGGAATGAAAATGGTAATTGTGCTATCGTTGCTGGTGCCACTTATCCTCAAGAACTAGCTGGAATCAGAGCTGTTGTTGGCGACTTACCAATTCTCATTCCTGGTATCGGCGCCCAAAAAGGTGATGTTGAAGCCAGTATTAAAGCAGGCAAAGATAGCCGCAATTTGGGAATGATTGTCAATTCTTCACGAGGGATTATCTTTGCTTCAGGCGGAGCAGATTTTGCTGAGGCAGCCAGACAAGAGACTGAAAAATTAAGAGAAGAAATTAATAGATATAGATAAGCTACGGATATGGAAAGAAGAGGAAATCAACCTTTAAATCCAGAAAATTTAACAGCAGAGTCACAGTTATGTCTTCAACTATTTGTTATTGGTGCAATTAAATTCGGCGATTTTAGATTAAAAGTACATGATAAACATCCAGAAGCACCCCCGTCACCTGTTTACATTGACCTCAGACTTCTTCGAAGAGAACCTGAAGCTAAAGTTGCAGCAGTTGATGTTTATCAAGAGCTACTCAAACCCCTAAAATTTGACTTATTAGCTGATGTACCTACAGCCGCAACACCGTTAGTCTCTTCTCTTTCAGACAGATTAGGTGTTGGTATGATTACACCCCGAACTGATATAAAAACTCATGGTGCAGGAGTAAAAATAGATGGAATGAGAACGTTTGATAAAGGTAAGACTGTAGTTTTAGTTGACGATCTAATCACCCATGCAGATTCTAAATTAGAAGCGGTCAGGATTCTTAGAGACGAAGGGTTAAGAGTAAGAGACGTTGTTGTCTTAGTTGATAGAAAACAAGGAGGCGAAGAACAACTTGCTGCCGAAGGAATTAAACTTCATGCCGCTCTAACAATGGATAAAATGTTAGCTTTTTATAACGGAATGGGAATGATTACTAATCCAGAATATGTAAGAATAAACCAAGGATTAGCAGATTTAAATGACTTCCTAGCAGGCCTCTAATTTTCTCTTTTCTAAAACTTCTTAAAAAATTACAAAATGATGGCATTTTCCTTGCAAATTTTTGCGTAAGCATAAGCACTCTTTCTTATTTTTCTTTCTTGGTTTTTATAATTAATTTCAATTAAGCCAAATCGGGGTTTAAAACCAAAAGACCATTCAAAATTATCTATTAAAGACCAATAAAGGTAACCACGAACATCCACTCCTTCCTGGATTGCCTGATGAACCCATTGAAGATGATTGATAATAAATTTTTCTCTGTATTTGTCTTTGGCATCAGCCACACCATTTTCAGTGATATAGATTGGGAGATTATATTTCTTTAAACTCGTCAAAACTTCGTAAATCCCTTGGGGGTAAAATTGCCAACCCAAGTCCGAACTTTCGAGGAGAATGGTTTTTTCAAGTTTCTTTTTGTTGACTTTCGTTTTCAAATCCTGAAAGCGAAGTTGGTGAAAAAGGTAGTAGTTTAAACCTAAAAAATCATGGGTTTTTCCGGTCAAACGATAAAAAGAATGATTCAGGAATATTTTGATGAATGAAGGCACCGCTCGGCTTAAAAAATGGTTACCATAATAATGTAAAGCCGGCATATTAATCACGGCCCCCACTTGAGCATTGGGAAATTCATTTTTTATGGCTTGGTAAACTTCTTTGTGGGCTAAAGCAAGATTGCGGTAAACTCGAAGGGCTAGCAACCTATTTTTCTTTTGTGGTGGCCAAAATCCTTGTAGGTAACCGGCGGCCACGATGGTTTTAGGTTCGTTAATGGTGACCCAAAAGTCGACCTTATCAGCCAAGGCCTTAACCGCAAACAGACAAAAGCGTTTGAAATATTCAATGTTCTCTTTTTTTTCAAAACCACCTTTTTTGGCAAACCATAAAGGCAAAGTAACATGATATAAAGAAACAAAAGTCTTTAGCTTTTCCTCTTTAAGAGTTTGAAGGACATTTTGATAGTGTTTTACTGCTTCATCATTCCATTTACCCTCCTCTGGCTCAATTCTTGACCATTCGATGGAAAAGCGATGAGCATTGTGATTGAGTTTTTTTGCCAAGGCAAAATCTTCTTTGAAGCGACGATAGTGATCACAGGCAATCCCTGAAGCCTTGATGTCTTTTCTTTTCTCCCATTCCCACCAATCATTACCTTTATTATTACCTTCAACTTGATGAGCAGCGGTGGCGGCTCCCCAAAGAAAATCTTTTGGAAAGACTAGCTTTTGGCTCTGATTGTCTCTTCTCATATTTGTTTTAATCTCTTAAGGGTCTTCTCTTTACCGATCAGGGCCATAGTTTCAAAGAGAGGCGGAGTGGCGGTTTTACCAGTAAGGGTAATTCTGGTCGCCATAAAATATTTGCCGGTATGCCAATTGTTTTTTCTGACTAAGTCTCTGAACAATTTTTCTAATCTTTTTGCCTCCCAAACTTTGTTTTTTTCTAATTCAATGATTGATTTTTCGAATTGTTCTTTGAGTAATTTTTCTCCCTGACTTTTTTTAATGAGTAATTTTCTATCAACTTTTGGTTCTTTAATAAAAAAATCAATTAAATCAGGATAATCAGAGAGTTTAATCAATCTGTCTTTAATCAAAGGAACAGTTTGTTTGATTAAAGTATCACTCATTCCCTTAGGTGCATATTGTTTAATTAATTGAAGTAGTTCTTTATCTGTCTTTTCCCTAAGGTAAACACCATTCAACCAATCCAATTTTCTTAAATCAAAAACTGGTGCCGAAGTTGAAACTCGCTTAAAAGAAAAGTATTTAATAAATTCATCTAAACTAAAAACCGTTTTGTCTTTGGGATGAGACCAGCCCATTAAACCAAAAAAGTTAACCATTGCCTCAGGTAAATAACCTTGTTTCTGATACCAAGAAAGGGCGACAAGATTTTTCCTTTTTGAAATTTTTGACTGGTCAGGATTTCTTAAAAGAGGCAGATGAGCGAATTCTGGCACCTTAGCCCCCAAAACCTGGTAAAGCATTATTTGCCTAGGCGTATTAGAAATATGATCTTCACCTCGAATCACATGGGAAATTTTCATTAACCAATCATCAATCACCACGGCAAAATTGTAAACAGGATAGCCATTTGACCTTAAGATAACAAAATCTTCGATTTGCCCATTATCGAAACTTATTTCTCCACGAATAAGGTCTTGCCAAGAGGTTTTTCCTTGAGGAACTTTGAATCGAATTGCCCCTTCGTCTTGGTAAGCGAGTTTTTTTTCTAGCAATTCTTGGGCATATTTTTGATAAAGATTAGTTCTTTCTGATTGCCGATAAGGCCCAAACTTACCCCCAACGTCCGGACCCTCATCGTAATTTAAACCCAGCCAGTGCAAACCAGCAAAAATTGCTTTTTCCGCTTTAGGTACATGTCGTTTTATGTCTGTATCTTCGATTCGAAGAATAAATTTGCCTTTGTTTTTTTTGGCAAAAGCATAATTAAAAAGAGAGATGTAGGCGGTGCCAACATGGGCAAAGCCGGTTGACGAAGGCGAAATTCTGACTCGGATACTCATTTGCCTTGATTTTAGCATAGCATCACTTTATACTCAAAATAGATTTTCCAGATGGCAACCCTAACTCAAACTGCCCAAACGACTCGGAAAGCGCTTAAATACGGCGTCATTGCCCTAGTCGCTATCTTTGTTCTGAAAATTGCCTGGGGGGTTGGAACTGATATCTGGAAAAAAATTCACCCACCCCCGCCACCACCACCAACCATGGCTTTTGGTCCTTTACCAAAATTAAAATTTCCAGAAAAACAAACGCCTGAATTATCTTACCGTTTAGAAACTATCCAGGGAGCTCTACCCCAATTTGATAATATTGGTCGAGTTTACCTTTCACCTCAAAACCCGCCCAATCTCTTGGCTTTGGATAGGGCTAAACAAAAGGTTCGCAAGATGGGTTTCACTGGCCAACCGGAAAAAGTTAATGAAAATACTTATCGCTGGACAACCACGACAACTCCAGCAACTACTTTAGAAATGAATATCAATACTGGCAATCTTTATCTTCGTTATCAATTTGAAAATGATCAAGAACTTTTAGTTCAAAAAAACCTGCCAACTAATGAACAGGCCGCCCAGGAAGCCAAAAGTTTCCTTCAAAACAATGGCCTGTTGACCGAAGATTTAGCCACTGGTAGTGCCGAGTTTAATTATCTAAAATATATTCCCCCCAATTTGATTCCCGCCATTTCTCTTTCCGAGGCTGATTTTGTCCGAGTTAATTTCTTTAGAGCTGACCTTAATGACTTGAGAATTTATCCACCTAACCCTAAAGAAGCCCTTGTTTCCTTTCTCTTCTCTGGTAGTCGGCTAATGGGTAAACGGATTATTGAAATTAAATATATTTACTACCCGATTGACCGCAATACTTCAGCCACCTATCCTCTTAAACCAATTAATAATGCCTGGCAAGAACTCCAATCAAAACAAGGTTACATTGCTAATTTAGGTCAAAATGATGACAAACAAATTACCATTAGGAAAATTTATTTAGCCTATTATGACTCTGAAGAACCCCAAACTTTTGTCCAGCCAATTTATGTTTTTGAAGGCGATCAAAACTTCTTCGCTTACGTTCCGGCGATTGACCCTAGTTGGACGGAGAAATAGTTGGAGCGATATTCTCCCAACGATAATTGCTAAAAGCCCAATCAACTAATCTAGCGGTTTCGCCAAAACGATCTTGACTGCCTAAAATAACCGTAATTATTCCCCGACCATCTCGTTCAACATACCCTACTAAACATTCACCCGCTTCCTCAGTCCAACCAGTCTTAACCCCTTTCATCCCTGGCAGCCAAGAAAGTAATTCATTAATATTGTAAAGAACATGTTCAAATTGACCGGTCGTATTAGTGACCACGATTTTTGGAGTGGCCACCATTTCACCTAAAAGTGGCTCTTTAATCACCAAGCTCGCTAATCTCGCTAAATCTAAAGCAGTTGAATAAGAATAACCAACTAATAAATTACCTTTCTCATCAATATCCAAACCCGTAGGGTTAACAAAATAAGTGTCGTTCAGGTTTAATTCCTTAGCTTTCTCATTCATCGCCTCAACAAACCCTTTTTCTCCACCTGGGTAGTTTTGGGCTAACAAAGTAGCTGCGTCATTAGCTGAAGCGACTAACACCCCAAATAATAGACTCTTAACCGTCATCACTTCTCCTCCTTTTAATCTCATATCCTGACCTTGATTATTGATGCCAATAACTGTCAAAGTACTTTCCAAATCATAGTAGTCAAGGACTACTAAAGCCGTCATCAATTTCACAGTCGAAGCCGGTAAAAGTTGAACTCTCTCGTCCTTGGCAAACATCACGACAGCTGAATCACGATCAACAACAATGATTGACTTAGCCGTCAAAGATGGTGCCGGTATCTCAGTAAAATTAACGGGATAATCAGCCACTCTAGGCAACTCTAATTCGATTGGCTGGATTTTAGGTGGTTGGTAAGTAGCTTGAACAATTGAATACCAATTGTTGCTGGGAAAAAGAAAAAAAATTAGCCCAAATAAAAAAAGAAAAGCTCTCTTTATCTTAATAGTAGTCAAATTGGGATTTTTTGGCTTCACTTTTTCATTACTTTGATTTTGAGTTCTTTTAATTGAGCTTCATCAACTTCACCGGGAGCATCCATCACTGATGTTTGACCACCGGCCGTCATCGGAAAAGCGATTAATTCTCGTACCGAACGTTCTCCTAGAGCCGCTAGCAAAAATCTATCAATGCCCGGAGCAATACCACCATGAGGCGGAACTCCATATTCAAACGCTTTAAGAAGGTGACCAAATTTCTTCTCTATCTCTTTTTCCGAAAGGCCTAGAATTTTAAAAATTTTTCGCTGGATCTTGGGATCAGTAATCCTAATACTCCCTCCACCCACCTCCAAGCCGTTACAAACTAAGTCATGCTGCCAAGAACGCGCTTTCATTGGGTCTTTATCTAACAAAGGAAGATCTTCATCTTTGGGAGCAGTAAAAGGATGGTGAGAGGGACTTAATTCTCTTTCTTTTGTCTTTTCAAATAAAGGAAAATCAATCACCCAAGCAAAAGCCACTACCTTAGGATCTTTTTTCTTACGCAGATCAAATTTATCACTGCCAAATTTTTTCATTGCCTCGGCATGACTAAAACGAGGAAAAGGCTTTTTAAAAACTTTCTTTTTTAAAACTTTCTCCGTTATCTCAGTAAAAAGAGCTTCAGTAAGATTAAGAATCTCCTCCTGGGTTGTAAAAGACATTTCCAAATCAAGTTGAGTAAACTCTCCATAAGCCCGATCAATCCGAGGATCTTCATCACGAAAACAGCGGGCAATTTGGTAATACTTTTCAAATCCAGCTACCATTAATAATTGTTTGTATTGCTGAGGCGCCTGGGGTAAGGCGTAAAACTTGCCCGGCTGAAGTCGTGAGGGAACAAGAAAATCACGAGCGCCTTCTGGTGTAGCCTTGGAAAGAATTGGTGTTTCGATTTCAATAAAACCTTTTTCATCAAGCCAATTACGAATGAATCTGATTACCCGATGTCTAATTTCAAGATTTTTTACTAATCGGGGTCGGCGCAGATCAAGATAGCGATACTTTAACCGAGTCTCTTCACCAATTTGATAACCATCACCTCGAATATCAAAAGGTAAATCTTCTGATCGAGCTAGAATCTCAATCTTTTCTAATTCGACTTCTATTTCACCAGTGGGAATTTTAGGATTAATTAAATCCTTAGGTCTTTTTTTAACTTTGCCTTCTATTGTCACTACATCCGAAATTCTTAATTCCCCTAGTTTTTCTTTACCGACAATCTGAACCAGGCCAGTTCTATCTTTCAAGTCAATAAAAACCAATTTACCATGGTCGCGCCGCCGATCAATCCAACCATTAAGTCTAACTTTTTTACCTATCTTTTTAGGTATTTCTTTAATAAGGGTTCTTTCCATATTTTAGATTCTATCCTCTAAAAGGATTTTTTGCAATTTTATTCTGGAATTTTAATGTCTTTAATTCTTAACTCTAACTGCTGGCGGCCATTCCATTGATTAAGAAAAAGATTATAGGCAAGGTCAACTGGTTGTTTGGTTGAAAGTTGAGGTAATAATTCTCCCTGACCAAAAGCAATCACCTCAAAGCCATTAACTCTAAATTTAAAATGTTGATTATCAGCCCCGACTCTTTTAAGATTAGCAATTCTTACTTGCCGGCTGGAAAAAACTGGTTGAGAATTATTCATCCCAAAAGGGGCAAATTTATTAATTTCTTGATAAAGAGCTAAGTTTAAATCAGTTAACTCAACCTCTATTTCAATTTCTATTCTCGGTCCTGATTTTTTCTTGCCTAAATCTTTTTCCGCCTTTTCTATTAATCTCTGTTTAGCTTCTTCTAATTTCTCCTGGCTGACATCAAAACCAGCCGCCAAACGATGACCACCATGGTCACCAATAATATCTTTCAATTCCCGAATGGCCTCAATAATATTAAACTCTTCAATTGACCGGCCCGAACCTACCCAACGATCTTTTCTGGGCGCTAAAATAATGGCTGGTCGATAAAATTCGTCTTTTAATTTGCTCGCTACCAAACCAACAACACCATGCTCATAAGACTGATGGTAAATAAAGATCAAAGGACTTTCGCCATCTTCTTTTAACCAAAGTTCTCGAGCATGAAGAGTGGTTTGTTTCATTAATTCCTGACGCTCACGATTTTTTTGGTCAATTTTCTGGGCTAAACTGATCGCTCGATTTTCATCATTAGTACAAATTAAGCGAAGCGCTTCCATCGGATCGTCCATCCTGCCACTGGCATTGATTCTTGGGCCAATAATAAAACCGACTTCATAGGTATCAATCTCTTTTTTATCAAGACCAGCGAATTGATAAAGAGCTAACAAACCAGCTCGCTTAGTTTTGTTAACCTGGCTCAATCCGAATTTCACAATCGAGCGGTTAAGACCAACCAGAGGGACCATATCGGTGATTGTTCCAATGGTAACTAAATCTAAATCAGGAGGTCTGGCTTTAACTTTAATTTTTTTAACCAGCCACTTGGCCAAAAACCAAGCCACACCACAACCAGCTAATTGGGTGGTATGGATAATGGCTCTTGCCTTAGGTCTCTTTTTTCCAGGCTGATGGTGATCAGTAATAATGACATCAATCCCTGTTTTTTTGGCATGAGCTACTTGACGATAAGTCACGATTCCTTGATCGACAGTAATAATTAATTTGACTCCCTCCTTAACCATTTGATCAATCACCTCAACCTTCAAACCATAGCCTTCTTCTCTTCGAGGGATAAAGGGCAGGACATTCAAACCTAATTTATTTAGAGTTTCCCACATAATCGCCGTCGCGCAAACACCATCAGTATCATAATCACCATAAACAATGACTTTTTCTTTTTTCTTAATTGCTTGTTTAATTCTTTTAAGCGCTTTATTTAATTGAACCAAGGAAATGCCAACATCTTGAGGCGTCAATTGGCAGGGATCTTTGGGATTAAGAAATTCTTTTTGTTGTTTTTTTGTCTTCAAATCACGGTTCTTAAAAAGAGCTTTAACTATTTCTTCTCTTCTTCCTTGGGATTTAGTAGATTTAATTCTTGCTAAAACTTTCCATCTCATTGTGCTATCATAATAACATAGAAATGAGCCAAAAACTCCCAGAAAAATTTAGTAAAAAAATTCCTAAAGAAATTTTGAGTGTCTTTAAAAAATTTACAGACCAAGGCCATGAAATCTATTTGGTCGGTGCTGGTGTGAGAAGTCTACTTCAAAATAAAGTTCCAATTGACTGTGATTTCACAACCAAGGCTACCCCTAAAATTATCCAGGCTTTATTCGATGATTCTTTTTACGATAATGCTTTTGGCACGGTCGGAATTCCTTTTAAAACTAAAAGAGGTGAAGAGGTTTATGAAATTACCACTTATCGAAAAGAATGGGGCTATTCTGATAAAAGAAGACCAGATGAAGTTAAGTGGGGTAAAAAATTAGAAGAAGACTTAAGAAGAAGGGATTTCACTTTTAATGCCATTGTCATTGGACCAATCTTAAAAAATGGCCAGTGGGATCAAAAATCTTTGGAGCTGATTGACCTTTTTGATGGCCAAAAAGATTTTAAAAATAAAATTGTCAAGGCCGTAGGTGATCCGGATAAAAGATTTTCTGAGGACGCTCTAAGAATGATGCGAGCGATCCGTTTTGCTGCCCAACAAGGTTTTACCATCGAGAAAAAGACTTTTCAAGCGATCAAGAAAAACAACCAGTTAATCGATCAAATCAGTAAGGAAAGAGTTAGAGATGAACTGTTTAAGATTCTTACCAGCGATCATGCGGCTGATGGTTATTCAATCCTAAGAAACTCTGGCTTAGCCGAAATAATTCTGCCTGAAGTCAAAAAAATGTTTGGGGTTGAGCAAAAAAGCCCGGGTCGGCATCATCTTGACGACGTTGGCACTCATGCCATTAAATCTCTTAAGGCTAGTAATTCCAGAGATCCAGTTGTTAACCTGGCGATTCTTATTCATGATGTTGGCAAGCCACTAGTGGCTGACAAAGATAAAAAAGGAACTATTACTTTCTACAATCATGAAATGGTTGGGACCCATTTAGCCCGAAACATTGCCCGAAGACTAAAATTTTCTAAAAAGGATGAGAATAGATTGATTACCCTAGTCCGTTGGCACCAATTCAGTGTTGATGAAAGACAAACCGATAAAGCTATCAGGCGTTTTATTAAAAATATTGGCAAGGAAAACTTAACCGATATGCTTGAATTAAGACGAGCAGACCGAGTTGGCGGTGGCGCCAGAGAAACCTCCTGGCGGTTTGAAAGATTTAAGAAAAAATTAGTCGAGGTTCAAAAACAACCTTTCTCTATTACTGATCTCAAGGTCAATGGTCAAGATGTTATGAAAATTCTGGGAATTCGTCCTGGACCAGTTGTGGGCAGGATTTTAAGCCAACTATTTGAAGAGATTGAGGAAGATAAAAGTAAAAATAAACGCGCTTATCTTCTCAAAAGAATCAAACAGCTTGGAAAAAAACTAGCTTGAACAACTCCAAAATGCTCCCAAAGAAAAAATTTATTAAAAAGGTTGAAGATTTTATCTGTGATGTTTGTGGTTTCAAAATAAAAGGTGCTGGTTACACTGATCATTGTCCTCATTGTCTTTTCAGCAAACATGTTGATATTAACCCTGGAGACAGGCAAGCAACTTGCCATGGTTTAATGGAACCAATTGGTATTACTCAAAGAAAAGGCAAACAGCAAATTCTCTATCGCTGTCAAAAGTGTGGCTATCAAAGGTTCAATAAGGTCTCACTAGAAGATAATCAAGAAAAACTTCTTGAAATTTCCTCACTCCCTATTAAAGAATAAATTCACTTTCTTTTGGCAAACTTTTCCCAAATAATTAATAGTGGTGCGGCCGTAAAAGTGGAAGAATAAGTTCCAGAAATTGTACCAATCAACAAAGCGGCAACAAACCACCTAATCGTCGTGCCACCTAATAAAAGCAAAGCAATTAACATAAAGATAATGGTCATCGAGTTATTAACTGATCGATTCAGGGTTTCGGTCACTGCCTTATTAACTATTTCTCTAAAAGGCGTTCTTGGTAATAATTTTTGTGATTCTCGAATTCGGTCATAAACAACAATCGTGTCGTGAACCGAAAAAGAAAGAATCGTTAACAGGGCGGTTACAAACAAAGTGTCAATTTCAACTCCTAAGAAATGGCCTAATAAAGAAAAACTACCAAGGAGAATAAAAGTGTCGTGGAACATCGCTAAAATAGCACAAACCCCAAATTTGACATCCTTAAACCGCCAAGCCACATAAGCGAGAATAAAACCAGCCGCTAAAATTATGGCCCAAATCGTTTTCCTAACCAACTCTTTGCCTAAAGTTGGCCCAACCGTTTCAAAACGAATCTCTTCTGTTTTTTGGCTAAAGCTTTCATTGATAGCTGATTGAATTTCTCCAGCTTGGTTTTTTTCAATTGGCTGAAGACGAATTAAAATTTGATTTTCACCTGATTTTTGAATCGCTGAAACCTCAAAGTTTTTCTCAATCAGTAATTGATCGATCTCTTTAGGATTCAATTCTTGTTGGGCTTTCAATTCCAATAAACTGCCACCAGTAAAATCAATCGCCGGTCTTAAACCAAACAAAATCAGAGAAACAACCCCTGGGACTAAAACCAAGGCCGATAAGGCAAAGTAAAGCCATTTATATTTCATCCAATCAATCATTGTGTCTCCTTCCCGGAAAAGGTTCTTAAAATTGTTCGAGTAACCACCACCCCAGTAAACAAACTTAATAAAACTCCCAAACCAAGAGTTAAAGCAAAACCACGCACCATACCCGAGGTATTAAGAAAAGACCAACTAAAAGGATTAAAAAGAATAAAACAGGTAATCAAGGTAGCCACATTGGCATCCCGAATCGAATCCCAAGCCCGGCCAAAACCTAATTCCATGGCCAGTGATTTTGATTTACCGTCTCTAATCTCTTCTTTCATCCTCTCAAAAATCAAGATATTAGCATCAACCGCCATCCCCACAGAAAGAATGAAACCCGCAATTCCCGGTAAAGTCAAAGTCACGGGAATTAATTTATAAAGCATTAAGGTAATCAAACCATAAATAATCAAACCAATATCAGCTAAAATGCCTAAGCGGCCATAATAGGCCGCCATAAACAAAATCACCATTAATAAGCCAATTAAGCCTGCCTGAACACTCTTTTTGACTGACTCAGCGCCCAAAGTTGCCCCTACATTCCTTTGCTCAACGATTTTAATGGGGATGGGTAAAGCCCCAGCATTAAGTTGGGTTGCCAGTAATTTAGCTTCTTCGGTGGTAAATTCACCACTAATCACCGCTTTACCGGTAGTAATTTTTTCCCTAACTAGCGGTATCGTTACCGGCATTTCATCAAGAAAGATGGCCACTGGCTTACCCACATTCCTAGCTGTTATCTCCCCGAACTTTCTTGCCCCCTCATCACTAAATTCCAAACCAACCACTGGTTCGCCTGTATTAGGATCAAACTGAACTTGGCTTTCATTCAAATCCGCCCCGGTTAAATCTGTTTTTTGATAATCTTCAAGGGTGGCCGCGGCCGTGGCTTCAGGGCTTAATTCCCGAAAATCAAGTTGAGCTGTCTGGCCGATTAAATCAACGGCTTGGTCAACATCAGTCACCCCAGGCAGTTCAACAATTAAACGATAGTTATCTCCCAATTTTGAAGTCTGAACTAAAGCTTCAGCTAAACCAAACAAATTAATTCTTCTTTCAATATTCTCTCTAGCCGCCTCCAAAGCTGCCTCTCGATTATCTTCGCCGATGCCACTCATCTCCGCTTGAAAAACTAAATGGCTGCCGCCAGCCAAATCAATGCCTTGTTTAACTTCTAAATCACGAAAAAATCTGAATTTACCAATCTGAAAATTTAAAATTGGTCTGGTAAGTTCTTGATCTATTTTAAAACCATTAAAACTAAACTTTAGGGGAATTCTCGTGGGTAAATCAACAAAAATCGCCACCACGGTCAGAAGAATAATCAGCCAGAGCAGATAACGGCGATCTCTCATTTCTTAACTTTTCTCCTCTTAGTCAAAGAAACTAAAGGTAGTTGGCGAGTGCCGCTAAAAGAATAAGTCACCTTGCCGGTTTCTGGTTCAACTTTAACCTGAACCGTCTGGCCAGCTTTAACCCCCACATTTCTAACAAAATCTGAAGGAATGGTTACCGCCAAACTATTACCAGTTTTAATGATTTTTTGTTTTCCCACTATCCTTCTCCGTATTTGGCTACTAAGTCTTCTTGGTCACCAATAATCATCACTCTTGAACCCAAAAGGATACTCTGTAAAAAGGGGTCGCGCCTTTTCTTGCGAAAATTAAATTCATCCTTAGTCATCACCGTGTAATTAATTTCTCTGTTCAATTTCGCTTCTTCAGCTCGAACCAATTTAACCAAAGCCTGCATATCAATTTCACCGACAATTAAAAGATCAACTCCGCCTTCTTCGATAGGTAAACGACGGGCAAAACGACCAGAGAACATAACTAATTTAATTCTGCCTAACTTTGATTTATTCTTGATTATTTCTTTGCCTAAACCAGTGGTTTTATTAACCATCGTCAGCAATTCTTCATAAAGAGGATATTCGCGGTTAAAAAAGTAATAAAGGCGGTTACCCCGAGATTCTTTCTTGGCCATACCGGCTTTTTCCATTCGGGCCAATTCTCGCCGAACGGCGTTAATTTCCTCATTAATCTTTCTTACTAACTGGCGAACATAGAAAATCTCATCAGGTTGATAAAGAAAGGTCTGAAGAAGCTTGACCCGGACTTTGGAAACCATTAAATCTTTAAGCATGGTGCCTCCGGGCAGGTTTTTTAATAACTAACTTCGTTGCCAACTGGAAGAGTCTCAATCCAGATAGGACCACGATTGAACTTAATCTCTTCTCCCTTAGCATCTTTGAAAATCGTTCTTGTCTTACGATTGGCTTTGTTCCAGGTCGCCTGGATTACCTGCCCATCTTGAAAAACCAAGGCCTTACCTGTACCGGTGGTCGTATAGAGTAAATGCTTCAACTCATCAATCGGACCTTTTTCAATCATAAACTGAGCCACGACCACCTTAGCAATTAACTGCTTATCATAGTCCAAGTCCTTATGTTCCTGACCACCATTAAAACGCAGATATTGATTATTCCCTTGATCATATTGCCAATCCACTCCATACTCTTGCTGGCCACTCCAAAAACTAAACTCAATCTTATCAACATCACCTTTATCCTGAGCGTCGTCTTTAAATTCCCAAGACTGCCAATCTTTGTCCCATTGATTACCCTCATCATCTTTGGCATCAAGACCCCGATCATGAGCGATTGCGTAGAGTTTATCGGCGGTGGAATACATTGTGTGTTCGGTCGCCACCGGTCGTCCTAAGCGCTCATAATCACGCCAAAAAGTAGGAAAACCAAGAGAAAATTGATTCATGTCATTACCCTTAGCTAGCCAGCCATAATCAGCAATCTGGCCTAAAGCATTGGCTAGACCTGGTTTGTTAGCCCCACCAACATGAGTATAAAGAGGATAGTCGCCATACTCTGAAGTAAAATCCATAAAGTAAGTCCGGGCCGAGCGAACTGGACCAATGATAAAATCTTCAGCTACTGCCCCACAATAGTAAACGGCTAAGAAGCGGGTAATCCCTCCCTCGGCTACGGCTTCGTAAACAACATCAGCTTTAGAAAGACCGGATTGAGGCCGAGAATCAGCATGATTCTCAATCATAATGGTTAAAGGTCGTCGACCCTCCCAAATTCCCTTTTCTCCTTTAGTGAATAGTTGACCATTAAGAGGACAAGCTTCTGTCTTAGGCGCGGTTAAGTCAACCCTTGATCTGGCTTCATCGACAGCCAAAGGTGAAATCATACTAGGAGCAGGACTGACAATAAAATGAAAGGCAGCGTAAGAAACTCCTGTTGAAGCTAAATATAAAAGAAGACCACCAATGATCATCGTTAATTTCTTTTTATTTAAACTCATCTTATTCTTTTTGCTTTTTTAATTGCTTGTTTTTCCTCGGCCGATAAGTCATAACCAGCGGCTTTACTCTTTTTGACTGGCTTGGCATAAATCCTGGTAGTATCTCGACTGTGCAAACTTGAAATAACCAAGCCATTGCCTCTTCCATCTAATAATGATAAACAAAAACTTTGATCTCCGCCAGTCTCTGCAAAAGGATTATAGCGCACTAAACCAACTTTTTGAATATTATACAAATTATTCTTTTCTAATTCTTCTGCAATCCTAACTAGTTTATCAATTTCTTTGGTTTGTTTGTCAAAATCTTTAAATAATTTCTCTAAAACGCTCTTCAAATCTTTCTTAGTTATTCCTTTGGTCAACTTCCATAAAGGTGATAAAAATTTGTAAAAAAGAAAGCTCAAGGCAATCAGCCAAACAAAAATGATACCTATTAAAACAATAAGAAGTTGATCAAAATTGAGTAACATTCTTACCTTATCAACTTGATTTTAAACAGGTTCAATGTTATTGTCAATCTAGGAAAAATGGCAAAAAAACGGAAAACCAGACAGGAAAAGATTATTCTCCAGCTAAAAAGAGAGTTAGCTAAAAAGAGTCAAGTCCCAGCTTCAAAAAACACAGAATCCGAACCTAGTCAAGAGGCAATTTCCCAGCCCAAAAAAATCAAGGCTGAAAAAAAGCTTTCCCTGAAAAAGACCGATATTTCTATCCTTTCTTTTGAACCAAGCCTAATCAGGCACGACCTAGTTAAAACCCTGATTTTAAGTCTAGCTGTTATTAGCCTTGAATTTATGTTATACTTAGCCTTAAGGTAGGCTTGAAAATTTCTCCTGCCCGAAAATAAAAAATATTTAACTTAATTGAGAGGAGGTGAAAAGAATCTATGGCAGACTTTTATTGTGTAAAGTGTCGCGCTAAAAGAAACGGCAAGGACGTTCAGAAAGTTACTATGAAGAACGGCAAACCAGCCAGAAAGGCAGTTTGTGAGGTATGCGGCACAACTATGTTCAGAATCGGAGGCTAAGCCTTCTCTCTGAAAAGTTGTAACTTTTAAAACCCAGCTCTTCTTGGGGTTGGGTTTTTTTAGTTAAGAATATTTTTTGTCCCCTAAAAAATTATACTATTCTATTATTTTTAATTTTTCTGAAGCTTAGCTAATTCTTTTCTCAGTCTGGTCATTTCCTTGGCTAAATCTTTTTGAACTCGTTTAATCTCCGTTAATTGTCTATCGGCTTTCTCATCAAGTTTAATGTCGTGTTCTATTCTCTTTCTGTCTCGTTTTCTTTGTCTAGCTTCTTGCAAATCTCTTTTTACTTCTGCTTTATTAGCGGACATTAAAAGAAAGATGCCAATGAAAATTGCTTCCAAAGAAACACTGAAAGTTAATAGATTAATATCAAAATTAAGAATCAACCAAAGACTAAACCAAAGAGTATGAAAGATAACTGCCCACCAACTACCCAAAAAACAAGAAACAAGATCAGTAAATTTCTCTATTAAACTTTTAGTTTTCTTGGGAATTTTAGTAGTTTTAATTAAAGGCTCAATTGGCATTAGTCTACCCTACTATACTAAAGAAAAAAATAAGTGAATTCAACTTTTCCAACCAAGCTTACTAAAAACAAGTTTGACTTCTTCTTTGGGTGTCATCTTGTCTGTTTCAACAATTAAATGAAAATAGTTTTTATCAAATTGATCTTTAATTTTGTAAAGCCGTTGGTGTTTTTCTATGGTCGTTTTGTCACGAAAAGTAACTTTTTCTCTGGCTTCTTTAAGAGAAACTTTTTCTCTCTGGGCAAATCTTTTAATCCGAACTTCTAAAGGAGCCACACAAAGAACCCGGAAAACATGAGGCATTTCTCTAGTCAACCAACCAGCTAACCAACCCTCATAAACAATCTTTTCTTCTTTCTCCATCATTTTTTTGGCTTTTTCATCCACTTCTTTATCAATTTCTTCAGGGACATCTTGGTATCGCTCAATTGGCCAACTTTTTTTCTGACAGTACTGGCGAAAAATTTCTCCGGCCGTATGAAACCGCCAACCAAGTTTTTTGGCCAATTCCCAAGCCAAAGTAGTTGAACCCGAAGCAATGATTTTGCCAGTCACGGCAATGTTTTTATATTTCATTAGCGTTCAATTAATTCACTGGTTGCCTCATTCCAACATTCAGGTACCATATCAACTGGGAAATAATAAGGTTCAATCTCCTCACACATCACCGTACCGTTACCATCAGCGACAATAATCCAGTCACTACCATCATTGTAAGCCAGCCACCAACCACCACCTATTTCACCAGCAAAACTAACGCCGCCTTTAGCATAAGTACCTGTATTATCACTCATCGTGACATTAACATCATTAAGGGGTTTACTATATTCCTCGGCAAAAGCCTCTTTTATTTGCTCAAGGTCTGATTTAGTCGCTTTGGTTGAAGCTGTTGGTGCTGGTAAGGCGACTGGCTCAAGTGTTGCTTCAGGACTCATCAACGGTGTGGGTAACGGACTAGATTCAGCTAAAGATGAGCTAGATTTCATTGACCAATATAAAGCCACGCCACCTATAACAACTACTAAAACTAAAATTATTCCTAAAAACAAAAAAATCTTTTTATTCATCGAGAAAATTCACCTCCTTTTAAAAACTAACTAAAAAAAACAATCAAACCAATGACCAGACAATAAAAACCAAAAAACCAAAACTTGGCCTTCATCAAGACTCTTTCCAAAATCTTTAAAGCAAAATAGCCAATAATGCCGGCAATTATCATTCCCAGAACACCTTGTCCCAAATAGCCACAAGGTGAATAAATCAAATCCGGAATTTGTAAAACCAAAGCGCCTAGAATGGCAGGCACGACTAAATAAAAAGAGAATCGAAAAGCCGTTTTTCTTTCTGTCTTGCGTCCTAAAGCAGAAACAATTGTTGCCCCTGAACGAGAGATTCCAGGAATAATCGCCAAGGCTTGGAAAATACCAATAAAAAGAGCATCTCGCCAGTTTAATTTATCAAACTGGCGGTTTAATGATTTAAATCGATAAGTGAGAAAAAGCAAAACACTGGTAAATAATAAAGCCAATCCCACTAATCTTAATGAATTGAAAATTTGAGTAATATAATTTTGGAGAAAAAGACCAACGATAGCGGCGGGAATTGTGCCGACAATAATCAAGTAAATGGTTTTCTTAGAAATCTTTAACCACTCTTTTCTAAAATAAAAAATAATCGCTCCTAGAGTGCCAAGATGAACTAAAATATCAAATAAAACCGGGGGTTCGGGTAGAGCAAAGAGTTTTTGGAAGATAACCAAATGACCTGAAGAAGAAATCGGTAGGAATTCTGTTAAACCCTGGACAAGACCAAGAATGATTGCCTGAAGGTAACTCATTAGCCCAATTCTATTAAATTTCTCTCTTTAAAACAAGAAAGCCACCTGACGGTGGTTTCCTTGTTGTTCCTAAAAAACCCGTAAGCCGGATTCTGTTTTAGCAGCCATCTGTCTAGGCCCTCGAACTTTGGTGCTTGGGAAGACGCCTAATAACGCACCCTTCGGAGGTTGCAGCGGGGAGGGTTACCTCTTTTCACCCTCTATCTCAAACCAATTAGGTTTAAGATGAGTTGTTGTCTCTGTGGCCCTATCTAGCTCCATACGACCAGGCGCATGGAGTGACGCCTTTCGGCGCCCACCCTGTCTTCGGCTGTCCGGACTTTCCTCCCGCCTTAAGCGGGTAGCTGCCAGTTTTTTAGGAACGGGGTTATTTTAGCATAAAAAAGCGAAAAAATCCAGTTTTTGAGCTAAAACCGGTTAAATTTTTCGGAAGAAAAAAATTCTGAAGTAATTACTTGAATTAACAAAACACAAGGGACCGCTAAAACTGCCCCTAAAATACCGCCAAGTTTAAAGCCAATTGTTAAAGAAATGATTATTATTAAAGGATTAACGCCAGCTTCTTTGCCAACGATTTGAGGATAAATAAAGGTACTTTCAATCTGTTGAATTAAAAAATAGAGAGCGGCAACTGCTAAAGCCATTAATGGCGAAACAGTTATGCCGGCTAAGATAGCTGGTATTGAAGCCGCTACTGGCCCAATATTGGGAACGACCTCAAAAAGTCCGGCTAAAAGCGCTAAAGGCAAGGCAAATTCAATCCCCAGTAAACGCAGTCCCAAATAGGACATTACTCCAATAATTATCATGGAAACCATTTGGGCTCTTATCCAACCACCAATTTTCTCTTCCATGGCATCAATAAATTTCTCTGCCCTTCTCTCGCCATCACCACCAAAAAGAATATGGAGATAACGATTAAGATTTTTTCTTTCTAAAAGAAGGTAGAAAGTAATCACTAGGAGGGCGACAATCGCCACAACATTAGTTAAAATTCCCACACTTATTTTAACAAGATTAGCTGGGACTGAACCTAGTTGTTGAATCTGACTCTCTATAATTCGCTGATCAATATTAGGAATACGTAGATCCTCAATGAATTTTGGGGTATTGGCAATTAAAGTTGAAGTTTGATCAACCAAGGGTGGAATCACACCAGCAATTACCAGACCGATAATAAACAAAATTAAAATATAAACTAAAATAATTCCCAAAATCCGAGGAACTTTCATTTTCTCCAAACGGTCAATCGTGGGATTAATGGCCGTCATTAAAACTAAAGCAACAAATAAACCAATAATTATTTGTCTTATTTGCCAAAGTAAACCGAGAAGAATTAAAAAAGCAGCGGTGAAGATAATCGTTCGATGAGAAATTTCAATTTTCTTAGGCATCGTTTTTAGAGTACCATTTTTCAACTAAATCTTCTACCTTATTTTCCCATCCTTTTTGATTAATGTCAAACCAATTAATTCGTTTATCTTTTTTAAACCAAGTCATTTGCCGACGAGCAAAAGCGTGTTCGGCCATCTGCCAACGTTCAATAACGGTTTCTCGATTAACTTTTCCTTCAAAAAAAGGTTTCCATTGAAGATAACCCATGGCGTTCATGGCTGGCAAATCCCAAGAATAATCTTGATCAATTAAATCTTTAACTTCTTTTTCGGCTCCCTCTTTGACTCGTTCTCTCACTCGCCTATCTATTCGTTTGTAGAGTTTTTTGTAGTCAGTTTTTAAACCAATAAACAAAACTGATGGTTTTTGATGTTTTTTTGGCTGCCAATCAGGGTTTTCCTTTTTCCAAGCCACAATCTCAATCGCTCGGATTAAGCGCCTAGGATTCTGACGATCAGACTGATTTAAAGAAGCCACTTTAATTGGATCAAGCTCTTCTAAATATTGATAAAGTTTTTTAGGAGACCAATCCTTCATGCCTTCACGAATCCGAGGATTAGGAGGAATATCTTTGGTAGCTAAACTATCGATCACAGCTTTAATATAAAAACCAGTGCCACCCACTAAGATTGGCAGTTTGTCTTTTTTCCAAATCTTTTTAATTACTTGCCACACTAAACGATAATATTTAGAAACACTAAATTCCTGGTCGGGTTTGACCACATCAACCAGATGAATTTTAACTGTTTCAGGATGATCTTTACCCGTCCCAATATCCAAACCCTGATAAACCTGACGAGAATCAGCCGAAATCAACTCACCTTTAAACTTTTTTGACAAACTAACAGCAAGAGCTGTTTTTCCAGTAGCGGTTAACCCGCAAATAATAAGAAGCTTATTCATTTATGTTATATTTTAGCAAATGGAGTCCAGAAAAATTATCAAAAAGCTAAAATCCCTCTCCAATCCCAAGAATGTTGAGGGAATGATTCGTTTTGGGATTAATTCTAAAAATATTTATGGTGTTACTATGCCTTTTTTTAAAGAAAATAGCGAAACAGATTGGCAAAGATCATCAAATATCCCAACAGCTTTGGGATTCTGGAATTTATGAAGCAAGAATTCTGGCTGGGTTAGTTGGAAAACCAAATAAGGTTACAAAAAGACAAATGGAAAAATGGGTTAATGATTTTGATTCTTGGGGTGTTTGTGATTCAATTTGCAGTAATCTTTTTGATAAAACTCAATTTGCCTATTCAAAAGCCTTTGAATGGAGCAAAAGAAAAGAAGAATTTATTAAAGGAGTGGGGTTGGTGATGATAGCTTGTTTGTCAGTTCATGATAAAGAAGCCAATAATAAAAAGTTTGAGCAATTTTTTCCCATTATCAAAAGAGAAGCTGATGATCAAAGAAATTTTATTAGAAAAGCGATCAATTGGGCCTTAAGACAGATTGGTAAAAGAAATATTGTTTTGAACAAGAAAGCAATTGTTGTCGCCAAACAAATCCAAAAGATGGACTCTAAAAGTGCTAAATGGATTGCTAATGATGCTTTGCGAGAATTAACCAGTGAAGCCGTTCAGAAAAGACTGGTTGCGAAAAAATGATAAAATAGTTGTTGAAAATAAAGGAGGTGATAAATAATGACAGGATACGTAGGAAAAATAGAGGAGATTACCGAAAAAAATACTAACTTTAGGCAAGTCCTTTTTACAGGTAAATACTGCCAGTTGGTGGTAATGAGTCTAAAACCAAAAGAAGAGATCGGGATGGAAGTCCATTCTCAAGTGGACCAATTTTTTCGAATTGAAGAAGGGGAAGCAAAGGTAATTATTGATGGGGAAGAATCTCTTATTGGCGATGGCGATGCGATTATTGTTCCCGCCGGCAGTCAACACAATGTTATTAACAACTCAGAGACTGAAGCCCTTAAACTTTATACAATCTATTCCCCACCCAATCATCCTGAGGGAACCGTTCATAAAACAAAAGAGGAAGCAGACGCCGCTGAGCATGAAGGACATTAAGGTAACAACTTAGGATTTTTTGTTAATCAATTTCTCTAAAATTTGCCACCGTTGTTTTTTCTCTTTTGGCAAAACATTGTCTTTTAATTTAAAAGCTGTCGTACCGGGTCTCGATGAATATTTAGCAATGTAGGCTTTAACAAAACCGACTTTTTGGCAGAGTTTAACCGTATTCTCAAAAGCTTCTCTAGTTTCTTCAGGAAAACCGACAATAATATCAGTACTTATCTGAATATTAGGAATTTTCTTTTTGATTTTTACAACTAATTTTAAATATTGAAAGGCCGTGTAGGGTCGATTCATCTTCTTCAAAATCTGATTATCACCAGACTGAACTGGCAAATGAAGTTCCCGACTAATCTTTGGCAAACTCATGGCTTCAATAATGTCATCAGTTAAATCCCAAGGATTGGAAGTAAGAAAAGAAATTTTCTTAATTCCCTTTATCTCGTGAAGTTGACGAAGTAAATCACTAAATTTCCTCTCTGGCTTAAGGCCCTTACCATAACTATTAACGTTTTGGCCTAACAGAATAATTTCCTGGTAGCCTCTTTTAGCCAATGTCTCTACCTCACCAATAATTTCTTCAAAAGGCCGACTAATTTCTTTACCTCGAGCATAAGGAACAACACAATAAGAACAAAAATTATCACAACCTTCCATAATCGAAACCAAAGCACTAACTTTCTTTTTTCTCTTAGGCTTAACTTTTTCAGAGGTGACTAATTCTTCAATAGTTTTAAATTCGTCAACTTGGGGTAACTTCTTTTTCAATTGACGCAAGGTGTAACGTCGTTTCTCACCTAGAGCCGAGCCAAGAATGCAACCAGTTACAATAATTTTTTGATCTTTCTTTTTTTGCTGACTAAGATTATTGATTAAACCAAAAACTCTGTTTTCAGCTGATTCTCGAACTGAACAAGTATTAATTACAATAACCTCAGCCTTTTCAATTTTCTTGGCTAACTGATAACCTTTTTTCTCAAAAACACCAGCCATTCTTTCTGAATCCGCCTCATTCATCTGACAGCCAAAAGTTTGAATGAAATAAGTTTTTAGTTTTAACATAATTCTTAACTCTCGAAATCTCAATCATTTAAATACTTATCTGAGGGAAATTTTGGGTGAAAAAGGAAGGATTTTAATGAGTTGACTCATTTTTCTACGCATGGAGCAATTTTTGCTTTGGAAATCCTCTCATACCCTTCAGGAGTATATTTACCAATTTCTGCTTTTGTAACAATTCCCTTATCACCAGCTCTCAAGGTTTCTCCTTCTCTGACGTCGTAAGCACCTGGATCAAACTCAACAACTCTCTCCCAAAAAAGTGTGCCTATTTCACCACCAACAACTAATCCATGTTGAGCGGCTATTTTATGCATTTTTCGCCAATTTTCCCTCACTTGCTTCTCATAAGCTTTTCTATTAAATTCGGAAAGATCGGGATTTTTCAAAGCATTTCTAGGTCCAGACCAAATAACCTCAGCTTCTCGGAATTCCCCTACTGCCTTCTCTAAAGCTTCCTGGTCTTCTCCGTATTCAGTCATTCTATTACCTCCTCTTTAACTAAAAAATTGATTTACTACTTATTATATTAGTTATAATAACTCCTTCTATATTTTTAATCAAGAATGGATAATAATTTTTTCAAAAAATCGAATCGGTTTCTTCATCATTCATTTCACTCATCCGACAATCAAAAGTTTTAATAAAATATTTCATATAAAACAAAAATACATTATTATTAATCCTATTAAAATATGAGCAATTGTAATAAAAACAACATTTCTTGTTTTCATGAACCACCAGACTACATAAATACCAAAAAAGAAGGAACCTAAAACAAGCTGTGCTCCCCAAGCAAGGTGAAGTAAAGAAAATAAAGTTACACTTAAAATAAAAATGAGTTTTTTGTTTTTCAGAACCATTTCTAAGTGATTTATAAGAAATGGCCGATAGATGACTTCTTGAACAGGAGTATTAATTAAAGCATAAATTAACAAATATAACCAAGTTGGTATTTTTTCTAGGATAGTTAATGGTTCAGGCGGGCAGAAATAGGAAAGTTTAAATCTAATAAACAACATCAAAAGTAAAAATGAAAACGGGATCATAGGAAGAAAAAAAAGATAATCTTGCTTAGTCGGCTTAAAGTAACCAAGCTGTTTAAAATTGTATTTTGTAAAAGTCTGATAAAAAAGAAAAATTACAAAAATAGTGACAAAAAAATATCTGACCCACATTAAAGGCAAATCTTTTATAAGAAGAAAGGGAAAGATTGAAAATAATAAAATAATCAAATATTTCTTCATTGTGACAATTTTACCATTTTAAGGCTCTTTATTTTACTCTTGTGATAAAATCAAACCATGTATCAATTCAAAGTGGCTAAATTAGTTAGAGATAAAATCGCTCAAAGAATGATTGCTAATGAAAATGCTAGTTATCGAGTTTTGAATGATAAGGATTTTATTAGCCAATTAAAAAAGAAGATTCTTGAAGAAGCCAAAGAACTAATACCTGTCAAAGATAAGGAAAAAATTATTAAGGAAATTGCTGATCTTCAAGAGATTATTGATACTTTAATCAAAACTTTAAAATCTTCAAAAAAGGAAATTAAAACAAAACAAAGAGAAGAAAATAAAAAATCAAGTTCTTTTAGAAAAAGGCTTTATATCGAAAAGATTGAATTAGAAAACAATCACCAATGGCTTGATTATTACCTCTCTCACCCTAAAAAATATCCTAAAATCAAAAACAAGTGAATTCTTTTTTTTTAATTGCCTTTTAAAGCTAATTCTGATATTATAGGGTTATGAGTCTTGAAGCTGTCAGACGACTTGACGAACAAGCGATTGAAGCATCTGAATATCTTAGAAAAAATAATAATGTGATTGAAGCAGCCGAGGTGGCTGCTTATGCCTTAGGTTTTCCTGAAAATCCTCTTGATTCAGAAGAGATCGCTCAGATTTGTGAAGACCCAGAACAGCGAGCCATTCTTGGTTGTTTAATCAGACTTCACGTAGATTCTCTAAAAAGTGTTGCTAATGAAAGAATCTTTCCGCCAGGAATCTTAAAACCACTTGCTGAAGCAACTGAGACAATCAATTCTGTTTACAGAGACGAAAATTTTGTGACAGCGATTAGTGATGTTAGTCAAGACCATCGAGGTAGAGATCATAATTTTCTCCCGGAAATGCAAAGAGATGTTGCTAAAACCGCCAAAGTCGCTTCCGTCCTTTTTACTGGCGAAGAGGAAGCCTCTTTAATTGAATACGGAGAAAGACTCTTAGAAGAAACTTACAAGACTCTTCTTGATGGCCATTTAACTAAACCCTTGATTAAAATAGAACTAGAACTAAGTCGACTTAATCGGGGAGCTGAATTTGACCGAGAGGCTTTACTTGAAGAGTTTAATAAATTAATAGTCACCGACCAAGCAGGTAACCCTCACCGAGCGGCGACAGTGGCTTCGTGGTTAGTGGTCCTTGGCCAAAGGAATAATGATGAAGAAATTAAAGAAATTGGTTGGCGAGTCTTTCAAGCAATTGTTTCAAAACACCCAGAATGGCAGTTTATGATTCCCTATGAAAGAAAAAAACAAGTTTTAGCCCAACAAAGAAAAAGATTAGTCACTATTCTTAAACTATTCACTACTTCGCCTCAAACAAGAAGGGAATTAAGAAAAGAGCTAATCGAAGAAAAGTAAAACTAACTACTAGCGCTAGAATATTGAGTCAGAGCATAACGCCAAAGACGAAGTGACCCCCATAAAAACAAACCGTTAACCAAAAAGGCAGCGACTACCCAAGGCCAAGAAATTAAGCCCATTAAGGCTTTAGTGGGAATTGTAAAAAGAAAAACCACGGGAATGGTAAAAGTTAAAACCCATCTAATTACTTCCCTATAAATATCAGTCGGAAAACGAGCCATACCGGTCATATCACGATAAATCCAAAGTAAATGGTCTACTTCCATAGTAATGATACCAACGCTGCAAGCAAAAAGATGAAAAGAAAAACCCAAGATAAAACTATTAAACAAAAGAAGCATCGCTAAAAATAAGTGATTAAAACCAGCAAAGAGTTGTTGGGAAAAGATAAACCAAACAAAGAAAATCAAAAGAGGAATTAAAGTGATTAAATCCAAAATATCGGTGTAACCAAAAATTGGTCGGAAAAAAGAAGGCAGAGGTCTTAATAAATCTAAATCAAAATTACCTGAAGTAATCAGAGATCGGAAATGGTAAGCGCCTCGAAATAAAAACTGGGTAAAGATATCAACGATGTTAAAAATTAAAAAGAATAAAATTACTTGTTCGCGAGAATAACCGGCCAGAGTTTTTGTTTGGGATAAAACTACTAGCAAAAAGACAATCATAAAAAGAAATCTCAAAACCTTACCAGTAATAAAGAAAAAACCTGACGATGAAGTCAGTAATTGCTCTTGGGCTGCATTTTTAGCCATTAAAAGCCAAATTTTAGTCAAGCGTTTCATTAATTTAACCTCCCCAGGCAGAGTAATGCCTTAAACCTTTTCGCCAAACTAATCGCGAAAGATAAAACATCATCACTAACCAGAAAATCATCATCCCCGTCACTCTGATTATTTCGATTGTTGAAACTTGTTCCAACCAAACTTTTAAAGGAAAATAAATTAAATAAGGAAAGGGAGTGGCGAGAATAAAGCGGGTTAGCCAATAAGGCAAAATGTCAATCGGGAAAAAAGCTCCAGACATAAATTCAACCACCACCAACATAATTAACCAGCGCGGCGCCCAAGTAGATTCTGTCCAAAAAGCTAAAGAACAAGCAATCAAATTAATAAAGAAAAAAAGAAAGGCTGATAAGAAAATCAAGAGAATAAAAAAGAGGAGATTAAGCGGATTTTGAGGGAACCAAAAAGGCGGTTTAAAAAGATAAAGAACCAGACCAATCTCAACTAAAACAAAAGAAAGATTCAAAAGTTTGTCAGCCAGATCGCGAGTAAAGTAAAAGCTTCTAAGAGACAAAGGTTTGACCAGAAAACTATTAATCTTGCCACTATAAATATCGGCTTCAAGATCAGTACTTCGATTAGACATTACCAATCCCCTTAAAAAGGCAATCCCAATCACGTAAGTCAACATTTGGGCTTTTTGGTAGCCAAAAATTTCACCCCGGCCTTGATAAATAGCGGCCCAGAAGAAAAAAAGAGTCAAAAAAAGAACAAAACTGCGAAACCGCCAAAGAACAAAGTTTAAACGGTAAACAAAATATTCTTCAAGCGTATTTTTAATTAACTGAAAATACTTAGCCATACTTCTTACCGGTGAATAATTCTCGAATAATATCTTCAATCGCCGGTTCTTCGATATTCAGATCAGCTACCGGTAATTTATCCAAAGCTCTGGCCGCAATCATCGAAACCTCATTCCTCTTAGCAGTAAGAATTAACTCTGGATAATTAAATTCCTTCACCTTCCCTATCGCTTCTAATTTTTTAGGATCCACCTCTTTAGCTAAAATAATTGAGATTTGTTTATGGTCAGCATATTTTTTAGTAATTTCCCTAAGCTGACCGTCAAAAACAATTTTGCCCTTATCAATAATAATGACTCGCTGGCAAAGTTCTTTAACATCACTCATGTAATGAGAGGTGAGGATAATGGTTGATTTGGAGCTCCGGTTGTATTCTTTAATAAAGTCACGCATCCTTTTTTGCATGACCACATCAAGACCAATCGTTGGCTCGTCAAGAAAAAGTACCTTGGGTGAATGAAGTAAAGCCGCCACTAATTCACATTTCATTCTCTGACCTAAGGAAAGTTTTCTCACTTGGACCCTAAGGAGATCTTTAACCTCAAGTAACCGAGTCAGTTCGTCTAAAGTTTTTTCAAACTGCTCATCAGAAATTCCATAAATCTCCTTATTCAATAAAAAAGTTTCCATGGCTGGCAAATCCCACCAAAGCTGATTTTTTTGTCCCATGACTAAAGCAATTTGTTTGAGAAATTCTGGTTTTCTCTCCCAAGGATCAAAACCCAAAACCGAAATCTTACCCGAACTAGGATAAAGTAATCCCGAAAGACACTTTAAAGTTGTTGTTTTGCCTGCCCCATTAGGACCAATAAAACCAATTAACTCACCCTCATCAATAGAAAAGGAAATATTATTAACCGCCTTAACATCAACGTATTTTCTCTTAAAAAGAGATTTAACTGAACCGGTTAATCCCGGTTCTTTCTGATGAACTCGATAGAATTTTTTTAGACGAGAAACTTGAATTGCTGCCACTGCAGTTTAAAGTTTAACATATCTGAAGGAGAAAAATTACCTGACCGCCTTCTTTAATGGTTTTCCTGGAGAAAATCTAGGAGCCCGATGACTTTTAACCATTTTCTTTTCACCGCTTCCAGGAACAATAACTGACTTTTCTTTAACCTTAGCAACTCGAAAAGTACCAAAACCAGAAAGAACGACTTTATCACCCTTTTTTAAAGCATTAGCAATTTCAGTTAAAAAAGTGTCAATTGCCTCTCGAGAAGCCCTTTTAGTCAAATGGGCCTTAGTCGCTACTAAAGTCACAATTTGTTTTTTAGTCATAAATTCACCTCCTTTTTACCACTCTTAAATGGTGAGCAGGAGATTCCTCTAAAGGATAGCTTAAAATAAGAAGATTGTCAAGCTAATTCGGCCTTTTTGTTTATTGATTAGTTAATTATTTTGCTTTAGTCGTCTCACTGGCGGAAGTCTCGCGGATACAAGTCACCTTAATCTGGCCAGCATAGGTAACTTTTTCTTCTAATTTTTGGGCAATCTTATTAGCTAAAACTACCAGTTCGTCATCACTAACTTCTTCCGGTTTAACCATCACCCGAACATCCCGGCCGGCCTGATAAGCAAAAGCTTCCTCAACTCCCTCGAACTTGTTAGCGATTTCTTCAATTCCCTCCATCCGCTTCACATATTCTTCATGAGCGGCGTATCTAGCACCTGGTCGGGAACCGGAAATAGCGTCAGCAACCCAAATAATCCGCGATTCAGCTGACGAAAAAGGTTTATCTTCATGATGTTCAGCAATACAAGCAATCACTTCTTTGGGAATACTGTATTTCTTGGCCAAATCAACTCCTAACTGGACATGGGTACCTTCTTCTTCAGTAACCACTTTGCCAATATCGTGGAGGAGACAACCCAAACGGATGATATTAACATCGGCCCCAACTTCATGAGCAATTTGAAGACCAATTTTGGTTTCTTCAAGAGTATGAGCAATCATGTTTTGACCATAAGAAAATCTGAATTTGAAACGGCCTAGAAGTTTAATTAGATCAGGATGAAGTCGATAAACATCAACCGCATGACAAAGCCTTTTACCTTCCTCGAACATAATCTTCTCAACCTCTTTCTTAGTTTGACTAACAACTTCTTTAATTCTGGCTGGTTGAATTCTCTGATCTCTAACTAATTTTTGCAAAGCTCTTTTGGCAATTTCCCGGCGAATTGAATCAAAAGAAGAAATAATAATGTCATTAGCATCACCTAATTCAATCTCCACTCCCGTAGCCTGTTCAAAAGCACGAATGTTTCTACCTTCACGACCAATCACCCTGCCTTTCAATTCTTCACTCGGTAGTTGAACCGAAGAAACCGTGTATTCGGCCACATAATCAGTTGCTCCATGCTGCATGGCTTCAACCAATAACTCTTTGGCTTTCTCTTCAACTGTCTCTTCAACTTCTTCTTCCGCTTCTTTGACTTTGCGAGCCATACTTTCAGCTAGACGTTTCTCAGTTGCTTCCAATAAAAGATTTTTTGCTTCCTCACGAGTTAATTCGGCAATCTTTTCTAATTTAGCAATTTCTTTTTTTCTTATTTCTTCAACTTCAGTTAATTTCTTATCCAAATCTTTTTGGCGCTTATCAAGCTGGTTTTCTTTTTCCTCTAAAGCCCCTTCTCTTCTTTCAATTTCTGCAATTTTAGTTGCCAGCTCTTTAGCGATTTTTTTACTGTTCACTTTTTTTATCGATTTTACTTTTTCCCCACTTTTTTGAGTTGCCTTTTCTTCATCTAAAGCTTTTGTTAATAAATTATCTAATAATCCCATAAAACCTCCATATTAATAATCATTGGCGATTTGGCTTTTGGCAACGGAAAATGGCCGTTAGAAGATAACGGTTTATATCAAATTTAGATATAATCTACATTTTTTAGAAGCCATGATTCGTAATACCAACTTCGCCAAAAAAACTAATAATAACTGAATTTCAACAACTTTATTTTACCAGTTTTCTAAGTATTTCGCAATAACTGTTCTAATTACTTCCCAAGAAAAACCGCGCCGAGCCAAAAAAGCCGACATTTTTCGATAAAATTCATTTTTGGACAGGTTTTTATAAGTCTTTAATTTCTTTTGGGCTAATTCTTCAGCCAAACGCAATTCACTGACACTCTCAACCGTTTCTTTAATAACAGCCTTATCAATTCCTTTTTGACGCAATTCCATGGTTAGACCATACTTGCCTCGGGGCCGAAAACTCGTTCTTTGATCAACCCACCAACGGGCAAATTCCCGATCATCTATTTGTTTTAATTCTTTTAATTTAGCAATTACTTTTTCGGCTACTTTTGAAGATGATTTCTTTTTCTTAAAATAATTGCTGATTTCTTTTTCAGATCGAGGTCGCCTGGAGATTAAACGAAAAGCCCTATCCAGTAATTTTTGAAATTCATTCTTAAAAATTAAATCATCTATTTGTTTTTGATTTAATTTTTGGCCAATTTTTAAACGGGCTTTTAAAAAATTATCAGCATCTAAACCAAAAAAGAATTTGCCATCAAGATAAAGATTGACACGCTTTTTGTTTTTTTGGGCTTTGATTTTGGTTACTTGGGGCACTGAATTAGGAAGCTACTCTTTCTTTTTTTCGCCAATTTCTCTAGACAAATCTAACTTACCAGCTTTAACTTTTTCCCAAATTTCTTTCTCAATTTTTTTCGTTATTTGAGGGTGTTCTTCTAGATAAGCCTTAGCTGCCTCTCTACCTTGACCGAGCATGATTTTGTCAAACTTAAAAAAAGCACCCGACTTTTCAATAATCTCTAGTTCAACCGCAACATCAACCAAATTACCTGACTGAGAGATACCGCCAACATTCATAATATCAAATTCGGCCACTCGAAAAGGCGGCGCTACTTTGTTCTTAACCACCCTAGCTCGATGACGCGAACCAATTACAATCTCACCATCCTTAATGGCCCCAATTTTCCGTAAATCAATTCTGACAGAGGAATAAAACTTTAAAGCTAAACCGCCAGGGGTGGTTTCCGGATTACCAAACATCACTCCAATTTTATGACGCAGTTGGTTAGTAAAGATAACAATTGTTTTTGACTTGGAAATGGCCGCAGTTAACTTTCTTAAAGCTTGAGACATTAATCTGGCCTGAACACCAATCATTGCCGCGCCCATCTCGCCTTCAATCTCGGCCCGGGGCGTCAAAGCAGCCACTGAATCAATAGCAACAACATCAATTGCTCCAGAGCGAACCAATGTCTCAACAATTTCCAAAGCTTGCTCGCCAGTATCAGGCTGAGAGATTAATAATTCATTTAAGTTAACCCCAATGGATTCGGCTCTAGCTGGATCCATGGCGTGTTCCGCATCAACAAAAGCGGCTGAACCACCTCTTTTTTGGGCTTCAGCAATAACATGCAAAGCCAAAGTGGTCTTACCTGAAGCTTCAGGTCCGTAAATCTCGACTACCCGACCTCTTGGCAAACCACCGACACCAAGAGCGACATCTAAAGCAATTGAGCCAGTGGGAATAACATTAACTTTTTTCACTTCACCCTTGCTACCCATTCTCATAATCGCCCCTTTACCATATTGTTTTTCGATCTGTTCCATGGCCATTCTAACAGCTAGAGCTTTTTTACTAGAGGTGTCTTTTTTAACAACAGGGTTTTTAGGAGCTTTTTTCTTTCTTGCCATCTTTTTAGATTTTTACACAAAATGTGATAAAATTCAAGATGTAACGGGGTGTGGCGCAGTTGGCTAGCGCGCACGCATGGGGTGCGTGAGGTCGCCGGTTCGAGCCCGGCCACCCCGACAAATATGGAAGAAGAAAAATCAGAGGTCACTCCTTTTTGGTTAGGAACCACTTGTTCTGATCGTTCTTTTGAAGAATATAGAGATCTACTTGGTTTTTCTGAAAACGAATTTAAAGGAAAATCAATTCTCGATATTGGTGCTGGAACAACCCAAGAATTTACCAAGCAAGCTGCAAAGAAAGGTATCAAAGTCACTACCATCAATCCCGAATTAAATAATAAATTTTACCGAATGGCCCCAGATCAAAGAAGTTGGTGGCAATTAAGAAAACCAAAAAGACCTCTATCTGTCGCAGCTTTAGGACAAAATTTACCCTTTAAAGACGAATCTTTTGACGATATCACTTCTCTAATTGCTGTCCCACATTATTTACCAAATGATAGTCAACTAATCCGTCAGTCTTTCCGAGAAATGTTAAGAGTTTTGAAACCAGGCGAAAAAGCTTATTTATGCTTTAAAAAAAGAGATTTAATTGATCAAGAACTATCGAAACTAGAGACGGAAGGTATTTCTGTTCTATCTGAAGACATGCCAGGGTATTCCCAGAGACAAAGAACTATTTTAGAAAAGCCTCTCCAAAAAATCTAATGCTGTTTCCTATCTCTAAAAGCAATCTTACTGGCTAAAATCGTTGTAATGGGAACGGCCAAAATAAGACCGACACTTCCTACTAAAGTCCTAACAATTTCTTCAGCGATCATCTGGTAATTAATAATCTCTGAAAACGGTCGGGGATTATCAATGAAAAGAAGCATTAAAGGCAAAGCGGCGCCAGTGTAAACTAAAACTAAAGTGTTAATCATTGAGGCAATATGGTCTTGACCAACATCCATGGCTCTTAAAAACAATTCTTTTGTTTTCATTTTCGGATTAGCCTTTTTTAATTGCTGAATAATCGCCGCTTGAGAAATAGTAATGTCATCCAAAATTCCTAAAGTACCAATAATAATGCCAGCTAATAAAATCCCTTTTATATTAATTTGTCCTCGTCTGGCTAAATGAAGAAAGGCTGCTTCTTCTGAAGCATAACCAGTCAATTTGGTTAATTCAATAAAAAACTTTGATAAAAGGCCAACAATTAACAAAGCTATTAATGTTCCAGCCATGGCCACTAAGGTTTTTCGGTTTAAACCATGAGAAAGAAGAAAAGTTGCCGGAATAATAATTAATGAACCAACAATGGCAATAATAATCGGATCTTCGCCTTTATAAATCTGAGGTAAAATAAACAAGAAAATAACGGCAAAAGAGATAACTAGGCCTAATAAAGACATACCACCCCGCCATTGACCCACTATCAAAGCCAAAACAACAAAGATCAAAAAAAGCCAAACTAATGGTTTTCGCCGAATAAAATCAGTGATAATAAAAATGTTCTTGCCTTCAAAATCCTTAGAATAACTAATCATCACCTCATCACCCACTTGATATTTCGGCTGACCAACTATTGGAATATCGCCTACCTCGATCTTAATTTTTTCTCCAGCTAAAGAACCCTTGGATATCCTAACTTCTAATTCTTGATAAAGTAGTTTCTCACCATCTCTAATCATGGATTTTTCATCAAGAAGACTAATTACCTTTCCTTCAAGGAGTTCTTCTTGAAAAAGACTCGTTTCCATTTCTTGAGTCTCCTGCGACCAAATATAATCAATGGGTAAGCAAAAAAAGATTAAAATAAAAAAAAAGAAAGCTAATAGTTTTTTTATAACCATCCCAAGAACATCGCTAAACCTAAACCTAAAATAATGAGACCGGCTACTAAATGAAGATATTTGATATTCTTATCTTTCCAACCAGCTACATTTTCAACCGTGGTAAAGCCAATATAACAAGCGCCAGTAATTAATAACATTGGTAAAACAAAAATCAGATTATAAAGTAACAACCAAGGAATTACTTGAACTAAATCAAAGGTACATAAAATACCACCGCAAATCACATAAGGACCAATCGTACAAGGAAGCAAAAAAAGAGTAACTAAAGCCCCAACCACAAAAGCACCTCTAGGGCTAGTAACCTTAAACATTAGACTTTGGACTTTGGGACGCAGAAACATGGGCATCTCAGTTAAAAAACCTCCGGGTTTATAACGAATAAAATCTCTAAGATTTAAAATTCCTAAAATAATGGCCGCTAATCCTAAAATTCTATAAAGCCATAATTTAATACTCGTTAGAGCTTGGATTAATTGGAAAAACCTAATAATCACCAAACCATAGAAGAAATACATTACAAAAACGGCCGTGGTGAAAGCTAAGCCAGCTAAGAGGATATTGTAACGCTTTTTCGGAGCAAAGGCTAAAATAGCAAAAAGCATCATCACTAAGACTGCCAGAGCGCAAGGATTGATGGCATCAACCGCGGCCAAAGAAATAATCTTGGGTAAGGTCAATTCTGTTTGAATTGTCTCGCCCGAAGACACAGAGATACTGCCAGCTGACGCTGACAAAATTTCTGGCTTGCCTGGCAAAGTTGAAATATCCAAGTCTCCAAAGCTGGTCGAACTACCATCAGTCAAAGGGCAGGCATTACCTTCTAATTGCTCAAGCTTGGTTTCAATATTCTCTAAAATTGGCCTATCGCCAATAAGGAAATTATCCTTACCAAAAATAATTAAAGGAATACTTAACCCCGAACCATAAATTTCATTATATTTAGTTAATAAGGGTGCATTATTTCTTTGTTGATAAATTTCATATTCAATGATAACTAAATTGGGATACTTTTTAGGTAATTCTTTAAGGAGAACTGGATCAACTTGAGCGCAATGAGGACAACCAACTCCAGTAAAGTAAATCAGGCAAGTTTTCTCTTCGGCCTGGAGAGACGATGAAAACAAGACTGTCAGTAATAAAATGGAAATAAAAAAAATGGCTAATTTCTTCATTCAGCTATTCTTTAGGATAAGTAATTTTAGCCTTTTTTTCAACCACGAATCATTTTCACTCGACCTCCCTCAATCCTAATCGCTTTACCTTCAACCAAACCTTCACTTACTTTTTTTCTGGCGGAAGTGAGGATTCGTTGAAAAGTGGATTGAGAAACTTTCATCTTTCTAGCCGCTTTAATTTGGTCAACACCCTGATAATCAGCCGAACGAATGGCTTCTAATTCATCGACACTTAATTTAACCTCCCTTAAATAGCGCAAAGGTACTCCCCGAGGTTTGTAGTAAGTCACCCCTGGTCGAAATGATATCCACCGCCATCTTTTTGGTCTAGGCACGGTTAAATTACTTGCCTTGAATTTCTTTTTCTTCTTTTGCGACGTCTTCTAATTCTTCTTGAAGCGCTTTTTTGTATTCTTTTAAAGCCTCAACTTCCTCTTCTTTGGATTGAGGCCAGCGCCAACCAAAATAACGGCCCATGCCCCGGCCGGGCGCAAAACGTCGGCGCCAACCCAAACCTAGTCCACAAGGACCAAAACCACGACCTGTTGAAGGTCCTTGACCTCTTGGTCCTGTTTGATCAAATCCTGGCATAAATATTCACCTCCTCTCTCTTATTATGAATATATACCCATTATAACATGAACAGGAGAGTTGTCAAGGATTATTTTTTTTCTAAGAGAATTATCTTTTCGGAGATTGTTTCTTCGCTCGGGCTGATTGGGCAAGGCCGGCTTTGCGGCGCTCTTTCATTCGGGGGTCACGAGTTAAAAGACCAGCTTTTTTTAAAGGTAGATGATAAAGTTCAGAGTTTTCTTTGTCCAAAGCTCTGGCTAAGCCATGGACAACCGCTCCCAATTGACCATTTTTACCTGATCCTCTAACCTTAACCGTCGCGTAATATTTCCCTTCAGTTTTGGTGACCTGAAACGGCTTCATGTAAATAAGTTCATTGACTTCACCCGGAAACCATTCTTCAATTGGCCGATTATTGACCATCAAATCGCCTTTACCTTTGAAGAGTCTTACCCGGGCCACTGCCTCTTTCCTTCGGCCAAGAGCATAAGTATAGGCTTTTTTCCGACCTCGCTTGGTTTTTCTAACCTTAACTGTTTTTTTAGTCGTCATTATTTTTTAAATTTATCCTGATAAAGATGTTGATCGTCGCTAAACACTTTCAATCTCCTTAATCTTCGATCTCTTAATTTATTTTTAGGTAGCATGCCATTGACAGCGTAGTGAATTATTTTTCTCGGATCACGCTTCATCAACTCCTCAAAAGTTTTTTCCTTAAAACCACCAGGATAACCAGAATGATGTTGGTAGAGTTTTTGTTTTCTTTTACGGCCACTGACTTCAACCTCGGCCGCATTAATAACAACAACATAATCACCGCAATCTAAATTGGGCGAGTAATAAACTTTGCTCTTACCAATCAATAATTCCGCAATCTGACTTGCTACCCGACCAAGTCTCTTATCCTTAACATCAATCAGGTACCAACCTCTTTTAATTTCACTTGCTTTGGTTGTCTTTGTTTTTTTCATTTTTTCCTCGCGCTAAGTCTTTCTTTTTCTTGTTCGACTTTTTTGTTTTTTCTTTTCCTGACTTTTCTTCAGATTTGGGTTTAACCACTAATTCTAACTTCACCATGGTGGCATCATCACCACGACGTTGACCTAGGCGAATTATTCTAGTAAAACCACTTGATCTATCTTTAAATTGGGGAGTAATATTATCTACCAACTTATTAACAACCTTTCTATCATTAAAGAAAGCCTCTATCGTTCGTCGAGTGTGGAGAGTATTCTTTTTGCCCTTGGTAACTAAGCGATCAAAAAGTCGACGGACTGCCTTAGCCTTACTCTCGGTTGTTTTGATTTCCCCATGCAAAATCAAAGCGCTGAGTAAATTTTTAAACAGCGCTCTACGGTGACTTCTGCTTCGAGATAGTTTCTTTTTAGCCACTCTATGCTTCATTTTACTCGATTCTCAGAAAAATAAGATTCTTGCTAAAGCAATCTCTCTTATTTCTTCTTTTTCTTGAGAGAAACTCCTTTTTGGGATAAGGCAGCTTCAACGATGTTGACCGACTTTTCACCTAAATTTTTGACTTTAGCCAAATCGGCTTCGGTCGCCTCAACCAGATTAGCGACCGTACCATAACCTCCTTTACGAAGAGCGTTGGCGATTCTGGTTGGTAAGTCAAGCTCCTCCACTGTCAATCTCAAATTTAAATTAGGCATTTCACTCTTGGCCTTCTCCTTTTTAGGCATCTTTTTAGGAGAAGCTATTTGTTGGAAATAGCCAACCAGAATCTCAGCTGCCTGTTTTAAGGCCTGACTGGGTTTAAGACTACCATCAGTGGTAATCTCGAAAACCAACCGATTCAAGTCAGTTCTCCGACCAACTCGAGTAGATTCGATTCGATAATTAACCTGAAGAATGGGACCAAAAATAGCGTCAATCGGAATCTCACCTAATTTTTCTACTTCTCTCTCTTCGGCCGGTAGATAACCATAACCAGTTTCAACAATCATCTCTGCCTTAAATCGATTCTTCCGACTAGCTAAATTGCCAATAACCAAGTCTGGATTAGCAATTTTAACATTAGCCGGTGTTTTAATATCACCAGCCTTAATTTCACCAGGACCAGTTTTTTCTAAAGTCAATTTGACTGGTTTTTTTCCTTCATAACCAACCTTAACCTGTTTAAGGCCAAGAATAAACTCAATAATATCTTCCTTTAATCCTTCAAGAGTAGAAAATTTATGCTTAACGCCCGCGATCTTTACTTGAGTGATGGCAGCACCTGGCAAAGCCGAAAGCAAAACTCGCCGCAAAGCATTACCCAGAGTGTGTCCAAATCCAAGCTCTAGGGGTTCAATCACAAAATGACCAAAATCTTGGGTTTCCTTTTCTTTTTTAATTCGAAATAATGGTTCTATCATAGACCTCCTTTTATTATTAAAATTATCTTGAATAATATTCGATTATTAACTTGTCGTCAATGGCAGCTTCAATTTCTTCTCTTTTTGGCAGACGCATCATTTTACCAATTGGGCCCTTCCTTTGCAACCATTTAGGCATATTTTTAGTCCTATCAGTCCAATTTTTCTCCACCGCTGCTATTTTCATCGCCTTCTCACTAATTCGAATAAGATCACCGGGTTTGACTTGATAAGAAGCAATGTTAACTTTCTTTTCATTAACATAAGCATGACCATGACTAACTAATTGCCTAGCAATTGACCGAGAAGGCGCTAAGCCTGAACGATAAACTACATTATCCAACCTTGATTCTAAGAGTTGAAAAAGAACTTCACCGGTCACTTGAGGATTTTTAGATGCCTTATCAATATAGCGGCGAAATTGTTTCTCTAAAATACCATAGAGTCTCCTCGCTTTTTGTTTTTCCCTCAACTGCTGACCATATTCACTTAATCTTTTCCTTAACCTAGGACCATGCTGGCCTGGAGGTACTGCACCCTTTCTTTCAATCGGGCACTTGGGCGAATAACAACGCTCACCCTTTAAAAAAAGTTTGATTCCTTCGCGTCGGCAGAGTCGACATTTAGCATCAGTATATCTTGCCATTTAAACTCTCCTTTTCTTTTTTGGCCTTGGTCCATTATGAGGAATTGGGGTCACGTCAGCAATCAAACTCATTTTGATGCCAGCGGCTCTCAGAGCCCTTAAGGCTGAATCGCGGCCCGATCCTGGGCCTTTAATGTAAACTTCAACTTCCCTGAAACCGTGAGCTAAAGCTTTTTTAGCGGCTTTTTCAACGGTACTAATAGCCGCAAAAGGAGTTGATTTCCTTGCTCCCTTAAAACCGACTTCACCCGAACTCCCCCAACAAACGGTATTACCTTTTAAATCAGTAAAGGTAATGATCGTGTTGTTAAAAGTAGCCTGAATGTAAACTTTTCCTTTAGCCACAATCTTAGGCTCTTTCTTTTGGGGTTTGGTTTTAGTTTTTTCTTTTTTAGCTTTAACCATCATGCCTCCTTGTCCTCTTTAGCTACTTTTTCCTCTTCTGGATTCTTCTCGGCAACACCAAACTTAGTTAAATCCTTCTTGCGCATTGCTCCAATTGTCTTTCGCTTACCCCTTTTTGTCCGAGCATTTGATCGAGTTCTCTGGCCACGAGAAGGTAAGCCCTGTAAATGTCTTGTTCCTCGATAACTTCCCGTCACTTTCAGTTGTTTAATATTCTCGTTCACAATCGTTCTTAACTCTCCCTCCGTAGGTATTTTTTCAACCGTCTTTTGTAAACGAGTAATTTCTTCAGCCGTCAAATCCTTAATTCTTTTATTAGCATCAACGGCCGCTGTTTCTAAAACCCCTTGAACATTCTTACGACCAATACCATAAATTGCGGTTAAACCACTATCAACTTTCTTTTCAACTGGTAAATCAACTCCGGCAATTCGAACAGCCATGATTAACCCTGTCTTTGCTTATGGCGAGGATTAGAACAAATAACGTAGACTCGCCCTCGCCGGCGAGCAATTTTACAATTTTTACAACGTTTTTTAACTGACGCTTTAACTTCCATAATTATTTCTCCCGATAAACTATTCTTCCTTTCGTCTCATCATAAGGTGTCAATTCTACCCGAACCTTATCTCCAGGCATCACTCGAATGTGATGGATTCTTATCTTGCCTGAAAGATGACACAAAAGCTTTCTACCATCTTCCAGTTCGACCCTAAACATTGTATTGGGCAAGGCTTCGGTGACTGTCCCGGTAGTTTCTTCTTTTTTCTCTTTAATCATTGATTGAATTTTAACAAAATTTAGTTACTTTTTCAAGCTTAATTAGGCATAAATCATTTTCGAGTCAAAACTAATGGCTCTCCTGGAGTCACAAGAATTGTGTCTTCAAAAAGAGCCGCTAAATGACCATCAACTGTTTCTACTGTCCAACCATCTTCTCCTACCATGACTTCCGAATTTCCTTGGGTATAAATTACCTCAATGGCCAAAGTCATGCCAGGCTTCAATTTTTCAGTCTCCTCTATTCTTTTTTGCAAATAACAGGGTATTTGAGGTGGTTCGTGTAATTTTTTTCCCACCCCATGACCCACTAAAGCCTGAACTGGTTGCCAACCTTTGCTCTTAATTGTTGTTTGGATTGCCTGAGAGAGATGGCCAATCCGATTACCTAGTCTGACTGACTTAATAGCAACCTCTAAAGCCTCCCTACCAACCGATAGAAATTCTCTTTCCTTAAGTCGTTGATTGGTGCCTATGTCACCTACTAGCAAGCTATTAGCCTTATCAGTGTGATAGCCTTTGTAAAAAATACCAATATCGACACTAAGAAGATCACCTACCTTTAATCGATAGTCATTAGGAATTCCATGAACAACTCCCTGATTAACATTTAAACAAGTCGCCCAATGATAATCCTTAACCATTTTGAAAGAAGGTTTCCCATTTTGTTTTTTAATGAGCTCTTCAGCCAGAGTATCGACCTCTTTTAAACTCATTCCTGGCTTAATTTTGAGTTGTTCAAAAACCCAAGCCAATTTCTTGCCTCCCTCTTGCATTATCTTGATCTCTTTAGCTGTTTTTAGGGGAATCATTGATTCAACCGTTTCATAATCTCCTGATGAATCACTTCGATTGGCCTCTCACCATCAATCTCTATCAAAATTCCCTGTTGGCGAACATAATTAATTAAAGGTTCAGTTAGTCGATGGTAAGTTTCCAATCTCTTCTTGACTATTTTTGGTTTGTCATCTTGGCGCAAAACTAACTTCACCTGACAAAAGTCGCAAAGTTTATCTTTTTTAGGCGGTCTTGTTACTAAATTATATTCTTTATCACATTTTGGACAGACTCGTCGAGAGCTAATTCTCTTAATTGAAGTCATCTCGATTACCTTTAAATGAATTACTTTATTAATCTTAGTTCCTCGTTCAGTTAAAATTTTTTCTAAATCCTGATATTGGCTCAATTTTCTTGGATAGCCATCAAAAACAATTCCCTTACTAGTTTTGACTTTATCTAGCCAAGAATTGGCTACCTTTTTAATAACTGAGTCAGGAACTAAAGTACCTTGTTGATAAATAATTTGATTGATCTTTTCGCCAAGAGATGTCTTTTGTTTAGCAATCTCTCTAAGAACTTCGCCCATCTCAAGATGAGCAAACCCAAGTTTTTTAGCTAAAAGCTCTGCTTGAGCACCCTTACCTGAAGCTTGTGGTCCTAAAACAATAAAATTCATTTTAAAAAGCCCTCATAGCTTCTCATTGTCATCATCGCTTCTAGTTGACGAGTTGTCTCCAAAATGACCGAAACGACAATCAAAATCCCGGTACCGCCAATCGTCATAGTGGCAATCCCAGTTAAACCTTGGGCAATTGAGGGTAAAATGGCAATCAAACCTAGGAAAATCGCTCCGGCTAAAGTGATTCGATTTAAAATTCGATTAAGATAATCAGCCGTTGGTTGACCCGGTCGAATTCCGGGAATGAAACCACCATATTTACGAATTTCCTCAGCAATTTTGTCTGGATTAAAAACCACCGCCGTGTAAAAATAGGTGAAACCAACCACTAATAAGAAATAGGTAAGATTATAGACAACACCGCCTGGTTGAAAGATGGTGGCCAAACTAACCGCTATTTTAGCAATCATTGGTTGAGGAACTCCCTGAAGAAAATTACCCAACATTGAGGGTAAAAGAATCAGGGAAACCGCAAAAATAATAGGAATCACTCCGGCTTGATTAATTTTCAAAGGTAAATAAGTTGATTGACCACCATAAATCTTTCTGCCTCTCATCCGACGGGCATACTGAATCCTAATTTTTCGACTCGCCTCGTCAACCACTATAATAGCCACAATTACCGCTAAGGCCATTGCTAGAAAAATGATGAGATTAAATAAATTACCTGGTTCGAAAATACTAAAAGTTTGACCAAGTTGGACCGGATAACGAGCGACAATACCGGCAAAAATTAACATGGAAATTCCGTTGCCAATGCCGTATTCACTAATCAGTTCGCCTAACCACATCAAGAAAATCGTTCCAGCCACCATGGTGATAACTAAACTAATTAAACTCAATGGTAAAAGGCTAGTAATGATCTGTTGGTTTTTTAAAAGAGCATACATACCCAAAGATTGAACCACAGCTAAAGGAACGGTTAAAATCCGAGTATATTGGTTAATTTTTTCTCGACCATATTCACCTTCTTTAGAAAGTTCTTCTAATTGAGGAATCACCATCGTCAATAATTGGAAAATAATTGAGGCATTAATATAGGGGTTAAGGCCAAGAGCCATAATTGAAAAATTAGCTAAAGTGCCACCCGAAAAAATATCTAATAAACCTAATAATTGATTGCGGGCAAAGAGCTCTCGCAGAGCGATGGTATTAACTCCACCTACGGGAACATGGGCGGCAAAGCGAAAAACAATAAAAATCCCGGCCGTAAAAAGGATTTTTTTTCTTAATTCGGCAATCTTCCAGGCGTTAAGAAGAGTATTAAGAATTCTATTCATCTCTTAACTTCTTTTTTATTAACTTTGGTTATTTCTTTTTTCTTCTTTGCTGCTTCCTTTTGGGTTTTAACTGGTTTTGTTTTCTTTTTCTTGGCCGGCTTAGACTTTAATCGATTGGCCTTAGGTTGCTTTTCAACCTCAACTACCTTGCCTCCGGCTTTTTCAATTTTTTTAGTCGCTCCTTTAGAGGCGGGTAACTCAATCGTCAGCGCCACGTTCAAATCACCATCACCTAAAATTTTAACTCCTTGTTTTTCAGCTTTATCACTTGTTATAATTCTCTTTTTGGCCAGAGTGGTCAAATTAACCTTTTCCCCTTTCTTAAAAAGATTAAGATATTTAAGGTTAACCACCAAGGGTTTAGGCTTTAATGACTTAAATCTTCCTTTACCTCGCTGAAGCGGCAATTTTTTGATAAAGGATTTTTTTGTTTTAGTTCCTTCAAAGGTCAAACCAACCTTGCCTCGAGCTTTTAATCCCTTCGCACCTCGACCAGAAGTATGACCACCTTTTCCCGAACCATAACCCCGACCAACTCTTTTCTTTTTCCTCTTAGTAGTTTTTGGTAATTTATCTAATTTTATCATTTTATTAATTTCCTTTTGGATGTTTAAGCTGCTTCAAAGCTTCAAGCGTCGCATAAACATTATTAATCTTATTATTACTCCCCAGGATTTTAGAAACAATATCCTTTATTCCCGCCGCTTCAACCACCACCCGAACCGCACCACCGGCTTTAACCCCTGTGCCCGGAGGAGCTGGTTTGATTAAGATTTTGGCAGCACCCCGTTTAATCCGCACCTCGTGAGGAATGGTAGTTCCTTTAATAGGCACCTCAATCATTTTCTTTTTAGCTTGTTTCATTCCTTTTTTGATTCCAGAAATAACGTCAGGCGCCCTGCCCAAACCAACACCAACCTTTCCCTTTTTATCACCAACAACGGTCAGAACCGAAAAGCTAATCCGATTACCTCCCTTTGTCTTTTTCGAAACTCGATTGACTTGAACCACCTTCTCTTCAAATTCTCTTTCTCCTTGATTTTCTTCCATCATTCTTCTTCTAGGTTGATTAAACATTGTTTTATTTTTCTTAATTTTAAATTAATTTTTTAAACCTTAATTAAAATTTAAGACCTCCTTCTCTGGCGCCTTCAGCAAGCGCTTTAACTCGTCCGTGATAGCGATAAGGACCGCGATCAAAAATAACCTTTTTGATCTTTTTCTTCAGCGCTTTTTTCGCCAAGGCTTCCCCAATTAACTTAGCTTTCTTGATTTTGGTAACTGGCTTAGCTTCTTTACCAAGATCTTTCTCACTCGATCCCACTAAAGTTTTACCCTGCTCATCATTAATAAGTTGAGTATAGATCCTCTTATTAGAACGAAAAACCGATAGTCTGGGTCTCTCGTTTGTCCCTTTAATTTTCTGTCTGACTCTGTTTTTTCTTTTTAATTCTTGCTCTTTTTTAGTCATCTTCCCTCCTGATTATTCACCACCACCAAAACCACCTTCGCCTGTCTTACCGGCTTTACCTGGTTTTCGCCTTACTTCTTCGTCTTGATAACGAACACCTTTGCCTTTATAAGGTTCGGGTGGTCTAATCTGACGAATTTTGGCGGCTACTTGACCAACTAAGGCTTTATCGATTCCAGAGATTTTGATTGTTTCTTTATCCTCAACTTCAAATTGGATTTCTTTAATTGGTTCAACTACCACTGGATGAGAAAAACCTAAAGACAAAACCAAATTTTCCTCCTGCTTTTCTACCCGATAACCTGTGCCTACTAATTTTAAGACTTTACTGTAGCCTTGAGTGACACCTGTAATCATATTAGCCACTAAAGTTCTTATTAGGCCGTGCAAAGAACGGCTGAATTTATCATTCTTTTTTCGAATGACTTTAATTTCATCTTGGCCAATCTCCAACTTGATTTCCGACCGAATCTTTTGCTTCAACTCGCCTAGGGGGCCTTTTACTGTCAAAGTTGAACCATGATAATTAATTTCGACTCCCTCTGGTATTTTAACTGGTTGTTGACCTATTCTCGACATTTTTCCTTTACCATAATTGACAAATAACTTCGCCGCCAAGTTTTTTCTTTCTGGCTTGTTTATCGGTCATTAAGCCTTTAGAGGTAGAAAGAATTCTCATCCCAAAACCACTCCGAACTGGCTTCAATTCTTCAGCTTGAAGATAAACCCTCAGACTAGGCTTCGAAACGCGTTCTATACTTGTAATCGCCGGCTCCTGGTAAGGATATTTCAAACCAACAACTAATTGTTTCTCTTGAGGTTTTTTACCTTCAACTTCTATCTTTTTGAGATAGCCTTCCTGAACCAAAATCTTAGTTAAATTTTCTTTAGCAGCCGAATAAGGCACTTCAAATTTCCTTTTTCGAACGGCATAGCCATTTCTAATTCTGGTAATCAAATCACCAATTGGATCAGTCATTTTACCAACTTGCCTTGGTCACCCCAGGCAACTCTCCTCTATGAGCTAATTCACGAAAACAAAGCCGACAAAGACCAAAAAGACGTAAAAAGCCTCTTGGCCGACCACAAAGCTGACAGCGATTGTGTTGTCGAGTCGGATACTTTGGTTTTCGACCATCTTTAACGACTTTTGATTTTTTTGCCATTATTTTTCTCCTTTTTCAAAAGGCATACCTAATAACTCTAACAATCTCTTGGCCTTTTCGTTTGTTCGGGCATTAGTCACAAGCGTCATCTCCAAACCTCTGACTTTGTCCACCCTAGAATGGTCAATCTCTGAAAAAACAATCTGTTCTGATATCCCAAGACTGTAATTACCCTGACCATCAAAGCTCTTCAAAGAAACCCCTTGAAAATCTCTTAACCGAGGTAAAACGACGCTTATCAGCTTTTCTAAAAAATCATACATCCGGCGGCCTCTTAAAGTAACCATGAGGCCAATTGGCTGGCCTTTGCGCAATTTAAAACCAGCAATTGATTGCCGAGCCAGAGTCATTTTAGGTCGTTGGCCAGTAATCACCGCTAAATCTTCACTGGCTGACTTTAAAGCCTTCTTGTCAGTTAAAGCATCACTTAAACCAATATTAACCATAATCTTCTCCAATCTTGGTGCCGCTAAAGAATTACCTAGATCAAATTCTTTAGCCAGTTGAGGAGCAATTTCCTTCTGATATTTTTCTTTTAAATTGTTGCTTGACATTTTCGACAGATTCTTGTTTTAACCGCCTTACTATGAACCTTGCCACTCTTTTGTTCAATTCGATAACCGACTCGGGTCGGTTTTTTACATTTCGGACAAAAAAGGGCGACGTTAGCCACGAATAAAGGTTTAACAATTTCAATAATCCCGCCTGGTTTTTTCTCGCTTTGCTTCCGAGCATGTTTTTTATAAACATTAATGCCGGGAATAAGCACCTTATTGGTCTTGGGAAAAATTTTTTCAATTTTTCCTTTTCGACCTTTATCTTTACCTTTAAGAACGATAACTGAATCACCTTTCCTTATTTTCATATAACCTCCTTAGCCAAAGAAACAATCTTAGCATAACCTAAATCTTTAATTTCCCTAGCCACTGGACCTAAAATTCTGGTTCCTTTTGGGTTGCCATGCTTATCAATAATCACCGCCGCATTATCATCAAAACGAACAAAAGAACCATCAGCCCGACCCTGTTCCTTCTTGGTTCTAACAATGACAGCCTTAACTATCTCGGCATCTTCAACCACGCCATTAGAATCAGCCTGATCAACAACGGCCACGACAACGTCACCAATTTTACCGAATCGCCTCTTCGAACCACCTAAAACCCGGATTACTTTTAATTTTTTTGCCCCAGCATTATCGGCTGGTTTTAAGACCGTTCTTAATTGAATCATTTTTTAACCACCTCTAAAACCTTCCATTTTTTAGTTTTGCTGATTGGTTTTGTCTCCGTAATAATGACTTGATCGCCAACTTTAACCCCCAATTCATCATGGGCATGAAATTTTTTCTTAACTTTCATTCTCTTTTTATAAATAGGATGAGTCTTAAACCTAATAATCTCAACAGTAGCCGTTTTATTCATTTTAGTCCTAACAACTTCACCTTTAAATTTTTTCATTTAGTTAACTCCTTTTCTCTTAGAATTGTTTTTAAAACCGCCAGATGATGACGCTGATTCATTAACTGACGAGTGTTCTTAAGTTTACCTGCTCTTAATTCTAATCTTAACTTAGTTAATTTTTCCTCTACCTTAATAATTTCTTTTTGTAATTGAGCGATGGTTTTTTGATGCAATTCCTGTTTTTCTTTATCTTTCATTCTACTCCTTCTTAATAAACTTAATTTTAAAAGGTAATTTGGCTCCGGCTCGCCTAATCGCTTCTTTAGCCATCTTTTCATCAACACCAGCCAATTCAAAAATAATTCTACCAGGTGTAACCACAGCAACGTGATGATCAATAGCGCCTTTACCCGATCCCATCCTGACGCCTGCTGGTTTCTTGGTAACTGGTTTATCGGGAAAAACTCGAATCCAAATTTTACCTTGTCTTTTGGTTTGATGGGTAATCGCTTTCCGAGCCGCTTCAATTTGCCGGGCCATCAGCCAACCGCGACCAAGACTTTTCAAACCATAATCACCAAAAGCCAAAGTTGAACCTTTAATTGACTTACCTTTCATTCTGCCTCGAAATTGTTTTCGGTATTTAGCTCTTTTTGGTTCTAGCATGATTATTCTTCTTTCTCGCCTTTATAAACCCAAACTTTCACTCCAACATAACCAAATCTAGTGGTGGCTGGAATTTGAGCATAGTCAATTTCCGCTCGCAAAGTCTGTAAAGGAATGGCTCCCTTTTTAAAAGTTTCTGTTCGACTAATTTCCGCCCCGCCGACTCGACCTGAGAGAGCAATCTTAATCCCCTGAGCGCCGGCATCCATGGCTCGTTCAACCGTTTTATTGGCCACTCGCCGATAAGGCATCCTTTTCTCTAATTGCTGAACGACTCGAACCGCTATCAATTGGGCTGATAGTTCTGGTTCTTTGACTTCTTCAACATCCAACTCCAGATTCTTTTCTGGTTCAGTTAGACTAACCATTTTTACTAATTCCTTTTTTAAAAGCTCTAGGCCAGAACCGCCTCGACCAATGACCACTCCTGGCCGGGAAACTTTTAAGGTAATTTTCATTTTGTTAATTGATCGTTCAATCTGAGCTTCAACGATACCGGCTAAAGCCAATTTATCCATAAGATAACGACGGATTTGATGATCCTCCAAAATATTTTTTCGATATTGTTTGGAATCACGAGCAAACCAACGTGATCGCCACTGCTTAGAATTTGTTAATCTAAATCCAAAAGGATTAACTTTTTGTCCCACGTTTTTTTCCTTTTTTAACTTTAGTAGAAATCGGTTTTTTCTCTTTCTTGATTGATTTTTTAGCCTTTTTTTCTTCCTCACCTTCAAGAATAATTTTAATATGAGCCATTTTCTTCAAAATCTGATGAACTCTGCCTTTGGCAACAAAACGATAACGTTTCATTTGAGGGCCTTCACCAATTTCTAATCTTTTAATTTTCAGATCATCTTTCTTAAGATGAAAATTATTTTCGGCATTGGCAATCCCTTGTCTTAAAGTTTTTAATAATAATCTGGCAGCCTTTTTATTGAAACTTTTCAAGATTATCTCTGCTTCTAGAGCCTTTAGACCACGAACCTCAGCCGCTACTAAACGTAACTTCCTTGGTGTCTGGCGAACAAATTTGGTTTGAGCAATAATTTCCATTTTTCTTTAAGTTTTAGTAACCATTCGCTTAACTACTCGACCATGGCCTCGAAAAGTCCGAGTCGGCGCAAATTCACCTAATCGTTGGCCAACCATGGACTCGGAAACAAAAACATCAATAAAATTTCGACCATTATGGACCTGAAAAGTATGACCCACAAATTCTGGTGGAATTTGACTAGCTCGAGCCCAAGTTTTAATCGGCTCCTTTTTACCTGTTCCTTTCTGGGTCATAACCTTTTTAAATAATTTTTGGTCGATATATGGTCCTTTTTTACTGGATCTACTCATAGCGCCTCTTTCTGCCTTTAATGATTAACTTATCACTATATTTCTTTGATTTTCGCGTCTTTTTCCCTAAGGTCTTTTTTCCCCAAGGTGACTTAGGGCTAGGCATACCAATCCCGGAACGACCTTCACCACCACCGTGCGGATGAGAACTGGGATTTTGGGCCACTCCTCGAACCGAGGGGCGAATCCCCATATGCCTTTTTCTGCCCGCTTTACCTAATTTTCTGGTTTTCAATTCTGGCTTACCAACCTGACCAACAGTGGCGTAACAATCTTCCTTAATTAATCTTTGCTCGCTTGATGGTAATTTGACAATAACATAACCTTTTTCCTTACTGGCAATCGTTGCCCCAGTACCCGCGCCGCGAACAATTTGACCACCCTTACCTGGCATTAACTCGATATTGTGGATAACTGTTCCCACTCTAATCATCTTTAAGGGTAAGGCATTACCAGGTTTAATTTCCGCTTTTTCACCAGCCATAACCAGATCACCAACTTTTAAACCAACTGGGGTAAGAATGTACCTTTTTGCTCCATCCGGATAGTGCAAAAGAGAGATATCGGCTCCACGATTAGGCGAGCATTCAATCGAAACGACTTTAGCTTCGATATCTCTTTTATTTCTCCTGAAATCAATTTCCCTCAGAAACCTTTTTTGTCGACCACCCTGGTGGCGAGTTGTTACCTTGCCAAGAGCATTCCTACCCGAATGTTTCTTTAAGATTTTCTTTAATTTTTTTTCTTTTCTTGCCATCTTTATTATTCTCCAGTTTCAAAAATATCAATTTTTTCTCCTTCAGCTAATTCAACTACGGCTTTTTTCCAATCTGGCTGCTTAATCGGTTGGCGATTACGACCACTCCGCTTAGTTTTTCCTCGAAAATTAACCGTTCTCACCTTGATAACCTTAACACCAAATGTCTTTTCAATTACTTGGGCAATCTCTAACTTATTGGCTCTCCGATCAACCTCAAAAACATAGCGCCCCCAGGCTGACTCTTGGGTTCCTTTTTCAGTAACAATTGGTCTTTTAAAAATATCTTTAGCTTTCATTATTTCAAAAAAGTCTCTTTTAATTTTTTAATACTTTCTTCCATTAAAACAATCTGTTGATGATTCAAAACTTGGTAAGTATTAAGCTGATTAGCCTGAACCAACTCAATCCCAACTAGATTCCTTGAAGCCCGAATAACGTTTTCCAAAACTTCTGGCAAAACCAAAAGAATCTTCACTTTTTTTTCCTTTTTTTCTTTTAAAGGCAAACTCGCAAGAACCGCAGCCATGATCTTAGTCTTTGGTTCCACCTTGCTCAATCCCTTAACCGCAACTATTTCTTTTTCCTTAAATTTACTTGTTAAAGCGGAAAACAAGGCTTGGCGTTTCATTTTCTTGCTCATTTTCAATTTATAATTTTCCTTGCCCGTCGGACTGTGAGCCCGACCACCACCAACAAAAATCGGGGCATAACGATCACCGTGACGGGCCCGACCCGTGCCTTTTTGACGCCAAATTTTTCTTCGGGAACCTGTGACTTCGGCCCGAGTTTTGGTTTTAGCACCGGCTTTTCTTTGATTTGAAAGATAAACCCTAATAGCCTGAGTCATTAAGAGCTGGTTAATTTTAGCTTCAAATATCTCTTTAGGTAAACTAACTTGACCTGCCTTTCTACCAGAAATTGTGTAGAGATCTGCTTTAGCCATTTTCTTTTACCTCCTCAGTTTGTTTTTCTTTTGGTTTTTCCTCTTTTTTCTCTCCTGGTTTTTCCTCTTGACCTGATTCTGGTTTAGTTTTAGCTGCTTCGGCGGCAGTCAAAGATTCTTTAGCTTCTTTTTCTCGCCGCAAACGCTCAATTCGCTGTCCCTCAGTTTCTTCAATCTCTTTCTTACCCATCTCCATTAAAGGTACAAACCGCTTGTCTTTGCCTGTTTTGGTAATAATCAAAAACCCATTTCGGGCTCCTGGAACCAATCCTTTAATTAATAATTCTTCATTTTCCTCATCAACTGCCTGGAGTGTTAATCCCTTAACCGCTATTCGGGCGTTACCGGATCGACCTGGCATTTTCTTGCCTTTGTGAACCCTACCGGGTGTGGTGCCTTGGCCAATTGAACCTGGTGCTCTTTCTCGATCAGATTGACCATGAGTTCGCGGTCCACCTTTAAAGCCCCAGCGTTTCATTACACCGGTAAAACCCTTGCCTTTTGACCAACCAGTCACTTTTACCTGGTCGCCCGGCTGAAAAATATCAGTAATCTTAATTCGTCCGCCCACTTTAATCTCATCCCCAAAAGGCTTCTCTAATCTAATTTCCCGCAAAAAACGAGGAGCCTTTTCTAATTTGGCTCCTTTTAAGTGTCCTTTTAATGGCTTCTTAATCTTAGTTATTTTTTTCTCCCCCCAACCAATCTGAACTGCATGATAGCCGTCTTTCTTCTCTTTCCGAACCTGAACCACATGACAAGGCCCAGCTTTAACTCTGGTTACTGGTATTCTTGTTCCGTCTTGAGTAAATCTCTGATTTACCTCTTTTTTTATGCCTAAAATCGCGTTCAGCATTTTGACCACCAAAAAGAGTGCCGGAGGCACTCTTAGGATTACTCCATTAACTAAATTAGTTTAATTTCAATAGGTGTTTAACCTCACCTCCATTACTGAGTATTATAGAAAAATTTAGGATAAAAAGCAAGCTGATTCTTAGTGTAATAGAAAATGTTCGAACCGCGACAATTTTAAGAGAAAATTCTTTATTTTTTAATCGCTTTTATTAATAGCCTGGTAGGAACAGAAGAATATTTCTTATATTCCGTCAAGTTTTTTTTGGCTTCTTCGCCCATAGGAATTGGCTCTTCAACAGTCATTAAGTCAAAACCAGAATTTATTGTTGTATTAATGTAATCTGAAATCTTTTTCGGATGATATTCAATTTCTGTTCCCCAAGGCGTTTTTTCTATCTTTACTTTATTACTGAAGTATTCTGAATGATTAGTAACAAACCGAAGTGGGTGAATAGCAATAAGAAATAGATATCCTCCTCTTACTAACCATCTGGAGATATTCTCCATTGTTTTCTTAAAATCCTTTTGACTTAAGTAATTAAAAGTCATATTACTTACGACAAGGTCTAAGCTTTCACTCCGTAGTTTTAAATTAGGCAAGTCTGCCTGTATAAGTTTCACATTAGGAAAAGACTTTCGGGTGATATTTAGCATATCGGAACTTATGTCAGTTCCGATAAGATTTTTTTCCTGCACTCCCAAATCGAAAAGAAGTTTCATTGTTCTCCCAGCCCCACAACCAGCATCAAGAACCTGCATATCACTTTTCAATATTGGTTTTAAGTGCTTTTCTATTGCTGGTTTTTCTATAAATTTCCAACTAAATGATTTCTCTGAAAACTGGACATACTTGGCGGCTTGGGCGCCTGAATACTTTATTTTCATGGGGCTAATTATACTTGAAAAACAAATTATATTCAGTCAACAAAAGTCAGGGCTACACCCTTTTTTCCCATTCTTCCTGTTCTACCTATCCGATGGACATAATCACCATATGTTCTTGGTACGTCATAGTTGATGACATGAGTCACATTCTCTATGTCAATCCCTCTGGAAGCCACATCTGTCGCCAGTAAAATCTGAACCTCATTATTCTTTAACATATTCAAAGCCCGCAACCTCTGTCCCTGGCTCTTGTTACCATGAATCGCCGCAGCTTTGAAACCTCTCTGGGTTAGATTTGCTTCAAGCTTGTTCACTCCCCATTTGGTTCGGCCAAAAACCAAAACCTTCCTAAATTCCTCTTTAATCAACAGCTGGTGAAGAATCTCAAGTTTGTTTTTGCCCCGAGTTCGAATTATGTCTTGATCAACATTTTGAGGAGTCACACCGGTTTTTACCGACACTGTTACTGGATCAACTAAAAAACTTTGCATAATCACCTCAGTTTCCTTTGGTATCGTTGCCGAGAAGAATAAAGATTGGCGACTCTTTGGTAAAAATGAAATAATATGTCGGATATCGTTGATAAATCCCATGTCCAACATACGATCAACTTCATCTAAGACCACGTTTCCGTATTGACTTAAGTTCAAAATCCGTCGTCCTTCTAGATCCTTTATCCTCCCAGGGGTTCCAATCACAAAATTTGGCTGACGTGACAACTCGCGTGCCTGGACATTCAGTGAGGCACCTCCAATACATAGTGTTGAGAAAACTCTCGTACCCAAACTAAACAATTTAAATTCGTCTTGAATCTGTGAAGCTAGTTCGCGAGTAGGTGCCACGATTAAAACCTTTTGACTTCGATCTTTTGACACTTTTGTAATCAAAGGTAGTAAAAAAGCCGCTGTTTTTCCAGTTCCTGTGTTGGCAAGACCAACCAAGTCCCTTCCTTCCAATACGGGAAGTATTGCCTGGTCTTGAATTGCAGTCGGCTTGTCAAAACCACGCACTAGAATATTCTTTTTTACAGTTTCATCCAAAGGAAAGTCTGAAAAACTATTCGCTGGCACATATGGCATTTCGACAACGTCAATAGCCTTTTTGACAAACATAAGTGGGTTCAAGGAAGCACCTTTGCTTCGGTATCTACCTTGACCTCCTGATCTGTTTGGTCGATATTGACCAAAAGATCTATTATTCTGCCCGCGAAAACCACGGGAACGATCGCGCTTAAAATTTCTCATTTTTATTATATTAATGGCTTTAAAGGAGACGATTTGAAAAAAGGGGAAGATACGAATACCTAAACCAAATAAACCGACTCAAATCAGTATTAACTACTGATCAATATTTAAAGCTAACGGAAAGCATTGTAACACATCTAATTATCACTGTCAAACTATAGGATATTTGCTCACTTTTTCCCTTTAGTATCTTTTTTCTTGACTGGCGTTAACACTTCAATAGCTTTATCTGCTTTCTTGATTGTTGATTTTTTACTCTTTTTCGCCTTATTCTCTACCAACTTTGGTTTCTTCTCCCCGACCGACGATAGCAAATCAATAATTATATCAAGCCTGGTATTTAGAATTTCAATTTTTTCTACAAGTTGTGAAATGCTACGACTATTTATATCGCTTTGCGAAGGCCTTCTTGAATCTCTGTCGCCAAAACTTCTTCTGGGAGAACCTCTTCTGTCTCTTGATCTATCACTATCGCTTCCGCCTTTCTTCTCAAAACAGTCACTGCAATATACTGGCTTCTCACCGCTTGGCCTGAAGGGTACTTGACAATCCTTGCCACATTCATCGCAAACTGCATTGTGCAATAAAGGCCTTCTTGAATCTCTGTCGCCAAAACTTCTTCTGGGAGAACCTCTTCTGTCTCTTGATCTATCACCTGGATTAAAGTTTCTCATAAATGCTCCTACTAAATATTAAATATATTAGTGAGTATATGTATTATTAGTATAAATAGCAAGGAATACTGTAAAAAAATGCAAATAATTGATGAAATAGGAACGGTTTTTAAATAGTCTCGATACTCGTAATTTTGGTTATATTAAGTTGTAAACTGCTCAGGATAATAGAAAATGTTTGAACTGCTGTTCAGACTAAAGAATACGCTTATACTTCTTGTTAAATAAAAGCTTTTTAATAACCTTAATCTTTTAAGGCTTTATCAAAAAAATCTACTGAACGTTGGAGTGCTGTATCTAAGTTATTAGAAAGATTATGATTGTCTCCTTCATAAGTGTATAACTCTACGGGCTTGCCGGCATTTCTCAACGCTTCATCTAATCTCTGACTAAACAGGAGTGGTACTTCATCATCTGCCGTCCCATGTTGAAGCTGTATCGGGCCGGAAATGTCTTTGACAAACGATATGGGTGAAATTGACTGCCAAAACTGGGGATTTTCTTCAAAGTTACCGTATTTATCAATCAGTTCCTGTCTTCCTGGCCGTCTTTCCGCCTGTTCTCTTTGCGAAGGCACCCAAGGCTGAGGATTATGAACTGGATGATGCCAGTTTATGGCTAAATCTTCATAAGAAGCCACTACTCCTGCCCAGATTTCTCCTGCCTTAATATCTTCTGTTACTACCATTGAACGCAAAACTATCATTCCTCCCATAGAATGACCCCACATGCCGATTCTTTCTGGGTCAGCATCTTTATATTTTTTCATCGATGAAACAGCATTCAAAACATCTACTGTATAGGCTGATGAATAATAAGCGCCTTCTGGTTTGCCTTCTGAATTGCCGTGCCCCCTAAAATCGGGTTTAAAAACAAGATATCCATTCCTGGAGAAAGCATCAATGTAAGCAACATATTTCTCGGTTGTTCTATACTGTTCTGGTTGAATGTAGCCGTGGTTAAAAACAATCACCGGCCAGCCGGTCTCAGGTTGTTCTCCTTGTGGTATCGTTAACAGAGCATAAATTTTTAAACCGTCTGATTTATAAGAAGCAATGTATCTATTGTAATTTGAGCCGGGAGGCAGTGTCTGTTCGATAACAATATCGCTTCCGGGGTATTCCTGCTTCCTCATATATTCTATGGAGAGAGAGTTGGGTTCGTTTGTCAATCCGCCGAGGTTCTGCTCATTTATTTCTTTGGGAATACTTTTAAAGAAGCGGTTATAAGTGATAGTGCCGCCGAATATACATACAACAATAATAGAAATAACAAGAGTACGTTTTCTCATTTTGCACAAAAAAAATTATTATACCAGGTTTTTCTGACAAAATCATAAAGAAAATTACTTCTGGTTTTTGAAGATTTTAAGTTTGTGCAGGAATTGAGGGAGGAAATAAAAAAACTAACCTCTCAAGAGGCATTAATAGGCTGTTGTTAATTACTCAGCCTATTTCCCCTCCCTGGATGGGCCGGAACCTGTGCGCCAGCAAACCAATCATTGATTCCGTTATATAAAGATTGGGCAATCTGCTGTTGCCGGTTTCCAGTACCATCAGTTAATAAACCACATTCAGTCATATTTGATATAAAAGCTACTTCCTGAATAGTGGCGGGCATTTCCGCTTTAAGAATTACTCCAGAGGCAAACTGCAATAATCCTCCATTGCCAATTCCCAAGCTCGGATATAGTTGATTATGGATTGTCGAGGCTAAATCAATGTCTTTTTTCCATTTAGCGTACAATCCTTGAGTGTAATTCAATTCATGGTCGGTTGAACCGTTGAAATGAATGGAAACCAGAATTTCACCATCTGTATTGTTGGCAAGAGTGTATCTATCTCTATTGGTCATATAGACATCGCTTTCTCTAGTCATGTAAACTGTTACATCGGGCTCAAGCAGTGCTTTTAGCCTTTTTGCTACATCTAAATTTGCATCAGCCTCTGATAAACCAGGACACTCCATTGAACCAGGCTCATCGCCGCCGTGTCCAGCGTCAATGACTATTTTGTGGCCAGTTGCCTCTGCCGTATTGGAAACAAACACTAATGACGCAACCCACAATAACAAAACCAAAACAAGAAATACTATTTTTTTATTCATCCATTTCACCCCCTTTCAAACACTAGTTTTTTATCTGTAAAACAGTCTGATAAGCCAGCCGAAAATACTTCCGACCTGCTCTTCTGCCTGAATCTGCTCTTCTAAACTCGTATTCTGCTCAACCAGAGCCTGAATCGCTTCCTCAAGTTGGGTTTCATCAGCCTGGTTAGCTACTTGGTTTTGCAGTTGAGTTAACTGCCGGATTCTAAGCTGATTTTGTTCCATTTGTTGCTTGAGGTTTTTGATGGCTCCGTAGTCAGGACCAAACAACTTTTTCATTAAACCTGACCTGGATTCCAATTTGTTCAATTGAGTCTGAGTCTGTGTTTGAGTCTGGACCTGTTCCTGGGCAATATTTCTTACCTGACTGCCGACTTCCTCATTTAAACCTTCCATGTCCATTAACTGCTCCATGTGCTGTGTGGCCACCTGCAATTGGGTTTCTTCTCCTTGATTTTGAGTTTGGACCTGATTTTGATTCTGAACTTGGTTGCCTTGGGGAGTTGGCGAACCGCTAAGGTGGGTAGATGGGTCCTGGACTTTATTTTGCTGCTGGACTCCTTGAGCTGATACAAAAGAGGGAACAAGTATTAACGCTAACGCGATTATTGATGTTGCAATCAATTTCTTCAATTTTCTCACCTCCTTTTCCAGTAATTTTACTATATTTTACCTCAAGTTAAAGAAATTTATAAGTTTTAACTCTACTCTACAAAGTTAAAATATTAAAAACCTCTCATTATCTATAATTCGGCCAGTGAATTTAGCCAGACAGTCTTTCAAGGCTTTAAATAGGCGCGGGAATTGAGAAAGGAAATTGATAGGGTTAAAAACCCTACCACAATACCCGCAATTATCTAATTCACTCGTTATAAAGCTCTTGAATTCCTAGCCAGTCTCCGGTTCCTAAGGTTTGCTTATCAATCTCTCCGTAACCGCTATATCCATACATGGTCAACGCCGTGCTTGGCGGCATGTATAAGTCACTTAATCCATTGTGCCCGAATTCATGAGTGGCAATGTTTTGCAGGTCCATTTTGCCGCTTTCACCAGCCAAACTCCAAGTGAAACCTGTACTAAATACAACATCAGATTCTACTATAATTTTTAATGCTGGATTATACCAAAATTGATTTACTGCAATAATTCCTGATCCTAGACTTCCCCATGTTACTGTATTAGTATAATCTCTGTTTTCATTAAAACTTACGCTATCATCTAACTCTGGTGTTGCAAAAAGCTCAAATGAAGTTTCAATATCCCATGTTTCTAAACTTTCGCTTAGAGTAGCTATCACTTCATTTTCATTTAAGTAGCTTCCATAGGGGTTCACTTCATAAGTCATGGTGTCGGCCCACCTTATTCCACCGGCAATGAATTTGAATTTATCTACCGTGTCATCCCAAACTGGTTTGGAATTTTTAGCAGATTTTGCGTAGTGAATAAAGGTTATTTTTTCTAAATCCGGCGGAGTGGTTTCTGGTTTTCCTGGCTGTTCTTTTGCCAATACCGGAAAAGCTAAAGCCAAAAACAGCAAACAACTAGCTCCAATTAAAAATTTCCTCATATATTTGTTCACCCCTTTCTAAACACTAAAATTGCTAAATAATCTTACGCGAAAATCGCAAAAGAATATCTATAAATTAGTTCAGAGGTCCCCAAGGTCCAGCCGGGGCTTCATCCTCCATGTCAAATCGACAACGAGCCTCAGGGCCCCAAGGACCGGACCGATGTTCCGTGCAGTCGCCATCTTCAGGCTGGCTGGCCGCCATAACGCTCACGCTGAGTACCGACATGATTACTGTCATCAACAGCCCCACGGCCACAATGAAAGTTAATTTCTTCATTTTATTCACCCCCTTTCAATTTCAAATTTTCAATAAAAAATCCGCATAAAAGCGGATTAATAAATTTTCTTTGAATTGGGCAGGCAAGTGACTTGCCTCATTAGTCAGACGATAACAAGTTTTTCACGAATAGTCAACCAGCGGGTCAATCGAGATGTAAATAGTAAAAATGAAGCCCATCTAGTTTTAGCCTCATAATTCCCTTACAACTAGGGGATTTTATTAGAGGCGATTTAAGGCTAGTTTCTGCCTGAAGTTTTAAACCAAAGCTAACTTGGGTATATTAAATTCCAACTAGCTCACCCGATGGGACGATTTTCGAACCTTTATAAAATATTACTTAATAGAAAGTTATTTCTCGAAGCATACCCCATGACTTTGCGTCTGTTGCTTTTTTAAATACAAATATTGACTCAACCTTAAAGGAAAACACATTGTTAAAATTTTTTAATTCCTTTTTAATCTTAGGAAGTGAGTTGTTTGGTATTTTCTCCGCAATAGTCATATGAGGATTAAACTTGTCAGGAGTTGGACTATATTCACTGTAAACACTTTTTGTATAACCTTCTAAGAACTTAACAGTTTTTACTAGTAAGTTAATAATATATTTAGACGATTTAGAATCAGGTTTTACAAACGCAACATTATTTCTACCTTTAAAATAATCAATTGAATTAAGAGTAACTTCACCACATTTCGTTTTAGAAAAGTCGTTTACAAGTTTTGTAAGAAATCGTCTTTCCGTAATACCTTTTAAAAAGAATGGTGGATATACGGTAATGTGTGAGGGAATAGTGTAACTTGTGTATTTTGCATACAATCTGCGATATTTATCCATTGTTTTAATAACTTCTTTTGGAGGGAGAATGACTATTAGGTAAGAGTAAGAGTTCATACGTGAAGTATATCATCTGAGGCTAAAGGTCGTGGCTCGAGGATCTTAACGCTAATATAACCAGTCAATTCGTGCGTATTTTCAAGGTATTTGAGGATTCCAAGTTTATCAGTCAACTACAGGAAGAAATGAATAGAGTGATACCAGCAGTCAATCTTTCAAGTGGTACGATTCGTTCATCCATTCAATGATTTCATCGTCTATTTCTTGCTTGCTGCTTATATCAAAACAATTCTTATATACCATGCTGGACATTGGTACACATACTTTCAACCTTGGGCTATCAAGTTTTCTATCTAATGCAAACCTTATCTCTAACCTATCATTTTTAGGTAACGCTGCCAAAAAGTCATATTTACCAAACAAATGAACACAGCAAGGAATAGAAATTATTTTGCATTTACCAATCTTGCTGTCAATTTGTTCTACTAAAAAGTCAAACAGCTTTTTTGCTTGCTTCTTACCTACAAAATGCTTTTGCAAAGGAATCTTTTTACAACTATGAGGTTGGTTGGCGCCTCTGAAAATTCGTTTGCATTTAGGACACGTCCACATGGTTCAATTGTACTAGTTTTATCAGGAAATGATAAATGGAAGGTTATATTAAAGACTATTCGACTAATTTAATTTCATGGCTAAATTTCTTTATGCTCCCCAAACCAAAAGATATTATATCCAAGGTTTTAGGCACAATTCTTACTGCTTTTGAGGATGTAAACCAGATGGAAGTGATTAAAGTGAGGTGGGAGGAGATAAAGAAGTTACAGCCACAACTAGCGACTTCCTAGTTTTTTTATCCTCTCAGCTAATAAACCAGTTAATGAACCTATCCCAAACCAGAAAATTCCAACAAAAAGAACATTAAAAATAAAATTGTCAGAAAATGCTCGGCAACAGGTTTCAAAAATCTCTTCAAAAATGATTGAGGGAATAACCATCCAAAATAAAATACTTATTTTACCTCCAGTAATGAGTCCGAAGAGTAACCCCAAAACTATCAAGACTGGAAAAATCATAACTCCGGAAACTAACCAATAAGGTAAGTTTTTAAGTTTCATTATTTTAATTATATCAGAAGTTCGAAGGGCAACACTTGGTATATTAAAAACGAGACTAAATTTCTAAGCCCTCCCTTGCGGACGATGTTCTAACTAGCCTATTTTAGTAGATTTTTTTTCGAAGATGTGTTAAATAGGCAGAAAAAATTGTTGTTAAAAGTTGCAAGAAAGGAGAAATAACAACCATCAAGACTAACCATCCCCAAAAACTAGCAACTGGAGTAAAAAGTATTAGAGGTTCACCAAAATTAGCAATATCTTTTGTAGAGTCTAAACAATATGGCAACATCGCTAATAACCAAATAACAGCAAGGATTAAAAAGGTAAATAACGAGGCGAAGATTGAATATCTAAAAACCTTCCGCTCATCAATAAAATTACGAGCAAGAAAATATCCCAGAGGAAAACCTAAAAGTATATTAAAAAACGGGACTCCCATGCCCATGCCTATACAAATAATGTCAATTGCCAGATAACCTAAAATCCATTTTTTCTTTATTTTCATTTTTCCTCCTTATGCCAATATTTTACATCAATCTTATAAAAGACTAAACCATGTCCAGGGTGGGGTGGTAGATGGAAATTATTATAACCAACAAAAAAGGACGTAGTATCGGAATAATTTGATACCTGCGTCCAACCGAGCTCCCCCTAAAGGACCTATTCTGCAACCAAGAACTAGAATTTGATTTGAGCCTACAGGAAGTTAAAACTTACTTTCTAGTCCAACTCGCTGATTGACTCATTGTTACGCTCAATCTATCTCCATATAGACACATCTCATCTATCACAACTCGATACTCCAGTGCACTTTCTATCATTGATTTAAGATAAATTGCTACAGGCAGAGTTCCATCGCTTTCTTGTCCGAAAGCTTCTAATACTCGTATTCGTGTGTCCTTATCTGTATGGATAACTACACTTTCTTCGCTAGAAAGAACTCCTTGAGAATCATTCTTCACTCTACCCTCTATTACCAGGCCGACCCTTTCTTTGGGGTTATCGAGGTCTGAAACTGTATATGGTGTAAGGAGGTATAAACCGTCTTGTGTAACTTCGGCCACAAAATTAGACAGAAGAACCGGATGGTCCTCAGAGTCATCAATCTCAGCCTGCCTTTTGAATAACTCGTGTAGTTCATCCATGGTTAGAGAATATTCACCTCTGCTTTTTTCCGCCACAACCTCTATTAAAGCAATGTGCACTGGTCTTAACTCTGGTCTCTCAGGCATGTCCGAAGTATATCAAATCTGAAGCTAAAATCCTAGCTCCCCACGGTATACAGGCTTCGAGACTGGCTAACAGACAACTTTTTAGATATTCCGGCTCTAAGACTAAGCGTTGCTATCTAAGAATTGCTTAAGCGCTTGCAGGTCTTTTTTATCGGGGTCGTAATAATATGAGGTTATACCGAGCGATTGAGCGCTTTTTGTTGCTTCTGGACTGTGTTCAAAATAGACAACATCTTCCGGTTGGAGGCTAAAGTGTTCTAGCATTTTCCTAAAATACTCGGGGTCAGTCTTTTCCGGATTGTGCTTTAGTGTAAAAACCTCATAGGGCATTTTGTCCAAGCCAAACTTCTTAAATTGCTTATCGTTCGCGCCGGTTAAGATTATTTTTTGATTTGGAAAGCCCTCAAGAAGATCGTGCATTTCCTTAAAAATCTTAAAGGCATCCTTACCCTTAACCACAAAAGCGCCAATTGCGTCTACTAAAATAGTTTTCATAATTGAAGTATAACAAAAAGCGTTTTAGGGTTACATTCTATGCTCCGCGAACAGGACTCGAACTAATATTAAAATTTACATTTTGATTTCAATATCCACTCCTGAAGGAAGTTCAAGATGCATTAAGGAGTCAATTGTTTTACTGGTTGGTTCAAGAATATCAATCAATCTTTTATGAGTGAGGATTTGGAAGTGTTCTCTGGCGTCTTTGTCAGTGTGGGGACTGGTGGTAACCGTAATCAGTTTTCGGTGGGTTGGTAGAGGCACAGGACCCACTACTTTGGCACCACTAGCTAAGGCTGTTTCTAAGATTTTTTCGCAACTCTCATCGATGACTCGATGATCATATGCTTTTAAACGTACCCTTATTCTGCCCTTTGGCATTCTCTCCTTAGGCGATAATTTTACTAATTGCTCCCGCCCCAACAGTGTGACCACCCTCACGGATAGCAAAACGGAAGCCTTCTTCCATAGCGACCGGCTGAATAAGCTTGACTGTCATCTTGGCATTATCACCAGGCATGACCATTTCTACTCCCTTAGAGAGAGTGACTTCACCGGTTACATCTGTAGTTCGAACATAAAATTGAGGTTTGTAACCACTGAAGAAAGGGGTATGACGACCACCTTCTTCTTTGGTAAGGATATAAACTTCTGCCTCAAATTCTTGATGAGGCTTAATGGTACCAGGTTTTGCTAAAGCTTGACCTCGTTCCACGTCTTTCTTTTCGACTCCTCGAAGAAGAATACCAACGTTATCACCAGCTTCACCTTCATCAAGAGTTTTACGGAACATCTCAACACCAGTGACCGTTGTCTTTTGGGTGTCGCGAAGACCGATGATTTCGATTTCATCACCAACTTTAATTTTACCTCGTTCGATTCTTCCAGTGACAACAGTCCCTCGACCTTTAATAGAGAAAACATCCTCAAGAGGCATCAAGAAGGGTTTGTCTAAAGGCCGTTTAGGTGTCGGAATATTTTCATCAACCGCCTTCATCAGTTCAAGAACGGCTTTTTCTGCTTCAGCATCGCCCTCAAGGGCCTTAGCGGCGGAGCCTCGAATAATCGCAATTTTGTCACCAGGGAATTTATATTTAGTTAAAAGTTCCCTAATTTCCATTTCAACCAGATCAAGCATCTCTTTGTCCTTAACCAAATCGACTTTATTTAGGAAAACGATCATGGCTGGCACATCAACCTGACGAGCCAAGAGAATATGCTCTCGAGTCTGAGGCATTGGACCATCATCGGCGGCGACAACAAGAATGGCACCATCCATTTGAGCAGCACCGGTAATCATGTTTTTAATAAAGTCTTTGTGTCCGGGACAGTCAATGTGAGCATAGTGACGCTTTTCCGTCTCATACTCAATGTGGGAAATAGAAATTGTCAAACCCCGTTCTTTTTCTTCAGGAGCGTTATCAATCTGATCAAAGGGAATATATTTTGTCCCCGTATTTGCTTTCTCTAAAACCTTGGTAATTGCTGAGGTTAAAGTCGTCTTACCATGGTCAACGTGACCAATGGTCCCAATATTAACGTGAGGTTTTTCTCTTTTAAATTTTGTTTTTTCAGCCACTTTTTCTCCTTGATGCTATTTTAGCTAATTCTCGAGTATTTTACAAGACTGTTTTTTCTTTTGCAAGCCCTATTTATTTTCCTCTGTCAGAAGCAGCTCCAGTTTTGGCGGAAACAATTTTTTCCGTAATATTAGCCGGCACTTCTTGATAATGAGAAAATTCCATATAGGGATTGGCCCTACCCTGAGTAATACTCCTCAAAGTTGTGGCATAACCTGAGACTTCAGCCAAAGGAATGAGAACCGTAATCACCCGAATATTGCCCCGTGCCTCTGTCTCCTGAATTTGAGCCCGTTTACTAGACAAATCGCCAATAACATCACCCATAAACCCATCAGGCGTAGTCACTTCTAATTTCATAATCGGTTCTAAGAGAACCAAATTGGCTTGCTTAGCCGCATCTTGAAAACCCATTGAACCAGCAATCTTAAAAGCAATATCTGAAGAGTCAACTTCATGATAACTGCCGTCATAGACAGCCACAAACACATCAGTCACCGGATAACCTGCTAAAATTCCTTTATCCATCGCCTCCTTAACGCCCTTTTCAATCGCCGGAATGTAAACAGAAGGAATGGCTGTCCCTCGAATTTCATTGGTAAACTTAAAGCCCTCGCCTCGACCTAAAGGTTCCAGTCTAAGAAAACAATGACCATATTGACCTCGGCCACCTGATTGACGAATATATTTACCTTCGCCTCTAGCCATCCGGGTAATCGTTTCCTTATAGGCAACTTGGGGCCGTCCAGTCCTGGCTTCGACCCCAAATTCCCGCTTCATTCGGTCAACAATAATTTCCAGATGCAACTCACCCATACCAGAAATAATTGTCTGGCCAGTCTCCCGATCAGACTTGATTTGAAAAGTCGGATCTTCTTCAGAAAGACGATTAAGAGCATAACCGAGTTTCCCTTGGTCAGCCCGGGTTTTAGGTTCAATCGCAAGAGAAATGACTGGCTCAGGAAAAGTAATCGATTCTAAAACAATCGGCTTGGCTTTGTCACAGAGAGTATCACCCGTCGCCGCTTCTTTCAAACCAACAATGGCAATAATTTCCCCGGCTTCAGCCGTTTCAATTTGCTCTCGATTGTTGGCATGCATCAGTAATAAACGCCCAACTCTTTCAGACCGTTTTTTGGTACTATTGTAAACTTCCTCACCGGCTTTTAATGTTCCCGAATAAATACGAATATAAGTTAGTCTACCCACATGGGGGTCAGATTGAATTTTAAAAGCCAGAGCTGCAAAAGAACCTTTAGGATCACATGTTCTTCTTTCTTCCTTACCCGTTTCAGGGTTAGTCCCTTTAATCGCCGGAACATCAAGCGGATTGGGTAAAAAATCGATCACTCCATCCAAAATAGGTTGGACACCTTTATTACGCAAGGAGGCTCCGGTATAAACCGGGACAAGTTGATTAGCGATGGTTGCTTGACGAATGCCTGTTTTTAATTCTTCAAGGCTAATTTCTTCACTCCGTAAAAATTTTTCTGTGAGGTCTTCATTGGTTTCGGCCACTAACTCAACCAATTCTTCTCGATATTTTTTCGCTTGCTCAATTAGATTAGCGGGAATTTCTTTGGTTTCAAATTTCTCTCCGGTTTTATCCTTTTCTTCCCAAATCAAGGCTTTTTGATTGAGGACATCAACCACGCCGACAAAATCTTTCTCACTACCAATCGGCATCGTAAGAACAATCGGCTTGGCCCCTAAACGATCTTTAATCATTTCCACTGTCCGTTCAAAGTTTGCTCCCAATTTATCCATCTTATTAATGAGACAGAGACGAGGAACGTGATAGCCATCAGCTTGGTGCCAAACTTTTTCTGATTGAGATTGAACGCCTTCTTCAGCATCAAAAACAACAATCCCACCGTCTAAAACTCTTAAAGAGCGTTCCACTTCAGCCGTAAAATCAATATGGCCAGGAGTATCAATGATATTAATCCGATAGTCACGCCAAAAAGCGGTTGTCGCTGCTGACATAATCGTAATTCCCCGTTCCTTTTCCTGCTCCATCCAATCCATCTGGGTAGTACCTTCATCGATATCGCCGATTTTATAGCTCTTGCCAGTATAATAAAGGACCCGCTCGGTCGTGGTCGTTTTACCGGCATCAATATGGGCAATAATACCAATGTTCCGAACTTTTTCAATCGGGACTTTTCTTTTAGTAACTGTTTCGTTTTTTTCGGCCATCTTTCTGTCTTTATTTTATCAATTTTTAGGCAAATAAAAAACCGCCTCTGTCAAGAAGCAGGCTTGCTTCGAGCTCATTTTAACAAAATCCTATTGATTACTCAAGCGTAATGTCCTAATAACCTCGCTCTTTCCCTAGGCTTCTTGTTTCCTTAAGCAATTCTTGTTGAATCTCATTATCTTCCGTTTCGAAATGATGGCCGCTTGCAAAATTTCTTACTTCCATCATCCCAAATATCCCTGAACCATCAAAAACAACAAAAATGTCATGTTGAGGTAATCTGTAATTACCTACGACCCTATTAGTTTGGTGGTGTTCAATACAAAGTTCGGCTAAATCACCTTCAGCCCTGATAACAAGTCTATTTCTCGCCCAAGCAACCATCTCACTCTTTCTAAGGGAAAGTGGGCCTTCCATTTCGTCCCAACAATCCCGACAGATTGCTTTTACTTTAGGTTTTCTAATCGACATAAACTAAAAAATTGCTTTTGGGCAGGCAATAAAATAAAAATAATAGAATCCTGACTTCTACTCAAGAACCTCTTTGTCGGTAAAGCTTGGGATCAATCACCTTTGCCATAGCTTGAGTATCAAGAGTTCCATCTAAAAATTGGTTAATCTTTTTTACTTGACTCGCTGGCTTTTTCAAAACTTGATTATAGTCAATATAGATGACTTCAATATTGGGCTGTTTTCCCAACCATAATTTGGCCTCTTTTAAATGCTTTTTGAATAAGGCAGCCATCTTCTTATCACTGGCTTTATTTACTGGCTTACCTCTTCTTTTAAGCATTTGTCTTTGGGAAGCAAGAATCTCTTCCATCTTCCGTTGCATAAAAATTACTTTGTAATTGTAGCTTCTGGGTAAATATTTTAAGAATTCAGAAACCATCTTGACGGTCTTACCTTGAGCCTGTTTAAGCCAAGTTTTATCCCGCCTAATTTGTTTAACTTTTTCAAATTCATAATAACCCTTAGGATTATCTTCATCGGCCTTTCTCAAATTATCCGTCAAAACAGATATCCCACCGGCTTTCATCATCTTCATCATCATTGAGGTACCAGAACGAGGTAAACCAGAAACAATCGTAATCGTTTTTTGTTTCATTAAGTCAATTTTAGCAAACGTGGTGAATAAAAAAAATTACCACCTGAAGTGAGCAAAGGCTTTATTAGCTTCAGCAATTTTATTAATTTCTTCTTTCTTAGCGACCGCGCCGCCTTCTTTTTTAGCCGCCTCGATTAACTCAACCGCTAATTTCTCATAAAAGTGATGGTATTCCTTATTGGGCCTTGCTTGGGCGGCCTGAATAAGCCAACGAATAGCCAGTGATTCTCGCCGGTCACCTTTAACCGGTATCGGTACTTGGTAAGCAGCACCGCCAACTCGACGAGGTCGAACCTCCATTTGAGGTTTAACATTTTCCAAAGCTTGATGAAAAATTTCCAAAGGATTGCTTTTGGTTTTTTCTTCAATAAGTTTAAAAGCCTGATAAACATGTTTTTGGGCAACTGATTTCTTTCCCTGACGCATCGTCCGATTGATCAACTTGGTCACTAACCGGCTTTTATAGACTTCATCAGGAACGACCGTTCTTTTTGGTGCTCTTTTACCTCTCATTGTTTTCTCCTTTCTCTTCTCCTTTTTTCTCAGTTCTTTCGTCACTCTTTCCGCCACCAGCTGCTGGTGTGGCGGCGGCGCCCTTACGGGTACCATATTTGGATCGAGCCTTTTTTCTGTCCTCTACGCCGGCCGTATCAAATTTACCTCTAACCACATGATATTTCACTCCTGGTAAATCTTTAACTCGACCACCCCTAACTAAAACAACCGCATGTTCAGCCAGATTATGACCTTCACCAGCAATATAGGCGGTCACTTCCTTTTTATTAGAAAGCCTAACTCGAGCCACTTTTCTTAAAGCCGAATTAGGTTTCTTAGGAGGCATTGTTTTGACATAAAGAACTACTCCTCGTTTAAAGGGATTGGTTGCTTCTGTCATTCGCCTGTCTTTGGCATTAAAAGTTTTTCGCAAGGCAGCCGCTTTGACCTTTTTTCTTGTTTTCTTTCTGCCTTTACGAATTAATTGACTGATTCTTGGCATATTTTTATTCTATCATGAATTTAGGTTCAAATAAAGGAGTTTTTCACTCTTCAATCTTAGCTCTCTCTGGAGTCACTGGAATTAAACGACCAATAATTACATTTTCTTTAAGACCAAGTAGCTTATCTTCTTTCCCTTCAACTGCGGCATCGGTCAAAACAATGGTGGTTCTTTCAAAGGAGGCAGCCGAAAGCCAGGATTCGGTGTAAATTGAAGAACGACTTATCCCCAGGATCACCACTTGAGCTGAGGCCGGCTCGCCACCCTCCGCCAGTACTTTTTCATTCTCCTCTTCAAAAGTAGTCCGATTAACAAACTGACCAGGTAACAAAGAAGTATCGCCTGAAGTTTCTATCCGAACTTTATCGCTCATTTTCTTGACAATCACCTCAAAATGCTTATCTTGAATCTGAATTCCTTGTGATTCATAAACCATCTGTAGTTCCTCAATCAAATAGGCCTGAGCGGCTTTTAGGCCTCTGACTTCTAAGACTTCTCTTGTGTCAAGCGATCCAGTCGCCAATTGAGTTCCGGCATCAACCAAGTCTCCATCACTAACATTAATTTCACTAACGGCTGGAATAAGATATTCTTTTTCTTCAGGAGGTTTAACACCAACTGTCTTTATCTTTATTTTATAACTTTCTTCTGTTTCCAAAACTTCAACCTTCCCAGCAATTTCGGCTAGGGGCGCCAAAATTTTGGGCTTTCTAGCTTCAAATAACTCTTCAACTCTCGGCAAACCTTGAGTCACGTCAGAAACAGCAATCCCACCAAAATGATGAGTTCTTAAAGTCAGCTGAGTACCTGGTTCGCCAATTGATTGAGCCCCGATTACCCCCACTGGTGTTCCTATTTCTACCATGGTTTTAGTGGAAAAATCCCAACCATAACATTGAACACACATACCATGCTTCGTCTCGCAGGTCAAAGGTGAACGAATTTGGAGATTATTGATATTGTGTTTTTCTAAAAGGCCAATATTATTTTCGGTAATTAACTCGCCTTTTTTAAGGATGATTTTCTTTGTTTTAGGATCACTAACCTTCTTAGCCAAAACCCGACCCAAAGCTCTCTCCAAAAACTTATCGCCCCTCTTGCCGGAACGATTAATTTCAATTGAATCTTTCGTCCCACAATCTTCTTCACGAACAATAACGTCATGGGCGACATCAATCAATCGCCGCGTTAAATAACCGGCATCAGCGGTCTTCAAAGCCGTATCAGTTAAACCCTTGCGTCCACCTCTAGCGGAAGTAATGTATTCAAAAACCGATAAACCTTCTCTGAAATTCGATTTGACCGGCAACTCAACAATTTTACCCAAAGGGTCAACCACGAGCCCTTGCATGGCTGAAAGTTGCTTAACCTGTTCTTTAGAAGCTCTGCCTACTTTAGCTTCAATAATTAAGCGAACACTGTTTTCCAAATCAAATTTTTCCCAAGTTTTATCCGCCAATTCCTCTGTTGTTTCCATCCAAACTTCTTGGGTCAAACGTCGCTTTTCCTGATCAGTAATTAATCCTTTATTAAAGTTATTCTCGATTTCGGCCACCTTCTGATTCGCCTGATCAATCACCTTCTTTTTATCATCTAACATTGTGCAATCCATCACCCCAACTGAAAGACCAGAAAGAGTTGATCCCCAAAAACCAATCATCTTAATATCATCGACTAAATTGACCACCGTCTTTTTCTGACAGATCTGGATGGCTCGGGTAATCAAAGCTTTCACGGTCGGTCCTTTAACTTCATCATTGATAAAGGCTAATTCTTTAGGCAGAATTTTGTTGAAGATAATTCTTCCAGGAGTGGTTTCCATAATTTTGCCGTCAATTTTAACTTTAACCAATCGACGCAGTTCAACCTTCTTCCCCTGATAAGCTAAAATTACTTCTACTTGACTGGCAAAAATCGTTGGGTAGATTGGCAACTTAGTATTAACCGCAGTGACAAAAAAGCAACCTAAAGCCATTTCTTTACTCGGAATTGTCACCGGGCTGCCATCAGAAGGTTTAAGTAAATTTTGTTCGGGGAACATTAAATCTATAGATTCTTTCTTTGCTTTGGCGCTCAGAGGAATATGAACCGCCATTTGGTCACCATCAAAATCAGCGTTAAAACCAGCACAAACACAAGGATGAATTTGAATAGCTTCACCCTCAATTAAAACAGGGTAAAAGGCCTGGATGCCTAATTTATGGAGGGTTGGTGCTCGATTGAGGAGAACAGGATGATCTTTGGTGATTCTTCCAAGAATATCAAAAACTTCAGGTGGTTTTTGATCAAGAACATTTTTGGCATTCTTAACATTAGGAGCAATCCCGGTCAAAATCATCTCTCGTAAAACAAAAGGTTTAAACATTTCCAAAGCCATTTCTTTCGGTAAACCACATTGATTAAGCTTTAATTCTGGCCCAACCACAATGACCGAACGACCCGAGTAATCAACTCGCTTACCCAATAAATTCTGCCTAAAACGTCCTTGTTTACCTCGCAACATATCAGAAAGAGACCGTAATGGTTGGTTACCCCGACGATAACGACGAATTGGCCTTTTGGAAGCATCAATTAGCGTATCGACTGATTCTTGAAGCATTCTCTTTTCATTTCGAAGAATGATTTCTGGGGCTCCTAAATCAATTAAATGCTTCAAACGATTATTCCGATTGATAACCCGGCGATAAAGATCATTCAAATCACTAGTTGCAAACCGGCCACCTGAAAGTTGAACCATCGGTCGTAGATCTGGAGGAATAACGGGCAAATTCTTTAAAATCATCCAGGCTGGATCAATTTCAGCTTTTCTAAATCCTTCAACTACTTGCAATCTCTTAATCGCTTTGATATGACGAGCACCTTTACTTTCCTTAACTACTTTCCTCAAATCAGCCGCTAGCTTCTCGAGATCAATCATTTTAATAGCTTCTATGACTGCCTCAGCTCCCATATTCACCTTGAAAAAACCAGCTGCTTTATACTCAACCAGCTTCAAATATTCATCTTCACTTAAAAGGGCTTTTTCTTTCAAACCATTGGCAAGATTAATAATCGCTTGGTAAATTTCTTCAGCCCGCTCTCCTTCAGCTAGATATTCATCCCGAAGATTTTGGATTTTTTGTTTAGTTTTAAGTTCAATTTCTCCCAGAGCTAATGTCTGTCGTTCTTTATCCTTAATTTCTTTTCTAATTCTGGTCTTTTCTTTATTAACTTTTTCTTTGGCTTCCCTGATCTTTCCTTCGCACTCTTCTTTAAGGGTATTTTTCTTTTCCAATAAGTCTTTCTTTAAACGGTCAATTATTTTTTGCTGTTTTTTCTCGTCAACTCCAAAAATTAAATATTGAGAGAAATAAATCACCGATTCTAAACCACGTGGAGAGATATCAAGAAGAAGGGATAATTTCGAAGGCATCCCTTTGAAAAACCAAATATGGGCTATTGGTGAGGCTAAGCTAATATGACCCATTCTCTCTCGCCTGACTCGAGATTGGGTTACTTCAACACCACATTTATCACAAATAATACCGCGATAGCGAATTCGTTTATATTTACCACAGTAACACTCCCAATCTTTGGTTGGACCAAAAATCCTCTCACAAAAAAGACCGTCCTTCTCTGGTTTTAAAGTTCGATAATTAATCGTTTCTGGTTTGGTCACTTCACCATGAGACCAATCCTTAATCTCCTGGGGCGAAGCCAGTTTAATTCTTAAACCAGAAAAATCAACAATTTTTCTACCAAAAATCACTCTACCTCCTTTTCTTTAACAATAGTTGCGCCTGACGCTTGGGCTAATTCCTCTGCTTCCCCTCTCGCTTCTTCTTCTTCCTTCAACTCTTCTTCTGTTTCCTCTTTTTCTTTTTCTTCAATCACGCCAGTAGGTTCAATTTTTAAGCTAAGACTATTTAATTCCTTAACCAAAACTTTAAAAGATTCAGGGACAGTTGATTCCGGAATTTCTGTTCCCTTAACAATCGCTTCAAAGCTTTTTGCCCGACCAACAACATCATCACTCTTAATCGTTAACATTTCCTGAAGGGTATTAGCCGCTCGATGGGCTTCGAGTGCCCAAACTTCCATCTCTCCCAAACGTTGACCACCCATTTGGGCTTTACCTCCTAATGGCTGTTGGGTGACTAAGGAATAGGGACCAGTTGAACGGGCGTGACTTTTATCTTCAACCATGTGAGCCAGCTTGAGAATATAGCTAATTCCAACTACACTTTTCTTCTCAAAGGTTTCACCTGTTCGTCCGTCGTAAAGAGTGACTTTACCGTCAACCGGTAAACCTGCCTTCTTCAAAGCTTGAACGATTTCTTCTTCACTAAGTTTCTCAAAAACAGGTAAATCAACTTTATAGCCATCTTTCTTGGCTGCCCAGCCTAAGTGAGTTTCTAATAATTGACCTAGATTCATTCTCGTCAAAACCGAGAGGGGAGAAATGATGATATCCACAGGTGTACCGTCCGCCAGATAGGGCATGTCAGCTTCGGGAACAATCTTAGAAATAACTCCTTTATTACCATGACGACCAGCAATTTTATCACCCGCAGTTAATCGTCGCATTTGGGCCACTTTGACAATTACTTTCTTAAGAGTCCCTGGTTCGAGTTCATCACCCTTGATCCGATCCAATATCTGAACATCAATGACGGTTCCTCTTTCTCCGTGAGGCACCCGTAGAGAGGTATCACGAACTTCTCTTGCTTTTTCACCAAAAATCGCCCTTAGTAGCCTTTCTTCAGCCGTCAATTCTGTTTCCCCTTTAGGAGCAATCTTACCCACTAAAATATCGTGGGTGCCAACCTCGCTGCCAACCACTACAATACCATCCTCAGCCAGATTAGCCAGGTCAGACTCACCGACATTGGGAATATCCCGAGTGAGTTCTTCAGGACCAAGTTTTGTTTCCACCACCGAGGCTTCATATTCCTCAATCGTAATTGAAGTCAAAGCATCGTCTCTAACAACTCGATCAGAAACAACAATAGCATCTTCATAGCCTAGACCCTCAAAAGAAGCATAAGTAATCACCAAGTTTGTTCCTAAAGCCAGTTCACCTTGATCACAAGCCGGTCCATCAATCAATAAATCACCTTTTTTAACTAAATCTCCAGTCAAAACTAAGGGGTGCTGAGAGTAACAAGTGCTACTGGGACTAGTTCGTTTAAACTTAGTTAGATAATAAATCTCTTCCCTACCTTTGATTTTAATATATTCCGTATCCTGAAGATCATTCTTCTTACCATTAATTTTTAAGATAATCTCTTCGCTGTCAACATAAATGACTTTACCATCATGCCGAGCTCTAATAACCCAACCCATCTGTTCGGGAACAACCGACTCCATGCCTGTACCAATTATTGGCATCTCTGGCTTGACTAAAGGAATTGCCTGACATTGCATATTGGTTCCCATTAAAGCTCGATTGGCCATATCATGGGATAAGAAAGGAATCAAAGAAGCGGAAGTACCCACGATTTGTCGGGGAACAACATCAATATATTCCACTTTTTCCACCGGTGTTTCAAGGAATTCGCCCTGATAACGAACCGGTACCCAACTATCAATGATATAACTATTCTTATCGGTATGAACACCGCAATGAGTAATATAATGTTCCTGTTCATCATCAGCTTGGAGATAAACAATTTCATCGGTAATTTTCACTCGGTCTTTCCCCAGAATCTTCTTTCTAATCACCTTCCGATAAGGGGCTTCAAGAAAACCATATTCGTTCACTCGAGTATAAAGAGCCATATAAGTCACCAAACCAATATTAGGTCCTTCAGGAGAACGAACCGGACAAATTCGGCCATATTGAGAAGCGTTGATATCGCGAATCGAGAAACTGGCTCTTTCTCGAGTAATACCTCCCGGTCCAGTAACTGAAAGTCGCCGCAAATTATCAATTTCGGAAAGGGGATTAACCTGATCTAGAATTGCGGAAAGTTGACTGGAACGGAAAAACTCATTAAGTAAAGCCACGACTGGCCGGGCATTAACCAATTGAACTGGACTTGCCTTCTCCTCAGTTGAAATCAAACTCATTTTTTCTTTAATAGAACGCTCTAAACGAAGAAGGCCAACCCGAAAAACAGTATCAGTAACAATCTCGCCTACCCGGCGAACCCGGCGATTAGACAAGTGATCAATATCATCAACTCTCCCTTCACCATTTTGGAGTTTAATCAAGTAACGAATGGAGGCGATAACGTCTTCTTGACGAAGAATCCAGTTCTTTTTTTCATTGGCGACTTTTAAATCCAAACGCCTATTGATTTTGTAACGACCAACCTTACCTAAGTTATAGCGCCGACTGTCAAAAAACATATTCTCAAACATCTCTCGGGCGTTATCCAAAACCGCAGGCTCACCCGGTCGCATTTTTTGATAAATCTCGATTAAAGCTTCTTCTTTGGTTTTAGTTGAATCTTTTTCTAAAGTGGCAAGAATATAATCGTTACTTTCCTTAATTAAATCCTTAAAAGTATCAATAATTTCTTCATCACTAACTAAACCAAAAGCCCGCAAAAGAACTGTGATAGGAAATTTTCGCCTTCGGTCCAAACGACAACTGATAACGTCGTTGCGATTAATCTTAAACTCCAGCCAAGAACCTCGTAAGGGACGAATTTCCGCATTATAAAGCATTCGGCCGCTGACCCGGTCTATTTCACCAAAGAAAAACGCGCCCGGAGCGCGTATAATCTGGTTGATAACCCCTCTCTCGATCCCGTTAACAATAAAAGTCGCCCTTTCGGTCATCTGGGGAATATCACCCAAGAAAACTTCTCGAGTTACCTTCCGGTCATTCTTTTTGTTAATCAGAGTGGCTTCGACTCTTAGAGGGATATCATAAGTCAAACCTTTCCTAAGAGCTTCAGAAGGAGTTACTCGAGGTTTACCAAAATAATAATCACCGAAAGCCAATTGCCAATTTTTACCGGTAAAGTCATCAATTGGAGAAATTTCTTCCAATGCCTCCTTAATCCCCTCTTTAATGAACCATTGGTACGACTCTCTCTGAGTTTCCAGGAGATTTAATGGTGGCAGATTTTTATATTCATGTCCCCAGTTTAGGCGCTTTATTTTAGCGGTGGGCATTGGCGATTTTTTATAATAAAAAGGACAGAGAAAACCTAAGTATAGCAAAGAAGCGTACGCTTAGGTACGCCTACCCTACTATTGCTTAACTGGAAAAAGATTAACACATTAAAAGAAATCTGTCAAGGACAAAATCACCTCAAATATTTTTCTATATTCTCGCTATGTTCCTCGGCTGTTTTAGCGTAATAAATTTTTCCCTGACTATCAGAAAGGTAAAACCAATAATCAGTTTCTTGTGGATAAATCACGGCTTCGATTGAAGCTAGACCCGGATTGCAAATTGGTCCTAACGGTAAACCTTTATATTGATAAGTGTTATAAGGGGAATTAATTTTCAAATCATCTTTAGTTAACTTTGCTGGCCACCAATCAACTTCTTGCCAGTCCTTACCCATTGAATTTCTTTGATTAGCAAGAGCATATTGAACCGTCGCATCGGCTTGAAGCGGCCAGCCCTCTCGCCAGCGTTTAAGTAGGATTCCAGCGATAATCGGACTGTCTTTACCTCCCTTTGATTCTCTTTCGACAATCGACGCCAAAGTAATTACTTCTACCTGAGTTAAACCCGCTTTTTTAGCGGCAAGTTCTAATTCCAAAGAATATTTTTTTTCAGAGTTATTAGTTAAAATCTCTAAGACAGCTGAAGAACTGGCATCTTTAGGAATAAGATAGGTATCAGGAAAAAGATAACCCTCAAGATCATCTGTCAGTTGAAGAAATTGTGGATAACTAAAATCTTCCAGATTACTGGCCAGGCGCCGGCCGAACTCTTCCCGACGCCAACCCTCAGGAAAAGTTAACCAAAGATCTAGACTGCCGTGAGTCAAAAGATAAACCACCTCTTCAGCTGTCCAAGAAGGATTAATCCGAAAATCGCCAGCCTGAATCTTGCCTGATAAATTTTTAACCAGGACGAGAACCTTAAAAGCCGAAGCGCTTTTAACAAGACCTTCATCTTCTAATCGCTGAGCAATCAGAGATAAACCTTCGCCTTTGTGAATAACAAAAATCTGGCTTTGGCCTGGAGGTGATTGAACTGGAGAAACTGCCCAGCGCCACCAAAAAAAGCCGCCAATAACAGCGGCAATCAGGAAGAAAAAGACAAGACTAAACTTCTTCAAAAAGGGCACGACGATATTTTTTGGTTTTCGGATCATAAATAAAAATCCGACCGCACTTACAAGTTACTTTGACGATACCGTCTTTTCTTTTAACTCTTTTTCCTTTATCTAATGGTGTTCCACAACCCACACACTGGCCACGACTTAAAAGCCAAGCTTGAACTGGAGCAATAATATTTTTAAACATTTTGTTTATCTAAATAAGCTTGCAAAATAATCGCTGCGGCAAAAGCATCTTCCTTTTCTTGACGATATTTCTTTTTTTTGCCTACCTCTATCATTTTAGCAATTGCCTCTTTAGTGGTCAAGGTTTCGTCTTGGAAAAAAACTTCCAAGCCCGTGGCTTCTTTTAATCTTTGACCATACTCTTGTGCCTTCTGACCAATTTTGCCTTCGCTAACACCAATGACAATCTCTTCTATTCCCTCCTGCTCAATTATTTGAATAATCTTGCTTAATGTTTCTCGATGATTCTTAATCACTACTAAGGGCTGAGCCAAACTATTATCAGTGATCGCGAGGCCAATCTTTACTATTCCAAAATCGACTCCTAGAATTCTCATATTGCTACCAGTTGAGCCCGAATAACTAGCCTTCTTAAATAAGTACCTGGAGGAACGCAAGTAATTAGAGAAAGCCATTGACTATCATAATTCTGTTCTAAAACAGTAATATCTCCAGGTTCTGTTTCAACCAGCTTTCTGACTAGATAACGGTATTTGATACCGTCAAAGTCAACCAGAATCTCATCTCCCTTTTCAAGTTTAGGCAGAGTAGAAAAAATTGTTTTATAGTTTTTAGGGTTAAAAAACTGGGGTAAGACCGAATGACCAAAGATAACGGTGTTACCATATTGACCTGGTAAAGCGGTTCCCGGATACTGAACTAAACTAACCATCAAATCCTCCCCGCCAATTTGAACCGCAGCCTGGTTAATCTTCAACTTTGGAATATAAAGACTGTAATGGGTAATCCTGCTTGGTTGAGGCGGTAAGATTGGGACCGCCGGAAACCAAGTTTTAGGATTAGCGTAATTAATGTTGGCATCTTCGCCTAAAATAACACCCTGGGAAGAAACTGGACTGACTAGTTTTTGGGTAAAACGACTATTAGTCAACTCATAATAAAGAATAGGCAAAACAGCATTGCTGATTAAAATCAAACCAGTTGTTAAGATCAAAAGAGACAAACCCCGCCAGATAAAAGCCGTTTTTCTCTGATAGGCTAATCGTTCTCCAAGAGGGGCAGATTTTAAATAGCGGTAAGGAACGGTCATTGAATTTCTGTGATTATTTCAATTCGTTTGGCGATTCTGGGAAAAGTACCCAGTCGGCCAGGTAATTTAGGCGTAATTTCGACTTCAAATCCGGCTACTTTAGAAAGATTGTTCAAATAAGATTCACCTATTAGCAAATACTTACCAGCTAGATTTTCCCTTATTTGTTCTAAATCTTGCTGGGGAATTAGCCTGGCCTTAAGGTGAGCTTCTACGATTGCCTTGCCTTCTTCATCGATTTCGCCTAAATCAAAAGAAAATTCGGTTTCTTCAGGCAAATATTCAAAACCCTCGGTAACGGATTCTAAAACACTATCTTCGACTAATTCCTGAAGTTCTTTCTCAGTGTAAATAAGGGCTTTTGCTTGAACTTTTAAGGATAATTCCAAATTGTCAATTTCCTCACCTACATCATGACTGTAATCACTGCTAACTACCTTGGTAGAAATTGATTCTTCGACTAATTTATCTTCTGGTGAAAGCTGAGAAATTAATTTTTCCCTCGCCTCTTTTTCTAACTTGGCTTCCAAATCAGCTAGGAGAACTTCCTGGTCTTCTTTGGAAACAGCCTGAATTTGACGACTCATACCGCCACTAAAAGCTGATTCATTTTTGGCGACATAATCCGATTTAGCATAATTAGCGATTGTGAATTCCGTTCCTGAGGCTAAATTAGCCTCAGTTCCAATCTCTACCGCCGTCACCTTAACCACGGCTTTACCTGGTGGATCAGCGGCACTACTCTGAGAAGCAACAGTGACATCATCATCTAAAGTAAACTCTAAATCGGCCGTACTACTAATGACTGTGTTGGCATCGAATTTCTTCTCATTAGAAGTTCCATTATAAATAGTCACCTCTCCCTTGGCTGGGTCGCCAATATCTTTAGTTCCAGTCGTCGTTCGACTCTCGGTCCCTTCAACCTCCTCACCAACTTGCTGGGCAGGCAAAATAAAATTCTCTTTGTCTGGAGAACCAATCGTTGGATCTAATTCAACCGTAAAGTCTTTTTCTAAAATTTCTGGTTCTAAATAGAGAGTTATTTTGGCTTGGGGTAAATACCAATAGCCGGCAAAGGCACTTCCAGCCAGAATAAGGAAAAGAGCAAGAACAATAATTAGGATTGGCGAGCCCCGAAAAGAGGCAGGCATCAGCTCTTTAAAGAAAGCTAAATTAAACTTCTTCAATCCCGAAAAACCACCGAGAAAAGAAGTTATCTTAGAAAAAAAGTCTGCTCTGGCAAAAACAGGCTGTTTTGTCTTCATCTCTGGCTCTCCCATAAGAGATGGTTTTTCAACTGACTCTAATTCTTCTGGTTTTTCTAATACCTCTGGTTCCTCTAATGACTCTTCTAGTGGAGATGGTGGTGACTCCATAGCGATATCACCACCTTTAACAAAACCTAAATCCTCAGCCGGAATAAAACCTGGTTTTTCAATTCCTTCCTTAGCTTCTTCTTCAACTGCCTCTGTTTCTTTTTCCTCTTTAACTCCCTCTTCGGCTTCTGCTTCTTTCTTTTTCTCTTCTTCTCCTGGTTCCTCTTCAAGCACAAAACCAGCCGCTTTGACCACTTCTTTACCACCTGCTAAAGCAATTGCCTGAATATCAAAATCAAGAGGGAGAATCTCAACCTTAGGTAGATGAAGAAATTCAACTCCTTCTTTCTTTTTCTCCAGCCAGGGATAAGTAGTTAATTGTTGTCTCGCTTCTTCTAGATTTTCCTCGCCATTATAGATTAAAATTCGGGCAGGCAACGGTTCGTGAGTTTCAAATCGAGACAGACCTTCAATTAAATCATCAGCTAAATTATCGCTTTTATCAACTAGCTGGGGGCCAAAAATTCTGCCAATTCTCACTAAACCAATATCCACTTTCTTAAGACCAAGGTGAACCAAAACGGCTGTCGGCGGAATACCTTCAGTGGTTTTTAAATGATGAATAATTGCCTCAATAATCACCACAAAACCAGCTGGTTTAAGATCAAGCTTCTCGGAAACTTTCTTAAGAAGTTTTAATTTATCTTCAACAATCTTTTCCCCATCAACCCAACTAAAAGGCAAACCAAAAACAACCTTATCTGGTTCCTGAACTTCTCCTTCTACTGGTAATTTCTCAGCTGCCGAAGATAAACTAGCGTCAATAGCCTCAATCAATTCCTCTTCAGCCTGCCACCTCTCGGTATTACCCAGAGAAAGAACTTTAATCTGATTATCGACAATCGAGAAGACGGCACTTTTGACAAATTCTAAGCCGATCTCTAAAGCAAAATAATATTCAGAAGGTTGGCCTTCTTTTTGACGAATCTTACTTAAAATAGTTTTAACTTCCATGGGCAAGTTGAATGTATATTCGGCGCCGACCGGCACCAACTGCTTTCTCCTTTATTATCTTAACACGACCAATCTCTCTCGTCGACTTGACATGAGGACCACCGCAAACCTCTTGGGAATAATTTCCAATCGAATAAACTTTAACTTGATCGCCATACTTCTCACCAAAAAAAGCTAAAGCCTCTTTTTTCTTGGCTTCTTCTAAAGAGATTGTCTCTGCCTTAACTGGTAAATTAGCTTTAATTTTGGCATTAATAATTGCTTCAACTTTCTTTATTTGTTCATCAGTTAGTTTTTCTGGATGACTAAAATCAAAACGCAATCTTTCCGGAGTAATATTACTGCCTACTTGCTGAACATGTTTACCAAGAACATCTCGAAGGGCCTGATGAAGTAAGTGAGTAACGGTGTGGTATTTGGTAACAGTTTCTGAATGATCAACTAACCCACCAGCAAATTTCTTTTCTGCGCTTATTTTTGAAACTTCTTGATGCTTTTTTTGAAGTTCTTGAAAAGACGCATTAGATTTATTTTCGTCGAAAGGACGAATATATTTTTTAAGTATATTTGTAGTACCTTCAATTGGCCTGCCAAATACACTCTTTTGAGTAAAAACTATAGTACCAGCTACTCCTGAAGGTGAAGAAACATAAGGCAAAAAAGAATCATAATCTTTTTTATTCTTAATCAATCCCTTTAATTTAGGCAAAACCTCTGCCTTAAAAACCTCTGCCGGTTTATCCCCTTTTTTCAATCTTTTAGCTGGATTTTCTATTTTTTTTCTTTCTGAAGGTTTTTCTAAGTCTTTATCTTTTTCAATAAGCTTTTCTACTTTTTCTTTATACTCTTTTTCAATTTTTTTCTTTTTATCTTTAAGATATTCATACTCCTCTTGATAATTATTTATTACTGTTTTTACTATTTCGACTGTGAATTCGTCCTCAATACCTAATTTTTTTCCTTCGAACCTCGCATCCTTAATCAAGAGATGGATAATATTGCCTCGCCCTTTCCCATAAGGAATTACCCCATCACCAATCGCAAAAGTCGCTGCTCTTAGATGATCAGCAATAATTCGCATTGGCTTTTCGTTTTCTCCTTGGTACTTCTTCTTGGAAATTTTTTCAATTGTCTGAATAATTGGTTCAAATAATTCTGTTTGATAAACATCGTCTTTTCCCTGAAGCATGGCCGTTATCCTTTCTACCCCCATGCCAGTATCAATGTTTCTTTGTTTTAGCTTTTCTAATCTGCCACTAGGTAGGCGATTAAATTCCATAAAAACATCATTCCAAACCTCAAAATATTTACCACAATTATCGTCGGGCCGACATTGAGGACCACATTTTTTCTTACCAGTATCGTAAAACATCTCTGTATCTGGACCACAAGGGCCCGAATCACCTACCTTCCACCAATTATCTTCTTTGCCAAGAAAGTAAATTCTCTCTTCAGGAATACCTATCTTTTGCCAAATACCAGCCGCTTCTTCATCTCGAGGTGTATTTTTATCACCAGCAAAACAGGTGACCGAAATTCGCTTTGGTTCAAGATTTAATACCTTTGTTAAAAATTCCCAAGACCACTTAATGGCCTCTTCTTTCCAATAATCACCTAAAGACCAATTGCCAAGCATTTCAAAAAAAGTCAAGTGCATTGCATTGCCTATCTTTTTAATATCTTCAGTTCGTAAACAGCGTTGATTACTAACGAGGCGCTTACCTAAATGATGAGTTTTACCCAAAAGATAAGGAACTAAAGGATGCATGCCAGAATTAATAAACAAATCATCAGAACTGCCACCAAACTCTGGCACTGAAACTAAAGAAACATTGGGTAGTTTTTTATGCCCTTTTTTAATAAAAAAATCAAGATATTTTTTCTTTAATTCTTGAGCGGTCATCAAGAAGAATTATAACCTAGTTTGCCTGTGAAGTTAAGGGTTTGCCGTTGCGAACAAAGAATTTCTTACTAGCTTTTCGGCCTCGCTCCCGGAGTTGTTCAATATGACTTAATTTTTCTTGAGCCTCTTCAGTGATTTCTTTGGAAACACCTTTGGTCTTTTCCTCTAGCTGAACTTGGATTTCTTTAGCCTTAGCTCGAAATTCCGCTCCTTTGACTTCAAAATCTTCGACTAACTCGGCTAAATTATCCAAAGTTTCTTCACTCTTAGCCTTAATCTGTTTCTTAACCTCTTCACCCTGTTCGGTTTGGGTGAGAAAATAATAGGCGCCTGCACCAATCAAAGCGCCTAAAATCAAACCTTGAAAAAAACCTCCTTGATGATCTTGATCGCTCATTTTTCTTCTGACTCCTTTGTTTCTTTCTTCGGTCTTTCCCTCATCTTGGCCAACCAACCAAAAAGACCAGCAACTCCAGAAACACCGGTAATCGAACTGGAAAGAGAGGCAATCGGCCGAGCCACTGATTCCGAAATCAAACCCATATCATCAAGCATTTTATTGAACTTTTCAATCGTTCTTTTAATTTCTTTGAGAATAAAGAAAACTTGAACCCCTATAATGGTCAGGAGAGCTGTTAAAACAGTGACAACCGCAATTAGTAAAATTTGTGTCGTGTCAATCATGGGCAGTATTTCATAATATCCTATATTCAAGGCTAATTGTCAATTATAACTTTCTATATCAATTCGTTTTGGAATAATAAATCGTTCTTGTTTGTTTCGTTTTTCTGCCTATTCGATTAGTCGCTTCGATAACAATCTTATTTTCCCCACTCGTCAACCTTAAACGATAGCTAAATTTTCCTTCTTCATCAAGTTGAGTCAAGCGACCATTAATGGTCACGGAATTATCTGGATCAGTTCCTCCTTCAATTAAAACTTCTTCATTAACAATTTTTTCATTATCGATTGGCGAATAAACTTCTAATCTTGGCTTTCCCAATAAACTGTGGTATTGATAACCCAAGTAAGTTAAGAAAATGATAATAAACAAAGCGACAAGGGAAATCAAAGTCTTTCTTGGACTCCAACGAAATTGTTTGTTGAGACTTTCTCCAGAAGGCAAAACCAGTTTTTGCTCTTGTGTCCGCTGGTAATCTCGCCTAAAAACAGCCAACACTCGATCAGGTTCAAGACCCAAATACTGGGCGTAATTCCGAATAAAACCTCGGTTGGTAGTGATCGAAGGGAAGAATTGATATCTATCTTTTTCTAAAGCAATTAAATATTGCTTCCGAATTTTAATTTCCTGGGCAATTTCATCAAGACTAAGCCCCTTTTTCTTTCTTTTTTCTCTAAGAATTTGGCCGGCCGTTTTCATTTTTTTATTGTTGGGAGACAACTTGAGAGGCAAGATATTCTTCAGGATCTTTAATTAGAACTTCTCGGGGTTTTGAACCTTCAGCCGAACCAACAATACCAACTCTTTCTAATTGATCAATAATTCTGGCTGCTCGGGCATAGCCAACTTTCAAACGCCGCTGGAGTAAAGAGGCCGAAGCCCGTTCATAGCGACAGACTGTCCGAACCGCATCATCAAAGAGTTCATCTCTTTCTTGGATTTCACCACCTATCACCGTTCCTGCTTTAGTTGGCATTTTGGTTACTTCCTCAGTGTATTGAGGAGCAACACCGGCTTTTTTAAGAAAACCAATTAATTTCTGAATTTCTGGTTCAGAAACAAGGGTTCCTTGAATTCGTGTTGGTTTAGCTTGATCTGGAGGAATATAGAGCATGTCACCTCGTCCTAAAAGTTTCTCTGCTCCCGGCATATCAATAATCACTCTCGAATCAACTTGAGAAGAAACATTAAAAGCAATTCTGCAGGGAATATTAGCTTTAATCAAACCCGTAATCACATCGACCGAAGGCCGCTGGGTAGAAATAATTAAATGGATACCGGTAGCTCGGGCCATTTGGGCAATTCGACAGATAACGTCTTCGACTTCGGCCGGAGCAAACAACATAATATCAGCCAATTCATCAATAATAATTAGAATATAGGGAAGAGCTGAAAAACCTGAAAGTTCATTGTAGGCATCAATGTTCCGCACTCCTACTTCAGCAAATAATTTATAGCGACGTTCCATCTCGGAAATAGCCCACTTTAAAGCCGAAATCACTTTTTCTGGATCAACAATTACTGGGGTTAACAAATGAGGAATCCCATTATATTGGGTTAATTCCACTCGTTTAGGATCAACTAGGATGAATTTGACTTCAGCTGGAGAAGCTCTAAAAAGGATGGCAGCAATAAAAGAGTTAATACAAACTGACTTGCCTGAACCAGTGGCGCCAGCGATAAGAACATGAGGCATTCGGTTAATATTATCTACCACTGAATCACCAGAAACATTCAGACCTAGAGGTATCGTCAGTCTGGATTTAGCTTTTTCCATTTGATCTGAAGTTAACATTTTCTTGAGAGTCACAAATTCAGGACTTCGGTTAGGCACTTCAATCCCCACTAACGAGCGTCCAGGAATTGGAGCTTCAATTCTAATTTGACCAGTCGGCGCTGCCAAAGCTAAAGCTAAATCATTAGCTAATGTAGTAATCTTAGAAAGTTTCGTTCCTAAAGCAATTTCCAAAGCATATTGAGTCACGGCCGGCCCAAGATTAACCTCAGCCACTCGAGCGGCCACGCCAAAGGACTCTAAAGTCTTCTCAATGAGATCAGCGTTCTTTTTAATATCACCCCGGTCGGCTTTACCACTAACAGAATCAGCTAAAAGAGATAAAGGCGGAAATTCCCAAACGCCTTCCTCGGCAGGCAAATTAGTCACCAAAGAGGACGTTAATTCTTCTTCCCTCTTTTGTGATTCTGATTTAACGGCTTCTTTTGACCCTCCACTTCTAATTTCTAAATCCCCTGTCGCTAATTGACGACGGCTAGAAACCTTTTTAAGACCAGCGCTCAATTGGCGAATTCTGGTAATAAATTTCATTAAAAAGAGAACGATTTCTTCTAAAGAAGTATTAAAAACCACGACAAAACCAATAAAAACAAAACCCATTAAAACAAAGAAGGCACCAAAAGCACTAATTAAACCAGCTAGTTGATACCAAATTTGGGAACCAATCAAACCCGTTCGAGTTAAACTGATAAGAGCAATCGCTAAAACAACGGAACCAACAAAAACGTTAGGACGAGTGATTCGCCAGCGCAAGCGGGCCATCATCAAGCCTGCTGTCATTAAAAGAAAAGGCAAAAGAACTGCTCCCCAACCAAAATAATAAATAAAGACTTGAAATAATTTTGTCAGTAATGTCCCTTGGCGGGAAAAAGAAAAGACAATAATTGCAGCCAAAGAAAAGAGAAAAACACTGGAAATCGTATAAAGAGTGTCCTTTTTTAGGTTTAATTTAAATGGTTTTTTTCTTCTGCCTCTGGCCATTTTGACTCTAGCGGTGCTTTCTTCTATTTGATCTGGATTTTACCAAGTGAGTTTTTCCTATTAAAGGAGAACCTATTTTCACTTGGCCTTTAGCCGTCATTTCAACGGTATCATTTCGGTTCGGAAGAATAATTTCTTCCTCGCGATAACCCATTCTCTCGGCTAAAAGGGCATATTGTCTCATCTGACGAAAAGCGCCCCCAATTGGAACTAAATAATAAGGTCGGGCTAAACCAATCATTAAGGCTAAATCTCCCTGAGCAGCATGGCCACTGACGTGAAGGTCATCAAGAATATCTGAATAAGCGACATCAGCTCCTTGGCGGGAAAGGTTATCTACTAGCTTATTAATCGCCAATTGGGTACCAGGAATATAATCTGGTGAAGAAAAAACCACTTTATCATCAGGCTGAATTTCCAGTCCTTTATATTCACCTCTGGTAATCCTATCTAAGGCCGAACCTGTCTGGGCTTGACTGCCAGCCACAAACAAGCTAACTTTTTCTTTTGGCAAACTATTTAATTTTTTCATCGGCACAATTGTCTCCTTAGGAATATTCAGGTAGCCCAAACGGGAAGCGATCTTAAAAATTTTTTCAATCGACCGGCCAACTAAAATCACTTTTCTATTATATTTTACCGAAACATTCAAAGCTTGCTGCCAACGGGAAACATTAGAAGAGATGGTGGTAATTAAAACTCTTCCTCGACAATTACGCATTTCTCTCTCCAAAGAGTCCTCAACCATGGCTTCAGAAAGAGTGAAGCCGGCTTTTTCACTCCGCAGGCAGTCAGAAACCAAACAAACAACACCTTGATTACCAATGGTCGCGATTTTACCTACGTCAGAAATCGAACCCATTACCGGTGTCCAGTCAAATTTGTAGTCACCCATATGAAGAATCGTCCCGATAGGCGTTTTAATAGCAACCCCAAAAGTATCGGGAATCGAGTGAGTTAAATAAATAAAATCCAGATTAAAACTGCCCAAATTAACTTTTTCGCGAGAATCAATCAGGTTGATTTCAACTGATTGACCATATTCATCAAGCTTTTCCTTGATTAAGGCCGTTGTTAGGCGTGAAGCGTAGATAGGAATTTTTCGATTAAGCTTTGGTAGAATAAAAGGCAAACCACCATAATGGTCTTCGTGACCATGAGTAATGATGATGCCTTTAATTTTCTCTCGATTTCTAACCAAATAATCAACATCAGCCACCAACAAATCACCTCGAGTCGTTTCTTCTTCAGGAAAACCAACGCCACAATCAATGATGAGAATTTCGTTATTGTATTGATAGGCAAACAAATTCTGGGTAACGGTTCCCCAGCCACCAAGAGAAATCAGCCTTAATCCTGACTGATTATTCTGTTTTCTTTTATTGTTTTTATGTCGTCTAAAAATATTCATTTCAAAATTTAATTTAAATTAATTTCATTTGTTTATCAGTTTCTTGTTCTTCAACAATTTTTTCTTCTGGGTGTCCTTCAAGAAAAACCTCTATTTTCTTGAAATCTTCTTTTACCTCCTCCATTATTTTACCACTTCTTAAAGCCGCGGCCGGATGATACATCGGAATAACAATATAGCGCTTACTTAAAAAATCGACGTATCTCGCCTGACCGTGAATTTGAGAAATTTTCTCATCAGGCAAAAATTTAGTCATTGAAAACCGACCTAAAGTCACAATAATTTTCGGCTGAATTACTTGAATTTGTTCATCTAAAAAAGACCGGCAAGCTTCAATCTCTTCTGGCAAAGGGTCACGGTTACCTAGTGGTCGATGTTTAATGACATTACCAATAAAAACTTCTTTTCTTTCCAGTTTAATTAATTGAAGTAGCTGATCCAATAGTTTCCCCGCGGCACCAACAAAAGGTAATCCTTGCTGATCTTCATGAAAACCAGGGCCTTCACCAATAAACATCACCTCGGCATCAGGATTACCATCTCCAGGCACAGGATGAGTTGTTCCTTTATACAAACTACAACGGGTACATTCTGAAACCCGCCTTGCAATTTCTTCTAATTTCTCCGCTTTAGTCATTTAAACTGCATCTAAATAAATTACCAAGTAGGTAAAAACTCTTTTACATTTTCACTGGTGATATGAAAACTTCTACCTTTACCTTGGACAATCATTTTGGCTACTTTCCGACAGATACCGTTAATCGTTCTTTCTAAAGTTCGGATACCGGCATCATAACCTAAAGGCCTGACAATTTTTGGCCAAACGTCAGGATCAATTCTAATCGCCTCCTTGTCCAAACCAGTCTCTTGGATTGTTCTTGGTAAAACATAGTCCTTACTAATTTTGATTTTTTCTTCATCTGTATAAGAGGGCATTTGGATTGGTTCCAAACGATCCATGACCGCCACCGAGATATTACTGGTATTATTGCAAGTAGCAATAAATAAAACTTCAGAAAGATCAAAAGAATAGTCAATAAAGTGATCACGAAAAGCCATATTTTGTTCGGGATCAAGCAATTCTACCAAAACACCCATAATGCTTGACCGACCATCTTCGGTTACTCGATCAATCTCATCAAGAAGAAGAACTGAATTCTTTGTCCCGGTTCGCCGTAAAGCCTTAATAATCAAACCCGGTTCAGCATCGGGTCGAATTCGGGATTGACCCCGCAGATCAAGGGGGTCACCTAAACCGCCAAAAGGAACCCGTGCAAACTTTCTCCCCATCGCTTCGGCAATCGAATAAGCAATCGTTGTCTTCCCTGTTCCTACTAAACCAACAAAAAGGAGCATTGGTGCTCTCATAAACTTCAAAATACCTTCTTCCTTTCTTTCTTCTTTACCCTCTCTTTTTAATCTCATCACCGCTAAATACTCTAAAATTCTCTCTTTGGTTTCTTCTAAACCATAATGATTTTCATCTAAAATCTTTTTGGCCGCTTCCAAATCAAGCCTATCTTCACTTCTTTTCTCCCAAGGTAGGGCGGTTATCCAATCAATGTAATGCGAAACTCGCTCGTACTCGGTTGAATACTCACCATACTTAATCATTCGAGAGAGACGTTCAATTAAATGAAGACACTTTTCCTTTAATTCTGGGGGTAAACAAGCTGCTTCCGTCTTTTCTTCTAATTCAGCAATTTCTTTAAATAGGGCAGTTTTTTCAGGCATAGTAATAGCTTAACAAAAGCATAAGTTTAAAACAAGAAGTTTTATTAATGACGTCGAGGCGGTCGACGATTCGGCCGTCGAGAAAAACCTGAAGAACTTCGCTGCCGAGGTGGTCGATAATCACTCGTTTGTTTGTCTGGCTGCTCCTTTAAAACCATGGTTAAATTAATTCTCCCCATATCATCAATCTCAGAGACCTTAACTTTAACCTTATCGCCAATCTTAACGACTTCATTAGGGTCCCTAACATATTGAGTTGACATTTTTGAAACATGAACCAAACCATCTTTACCTGGTAAGATCTCGACAAAAGCCCCAAAAGGCTGGATTCGCTTGACTTCGCCTTCAAAAATCTCACCTGCTTCAACCTCTCGAGTCAAACCTTCAATTTTAGCCACAGCCATGTCCACCGCCGCTTTATCAGGTGCAGAAATATTAACTGAGCCATCGTCTTCGACATCAATTGCTGCCCCAGTTTCCTTAATCAATTCCCTAATAACACGTCCACCGGGACCAATCACTTCACCAATTTTATCTACAGGAATATGAAGAACTCTAATTTTAGGAGCGAACTTGGAAATCTGAGCCCGAGAAGCAGGCAAAACAGTCATCATTTTTTTGAGAATAAAATTCCTTCCTTCTTTGGCTCGAGAAACAATCTCCTCGAATAATTTTAAATCAATACCTTGATTCTTAACATCCATCTGAACAGCCGTCATCCCTTTTTCTGTTCCCGCCAGTTTGAAATCTATATCACCATTAAAATCTTCTAATCCTAAGATATCAGTCAAGATTACTTGTTTTCCCCCTTCTTCGATTAAACCCATGGCGATTCCGGCTACTGGTGCCTTAATAGGCGCTCCAGCGTCCATTAAAGATAAAGTTGAACCGCAAACAGCGGCCATTGAGGTGGAACCATTAGAAGACATTATTTCTGTTACCACCCGAATGGTATAAGGAAATTTATCTTCGGCAGGAATGACACTTAATAAAGCCTTTTCTGCCAAAGCCCCGTGACCAACTTCCCGACGCTTGGGCCAACCTACATAACCAATTTCTCCCATAGAAAAAGGCGGCATGTAATAATGATGAATGTAACGTTTGGTCTCCTCACCTTCCATGTTTTCAATTAATTGTTCTAAAGAAGGCGAACCCAAAGTGGTCACCGTCAGAGCTTGGGTTTGGCCACGTTTAAATATCGCCGATCCATGAGTCCGCGGCAATAAACCAACTTCGACCTCAATTGATCGAATCTCATCTGGTTTTCGACCATCAATCCGTTTACCCTTATTGACAATTTGTTCTCTAATACTTTTCTTAATTAAATCATCGATAATTCGATTAATATCTTTTTTGTTCTCTTCACCAAATTCTTCCCCTAAAGCTTCTTTCACTTCACCGATTAATTCTCTTGCTTCATTTTTGGCCATACTCGTTAAAATCTGGTCAATTTGTTTAGTCGCAACTTCGGTTACTTCCTTAACTAATTTTGCATTAACTTTTTTAGTTTCGACTGTTTGCTTCTTTTTACCAACTTTTTTAACTAATGATTCAATTAATTGAATCACCTCTTTTATTTCTTTTTGGGCAACATCAATTGCTTTGATAAGAATTTCTTCAGGCACTTCTTGGGCTGATCCTTCGATCATAATGGTCTTGTTCTCTTTTCCAGAAATAATCAAATCCATAATTGAATAACTTAAATCTTGGTAAGTAGGATTAATGACAAACGAACCTTCGCTATTTTTAGGAACATAACCAACTCTCATTGAACCCACTGGTCCTTGCCAAGGAAGATCGGAAATAGCCAACGCGGCACTGGTCGCCCAAACTGCCGGCATATCAGGATCGTTCTCACCATCAACCGAAAGAACGGTAATCACTACCTGAATATTATCCCGACAGTCCTTAGGAAATAATGGTCGAATAGAGCGATCAATTAAACGAGCTGTCAAAACAGCTTCGTCAGAAGGCCGACCTTCCCTCTTCACCCAACGGGAACCTTTAATCCGACCGCCAGCATAAAGACGTTCAACATACTCGACTTGAAGAGGCAAATAATCAAGACCTTCTTGAGGTTCTCCAGAGACAACGGTTGCGAGAACCATTGTATCACCGTAGCGAACTAAAACAGCGGCATTAGCCTGCTCGGCTAAAAGACCAACCTCTAAAGTTAATTTTTTGCCACCGATTTCTTTTGATTGAGAAACAGTTTTTATCATTAGAAACTACTTAGACAACTTCAAATCGCTAATAACATCTTTATAGCGCTTTTCGTCCCTCTTTAATAAATAAGCTAATAATCTTCTCCTTTTAGAAACAAGCGAAAGCAAGCCTCGTCGGGAATGAACATCTTTTTTATGCTCTTTGAGGTGGCCGGTTAACTTTTTTACCTTCGCCGTCAACAAAGCCACTTGGACTTCAGGAGAACCCGTATCCTCTTTTGACTGAGCAAATTTCTTAATAATTCTCTTTTTTTCGTTGGTTGTTAAAGCCATCGGCTCTCTATTTTAACAAAGATAAAAGAGGTTAACAAGAGGCATAAAACACTAAATTTCTATACCAATCGGACAATGGTCCGATCCTTTTACCTCTGGCATAATAAAAGCTTTTTTTAATTTAGATCTTAACTTTTTCGAAACAAAAGCATAATCTATTCGCCAACCCAAATTCCGTTCCCTGGCCTTAAAAGAATAAGGCCACCAAGTATAATTCCCTCCCTCTTGATGAAACATTCTAAAACTATCTTTAAAATTTAAACTAATTAGTTCATCAACTTGTTTTCTTTCTTCTGGAGTAAACATAATATTATTTTGATTCTGACTAGGACGCGCCAAATCAATTTCTTTATAAGCAATATTAAAATCACCAAACAAAAGTATCCTTTTATTTTTAATCTTTTTTAAATATTCAAAAAAGTGAGCATAGCTCTTTAATTTATAATTTAAGTTTTCTTTTTGTCTTCCGCCATGAGGTAGATAAAGATTAATCAAAATAAATTCCTGGTATTCAAGCTTTAAAAATCTTCCTTCTTCATCAAACCTTTTCAGATTAAGTTTTCGCTCAATCAGTAACGGTTTTTTCTTAGAATAAACGACGATACCACTATATCCTTTTCTTTTAGCTGAATTAAAATAAGAATAATAGCCTTTGGGAATAACTAAAACATCAGGTAATTGCTCTTTTTGGGCTTTTATTTCTTGGAGACAAATGATATCCGCGTCCGTTGTTTCCAACCAATCTAAGAAGCCTTTTCGAAAAACAGCTCGCAAACCGTTAACGTTCCAAGATACAATCTTCATTCTTAGTCTTAAATTTTCGTCATTTTAACAAAGATAAAAGAGGTTAACAAGAGGTTAAAGTCGTTGGAAAAAACTAAACACGGTCCTCACCTTTGTAGATTTTAGGCTCAAACCAATCAGGTTTTGGCTTCTCTATTTCCTCCTCTTCTTCTCTAGTTGGTTGCTTAAGAGCCGAAACTTTAGCAGGCATTGGTTTCAGAGGAGAGGTGCTTTTAGACTTTTTATTAGGCAATCTAACTTCTCGCCTTGCTCCCATTTTGAGACAAAGAGCGGCCGCTTCAAAGGTATCAGCACTCACTTTAGGTGAGGAAAATCGGTTGGTGGCTCGTTCAATTCCTTGAAAAAGATTAGTTCCAATATCCCTATCAGTCAATAATCTCAATAGTCCGATTAGTTTCGCCACTTCTTCAGAAAAGGAGGCGGCTGAAGGATCAACCAAGTTAATTTGGCCGTATTGTTGATTTCGAGAATTATTATCTAAGTTAATAACCTGAGTCTCTTTAAAAGCTTCCTGATTATCTTTGTAAAGATTCCCTAAACTCTCTAAGGAACTAGCACCAATCGTAAAAATCAAATCCACCTTCCCACCAGTGTAGGAAAATTCGACTTTATCTGAATCAAGAGGCGGATGACCAGGTCTAGGTTTAATCACTAAATTAAACTTACCATCTTCAATATTGTAACTGACCTTCTCAATCGCATCCTCAATATAATCAAAGGATATACTTAAGCTGTCTTTACCACCCTTAAGGCTATTTTCAATTTTATCAACCCCGACGAGCGAAGAAAAACCAACCGTCATTTCGGTTGAACAGCCAATGTTTACTGATTTCTTGGTTGTTCCTAAAGAAAGATAGAGAGCCAAACCAGCTGCCACTTGATCAAAATTGGGATTTTGGGGCAAGGCAATAAAAACTGTTTGGGCAGTGGCAAGAGCGGATTGAATTTGAGAAGCCTGGCTTTGATTAATCATTTACTCTTCCACTTTTCGATAAGAGATTAGCACATCACCTATCTGGAAGTCAAGCGTAGGTGAGAGAATCGCCCCGAATTCCTCATCTTTTTTAGCTTTCTCAATATCCTTTTTCTCAGTTTTCATTGATCTGATACGACAGTTACCGATTAGCTCTCCAAGGCGTTGGAGATGAAGCTGATCAGTTTTTTTAATTTCACCCTCAATTACCCGACAACCAGCCACTCGCTGTTTGTCGATCTCAAATTCCTGAAGCATCTCGGCGCGTCCCGAAATTTCTTCATCGGCCATGGGTTCTAGCTTTTTTTTAACCTTTTCTTCAATCTCTTCAAAAAATTTGTAAATAATCTGAAAAGGGCTAATTTTTACTTTTTCGGTGGCAGCTAATTTCTTAACTTTTCCTGGAGTTTTAACATTAAAAGCAATAATTTCTGCTCCTGTTGTTTCGGCCAACAAAACATCTGATTCGTTAACTTCACCTACACTTGAATTAATGACTTTTACTCCCTCAGGCAAACCAGCTAAAATAGCTTCTAAACTACCATTAACATCAGCTTTGATAATCAAATTCAATTTTTCCTCATCAGTTTCTTCTTTTTTAACTAGACTAGGAATTGCTTTTTTTTCTAAGGAAACTGGTTCTTTTTCAGTCCGTCTAAGAGTACTACCAATTGTTGGTACGGTTTTAAAACCTAAGACCTCAACTGGTTTGCTCGGACCGGTGGTTTTTACTCTTTGACCACTTTCATCAAACATGGCCTTGATTTTAGCAAAGGTACCATCAGCTTCAATCTGGTCACCGACTCGTAAATTGCCATTCCTGACCAAAATTGTAGCTAAGGGACCACGATACTTATCTAACTTAGATTCGATCACTAGAGCTTTCAACTCAGCTCCTGGTTTCTCTTTAATTTCTTCCATCTCTGCCACTAACAAAATCATTTCCAAAAGTTCATCAATCCCTTTGCCTGTTTTGGCAGACACCGATACGCTCACAATCTTACCCCCTTGGTCTTCGACCAAGACATTGTTCTTAGCTAAATTTGCTTTTACTTGCTTTAGATCAAAATGAGGTAAATCAATCTTGTTAATGGCGACTAGATAGGGAATTTTCGCTTGTTCAATATATTTTAGACTCTCTAAAGTTTGGGGTTTAACACCTTCATCAGCCGCCACCACTAGAACGGCGAGATCAGCGACTTTGGCACCCCGAGAACGCATCTCTGAAAAAGCGGCATGGCCGGGAGTATCAACAAAAGTAATGGTTTTGTTTTTAAATTTTATTTGGTAGGCACCAATGTGTTGGGTAATACCGCCAAATTCTTTAGCAACGACATTGGTCTGACGAATCTTATCTAGAAGAGTGGTTTTACCGTGATCAACATGGCCAAGGATAACCACCACTGGTGGTCGTGAAGAATTTTGAGAAATGTTTTTCTCCTTTGCCATTTTGATTTTTCCTGTCCCAAAGAACGACTCATTTTAGTGATTTTTTAATTTCTTCTGCCGCTTTGGGACCAATGCCTTTAATTGCTGCCACTGTATCTTTTTGTGATGCTAATTTTTTCTTTGTTTCAATACCAGCCGCTTCTAAAGTCGTAATCGTTCGCGTCGATAGACCTAGTTCTTCTAGCTCTGATGGTTTAGTTTTGGCCTTTTCTTTTTCTTTTTCAGTCTTCTTAACGATTTTTTCGGCACCTTTAATATCAATTCTGTAACCAGTTAGTTTAGCGGCTAAACGAACATTCTGGCCTTCTTTACCAATCGCTAGAGAAAGTTGATCTTCAGGGACAGAAACGATCGCTTCTTTTTTCTTTTCATTAAGTTTAACTTTAATCCCTTCCGCTGGTGAAAGAGCGGCCACAATAAATTTTTCCAGACTATCACTATACTGGATGACATCAATTTTTTCGCCTTCAAGCTCGTCAATGACCGCCTGAACCCGGACGCCTTTTTGACCAACACAAGAACCAACTGGATCAACTCCTAATTGAGTTGAGGAAACCGCAATCTTTGTTCGACCGCCGCCTTCCCGAGCAATTACCTTAATTTCTACGGCGCCTGAAGCAACTTCAGGCACTTCCCGACGGAAAAGAGCCTCAACCAAACCGGGGTCGGCTCGAGAAACAATTACTTCTCGACCCCGGGCTGTGTCACGAATTTCTTTAATCAGGAAAGTAAGACGTTGATTAACCGAGTATCTTTCTGCCCTAATTTGTTCTTGGGGAGGCATAACTCCCTCGGCCTTACCAATATCCACAATTGCATTTGGCCCATCAAAGCGAATAATCATTCCACTAACTAAGGTACCAGCACGCTTGGAATATTCATCCAGAATAGCGGTTTTTTCTGCTTCCCGAAGTTTTTGGATAATCACTTGTTTGGCAGTCATTGAAGCAATCCGACCAAAACCTGGTGGGGTAACTTCTTTCTTTTTCTCTTCTTCCTCTTCAGGAAACTCGTAGACCTTAAAGCCCCCTGTTTCCATATCCAAATCAACACTATAATCCATACCCTCTTTGACACCATAATCTTTTCGATAAGCGGCTAAAACCGCTGATTTAATTGATTCTAAAGCCACATCAGGCTCAATGCCTTTTTCAGCACAAATCTGATTAAGGGCAGAAGCAAATTCGGTTCTCGCTTTAAGAACAGTCATCTTTTTTCTTTTTTTATTTAAAAAGGTGGGAAGTTCCCACCTCAAAACTCATTTAACCAAACTAATTCTAACACCGAATAAAAAAGAAGTCAAAAATTGGCTTAGGAGATAAGAAGAATTAAAACAATCAAAAAAGTAAAAAGAGCTAACCAAGCCGTCATAAAAATAATTAATTTAAAAGCTTCCATAGTCTGTTTTCTTTCCCAAAACAAGATAAAGGCATAACCAAAAGCAATCAGAGCACAAATTAAAGCGGAAACAATAAATAAAACCAAAAAGAATAAGGGGCCCCAGTAATAAGAAATTGGCCCGAACAATTTTTCACCGCGCCAAAACAACAAACCCACTAAACTACAATAAAACAACAGACCTAGGGCTTGGAAAAAAGCAACGAAAGGTAAAGAGAAATCTTTCTTTTTCCTAAAAAGTGGACACATTTTCATTCTTAAATAATTATAACTTAACGATCAAATAAATTTTCAACCATGTTAAAATATAGATATGTCTCCAAAGAAAAACTGGGCGATTATTTCTCTTGTTTTTGCTACCTTACTCTATGGTCTCTATGGTGTTTATTCTCGCCTAATTGGCCTTGATTTTGGTGTTTTTTATCAAAATTTCCTAAGAAATCTAATTGTAGCGGTTATTCTTATATTCTATTTATCCCTCAAAAAAGAATGGCAACGAATCAAAATTAAAGACATCAAATGGATTATTGCCTGGGTTTTTAGTGGCTTTATTGCGATTATCACAATCTTTATTGCCTTCAATAAAATTCCTATTGGTATGGCTCTTTTCATCTTCTATGCCGGCTCAATCATTAGTGGTTACTTAATTGGTAGTCTATTTTTTGGCGAAAAATTATCAAGAATTAAACTTTTTTCAATTATTTTAACTTTTATCGGTCTTGCTTTAATCTACTCCCTGAATTTCGAAATAAACAAGTCGAAATATCTTCTCTTCGCTCTAATTGCTGGTTTTTCAACCGGCATCTGGAACACGCTTTCTAAAAAGGTCTCAAATAAATATTCTCACATACAATTAATTTTTATTGATGCCTTATTGCATGTTTTTTTAAGCCTCCCCTTAATATTTATCTGGAACGAAAAATTATCTTTCCCAAAACTATCAGTTCCCTGGGTAACCATTCTCGCTTTTGCTCTAACTCAAATAGTAGTAGTTAAGCTTATTATTTATGGCTTTAGGCATTTAGAAGCTCATCTTGGCACTTTAGTCATGCCTCTAGAAGTATTCTTTGGTGCTCTTTTTGGTTTTATTTTCTTTAAAGAAGTTCTTTCTTTTTACACAATCATTGGAGGTTTGATTATAATATCAGGGTTTATATTGCCAAACTTACTAATCAATCAAAAAGGCAAATCATCAGAGTAAAGTTCTTCTTCATTAACTTTTTTAGTTAATTCTTTGACCTTGTTTTTAGCAGGACAAAAACTCGTAAAAAGACAATATTTACAGAGTTTGCTTGGTCGGGGCTGCCAATCTGCAGTCTCTTTTATTTTCTCTATTTTCTCTAAAACTTTATCTTTAATCACCTCGCTTTTCTTTTCTATTTTAAAGCTCTTTTTTTTACCTGATTTTAAAAAGAAAAAACTGGTTTTCTTGACTGGCTGGTCAAAATTTGATTCCGCCAATAATTGGTAAAAATCCAACTGAAAGGGGTTGGTTTCTTCTTTTTTTGAGGTTTTAAAATCAATAATATGAAGGCTATCCTTATTCTTGGTAATCAAATCAAACTTACCGCTAATGTCATAATCATCAGTTAAGGGAACAATTAAATCCTGATAATCTTTGATTGAATGAAGAAAATCTTCGGTCGGCAGATAATGAATGGCTGGATTTTCCTCAGCCATCTTTAAAAAATTTCTTAACATCCTAATTCCCTCAGCATAAACCCCTCTTTCTTCTTCAAGACTTTCAAACCCACCCCATTCTAATAAAGGTGGTTTTTTGTTCCACCTGGCTTCACTGAGCCAAGTTTCGGCTAATTTTTTCATTAAATTTTCTTTTGTTCGATGGGCTAAGGGCAGGTAATAATAAGAGGTAATCGCATTATGGACCGCTTTACCGAGAGTATGGAAAGAATAAATATTCTCTGGCATCTGTTTTAACTTGGTCTTCATCTTCCTTTTGACGGGATCAAGATAGGAAAAAAAATATTGTTGAGGACACTCCTCAAAAAGATTTAATTTAGTCGGAGAGTAAATCTTATCGTAATCAATTTTTTGTTGGTCTTTAACTACTTTAGTCATTTGAACTACTTAACGTATTAATCATAACAATATTAATTATAGCAAAACCTTGAAAACTTATTTGCTAAAATCTCAACTTTTATATACAATCTCTCAATCTGCCCTTTCATTATGAGTAGAATTGAACAGGGCATCATTCCACCAGAAGTTGATCTTTCTGTTGACTCTAAAGTCATTAGGCAAGTCGAAAAGCTCTTAGGAACTGAGCCAAATATAGAACGGGCAAGAGAATGGATCCATAGTCCAGAAAAACAAAGAAGAGAAAAAATAATTGCAGGGGCCATTCTCACTTGCCTTACACCTCTTCTTTCCCTTTCGGCTCGTGGAGTATTGCGTGTTGATGGTGAACCAGCTTTTTATAAATATACCGTGGCTTTTCCAGGACCAAACAGAACTTTAATTAATCCAAGAGAATTTACAAAAGTACGGACTTTAAGATTAAACACTAGTGATCAAGAAAAAAGTCCTTTTGAAACAACAGCCTTTCAAGGAGGAAGAAAAAAAGAGTATGAGGAAACAGACCCTCGTGTTCATTCGCAATTAGGAAGTTTACTTAGAAAAACGGGCTTAGATGAAATCCCTCAACTTGAGGATGTTATTAATGGTGAAGTCTCTCTTATCGGTTTGCGTCCTTTTACTCTTGAAGAAATCAAAGGTTTACGCGTTGTTCTTGAAAATTTAGACCAAAGAGAGGAGCTTAAAGAATATCTAGAAAATTATTCAGAAATAATGGCTTATATTCTCCCTCTTCCTAGTATGGCTGGTCCTTATGCGGCTACTCTTAAGAAAAAATTAACTCTTATCGAAAGACTTGTTCTTGACCAACTTTATTGTCTTTGCGCCACTAAAGAAGGTGATAATCGAATCTTGGCCCGCTCAATAATCACCACTCTCAAAAGAACTGGGGCAAAATAAGAAAAATTTTCTCTAAACCTGTTATAATTATTCTGGTTATGGAAAAACATTTAAAAATAGCTTCATTAATAACCGGTGTTTCTTTTGCTCTTCTAATTCTTTCTATTCTTCTTCATAACTTTCTCTCCGGTCTCTTGGGAATCGAGGAACCAATCTTCTTCTCTTTTTTTCTGGTCCTAGCTCTTATTTTACCTTTTGCCCTTCTTTATTTGGCAATTGTCTCCGTCATTTTTTTAATTAAAAGGGGATTTGGATTAAAAAAGAAGTCACTCTTCAAAAAATAAAGGCTCCAATTATTTAAAAGTCAAAGCCACCCAATTACCCAAATAATGAGCAAGAATAATAACAATCAAGGCCACTAATAAATGTTCACCAACTACCCGCCAACGATTAGTTTTTTCTAACTCAGCCATTTTCAAACTAAAAATCGCTAACAAGACAGTCCCCCAGATAGCACTCACCAAAACCGCTAAAGGCAAATCAAAAATTAAAACGGGAATGATAAAGGTTGAAGCAAAAAAAAGTTTGGTAAAAAAGGTCGCCAAAGTCGCTAGCCAGATTTCTTTTGAAGAATGTTTGTTTTCTGATTCTTCAGAAACATGAATGCCCAAAGCATCGGAAAAAGCATCAGCAACAGCAATTGTTAAGATACCACCGATAACCGCCAATTGAGAATGAGTCCCGGACTGCAAACCAACCATCAAACCTAGGGTAGTAATAATGCCTGAGGTCAAACCAAAACTAAAACCGGTTTTGATTGAATCTTTCATTAAGCTATCTGTTCATAAGAGTAATCGAGAGTTGCAAAAAAGTAGCAATGCTCACCCAAATCAGATAAGGAATTTGAAGAAAAGCTAAGATTTTTGAGTGAGGAAAAATCGCCACCATCCCCCAAACAATTGTTAGCCAAACAACCAAGATATCAAAACTAGCTAAAGGCAAGTTTTTCAAGCCAAATAAAATAGGTGTAAAAGCAAAATTAGCTATCAGATTAATAATAAAAGGTAAGGCGACAATCAAAACGATTTCTTTCTTAATCAGCCGATAAAAGATAACAGTAAAGGTAATCAGAATAAGAGGATAAAGGATTGTCCAAATAGTGCTAATTGTTCCGGAAGTCGGTGTCCAACTAGGCTTTACCAAAGCTTGATACCAATCTTGCCAATTCCAACTGGTTAACATAAATTCAGTATATCATTTCATAGGGAGAAGAAGAAGGTGGCAAGCGGATTCTTATGATGCTGAAGGCACGCTGAGCACCATCAACACTATCGTTCCGATGATGATCGGCAGGATCACTGAAAGGTCAACGAGAACCTCTTTCCACAGCTCCTCATAGGGACGAGCTAACTCTGGGTATATTTCTCCCTCCTTTCCAGTTCACTACCTTCTTCTCAAACTACTAGAGCCGAATCCAAAAACCCGAAACGCTATGTTTCGAGCAGGATTAAACTAATTATAATACCTTTCCTCAAATTTTTTAATTAATTTCCTATCTTTTCCTGCTCTCTTACTCTTCAAATTTTTTAATAGCTTCTTTTTGTTCCTCAGTTAATCTTTTTGGGATTTTGATTTGCAATCTGACGTATTGATCACCTCGACCAAAACCATGAAGTTTCTTGATACCTCTGCTTCGAAGACGAATCATTGTTCCGGGTTGGGTCCCAGAACGAATTTTTAGTCTAACCTCACCATCAATGGTTGGTACTTCTGTTGTTCCGCCCGATACCGCCATACTTAAAGGAATTTTGTGGTTAACAAAAACATCAGCGCCATCTCTTTGAAAAATTTTATCTGGCTGAACATCAATGGTGACATCAAAATCGCGAAAGCGAATTCGAGAACCATCATCAACTCCAACCGGAATTTTAATTGTCTTTTTTTGCCCATCAAGATTAACATTTTTTTCTGTTCCCTTAGCCGCTTCCATAAAAGAAAGACTTAAGCCATAACGCGGTTTGGCTTCTCTTCTGCCAAAAGGAACTCCGCCACCAAAAAATTGTTCAAAAATCTCAAAAGGATCGGAAAAACCGCCAAAATCGAATTCAACACCTGGACCACCGCCCCCACCATAAGTGGTGTAAGTGTAGGTAAAAGGTCCTTGTTTGTAGGTCCGAGTCTGACCTCCGCCAAAAGGACCGCCAGCAAAACCACCTGGTCCGGCTCCAGCACCAGCCCCGCCATAACGGGGGTCAAAAGCCGCATGACCAAACTGATCATAAGTTTCTTTTTTCTTGGGATCAGAGAGAATTTCGTAAGCTTCGTTTATCTCTTTGAATTTTTCGTTGGCGCTAGAAGATTTATTTCTGTCTGGATGCCATTCTAAAGCTTTTTTTCGGTAAGCCTTTCTTATTTCGTCTTTAGAGGCATTTTTGGAAACATCGAGGATGTCGTAATAATCTCGCTTGGTCGCCATTTCATTTTTATTCTACCACTTCACCCTCTTCAACCTTTTCTTTATCAGCAACTGTCTTTGATTTTTTGCCTTTCTTTTTCTTACCTTCTTTAGGTGGTGCTTGCTGAGTTTTTTGGGCCTGATACATGGCAGCGCCAACTTTCTGGAGTTCTTCAGATAATTTTTTAGAAGCTTCTTCAAGTTCTTCTTTACTAGCGTCTTCTTTAGCTAGTAATTCTTTGAGTTTCTTAACTTCTTCTTCAACTTTTTCTTTATCTTCTTTTTTAACTTTATCACCAGCGTCTTTAAGGGTTTTTTCGGCTGTAAAGATTAAGCTATCCGCTTGGTTTCTAGCTTCAACAGATTCTTTTTTCTTTTGGTCTTCGGCCGCGTGTTTCTCGGCCTCAGTTTGAGCTTCTTTAACTTCCTCATCAGAAAGACTAACCGCGCCTTGAATGGTGATTGACTGTTCTTTGTTAGTCGCCTTGTCAATCGCTTTGACATTAAGAATGCCGTTGGCGTCAATATCAAAGGTCACCTCGATTTGGGGTATACCTCTAGGGGCTGGAGGAATGCCGTCGAGAATAAATCTGCCCAAAGACTTGTTGTCGACCGCCATGGGTCGCTCTCCTTGAAGAACATTAATTTCCACTTGGGTCTGATTGTCGGCCGCGGTCGAAAAAATTTGTGATTTAGAAGCGGGCACGGTTGTATTTCTTTCAATTAAAGGTGTTCTAACGCTACCTAGGGTTTCAACTCCCAAAGTCAGAGGGGTAACGTCTAAGAGAAGAATGTCTTTGACTTCACCACCCAAAACGCCACCTTGAATAGCGGCGCCAACAGCAACGACTTCATCAGGATTAACTGATTTGTTTGGGGTTTTGCCAAAATAATCCTTAACCGTTTCGTAAACCTTGGGCATTCGGGTCATCCCACCCACCAGAATGACCTCATCCACCTCTTTGGTTTCAATCTTGGCATCTTTAAGACAAGCTTTAACTGGGCCCATGGTCTCTTTAATTAAATCATCAACCAGTTGCTCCAATTTAGCCCGTGTCAGCCTCATTGTTAGGTGCAAGGGCTGACCGTCTTTGCCTTGGGTAATAAAAGGCTGGTTAATTTCGGTCTCTTGGGAAGAAGAGAGTTCAATCTTGGCTTTTTCCGCCGCGTCTCTAATTCTTTGCAAAGCCTGTTTGTCTTCTCTTAAATCAATCCCGTGTTCTTTTTTGAATTCATCGGCTAAATAATCAAGTAATTTCTGATCAAAATCATCCCCACCTAAATGAGTATCACCGTTAGTCGCCTTAACCTCAAAAACGCCATCACCGATCTCGAGAATCGAGATATCAAAAGTGCCGCCACCCAAATCATAAACAGCAATCGTTTCACCTTTTTTCTTTTCCAAACCATAAGCTAGAGCGGCAGCGGTCGGTTCATTAATAATTCTTTCTACCTTCAGACCAGCAATTTCTCCGGCTTGTTTGGTCGCCTGTCTTTGAGAATCATCAAAGTAAGCGGGCACGGTAATCACGGCACTCTCAACCGTTTCGCCTAAATAGGCCTCGGCATCCGTCTTACATTTGGCTAGGATTTTAGCTGAGATTTCTTGAGGGGTGTAATCCCGTCCACCAATGTGAATCACAGCCATACCGTCTTTACCGGCCTTAACTTCGTAAGGCACCATTTTGATGGTCTTCTTAACTTCAGCGTCAGTAAAACGTCGACCCATTAGCCGCTTAACCGAATAGGCGGTGTTGTCTGGATTAAGAATCATTTGCCGTTTGGCCACTTCACCTACCAGATTCTTAACCGGTTCAACCACTGAAGGAATCGTGTTTTTGCCTTCGGCCGAAGGAATCACTTTGGCTTTACCGGCTTCCATGACCGCCACGGCCGAGTTAGTTGTTCCTAAATCGATACCAATAATTTTTGCCATTTTTTCTATTTTCCTTTTCCTTGACCAACTTTAACTTTGGCTGGTCTTAAAACTTTATCATTTAATTTATAACCTTTTAAAACAACGTTGACTACTTGGTTTTTTTGTCCGGGTACAATTTCAACGGCATCCATGATTTCCGGATCAAACTTTTCTCCTTGGGCTTTTATCTCTTTAACACCTTCGCTCTCTAGGGCTGCCTGAAATCGAGTGCAAACCAGAGAGACACCTTTATCCTTCAAATGTTTTTCGCACAATTCCAAATCATCAAAAATCACTAAAAGTTTATCTAAAAGCTGGGCATTAGCTTGCTTAACAAATTCCCCTTTTTCCCTAGTAATCCGCTTTTCTAGATTAGCATAATCAGCTAAAACCCTTTTCAAACGATTTTCAAGTTCCTCGAGTTTCTTCTCGGTTCCTTTAGCTTTTTTCTTAGTCATTCTAGACCTCTTTAAGAACTTCTTCTAGTAAATTGCCAAAATATTTGACCATCGGAATCACTCGAGGATAATCTAAACGCATCGGCCCAATCACTCCCAAAGAACCGCTTTTCTCTGGACCAGCATCAAACTTAACAAAAATCATACCGCAAGGTTCAAGAAAGTCATAACCCAATTCATCCCCAAGTAAAAGATGAATTTGCTCTTCACCAAAAGAATGGCTAAACAAGTTTAATAAGCGATTGGTTTCATCAAGCATTGAAAGAATGGCCCGAGTAACATCAATATCATAGAATTCGGGCATTTCCAAAATATTGGCATAACCAGCATGATAGACGTCACCTTTTTTGGTAGCGGCGACGGCCAAAGTCCGTGATCTTTCAGCCAAAGCTTTGGTGGCCTCGTGCATTAATTTGTCAAAATCAAACCGCGAATCCCAAACCTTTTCTTTGGCAGCCACTTCGTCAGCCACCGAAAGCTTTTTCTCTTCCATTAATTGATTAACATAAAATTTAAAAGCTTCTTTACTGGGAATTCGACCCGCCGAAGTGTGGGGTTGATGAAGATACTTCATTTTTGTCAAAGCGGCCATCTCATTTCTGACAGTGGCCGGCGAAACACCCAGTTCATACTTTTTCTCCAGTGTTCCTGAACCAATCGGCTCGGCCGATTCCATATACTCTTCAATAATTGATTTAAGAATTTTAATTTGTCTATCAGTTAACTCTGCCATATTTTATCTCGTACATCCGTTAGGACTTGACGAGATTAGCACTTTTATAACATGACTGCTAAAGTTTGTCAAGAGGAATTTATAAATGCTATAGTCTAATCATCATGAAAGTTTTAGCAAAGAAAAAAGAGCTTCTCTCTTTAATTTTTATTATTTTTCTTTTGATTGCCCTACCTCTATTACTTAATCTAATTAACAAAGTTCAAATTTACTTAACCGAGGCCTTGGGTCAAGAAGCCAAGATTATTGTTGACGTTTCTATTGATCAAGGGCCGGTGGTCCCAATTTGGCAAGGTTTAGCCCAAGGGGGTGAAGAAAAAAATCCTTTTGATCAAATTATTAAAGAAACAACGGCTTTAAACCCAAAATACATCCGAATTGATCATCTTTATGATTATTACGATGTCGTTAAAAAAGAGAATGGTCAATTAAGTTTTGATTGGACAAAACTTGACCAAGTAGTTGACCAGATTATTCAAACCGGAGCTAAGCCCTACCTTAGTCTCTCTTACATGCCCGCTGCCATTGCCCAGGACAATAATATTATTAGCCCTCCGGTTGATTGGAACGATTGGTCGGCGGTTGTTCAAGCCACTATCCAACATTACAGCGGCCGGGCTGAAAAAAACCTCAAGGAGGTTGTTTATGAAGTCTGGAACGAACCAGATTTATTTGGCGACTGGCGAATTGGCGGTGAAAAAGATTATCGTCTTCTTTATAAACACGCGGTCATTGGTGCCAACCAGACTCAAAACACTAATCCTTTTAAAATTGGCGGGCCCTCAACCACGGCGCCTTATCGAGGCTGGGTGACTGGCTTTTTAGACTACATTAAGGACAATAATTTAAGAATCGATTTTTATTCCTGGCATCGCTATTCGCTTTCGCCAGCTGACTTTTTGACTGATATTGACCAGGTCGATACCTGGCTCTACGAAAATGCTGGTTATTCTTTAGAAAAACATATTACCGAATGGAGTTCGGTCTCGGAAAACTCTTCTTACCACGATACTAATCTCGATGCCGCTCATTTAGTGGCAGTCATCAGACAATTAATCCAAAGAGTTGATTGGGCTTTTACTTTCGAAATCAAAGACGGTCCTTCACCTACTGGCGAAAAATATTGGGGTCGTTGGGGACTCTTAACTCATGAATCAACCGGAACAATTGAAAAGAAACCCAAATATTTTGCTCTCCAGCTCCTTAATAAAATGGCTGGCAATCGAGTTTTTCTTGAAGGCGAAGGCACTTGGGTGACCGGCTTTGCTACCCGAGATGATCAACAAATCAAAATCATTTTGGTTAATTTTGATAAACAGGGACAGCATTTTGAGAAAGTACCAATAACCATCAATCAATTAGAGAATGGAACTTACTCTTACCAAGAAAGTTATCTTTTAGGCACTGGTAAAAAATCAACAGAAACAATTACTGATGGCAGTTTGAAAAAAGAAATTCCTCTCTCGGCTAATAATCTTGTGGTAATTGAATTAACTAAAACTTAAAACATCTTCATCTTTAAGTTGATGATTTAAACTCACTTGTTGTCCAGGAAAAAGAGCGCTGGGTCCCCAAAGAAGAATTTGTTTGAATTCCTTTTTTTCTGGAAAAATCTTTTGGGCCACACCAGCCACTTGGGCTCCTTTTTTCATAATTAAAGGTTCATTAAAATCCGGTTCTTTATCTTTTTGCTTAAGATAAACTCTGATCAAATTCAACTCCTGCCAAATCGCTTTTTTAAGTTCATCCAGACCAATCTCATTCTGAATACTGATCAAAATTTCCTTATTCTGAGTTTTAGACGCTTTATTCAGTAAATCAACTTTATTAACCACTAGCAAGGTGGGTAATTCAATTTTTAATAATTTGAGTTCCTTGTTAATCGCGGCCAATTTATTTTTAGTTTTAACGTCCACCATCAAAATTAATAAATCGGCAATCCGGACCACAGAAAGAATTTCTTTACCTCTGCCCTTGCCTTCAGCAGCCCTGCCAATAATGCCTGGGAGATCTAAAATTTGAATTTGAGCCCCTTTATATTTCAAAACACCGGGAATAACCTCAAGAGTGGTAAAAGGCCAGGATTCAACTCGAGCATGAGTCCCGGTTAAATTATTGAGCAAACTTGATTTCCCAACCGAAGGCGGACCCACTAAAACTACGGTAGCATCACCAAACTTTTTTAGAGCAAAACCTTTACCTTTACCTTGAGCGCTATTTGTTTCTTTCTGTCGTTTTAATTTGGCTAATTTTGCTTTTAAACGACCAATATAATGTTCCGTCCCTTTATGATAGGGAGTTTTTCTGATTTCTTCTTCTACGGCTTCTATTTTTGCCTCAAGATCAATGGTCATCTTTTTTATTTTTTATGATGAAACTTCCTCTGAGGCTGGTTGTGAAGACGAAGTCGTAATGATTTCTTCTGATTCCTTAAGAACCTGTTGCCAACGACCTAGTTTTTTAGCCAAACTAATAAAAGACTTCAGCTCGGCAATATTAAAAAGATAAGAGAGAACAAAATAAACAATCATCCCAGAAAAAGTGGCAATCATCGTTAAAATCACTAAATTAATCGTCCGGGTTGTGTCTAAGATAAATTGATCAAGAAACCTCATCGGTATCCATAAAGCGACCGCAGTTAAAAAAGTCGCCAAGCCCATCTTGATTACCGGAATAAATAATTCTTTTTTGCTAAAACCCCTGACAGCTTGATTAAGCAAAACTAAAAGCAATCCTGTCTGAAGAAAACTAGCAATCGTCGTTGCCCAAGCCAGACCTAAAATTCCTAAGTCAAATCTAAAGATAAAAAGAAAGCTTAAGGCCACATTGGTAAAAACAGAAACGACACTGATCCAAAAAGGCGTCTTAGTATCATGAAGAGCATAAAAACCTCTCACTAATAACTGAATGATCGCCTGAGCAAAAATAGAAATTGAGAAAACGGCTAGGACCCGGCCAGTTAAAAGCGTCGCTTTCCAAGGAAAAGAAGCCGCCCCAAAAACAATTCGAACGGCCGGAATTCGTAAAACTAATAAAATCGCACTCGCCGGCAAAACCAGATAAAGGATTTGATTAAAAGAAGCCAAGAAAGTTTGTTTGAACTTACTGAAATTCTCCTCTCCGGATTCCCGTGAGAGAGTCGGCAAAGCCGCCTGGCCAATGGTCGTTCCAAAAAGACCAATCGGCAGATTCATCAAGTGTTGAGCAAAATAAAAGATGGATAAGGAACCGGCTGCTAATGACGTCGCTAAGAAAACTGCCACCGTCAATTCAATTTGATTAACCGCCAAAGCAAAGGTTCGCGGCAACATAAGACGAACCACTTCCCTGACACCTGGATGGCGCCAATCAAAAACAAAGGAATAACGCAAACCTAATCTTAAAGCTAACGGTAATTGAATAATCAAATGAAGAAAAGCTCCTAAAACCACACCGACAGTGGGACCAAAAATACCTAACCAATGACCAAGACCAACTATCCCAAAAATTATCCCCAAGTTATAAACAATCGGTGAAAGAGCGGGCACCAGAAAACGTTGTTTTGATTGAATCACCCCGGTCAAGAAGTTGGAAACACAAAAAAATATCTGAGCTAAAAGCATTATTCTAGTTAAATCAACCATCAAATTAATTTCGGCGGGACTAAAAGCTGGCGCAATCAGATTCGCTAAAGGCCTAGCAAAGACAAAAACGATCAAGGCTAATAAAATAAAAACAGCCATTAAAAAATTAATGACTGATGAAGAAAGACGATAAGCTTCTTTTTCATCCTTCTCTAAATAGCGACTAAAAACCGGAATAAAGGCAGCCGAAAGAGCTCCAAGAACTAGGAGCTGAAAAATCATGTCTGGTAAACGAAAGGCAGCAAAATAAACATCAAGTTGCCTTTCTTGACCTCCAAAAAAAGTCCCGGCCAACAAACGATCTCTTAAGAGTCCTAAAAGTCGAGAAATAGCCACGGCCACCATAATGACGGTAGCGGCAGAAAGAATATTAACTTGTTTATGGGAAAAAATTAGGCTACCATTCCGCCAAAAACTTTTTAACATTTGTCTTTTATCTTAAAATCTATTATACTGCCTACCTAACTAAATTATACTGATATAATGCCTACCGGCAAGACTCTATTTATTTAAGCTATGCCAGTTACTGAATCAGCTAAAAAGAAAGTGCGCCGAGATAAGAGGCGAACGGTTATTAATCGAGAAATTCGCCTTCAAATCAAATCCACTGTCAAAGAAATGCGCCAAAAACCAGCTAAAAAGGCTTTTCAAAAAGCCAGTCGGGCTCTTGATCTGGCGGCCAAAAAAGGCATTATCCATAAAAAGAAAGCTTCGAGATCAAAATCGAGATTGGCCAAACTCCTACCAAAGAGTAAGAAGAAAACCCCAAAAAAGACTTCCTGATAAATTGCTTTACAAATTTCTCTCTAGTCCATATACTAGAATAGCTAGTACAATAGCTTATTAGTTTATGACTGCCTCAAAAAGTAAAATTGAATTTTTACCCCAAGAAGATTGGGAAAAGACTCCTTTTGGTAAATTCCTCAAGTGGTTGTTAACAGTTGGTCGCTATATTGTTGTCTTTACTGAATTGATCGTGATTCTTGCCTTTATCTCCCGATTCAAGCTCGATCGTGATTTAACTGATCTTTATCAACTCATCGAACAAAAGCAAGCAATTATTCAAGCATCAGTCGATTTTGAAACTGATTTCCGCTTTCTCCAAAAACAACTAACCAGCATCCAAGGTTTAAGAAAAGAACAACTCAAAACTAATCAACTCTTAAAAGAAATTTCTGACTTAACTCCTATCGATGTTTCTTTCTCTAATTTAACCATTACTGGTGATAAAGTCGAATTTAAGGCTACCGCTTTATCTGAAGCGGGTTTAGCAACTTTTATTTATAATCTTAAAAAATCGCCAAGCTTTACTAACCTAAACATTGATAGTTTATCTCTAGGTAGTGAACAAGGCGTGGGAATTAGTTTTAGTCTTAACAGTCAGTTAATTAAATAAATGCCAAATACTTTACCTAATCGCTATCAGCGCTATCGTCACTATTTCACCGGTGTCAATAATCTTTACAAGAAAAAACAAACAAAAGTTTACACCGGCGTTGTCCTTTCCCTGATAACGATATCTTTTTTTGGATTTTTTGCGATTCGACCAACTTTAATTACAATCAGCGGTCTGATTAAAGAAATTAAAGACAAAAAAGCTGTCGTCGATCAAATGGACCAAAAAATTGAGAGTCTCACCCAAGCCCAAATAAACTACTCCCAAATTAAAGATGATCTTGACTTAGTCAACCAATCACTCCCTCTTGATCCAGATCTGTCAACTCTTGTCAAACAACTCGAGGCTTTGGCTCGACTTTCCTCAGTTAAAATTGAATCAATCCGATTCGAAAAAACCAATCTCCAAGGAGAAAAAAGTAATGAAGCCCAAACCGTTAATTTTGACTTGGCTACCAGCGGTAATTATCAAAGTCTTAAGAACTTTCTCAGTTCACTAGATAATTTGAGGCGAATTATTGGGATTGATAGTTTTGCTTTCAAAACTTCAACTGAAGAAGAAACTCAAATCTTAATCTTAACTCTTAATGGTCACGCCTATTATTTAACCAGAGAAGAATGAAAGATCTTAAACTCGGTAAAAATATTCTTATTATCTCAATCTTAACCTTATTGACAGTTTTTGCTTGGATTGGTTTCCAAGTTTACGGTGCCTATACCAAAACAACCATTCCTAAAATAATTAAAGAACTTATTCAACCCTTAAATCCACGAATCGAAGAATCAGTCATTAAAGAAATTAAAGAAAAATATCAAGTCCCTAGTGAGGAACTTAATGTTGTTAGCCAACCTCCTGCCAGTCCCGAAACGGAAATGGAGGAAGAAGCTACCACTGGTCAAACGGCAACCCAAAGTGGTAATCTAGAAGAAGAATGAGAAAACGGATACCAACCGTTATTGGTTTAATTATTTTGATTGTCGGCATGACCGCCGCCGTTTTTTTGATTAACCGTAGTACCCATTGGTTTTCTCGAGCCGCTCCAGGCGCCGCGCCAAAACAAATTAAATTTACTAACATCACTGATAGTAGTTTTTCAGTTTCTTGGATAACAGACGAATCAACTTCAGGCTTTTTAAAATATGGTCCAAACAATAAAATTGACCAAACATCCAGAGACGATCGAGATGAGCTTACTGGTAAAACCGGCAATTATACTACCCATCACATCACTCTTCGCAATCTAAAACCAAATACGACTTATCAATTTCAAATTGGCTCGGGAGGCAGTTCGTTTGATAACAATGGCCAGAATTACCAAGTGACAACCGCCGCAACCCTAACCGCCCCCTCACCACCAAGTGATGTTGCTTACGGCACGATTAATGATCAGGCCGGTTCGCCAGCTGACGGCTTGATTGTCTATTTCTCTTTGCCCGGCGCTGTTACCCAATCGACCCTAACCAAGTCTTCTGGTAATTGGGTTGTTCCTTTAAATTTGGCTCGTTCAGAGGATTTAAAAAACTATGCCCAGTATGATTCTCAGGCAACGATTGAAGATATTCTTGTTCAAGGAGGAGCAAAGGGAACAGCCACAGCGGTCGTCACGACCAAAAATGATAGCCCGGTTCCTACGATCACCCTGGGTGAAAATCATGATTTTAAAGGTACCGTCACAACAGATGAAACTGATAAAACAACTGGTTCCTCAAAGTTTAATTTAGAAGACAGCGATTCCACTCCCTCATCTGACAAAGTAGAAATCATTAATCCTGAAGATGAGGAAGGTATTAGTACCCAAAAACCAGAAATCCAAGGAATTGGCCCGGCCGGAGCTATTCTTAATATTACCATTGAATCTTCAAAAACCTACACCGGCACCATTGTTGTTGATGATTTTGGTAATTGGAACTGGACACCACCAGCTGATTTAGAACCAGGCGAACACACAGTTACCATCAATTATCAAGATGAAAACGGTCTACTACAAACTCTTTCTCGTACTTTTATTGTCTTAGCCGCCGGTGAAGATGGTTTGCCGGCTCTTGAGGCAACTCCATCAGGAACAGCCACACCCTCACCAACACCTTCTCCATCGGTCAGCCCTTCACCCAGCGTCAGTCCGAGTGGTCGAGTTTCAATACCTTCAACTGAAGGCGGTGTTCCTGATTCTGGTTACTTGACACCTACTTTTTTAGTCTTCATAATGGGATTAGTTCTGATTACCTTTGGACTATTTAGTAATATTTTGCTTAAGAAGAAAGTTTTCTAGATGGCTGACCTGTCCCAAGATCAATCGCTAAAACCGAACCCAACCACAAATCCGCCTGGGGATAATCAACCTTCCCAAAATCAGGATGTCCAGATACCAACGCCACCAACTGAACAACCGACTTCAACTCCTTCAACCAGTGATTCTTCTTTTCCACCAATCAAGGAAGAAGAAAAATTTGCTACTCCAAAACAAGAAGAAATCAAAAAGGAACTTTCCGAATTAGGGATTTCGCCTAAAGGTAGTTCTAAAAAAACTCGGGTTTTATTAGCTACCCTTGGTGTTCTCTTTTTGATTGCCACTTTGCCAGCCGCTGTTTATTTAGTCAAGCAAAGACAGGAGATAAAAACTGAAGCTTCAGTCGGTACTCTAGAACATTGCACTTTACCCAATTGTACTGTCACAGTTGGCCCTGATTATCTTTCCTTTGTAGCCAATGGGCACGGAACCAAAACTACCAAAACACCCACGGTTAACCTAAATATTCCTACTGGTTCTACTGTTTTTAAAGCTTTTGCTATCTGGGGAGGAGAAAGAAACGCTGATAAACCTAAAGACAGAAATTTTAATTTAAGTATCAATAATCAGGCAGCTCAACCAGTTACGGCTGAAGCCGAATTTAATACTTACGTTGAACAATACAATAGTGCTCCTGAGGTATTTCTCGCCGACATTACTTCATTAATACCCACAAACACCACCCAATTTAATTTTAGGATCACGGGAGGATTTCTTGATGGTAGTTATGGTTCTGATGGTGGTGGTGGCGCTGGTTATGGTGTTGCCTATATTGTTGTTTACAAAAACCCTGCTAATTCTTACAACAAACTGGTGATTAAACTTTGGGGTGAATTTGTTTTCCGCAATTTATCAACTAATATGGACTTTAATATTCATGATCGAAAAACAGGCTCCGATAAACTCAGAATGGCCTTTTTCTTTGGCGAGGGGGAAGGTTCGATGGTAGGTGACTCCCGACCTAACTACCTCTATTATAATGAAGCAAATAATCAACAATTAAATCCAACCGATGGGACCGCTTTTCCCGCTTGGGGTACTGACCCTAGTGATTGGTGGGATACCAGAATTACTGGGGATGATTTACCGAAAATCAGTGCCTTAAGTAACACAGCTACTTTTCATACTTATTCACCTAACCGGCCCGATGAACCTAATGGTTTACTGGGTGACTCTATAGTCTGGGTTGGTGGTGTTGTAGAATACGAAGTGGAACCCCCAACATATGGCTGTTGGGACGAGTGTAGTACTCAAAGCAATTGTGATCTGGCTGGCTATATCTGTGCTATCCCTACTGGTGATACTAGTCAAACTAAAAGATGTCTTAATCCTCAATGTCCTAGTGAAGAGACTTGTGTTTGTACTCCTCCTCTTTGTACTAGCTTAACAGCTTCGCCATCAGCCGAAACTTTAGGTGAAAGTGATGAAGTTCAATTTATCTGCAAGGGTACGGCTGGAACAGATGACTCAATTGATCGAATTGAATTTAAGGTTCAGGTTAATGATGAATGGCAGACTCCAGTTGCAGCTGATAACATTACCGAATTAGATGGAGAATACGAAGGAAAAATCAACTACACCATTCCAAAAGCAGGTGACTACCAAGTTCAATGTCGGGTTTGCACCACTAATGAACAAATGACTTGTGACGACCAAGGTTGTGCCAGCAGTGCGACTATTAAATGCACTGAGTGGGGTAAAGCAGCAGTAGAGGGATCATAATGAAAGAATTTTTAAAGAAAAATTGGCAAATTAGCCTGGTTGGTTTTACCACCTTAATCTTGGCGGTAATTGCTTTGGCTACTGCCTGGCGTTTATATCAGGTAGGTAAAGAACCAATTGCACCAACTGCACCCACCTCTTTTCCTCAGGCTGACGAACCGGAAGAACCACTCGAAGAAGCAGTTTGTACCTTAGAATTCACAATAGAAGCCATTAGCTGTTACGATGCTTGTACAGTAGATACTGATTGTCCTCAGAACTTCGGGGATGATGAAGTTGACCTAGTTTGTGATGAAGATGAAAACATCTGTGTGAATGAGAGCTGTTCTGATGAAGATGACTGTGTATGTCCAGAAGCCATTAGCTGTTACGATGCTTGTACAGTAGATACTGATTGTCCTCAGAACTTCGGGGATGATGAAGTTGACCTAGTTTGTGATGAAGATGAAAACATCTGTGTGAATGAGAGCTGTTCTGATGAAGATGACTGTGTATGTCCAGAAGAAAGCCACACACCTACACCGACTCCGAGCCCTTCACCTTCAGTAGCAGGTTCCCCTGTTCCTAGCCCGAGCCTAGTACCATCACCTTCACCTCAACAAGTTGAATTGCCAGAGGCAGGGATTATCTCACCAACAATCTTGGCGACTCTTGGAGGAATTATTCTTGTTCTGATTGGTCTTCTTCTTTGATCTATTTCCAAGAAGGGAAAAAATAATAAAGATTGTCTAGCCATTTAGGAATATAGAGTCCTGTCCAGTGAGGATAGAAAAAGAAAAAAGTAATGATAACTAGTAGCGAATAATAAATCACTATTCGCGAAAATCTTTTCTTTTTCCATAACCAATTTAGAGCCCAGCCCAAAAACAAACCCAAAAAGACAACTGAAGGTAAATAGTGATGAATAAACATAATCCTGGGTGAAAAAATCCATGGTAAAAAGAAAGCAAAGTAAGCGAAAATTACGATCCCCAATTCTTGACTACGTTTTTTAAAAGCTTGCCAAATGACTAAAGGCAAACTAAACAAACCACCCCACCAAATAATTGGATTGCCCATCGCATAAATATTGGCAATTGCCTCTGGTCGATAGCCTACAAAAAACCAAACCGGCTTGACTAACAAAGGCCAAGACAAGGCTGGTGATTGGTAATGATGAGTGGCTGTTAGTCGCGTATGATACCACCACATCTGCTGTTGTAATTGCCACCATTGATCCAAAGAGTGACTGGTCAGAAAAAAAGGTAAATAAACAAGGAGATAAACAACAATTGGTAAAAGAAGGAAACAAAGAACAAAAATAAAACTGGTTCGCTTTAAAAAATCAAATCGTTTTTTTTGTTTTAAAAACTCAATCAATTGCCATAAACCTAAGATTGGTAAAAGATAAATCGCTGTCCATTTAGAAGACAGCGCTAAGCCAAAACTTAATCCGGCAAACAGATATCTTTTTTCTAAAAAAAGCCAAAGAGTTAATAAACTAAAGAAGAGAAAATAAATATCATTCATCCCGATTCGACTCATTACTAAAAGCAAACCATCAAAAGCTAGGAGAAAGGTGGCGAAAAACGCTACTCGTTGATTGAATAATTTTTTCCCAATTAAGTAAACTAGCCAGAGACAACCAACGCCAAAAAGAGCGCTAAAAAGCCGCCAGGCAAAAGCCGTTTCGCCAAAAACAAAGATCCCTAAAGTTATAAAAAGTTTAGCTAAAGGCGGGTGGGTCCATTCATAAGCCACCCCTTCAGGTGCCTGGTGCCACCACTCCCAGGCCGCCACCTGGCCTTTAGCCATTTCGGTAGCCGTAAAAGCATGATAAACCTCATCAAAATAAAATCTTGGTGGCTCGCCTAATTGCCAAAATCTGAATAAAAAAGAAAAAAATAATAGTAAAATAATAATTCTGTTTCTGGAAATAATTTTTCTTATTTTTGGCCAATTAATTTTAATTCTTTTAAACACCAAAATAATAAAAGCTAAACTAATCAAAGTAATCGCGATTGAAAACAAATTAATCCATGGCCAACTAAAAATAAATTCCCCGTTTTTTAACAACCACACTAAGGCAAAATATAAATTGGCCGTAGAAATTAAAGAAATAATTAATAAGGCAAGACCATACCAAAAACTAAATCCAGTTAAAATGGTGAGAAAAGGCAAAACAGTAAAAATGTGTCTTTCGTGAACCCGAGTGGCAAAACTAAAAAGCACCAGAAACATCGTAGTCATGATTAACCAAATGTCTTCTCTTTTTCTTTTTTGCCAAATCAGCAAAAAACTTAATCCCAAAACAAAACTGATCATTAATAAACCCCAATGTTGATAAGTAATTCCCCAAAAACGGATTTGATCAGACTGCCACCAATGATTGTTAATTGCCCAAAAATTAAAAGCATTGACTGAAGTATAGGGATAAACCGAAAAAGCATATTGATACCTCTCAATTAACAAACCTAAAGGATCCTTAAGGGAAAAAGGCAGAGTGATCAAGAAAACACCAGTCAAAATAGCCGCCGCAAAATTTCTAATGGGTTTATATTTTTGCCACCAGTTGCCTTTTTTCTTTTGCTTTTGCCAAACCAGGAGACCAAGGATCGGTAAAACTAAGAAATAAATTGGTTTCATGGTTAAAGAAAGGCCAATTAAGAATCCTGAAGAAACAAAACGATTACCTAAGAGAAAGTAAACTGAGGCCAAAAGAAGTAAAGCTCCTAGGGCATCAACTTGACCCCAAAGACTACTGTTAAAAAAAACGGCCACGTTAAAAAGATAGCCAGCTGTTAACCAGAGGGCAATTTTTTTAGATTTCTTTTTGAGAATAAGAAAGATTAGGTAAGCGGTCCCAAAATCAGCCAAAGTCGCTGGCAGTTTAAAAAGGAGATCTTGAGAAAAATTAAGAAAGTGGCTAAGAAACCGCCAGGTTAAATCAATGCCGCCAAGAAAATAGAGATAAAAAGGTAAATAATCACAAAAACTAACTTCTTGATAAAATCGCTCAGGACCAAACTCAACCACCTTCTCAGACCAATAATGCCATAAGCCCATATCAGAGGAGTGAGTGCCGTAAGGTAATAAAATCAATCTGAAGACAAAGGCAAGAGAGAAAATAGTTAGTAGTTTTCTTTTTAAGAAAAACCTAGTTATTCTCGAGTAAGTTTTGGACATATGCTTGAATTTCTTGCCAATCGCCTGTTCGAGGAATTAAAACCCAGTGGTTGTCATATTTCTGCGGGTTAGGTGGCGGATTGATCAAATAACTCTCTTTGCCTTCGACACCACCATCTAAAATTTCTGAGTTTAAGTCACCGGAACGCATTTTCAGTAAAAGTTTTACCATACCTCCCCAATTCTTTTGGGAAATATCGGTCTCAAAATTCTGCTGAGCTACTTTAATTAATCGAATTATTTCAAAAGGATTTCTCAAAACTTTAAAAGAAAAGAGTTTATTTTTAATAGCGGCTAACAATTGTTGTTGACGACGACTGCGAGCATAGTCAGTTCCTTCTTCGCCTTCAGCATAGCGACTCCGAACGTATTTCAAAGCTGTTTCTCCATCCATTACTTGTTCGCCGGCATCAAAATGAAGATGTTCGTAACGACAACCATACTCTGGATCACCACCACATTCATCATTTTCTTTACCCGGAATTGGGTAGTAAAAATCATCAAAATTATTTTCAACCTTTAGAGTCACCCCACCTAAAAGATCGATTATTTGCTCAAAACCAGAAAAGTCAATGACAATGCCATAATCAACTGGTTGGTTTAAAATCTCGGCGACTGAGGCTTTGGCTAGGAGTAAACCTCCGCCTGGTTTTTTTTCATTACCATAATGATAAGCTGTATTTAATTTGGCTCTCATCGAAGCTAGCCAAATATCTCTAGGTAGGGACAGCATTAAGGTATTGCCAGTTTGGGGATTGATCGAAACAAAAATGATTGTATCAGTTAGATCAGCACCTGCTTTCTCCTCGTCACTCACCCCTAAAAGCAAAAGATTAACCCGACCATTACCTCCCTTAAGATCTTCGGGAGATTGACTAATCAAAGAAATACCCCCAGAAATTAGGTTGCCAGTTAATCTAGCTCCCATAATTATTGATGGTGTAGCGGCCCTAATAATCAAAATTGCTAAGATAGTGGTAATCACTATCAGGCCTAGACGAATTTGAGGAAAATAACGAGCCGCTAATCTTCTTATCTTGGAAAGATTGGTTTTTAACTCTTTCTTCATTAACATGCTAAAATGCCTCTAGTGTTAAGCCATATTCTAACCCAACTCAACCCTTCCCAGCAAGAAGCCGTTACTTTTGGCGAAGGGCCCCTTTTGATTCTAGCGGGTGCCGGTAGTGGGAAAACTCGCGCCTTAACTTTCCGAACTGCCTATTTAATTCAGGAAAAAAAGATCCCTTCAGAAAATATTCTTTTATTAACTTTTACTAACAAAGCCGCTGGCGAAATGAAAGAAAGAATCCAAAAGTTACTCAGTCACTCCCAAAATGAACTCCCTTTTGCCGGGACTTTTCATTCTTTTTGCGCTCGCCTCTTAAGAACTGAAGGAAAACATCTTGGCATCTCCCCTAACTACAGTATTTATGATGAAGCTGATCAGCTAGAAACAATTAAATTAGCGATGATCAAAATCGATGCTTCGTCAAAAGAATTCAAACCTGCTTCGATTTTAAACACTATCTCCCAAGTAAAAAACGAGCTTATCTCGGCAGCTGAATATCCCCAATATGCTCGGGGTTTTTTCCAAGAAACAGTGGCTCGAGTTTATTTGGCTTACCAAAAATTACTTAAAGAATACCAGGCCCTAGATTTTGATGACTTATTATTTGAGACTGTTAGACTTTTTCAAAAAGAAAAACCAGTTTTGCAGAAATATCAAAATCAATTTCAATATCTTCTCATTGACGAATATCAGGATACCAACCAGGCCCAGTATATTCTAACCAAACTCCTAGCCAATAAATGGCGTAATCTCTGCGCTGTTGGTGACGCCGCCCAAGCTATCTATGGCTGGCGGGGAGCTAATTATCGCAACCTAATGAGTCTTAAAAAGGATTTTCCTGACTTAACCATTATTAATCTGGAACAAAATTATCGTTCCACCCAAAACATTCTCCAAGCCGCTAATGGAGTCATTAGAAAAAACACCAAACATCCGATTCTCAATCTCTGGACCAAAAATCAGGCTGGCGAAAAATTAATCGTCTTTGAAGCTAATAACGAGCAGGAAGAAGCCCAATATATTATTAATGGTATTGTCAGTCAAGGCGGTGATTACAATGATTACGTTGTTCTCTATCGGACCAACGCCCAATCCCGAGTTATTGAAGAAGCTTTTCTTCATGCTGGTTTACCTTACACTCTGGTTGGTGGGACCCGCTTTTATGAAAGAAAGGAAATTAAAGATTGTTTAGCCTATTTAAGACTTTTAACCAACCCTAAAGACATGGCCTCTTATAAGAGAATCCAAAAATTAGGTAAAAGAAGATTTAAAAAATTCCTTAAATTTACTGAAGAATTCGATAAAAAGAAATCAAAGATTAGATTAACCACTCTGGAAATTTTGGATAAAGTTCTTGAAGCTGCCGATTACTTAGATCTTTACAATAAAAAAGATGAAGCCGATTCAACAAGATTGGAAAATATTAAAGAACTTCGTTCGGTGGCTACCGAATTCCCCAAGCTAGATAATTTTTTAGAGAATGTTGCCCTTGTCCAGCAAGAATATCTGCCTCAAAACCCCATTCAAAATCAGAAAAAAAACGCGGTTACTTTAATGACGGTTCATGCCGCTAAAGGAACCGAATTCCCAGTTGTTTTTATGGTTGGAATGGAGGAGGGTCTCTTTCCTCATTCGCGGAGTATCATGGACAGAGAAGAACTTGAGGAAGAAAGACGCCTCTGTTATGTAGGCATGACTCGGGCTAAAGAAAAACTCTACCTTATTTATACTCACCAACGCCTTTATTTTGGCCAACGTTCAACTAACCCACCTTCAAGATTCTTAGCTGATATTCCTCTTAATTTAGTTGAGACCTCATCGACTTGATTTGTTATCATAGAACTATGATTATTCGCGAAGTCCTGCCTGAAGAAAAAGATCAATTTAACACCGTAGTTAATCACCCTCTTCAAACTTGGGAATGGGGAGAATTCCGGAAAAAAACTGGTCTGGAAGTGATTCGTCTCGGCCTTTTTGATGAGAAAAAAATCAAGGCTGGTTACCAGGTCACTGTCCACCCTATCCCTAAACTCCCTTATAGCATCATTTACTTTCCTAAGGGGCCAATGCCTGATAAAAGGTTGATTGACGCTTTGATTAAGCTAGGCCAAAAAGAAAAAGCGATTCTAGTTAAACTTGAGCCTAATATTTTGACTGACGAAAAAAATTCCAAACCTGAAGTTTGGCAAAACTTTAAGTTAAAGCCAGGCGACCCCTATTTCACCAAACATACCTTTTACCTTGATTTAACTAAAAGTGATGAAGAATTAATGACGGCGATGAAACCAAAAACTCGTTATAATCTTCGCCTCTCTCAAAAACATGTGATCGAGGTAGCTGAGGATAACTCGCCAAAAGCCTTTGAGGTTTACCTTAAACTGATGGCTGAAACCACCAAAAGACAAGGTTTTTATGCCCATACCCCAGAATACCACCAAAAAATGTGGGAGACCCTTCAACCAACTGGTCTAGCTCATCTTTTAACGGCTGATTATCAAGGAAAAATTTTGGTCACCTGGGTTTTGTTTAAATTCAAAGATGTTCTTTATTATCCTTATGGCTGGTCCACTAGAGAACACCAAAATGTGATGGCTTCTTACGCCATGATGTGGGCGGCGATTCAGTTTGGTAAAAAACAGGGCTGCAAGCTTTTTGATTTATGGGGAACACCTGGACCTGATCCCAGTCCCCAAGATCCTTGGTTTGGTTTTCATCGCTTTAAACTTGGCTTTGGCGCTAAAGTGGTGGAATTTGTTGGCACTTATGATTTGGTGATTGATCACCGTTTTTATCCTGTCTTTAACTTGGCTAATGCCTTACGCTGGAAATTACTTCGTCTAAGAACGAAACTGCCATTTTAAATGGATTTACGTCAATCAAAGGAATTCGCCCACTATATGAGACTTTCTGGCTGGCGAGTAGAAAAAGTGAGTAATTGCTTTTTCTACATCCGTAAATTACCCTTGTTACCACCTCTGATTATGAAAGCCCAGTATCCTAATTCGCCGATTCCCTTCGAAGGGATTGAAAAACTGGCAAAAAAATACAAACCCCTTCAAATCCAAATCCAACCTTTAAAAACAGAACCAGGTTTGGAAAAGTATGGTTATCGATTAAGCGGTGGTGGTCATGTGACGAAAACTCTTCAAATTAACCTCAATCAATCTGAAAAGAAAATCCGTGAACAAATGAAGAAAGATGCTCGTTATAGCCTTAGAAAAGCAGAAAAAGAAAAATTACAAATCATTGAAATACTTGATTTAGAAAAATTCCGGCAGGCCTGGAGAAAAGCTGTTGGCTGGCGAAAATATGTTCCTTCTTTAAAAAATTTAAAAAATCTTAAAAAAGCCTTTACCAGAAAAGCTCTTTTTCTGACCGCTCAATCTCAAGGTAAAATTGTGGGCGGGACAATCATTCTAACTACTAATAGTAGTGCTTACTATTACTCTGCCTTTACTTCTAAAGAAGGCCGAAAAAAATTAGCTCAATATCTTTTAGTTTGGGAGGCAATGAGATTAACTAAAAAAAGAGGTTGTCAGATTTTTGATTTTGAAGGGACCTATGATCAAAGATTTCCAATTAAAGATTGGCAAGGATTTAGTCATTTTAAAAAAAGTTTTGGTGGTCAAGAAGTTGAATATCCAGGCTGTTTTAAAAAAATCTTCTTGAATTATCCAAAAGAAAGAGCCTAAAGCTCACGTGAGCTAAAGGCTCCATGTACCTCCAGAAGTTTGTCCAGAAACTGGACTATTTCGGCACCAGTATCTCCAAAACCCTCAATACACTAGAAGAGAGAGAGACTCTGGTCTCTGAGATAACCTTTATCCCTCCGCCGGCCCGAAAATCGCCAACTTGGAGATGAATATTGCCACACCAATTCACTGTCCTAGTGAATGCAGGAGTGGACGATTGCCGGGTTATCTCTGAACCATACGTAAGACGTAGCCAAAGCGCTTCTTCCGCCGTTGGAATGATTGCTCTGACTTCTCCCTCTAAGCTGGTCAACGCAGGGTTCCCAACCGCGAGCTCGGCACTACCAGTCTCGTGGCGCAGAACATCGGTTGTAGAATAAGCTGCGAGCGGCTGATCAGGTCGCCAAGCTATCTCCCTTGGTATCGTAGGAAAACTGTCAAACCGGGAAAGCTCTGGATACACTCGCGACCCCATAGTGTCGAAGTCCCACATCGAAACAAGGGTCATCCCTGGTGGAACGCTGACGATCTTATAGTTCATCTCCACCAAAGCATTCTTTGCTAGTGGTTTGAACTTGCGCTCCAACTGGAGAACCTCTTTCAATTGAGGGAGATCAACTCGACGAGGATCAACTCGTAAGATGAGATTCATCAACTCTGTTAACGGACGCTCTCCTTCCGCCAGCATCTGTGACTCTCCATGAGTCAAGTTGACTCGTGAAAGGATCCGCAACATAAGCTGACTCAGTTCACTCAACTGTCCTTTTGTTTGAGCACTCCGCTTTACATTCACGGCACACTCTCCTTTTCGCCAGTTAGTTCTGAAGGTACGAAGACAGCTTATCATGAAAAACCAAGAAAATCAACCTATAGAATTTAAGACCAGGCTTCACAGATAAGTTTGTACTCGCAAAAGTCACACCAGACTCCGGGTCTTGGTTCAAATTGACTTCTCTCAATTTCCTTGGCTTTTTTGATTAGGTCTTTTTTTGCTTGAATCAATTGTTCTTTGCTTCTTTGAGTTGATTTTTTCTCACCTGTATCAAGGAAATAAAAGGACAAAACCACGTCTTCTGGATTTTGTCTGAGAATTCCCGGGTCAATCGCTGCTAAAGCATAAACACTCATTTGTAATGATCTGTCCAATTCTTTTTGATCAATCACTTTTCCGGTCTTGTAATCAATAATTTCCATTCCTGACTTGGTTTCGTCGATCCGGTCAATTCGACCGCCAATCCTTAGACCTTCTTTGGCTTTAATCACAAAATTTTGTTCTAAATACTTAGGTAAGTGGTCCAGGTTATAGCCTTTATCATAGAATTTTCTTAACATCCGTTCAGCTTCTTTCCGCATCCGCTTTTCATGAGCCTTAGAGGTATAACCTTCGTCGCTCCAATTTTTATCTAAAGTATTTAATAAATCTTTTTTTGTTGGTTTTTTATCTTCTAAGGCTGCTTGATAAAAATCTTTTAAGGTTTGATGAATCACATTACCAAAACCAGCCGCCGGTGGGGTTGGCGTGGGAATTCTTTGAATGTAACGATAACGGTATTGGAGAGGACATTTATCATAAGTCTCTACCTGAGAAAAAGATAAATAATTAATAGGTAAGCGGTTTCTTTCTGACTTTACTTCTGGGGTTGGTCTAAAATCAAAAATAGTTAATTGATCATCAGCTTTTATTGGCTTTTTAATTATTTCTTCACCTAAGGCTTCTGTTACAAAAGAAGAAATCTTTTTCTCTCTTTTGGCTTCACCATAATAATTGGCGGCCGTTAAAAACAAACGGTCACAAGCTCGGGTCATGCCCACGTAAAATAACCGCCTTTCTTCTTGTTCGTGATAATCACCTATAGGTAAAGTTTCTTTAATCAAAGCTTCAGGAATCGGAATTTGTTCTGGTCTTTCTCGGGTGGGGAAACGAGCTGTTACTAAATTAACCAAAAAAACCACCGGAAACTCCAGACCTTTAGCTGAATGAACGGTTAGGAGATTAACTCGATTTTCTTCAGTCCAATCCAAATTACTGGCTAAGGGTGATTCACCTAAATCCATGGAGAGATTAAGCCAATTAACTACGGCTCTGACCGAGGCATCCTCATGATCAACTTCATAAGTCTTAAGGCGATCAAAAAATTTAGAAATATTTTGGGCTTGTTTTTCTTCAGTCGGTGATTTGTAATCAGCTAAATTCTTTAATAAACCGGTGTCTTCAAGAAAATAATAGAGAATTTGACCAGCCGTTTCTTTGGAAAGGAGTTTAAGATGACGGTAAACCATTTTAACAAATTCATCAATCTGATTTTTGGTTTTTTTACTGATTCTTAGTCTCTCTGCTTGTTCACAAGCTTCAAACAAAGAAAGGTTCTTTCTCTTAGCATAATTATTAATAGCCGCCAAATCCCGGGCATCCAGATTGAATAAATCCAGGGAAAGAACTCGGTAAAGAGCCAGGTCATCTTCGAAATTGTAAAGGATCTTAAGATAAGCAATTAAGTCTTTGACTTCAGCTTGACGAAAGAGTTGACCGGGACCAAGAAATTGATAAGGCAGACCCTGGCGAGCCAGGGCCCGGACAAAAGGTTCAGCATGATTGTTTGCCCGAACTAAGATAGCGATGTCCTGATAGTCATAACTACCAACTGAACCATCAATCAGACTTTTAATCGTTTTAGCCACGGCTTCAGCTTCGTTTTCCACCCGATCAGTCTGAATAAACTCAATTGGCTTACCTTTAATTTTTCTGACGGCTTTAAGTTTTTTATCGATTTTTTCTTTGACCTCTAAGCGATCAGGGTTGTTATTTTGAATTAACTGGTAGGCATGATCAAGAATTATTTGGCTAGAACGATAGTTTTTAGCAAGAACCACAATCTTAGCTTTGGGATAGTTTTTTCGGAACTGAATAACATTGGAAACGGCAGCTCCCCGAAAACGATAAATTGATTGATCATCATCGCCAGTCACGGTAAGATTCGCTTTCTTGCCTGCTAAAAGCATCGCCAATTCATTTTGGGCATAATTGGTATCTTGAAACTCATCAACTAAAAAATATTTAAATTTATTTTGATACTGATGGAGAATATTTTTTCGGGTTCGAAAAAGTTTAATGGTTTTACTAATTAAATCAGCAAAATCCATCATTCCTTCTTTAATTTTTAATTCTTCATAGGTTCGATAAGCATTGGCTAATTCCAATGTCTTGGTCGCTTCATCCTTGGCTTCTTTGGTCTTAGCTTTTTGTTTTAATTTCCGAGCGTGCTTCAGATATTCTTCAGGCAAAATATCTTCATCTTTTAATCGAGAAAAATGTTGGAGAAGACCATCTACAAATTTAGTCGGATTACCTAAGGGCCGAAAATATTCAAGTTTAAATTTAAAAAGATGGTTAATCAGAAACTGGGTGGTTTCTGCCTGGGCCATCAGTTTGTAACCCGGATCAAGGCCAATCTGGAGGGCTTCTTGGCGCAAAACCCGGTCACAAAAAGAATGGAAGGTGGCAATCCACATATCGGTGTAACCATAAGGCATGGCAATATCGACTCGTTCTTCCATTTCTCGAGCCGCTTTATCAGTAAAAGTCAGAGCTAGAATTTCAGCGGGTTTGGCTTTTTCAGAAGTCACCAACCATTTAATTCTTTCTGTAATGACCGTGGTTTTGCCAGTGCCAGCGCCAGCCATAATCAAAAGAGGGCCTTCGCCGTGTTTAATTGCTTCTTGCTGTTTCTTGTTTAATTTTTTCCCTTTGGAATTAGCCATCGTGAAGAGTTAATCTCCCTTCATCTTTAATTGTTTTGTTTCTTCTCCTGCGCCTTCACTTAAAGAATCGGTTGAAGATAGTTTTTGGCCTAAGAGAGTAAAACCAGAAAGAACATTACTCATTTGGTTGTAAGCATTCTGGAGATGTTTGCCAAGAACCGAAAGAGAACTCTCGGTCTTTTCATAATCTTTTCTAATCGCCCTTAAAAGTCGAAAAACTTCCCGGGAACGACTTTCTATTTTCTTACCTTCAAAAGACAAGAGAATTGTCTGGAGATGAGCGTAAAGAGTTGAAGGGGAAACCGGATAAACTCGATGGCTTCGAGCAAAGTCGGTCAAATCAGGAATATTGGCAATTTCATAAAAAACCGCTTCTGAAGGAATATACATTAAAGCAAAATCCATTGTCCCTTCTTCAGGCAGGATATACTTTTGGGAAATTGTTTTAATGTGTTTCTTAACATCAGCCACAAAAGAGACCCTAGCTTTTTTCTTTTCTGCTTCGTTTTCAGCTTTAACAATTCGTTGAAAATTTTCCATGGGAAATTTAGAATCAATAGGTAAAAGACCTGCATCCGTTCTCAGGGCGGCATCGACCTTTTCCCCTGATTTAAAACTGTATTGAAGATAAAAGGCATTTTTGGGAAACATTTGGGAAATTAAGTCTTTTAAAACTTCCTCACCAATATTACCTCTTAACTTAGGACTCTTTAAAAATTCTTGTAAGTCACGCATTGACCGACCAATTTCACTGAATTGACCCGCCTCTTTTTGAAGATCACCAATCACTCGGGCGGCCCGATCAAGCCGGGTGGCAATGGCATCAGTATTCTTTTGCAAAGTATCGGTAATGTTCTTGTTGCTTTTTTGCAACAGATCTTGGTTCGCCCGAAGCCATTCAACTAGAGTTTCGTCTGGTTTGTTTTTTTCCGCAATTTGAGAAAGTTTTTTGTTAATCAAAAAAACCGCCAGGGCAATGGCGCCAATAATCAAGGCCGTTAAAAGGTAAAATTCGTTGGGCATAGCTTCAATTTTAGCACAAATTAGCGTATGATTAAATCATGAAAGAAAAAGAATTTTCAAGAGAAGAAGCTCAACCTAAGCAACTGATCCGAAGAACATTAAACTTTAGACAACGAAGGAAAAACTTTTTCCCTACTCTTCTTTTGACCATTCTCTTTTGGCTCGGTTGGACATTAGTTTTATTTAAAGTCCCACCAGAAAATCTTTTATCAATCTTGGGTTTTTTTAGCTTGCTTTTTGCTACTTTGTTTCTTACCAGTGCCCTATTTTTTGCTAATTCCCGCAGAGGTTTAATAACGGCTCTTTTTTTTGTTCTAGTACTTGTTTTTCGCTATTACCAAATTGGCAATCTTCTAAACTTAATTATTCTTTTAGCTATTTTTGTTGCTCTAGAACTCTTTTTTAGTAAGCAATAATTTGACATTTTCTGCCACTTCTGTTATTAATTTAATTAAACAAACTATCTTGCCTGCCCACTTTAGTAATTTGAAGTGGGTAATTTGTTTTTACTATGCAAGTTTCAAAAAAGAAAGTTAACCCTAATCTGAAAAATCAGATCTACCAACTCCTTTATCAAGTCATCGCTGATATCCGCTCAAAAAAAGAAGCCGAAACATTTCTCAATGAAGGTTTAACCGAAACCGAACTAGAAATCTTTGCCAAGCGCCTGGGAGCCGCCTATTATCTTAATAAAGGTAGAAGTTATTCCAATATTAAGGCCAATTTAAGACTTTCCAGCGCCACAATTTCTTCAGTAGCCGAACAAATGAGAAAGGGCAAGGGTTTTGAAAATGCTCTTCAGAAAATTAATGCCGAAGAATGGGCTAATAAATGGGCGAAAAGAATCAGTAAGCGCTTTAAATCTCTTCTTTAAATTCCTCTTTTAGATTAAGGCTAAATTTAGTAAAATTAGATCATTATGGCTAGAAAATTCTATCTGACCACCGCTATTCCTTACGTTAATGCCGCGCCCCATGTTGGTCATGCCTTGGAATTCGTCCAAACTGATGTCATTGCCCGCTATCATCGTTTTCTTGGTGAAGACACTTATTTTCTATCTGGAACCGATGATAATGCCCTTAAAAACGTCCAGGCAGCTGAGGAGAAAAAAATTCCTGTAGAAAAATTTGTTAAACAGAATTCGGATAAATTCTATCAATTCAAAAATATTCTTAATATCTCCTTTGACGATTTTATTCGCACTACCGAAAAACGTCACGTCGAAGGAGCCCAAGCCTTATGGAAAGCTTGTAAAAAAGAGGATATTTACAGGAAAAAATATAAAGGCCTCTATTGTGTTGGTTGTGAAGAATTTAAAACAGAGAAAGATCTTGTTAACGGTCAGTGCCCTGAACATAAAAAAGAACCAGAATTGGTGGAAGAAGAAAATTATTTCTTCCGCCTCTCTAGATACCAAAATTGGCTAGAAAAGTTAATTACTAGTAACAAATTAAAAATTGTTCCTAAAACCCGCAAAAATGAAGTTCTCGCTTTCATCCGCCAGGGTCTTGAAGACTTTAGTATTTCTCGAACTAAAGAAAGAGCTCATGGTTGGGGAATCCCTGTTCCTGGCGACTCCAACCAAATTATTTATGTTTGGTTCGACGCTTTAGCCAACTATATTACCGCTCTTGATTGGCAAAACAAAGGCAAGCTTTATCAAAAATATTGGCCGGCTGATCTCCATGTGATTGGTAAGGGAATTATTCGATTCCATGCTATTTACTGGCCAGCTATGCTTAAAAGCGCTAGTTTACTACCACCAAAAGCCGAATTTGTCCATGGTTATATTACGGTTGAAGGCGAAAAAATCAGCAAATCAATAGGCAACGTGATTGATCCTTTCGATTTGGTTAAGAAATTCGGGACTGACCCAATCCGCTATTATCTTCTTCGAGAGATTCCAGTCTATGGTGATGGTGATTTTTCGATTCAACGATTCAAAGAAGTCTATAATGCCGATTTGGCTAATGGTCTAGGTAATTTAGCTGCCCGAGTGGCTAAGTTATGCGAAAAGTCAGGTTTTGAATTTAAAAAAACCAATCAAAAACTTTATCCCGAAATTCAAAAAGCCCTAGTAAAGTTCCAGTTGGATCAAGCTTTGAATTTTATCTGGCAAGAAAAAATTACTGCTTGTGACAAATTCATTGATCAGAAAAAACCCTGGGAGGTTTCAGGTAAAAAACTAAAGCCAGTTTTAGATAAATTAGTTAAGGAAATCCGAGAGATTAGTTATAATCTTGAACCTTTTCTCCCAGAAACCGCCGAAAAAATTGAAAAACAGTTTCAAGGACCCAAAATCAAAGCCGAAAAACCACTTTTCCCTAGAATAGAATAATGTTAGTTGATACCCACACTCATCTTAATTTTCAAGAATTTGAAAAAGACTTAGACCAAGTCATTAAAAGAGCCATTAAAAACAAGGTTGAGAAAATCGTCTGTGTGAGCAGTAATCTTCAAGAATCAGAAAAAGCGATTGAAATTGCTCAAAAATATCCAGGAATTGTTTTTGCGGCCATTGGTATTCATCCCCACCAAACAGACCCGAAAACAAAATTATCCACAAAAGAACAACTTCAAAAATTGGCTAAATTGACTAAACGAAAAGAAGTTGTTGTAATTGGCGAGTGCGGTCTTGACTATTCACCGGCCCCGCCCGGAGAAAAAGATCGGTCTCAAAAAGAACAGCTCTTTCTTTTTAAGAAACAAATTGAATTGGCTTTAAAAGAAAAACTGCCGATTAATATTCATTCTCGGAAGGCTTCTTCAGAAACCCTTGAAATTCTTGAAAGATATGGGAAAAAAGGGCTGAAAGGTATTTGGCATTGTTATTCAGCTGGTAAAAAAAGAATTAAAAGAATTAGTCAATTAGGTTTCTTTTTTGGGGTTGATGGCAATCTGACTTATGATCCTGGTTTCCAAAATGTTTTTAGCCAAATCCCCTTAGAAGAAATTGTTTTAGAAACTGACTGTCCTTTTCTTACTCCAGAACCTTATCGAGGCCAAAGAAGTGAACCCTCTCATGTTAAAATTACCGCAGAATACTTAGCTAAATTAAAAGACACTACTCTAGAAGAAGTTGCTAAAATTACAACTCAAAATGTCAAAAAAATCTTCAAAATTTAAAAAAGTTGACTACCCCGTCCAAATGGCAAATATTAAAAAGGGTCAATGGCGCATGCAAGCACATATTAACAAGGGGGTTAGTTTAAAAGAGTTAAAAAAAGAAGAATCAAAACTTTCGCAACAAATAAAAAACATCGTAGATAATGCCTCATCACCACCTCAAACCTGTAAATTCTTCCCTGGTTCGAAACTGATTGGTTATGGCTGGGAATGGGCGGTATATAAACTTCCTGATAAAAATCACGTTGTTAAAATACCAGCAGGAATTTTCCCAGAAGTAAATGATCCTAGATATTTAGATAACATAAAATTCGCCTATCAAACATGTCGACAATTCATTAAACCTTTTATTTTAAAAACTACTTTTGAGAGACGGGAAACTGATATTGGTCCAGTCAATATGATGTTTCAAAAATGGCTTCCTGATAAACAATATCGCTTTATTGAACCAAAAAAACTTTCATCCAAGCTAAGAAAATCACTCAAAAATTTTGGTCAAGGTTTATTAAAAATTCTAGAAAAACATGACTGGATACCGGATCTAAATCTTTATAAAAAAGTAATAAAAGGTAAAAGAGTTTGGAGTATTTGGAATTTAATGTTGGAAAATGAGGAGCCAAGAATTATTGATTCCATTGCTTATTACGACATTTTTCGTCTTTACCCAGAAAGGACAATTCAAGAAATTAAAATAAAAGGTGATGCCTGGCGAAAATTTCTAGAAGAAATTTCTAAATGAAAATAATCACTTTCAACATTCAAGGTGGTTTTAAAATTGATCAAGTTTGTCGAGAAGTCGAAGAAAAAATTGGATTTTTTGATCTACTTTGTCTTCAAGAAGTCTGCGAATCTCCAAAAATAAAAAATCACGCCCAACAAATCGCTGAATTTTTGGGCAAGGATTACGCTTCTAAATCCTTTTTACCAATTGATTTCAAAATTAAAAACATGGGAAATGCTTTTGTTTTTAACAAAAAGGTTTTAAGACTAATAGATTCGTTTGGGCTTGTTCTTCCTTCTTTTAAACCCAATTTATCTTGGCGATCCATAGGAAAAATCTTTCCCCCGTGTGATCGCCTTTGCCATATTGGTTTTTTTAAAACCAAACAAGGAAAAATAATTAAGGTTTCTAATTTTCATCTAGAATTCATCGGTGGTTCGACCACGCGAAAAAAGCAAGTCGATTTTTTTCTGAAGAATTCTCTTAATCCTGACAAACCTGATTTAGAGTTTATTCTTGGCGACTTCAATACGACTGGTTCTTCAAAAAAAGCTTCAGCTGAACTTAAATTATTAGAAAAAAAGGGCTTTGTTGAACTTTCTAAAAAAATTACTTGGACTTCTAGTCCCTCAAATCCTGATCCCGCTTGGAAAAAACCCTATCAACTCTTAAGAATAGCTAAAATTTTCAGTCCCTTATTAAGAACAAAAACAGATTATATTTTTAGCAAAGGTGAGCCAAGGCAAGCTCAATGCTCAGCCATAAATTTTTCTTCCACCGATCATCGGGCTGTTATTTTAAATTTCAGCCTTTAACTGCTATAATTACCCACAATGAAAGAATTTGTTGAACGTTATGATGCTCGAATCCAAAGATTCCTGGAAATTCTACCTGGGACTTTAGCTTGGACAATTATTCTTTTCCCTCTTTGGGGCGCTTTTTTTATGCCTCGAATTGTCGCCTACTTTACGGTTGGTTTTTTGGTTTTCTGGTTTTATCGTTCTTTTCAAGCTGCCTTTCTAGGATTGGCTGGCTATATTAAAATCAAACAGGCAGAAAAAATTAATTGGCACCAGCAATACTTAAAGGATAAAGACCAAGACTCTCTCTCTTGGGAAGAAATTAAACACCTTGTCATTATTCCTAATTACAATGAATCGGTAGAGAAAATCTCTGAAACTCTTAATCGTCTCGCTAAGCAGAAATATCTTAACAAAGACCAGATGATTATTGTTCTGGCTATGGAAGCGAGAGCTGAAGGTTCCCGAAAAAGAGCCAGGGAACTAACTAAAAAATTCAAAGGCCAATTTGGTCAACTAATTACCTCCATCCATCCTGACGGCATTAAAGGTGAAATTCGAGGCAAAGCCTCTAATGAAGCCTGGGCGGCTAAGTTAGCTAAAAAAATTCTTGTTGATAAAAAAGGTTATGATATCGACAAAATCACTATCACCAGCTGTGATGCTGATTCCTGTTTCCATCCTAAATATTTTTCCTCTCTTACTTACGAATTTGCCCTTAATAAAAAACGCTATCTCCGCTTCTGGCAATCACCAATTGTTTGGCATAATAATTTCTGGCGCGTACCCGCTTTCATTAGAATTGTCGGCACTATGGGTAATATTACTCATGTCTCTCACCTTTTAGAACCAGAAAGTCTTTATCTTAACTACTCTACCTATTCTGCTTCTCTAAAAATGATCGACAAGGTTGGCTATTGGCACACCGACATTATTCCTGAAGACTGGCATATTTTCCTCCAAACTTTTTTTGATAATCGAGGTGAAGTTGAAGTCGAACCTATTTTCCATCCAACCAGTATTGATGCTCCTGAAGGTACTAGCTATTTTGGTTCTCTAAAAAATCGTTATCTTCAATGCCGACGTCACGCTTGGGGTTGTACTGACATTCCTTTTGCTATTAAATTAGCTTTGAAACATCCCGAAATTCCGGTTTGGACAAAGGTTTTTCGAATTTACAAACTAGTTGAAACCCATCTCATCTGGTCAACTAACTGGTTTATTCTGACTTTAGGTGCTTGGTTACCAGCTCTGATTAACCCGGTTTTCAAACAGACTGCTCTAGGTTACAACCTGCCTAGAATTTCTCGGATTATTTTGACCACTTGTTTGCTTTTCCTTTTCGTCGTTATTGCTCTTGATTTCTCTCTGCGTCCTAAAAAACCCAAAGACTTTCCTCGCTGGAAATCATCCCTCGAGTACCTTCAGTGGATTTTGATGCCTGTGGCCACTCTATTAATGTCAGTTATTCCTGGACTTCATTCTCAAACCCAATTAATGACCGGAAAAAGACTGGAATATTGGGTCACAGAAAAAGTATAGTATTATTATGAACCAATTCACTGCCAGTCTTTGGGGCGATGAAGCTTGGGCCGCCACTCTAGCAATCAAGCCCTATTGGCAAATCGTTACCACCGTAGCCCGAGATACTTCACCACCTCTTTATTACCTTCTTTACCATACTTGGATTAAATTTTTTGGCATTTCAGAAATCTCTATCCGGATGCTTTCCTTTGCTTTCTTCTTGGGAACAGTCGTCACCGTTTTTTTTATTGGTAAACATCTTTGGGATAAAAAAACTGGTCTTTTAGCCGCTCTTTTAACCCTCGTTAATCCTTTTCTCTTTCATTACGCTTTTGAAGGGAGAATGTATGCCATTCTGGCTTTAACTTCAACCCTTTCAATCTACTTTTTTCTTAAGAAAAATAGGCTGGGTTTCATCCTTGCCAGTGTAGCCGCTCTTTATTCCCACCATTTCTTTATTTTCATCATTGCTTTTGAAGGACTCTGGCAACTAACAGAAAGCTGGAGTCAGCCTATTAAAAAAATCATTAAAAATTACCTTGATTTCTTCCTGATTGGCCTTCTTTATCTTCCTTGGCTTTATCCCCTTTATTACCAAGTTTCCCTTGTGAGTAGTGGTTTCTGGTTAGGCAAGCCTAATTTTGAAGTTTTTCTTGAAACCGTCATTAAGTTTCTTGTTGGTTCTGGTCAAGAAACCAGTCGTCAATTGGCTTTTGGAGCCATTGGTCTAATTCTTATTTTAAGAAATTGGTTTAAAGATAAAAAACAATCTCTTTTTCTTTTAGGTTGGTTTTTTATTCCTCTTATTCTTACCTACCTTATTTCTCAATTCTTCCAACCAATTTTCTTCGATCGTTATATGCTTCTAGTCGTTCCAGCTAGTAGTTTATTAATTGCTTCTCTAAGAAGGAAATTCTCCTTCATTTTTATTTTCATCGTTATCTTTCTCTTAGCAACTCTTAATTACCATTATTTCACCCACCCCACTAAGAGACCCTTCAGAGAGTTCGCTAATTATATTAAAACCGAAGCGGCGGATCTAACTTTGATTAACTACAGCGCCGCTTCTCATCATCTTTTTGAATCAAAATATTATGGTCTCGAGGCCCCAATTTATGCGCCCAATCCATTACCTTTTTATACTGGAACCGCCTTAATGGAAAAAGAAGACATGATTGATCAACTCCCTGATAAAGAAAGTCTTGGTTTAATCACTAGCGCCTCTCCTGAAGAAATTGTCATTACCGGCTATGAAATTGAAAAAAGCAAACAATTTGATGATTTATCTTTCTTATGGCTAATCAAGTTATAAAATTAACGAAAAAATATTGGCTTTTTCTTGTTTTTGGCTTTTTTGTTATTCTGCGTTTACCCTCTCTATTTGAACCTTTTACTTACGGCGACGAGGGTATTTATCTTGCTTTAGGCCAAGCTGCTAGAAAAGGTTTAGTTTGTTATCGGGATATCCACGATAACAAACCGTCAATGATTTATCTAATAGCTGCTCTCGCTGGTAATTTTTCTAATTACCGCCTTCTTTTCTTTTTTTGGAGCCTGGTCACGACTTTCGTCTTTTATCAACTCAGCCAAGCTGTTTTCAAAAAGAATTTCTTTGCCATTATGACAACTACATTCGCCTTCGTTTTTCTTAGCAACATTCATACTTTTGAGGGTAATGTCGCTAATGCAGAAAACTTTATGCTTTTACCCACGATCGCGGCTTTTTGGTTAATTTACCGCCTAAAAAATCCTCCTCTTAAAATTTGGTTTACAAGCGGTGTTTTCCTTTCTTTAGCCACTCTTTTCAAAATTCCAGCCGCTTTTGATTTCGCCGCCCTTTTGATGTTTTTTTTAATCACTCTTTTTGATCAAAAAGAAAAAAAATATCTTCTCTACGCTAAACGCTCTTTTTGTTTAATCACTGGCTTTCTTTTTCCCATTCTGATTACTTTTCTTTATTATGCTTCCCAAAATGGCCTCAAAGAATACCTTGTGGCTGCTTTTCTCCAAAACCTTCCCTATCTTTCTTCTTGGTCAACCAGTCAACCTCAAACTGGTGGCTTACCTCTCTTTCTTCTCATGAGAGGCCTGGTTACTTTTCTTTTAGTAATCATCATTTTTATTTTAAGAAAGAGAATTAGTCTCGCTATCAGACTTGTCTTAATTTGGTTTGCTTTTTCTTGGTTTGCGAGCCTCCTTTCCTTAAGACCCTATCCCCATTATCTTATTCAAATTATGCCGGCTCTATCTTTGTCTTTTGGTTTCTTCTTCATCAAATCGAAAAAAGAGTTTAAAAAAATCTTTATCCCTATTACTTTATTAATTATTTTCGTCCTCACCTTTAAAGGTCTTTATTTTTGGAGCTATCCTAACCAACCTTATTACTTCAATTTCTACCAATATGCCCTTGGTCAAAAGAATCAAGAAGCTTATTTTAATGATTTTGATGGTCGAGCCAACGACATTTATCAAGTGGCTTCTTACCTCCAAAGCCATAATCATGTTAAAGAAAAGATTTTCATTTGGGGCAACCTTCCTTCTCTCTATCCTCTTGCCCGACGCTCACCCGTAGGTCGCTATACGGTTGCCTATCACATTATTGATTTTGACGGTTACCAAGAAACAATGGAAGTTCTCCAGGCACAAAAACCTCAATACATTATTGTTGATCCCCAAGAAGAGAGACCTTTTCCTGAATTTTTTTCTTGGCTAGAGCAAAATTATGCTCTGGAAAAGAAAATTGGTGTTTTTCAATTCTATCACCGGCTCTTCTAGCTACCCCATGTTAGAATAGTATTTAAAGAAAATCCGTGAGAGAACTAAATAAAACAACCACCCAAATTAATCTCATCCTGCTTGCCGCCCAAGCTTTAGCGATTGTCCTGGTTTGGCGTTTCTTGCCACCAGAAATTCCCTTTTTTTACTCCCGGCCCTGGGGTAAAGATCAACTCGCCAGTTACCCAAGTATTGTTATGTTACCTCTAATTGGCTTAATTATTTTTTTTACTAATCTGGTAATTGCCCAGTTGGCGATTAAAGAAGATTCATTAATTAGGAAAATGCTGGTGATTGCTAGTCTGGTTTTTAGTTTTTTAATTCTTATTAGTTTCGTTCAAATTATCCGTTTGATTCTTTAAATGACCTGGCCTTTAATTAAAAATCTAATCGGTTTACCCTTAATAACGGCCTTTTTTATTTCTCTGCTGGCAACTCCCATCGTCATTTTTATTTACCATCGTCTGGGTTGGGTCGATGATCCGACCAAAAGAAAACGAAAACAGGATCTTCATCAACAACCTCTACCTCGAGGTGGAGGCATTCCTATTTTTCTGGCTCTTCTAATCAGTTCGCTTATCTTCTTACCGCTTGATAAACACCTTAAAGGAATTCTCCTTGGTATCACGATTATGGTCATCATGGGTACTCTTGATGATATTTTTGATCTTAATCCCTATCTCCGTTTGATTCTGGGTTTTCTGGCGGCTGGTGCGGTGGTGGGAGCGGGAATTGGGATTGCTTTTATTACCAATCCGCTTGGGGGTATTATTCAACTTAATCAACCCCAAATTCAATTCCAACTCCTAGACGAAACCCGTAATTTATGGATTCTTGCCGATTTTCTGGCTCTCTTATGGATTGTTGGTCTAAGTAACATCGTTAATTGGGCTAAAGGTTTTGACGGTCAACTCCCAGGAATTGTGGTTATTGCGGCTCTAACAATCGCCGTTTTTTCCTTTCGCTATTCAGCTGATATTACTCAGTGGCCGATTGCCATCCTTGCCTCGATTCTCGCCGGCGCCTATCTTGGTTTTCTACCCTTTAACTTCTATCCCCAAAAGATTATGCCTGGCTATGGGGGTGGCACTTTAGCTGGTTTCATGATTGCTATTCTCACTATTCTCGCCACCAGTAAAATTCTGACGGCTATGGTCGTTCTTGGTGTTCCACTGATTGACGCTGGTTATTCTATTGTCCGAAGAATTCTCGCTGGCCACTCACCTGTCTGGGGTGATCGAGGTCATCTTCACCACAAACTCCTTGATGAGTGGCATTGGGGAAAAAGAAGAACCGCTCTTTTTTATTGGGGCCTGACCGCGATTTTGGGGATTCTCGCTCTCGGCTTGAACAGTCAAGGAAAATTCTATACAATCATCATGTTAGCGATTATTATCGGAATCTTATTTCTGTGGTTCAACTTTTTATCAACCTTTTTCATTCCATCCGCCCAAGACAAACACTCAAAAACCTTGCCTTAGCCGCGCCTTTAATCTTCTCGGGACAGTTATTTTTGGCTGATTCTTTTTGGCTAACTATTAAGTGCATTTTTATTTTTTCCATTCTCACTTCTTCAATTTATCTTTTTAACGACGTCATTGATATCTCTAAAGACAAACTTCATCCGATTAAGAAAAAACGCCCGATTGCCAGTGGCAAGATTCCCGTTTTTCTGGCTCTTCTTTTCTTCATTAGTGGTTTTCTTGTTAGTCTTTACCTAGCTTATTTGGTTAATCCCTTTTTCTTTTTAGCTTGCTTAGTCTACTTTATTCTTCAGATTGGCTATTCTTTAATTTTTAAGAAAATTGTTTTGATTGATATTCTGGTTATTGCTGCTGGTTTCATTATTCGAGTCTACGCCGGGGCTCTGGCTCTTAATGTTCATATGAATGTCTGGTTTTTACTCTGTGTTATTTCCTTGGCTCTGTTTTTAGCGGCCGGAAAAAGAAGGACCGAACTAGCGATTTTAGAACAACAAGCCGCTCAACATCGAAAAACTCTTTCTTTTTATTCACCGCCTCTTTTGGATTCCTATCTTTCCATTTTTGCTAACTCTGCCTGGATGGCCTATGCTCTTTATACCTTTTTCGTCCCCCCGCCACCAATCACTCAACGGTTTTCCTTTCTAACTCAACTACCTCTTACTTTCTCGGGTATTAATAAATGGCTAATGATTACCATTCCGGTGGTTATCTTTGGAATTATGAGGTATTTAAAAATCATTCACGAAGGTAAACGAGCCGAATCACCAGAAAAGGTTCTTCTGGGCGACAAAACACTATTATTTACTGTTGGTCTTTGGATCTTTTTAGTTGTCGTGATTATGTATGGAGTTGTTTAGTTATTCAACCAATTCACAATAAACGCCACTGACCCAACCCTCTTCATCCTCTTCATATTCAATTTTGTACCAACCACTTTTTTGTTCATCGAGATAAGGAAAAACTTCACCCACATCAACCTTAGCCAGTTCTTCGCCTTCGGTTGAAGGTTCATCTCTAACTCTAAGCCAGCCAGTACTAGTTTCTTTAATTCTCACATAAGGTTCGTCTATTGGGGATGGGCTGGCCTTAGGGCTTGATTCTGGCGAAGGTGAAGGAGACGGAGAGGCCTCTTCTTCTTCCTCTTCCTCATCTTCCTCTTCTTCGTCGAGCTCCCCACTCGGAGTTGCTTCAACAATCCCTTCAATACTTTGGGCTAATTTTACGCTTACCGTTAATTTGTAACCAGCCACTGTTTGGGCGGTAATCGTTCTTTCTTCAAAACCTGGAGAACTAATCACCACTTGGTAATCTCCAGGAGTCAAATCATCTTTCAAAACCGGCGCAAAGCCACCAGGCTCATTGTTAATTTTAACTACGGCCTGATCAGGAATGGAAACCACAGCTAAAGAAGCCGTGTTCCGACTAGCAATCTTCTCTAAAGATAAAATCTCACCTGAAGATTCAGACTCTGTTTTAGCTAAATTCCGATTAATAGCCGTAATAATTCCTGGAGTTAAATTGACTTTGCTTTCCCAAGAGACCAAACTATCAGTCGTTGTTTCCGGAACCAATTTAATAGTGTGCTCACCAGATTCGATTTTGTCGCTAAAAAAGGGCGTTACCCCTTTCTGCTCGCCATCTATAAAAACATTGGCTTTGGGAGTTGAAGATATCTGGAGAGCCCCCATTCCGGGCCGAGAAAAGAACTTATTCTTGATAATCAAACCGCCAAGAAGGGCTACTAAAACAACAACCGCAATAATCAACCAGTTTCTTTTCATCAGAAGGATGATAGCACAGGCAGGTAAAAGAAGCAAGAAAAAATGGCTTGCAAAAAAGAGGTTTTTTAATTGATTTTTCAAAGAATTTATGCTAGACTATGGGACAGTTGAAAGTCTTTCCTATTCTTTTATCGACAAAGGCGTCAAAGAAGAATAGTTTATTTTTCCAGCACTCTAGTATCACCAAAGCCTTTTTGAAGGAGAGAAGGAGAAAATGAATAACGATATCAGTGATCTGACGAGGATACTGGTGTTGGGAGGCGGTGGAACATTCGTTCTCTGCGAAAGCCTTGTGATACTCGCTTGCATTGGACTCGCGGGGTGGTATGCTTCCGTCCGAGTCAAAACCTGACTCAGAAGAGAGCAATAATCACTGCCGAGGGCAAAGGGAGCCAACGCTGGTGGCGTTACAACAAAACCAACCGAGGCTCCTTTTTCTTGGCCAAAAATTGCTTTCTGAGCTCAGAAATGAGAAAATGTGATTGTGGCCCAGTACTCGAGTAGCTCAGAGAACTGTCTGCAAAACAGTTAACGCGGGTGCAACTCCCGCCTGGGCCTCAAAAAGTTGCCTTTTTGTGCTATAATATATGTAGATCCTCTCTCGTTTATCGGAGAGGATTTTTTGTGGGTAAAAACCTATAAAACATGAATCAAAACTACATTCTTAATCTAGGGAAACATCAAATTACGGTTAAATTTAACCGTAAGCGGGGTCGTCCTGGAAAAAGCCTTGTCTACCGTCTTGATGAATTTGTTTCCCAATTAATTAGCTTAACCGCTGATAAACGTTATTCTGGTCAGCCGATCAGCCGAGCGCTACGTTATGTTTTTGAAAACAAGCAAATTAAGAAAACTCTTGGTTTTAACCTAGCCATGTTCACCCTTTTAGCGGGAATAGTTATTCCTCCTATTTCTGCTTTTAACCCAGCTCAGCCAGTGGAAACAGCTACAGTGGTGGCCACTGATGAAGCTTTAGTAACCGAGAAATCAGTCCGAGTCCCCTTAGATTCTTTTGAAGTCTCTCAAGGCTATAATGGCCTTCACCAGGGAATTGACTTAAATGAAGTTGAGGGTGCTCCAATTTATCCTTTAATGGAAGGAAGAGTAGAAAGAGTTTTCTACACTCGTTTCTCTTACGGTAACCATATCCTTATTAACCACGGTTCAGGTTTTAAATCCCTTTACGCTCACTTAGCAAAAATTGTGGTTAAGGAAGGCGATGAAGTTGACAAAAACACGGTCATTGGAACCGTTGGTCACACTGGTTGGGCGACTGGTTCTCACTTACACTTAGAGGCTTATGACAACGGTCGAACCTTTAATCCGCTTACCATTCTTAAGTAATTTTTCCTTCCTTTCTCTTGGGCCATTTGTAAACAACCAAAGGAAAAACCAAAGCTAGAAGCCAGCCAAAAGGAGCTAAAAAAGCAAGGAAAATTGGCTTGATCGCTAAAACTTTATCTAAAAGATAAAGGTTCAAACCAATCATGGGAATGGCCGCAAAAACACTGATTAACAGATAAGGCTTGAATTTCATGGCTGTTAATCCAGCCGCATAAGAAACATAATCAGCTGAAGCCCCACCTAATAGCCGGGCAAGAAACAACATTTTCAAACCAATTATTTTGGTGACTTCATCAATTTTTTCCATCGTCTTTTTACCAACTAATTTGGCAACAATTGGTCGTCCCCAACGCTGGGCAATCAAAAAATTAATGGCTGAACCAACCGTATGGCTAATCAGAACATAAAAACAGGTTTGCCAAAAATCAAACAAAGCTAAACCCACTAACCAAAAAGGAATTGAAGTTAAGGGAGAAACAACAATCGATAAAGTAATCAGGACGATCAAAACCAGTGGTCCTAAAATTCCAAAGGAACGGACAAAACTTTTTATTTCTTCAATCTCAAAGCGATAAACATTTCTTTGAAGAAGATAAAGAGCCAAAATAATTAAAATAACAACAGTGATCAATAAAATTGCCTTTTTTCTGGGTTTCATAAGCCAATTTTAACACGGCAAAGATGGTAGAATTAAGTAATGAATCAAAAATTTACAGATATAAAATACTGCATTTGGGATGTTGATTTGACTTTCTATACTGTTTCTCCTCAAATGAAAAAGGAATTCAAGAATAAAATCTATGAATATCTTTCTCAAAAACTAAAAATCCCAATAGGTGAGGCTAAACAAAAATATGAGGAAGAACTCAAAAAAAGAAAGAGTAAGACAGCTACCCTAGAGGCATTTGGACTGGGAAAATATGCAATTCAAGAAGTTATTGATAGCATTGATAAAAATAGATATCTAAAAAAAGATCCGCGTCTCATTCAGTTATTCAAAAATTTAAAACATTACAAACACGCAATAGTTACTAATAGCACAAAAAACTCTGTAAATAAAACACTAAAGATTCTCGGATTAAAGAAAAGTTTCTTTGAGACAATAATAACTAAGGAAGATGTAAATCATTACAAGCCAAGCCCAGAGCCTTTTATAAAGATTGTGGAAATATTTAGAACCAAGGCTGAAAAATGTGTTTCAATAGGCGATGTCGATTACAGTGACATCATCCCAGCTAAAAAGTTAGGCATGAAGACTATTTTTGTTTGGGGGAAATCAAAATACGCGGATGAATCTGTATTGACTATTTACGAAGTTGAAAAATTATTGATGTAAAAAATAAAAGATAGGAAGTAACTGGCTTACATTCCCATACCGCCACCCATGCCGCCACCTTGAGGCATAGCAGGGATTTTTTCTTCTTTTTCCGGAATATCAGTCACTAAACCTTCTGTCGTCAAAATCATGGTTGCCACCGAAACCGCATTCTGGAGAGCAGTCCTAGTCACTTTCACTGGATCAATGATACCGGCCTTGATCATATCGACATATTCACCGGTTAAAACATTAAAGCCAATCCCCTTACCTTTTCTCTTAATGTTGGCCACAACCACGCCACCATCAGCCCCTGCGTTCTCAGCCAGCAATTTTGTGGGTGATTCCAAAGCCTTCCCAATAATTTCAGCACCCGTCAATTCGTCTCCTTTTAATCCTTCAGTTTTAATTGCTTTGGCCGCAGCCAGTAAGATGACACCACCACCAGGAACAATTCCTTCTTCAATAGCAGCTTTAGTGGCAGCGACCGCATCTTTAACTCTTTCTTGTTTTTCTTTCATTTCTGTTTCTGAAGCTGCACCGACTTCAATCACGGCTACTCCACCAGTTAATTTAGCCAATCTCTCTTCCAACTTTTCTTTATCAAATTCCGAGGTAATTCGGTCTAATTCTCTTTTAATCTGTTTTATCCTGCCTTCAATTATTCTTTTTTCTCCTTTACCACCAACAATCACGGTTTTATCTTTATCAGCCGTGACTCGATCGGCTCGACCTAAATCTTCAACCGTTACTTCCTCAAGTTTTCGACCAATATCTTCAGAGATGACCGTTCCACCAGTCAAAATAGCAATATCTTCAAGCATTTCTTTCCTACGATCGCCAAAACCCGGCGCTTCAACAACTAAGACATTAAAAGTACCGCGGAGCTTATTAACAATGATGGTTGCTAAAGCTTCACCATCAACTTCATCAGAAATGATAATCAAATTCTTAGAAATTTTAACTAGATTCTCAAGAAAAGGTAAAAGTTCTTGAAGCGAAGAAATCTTTTTATCGGTTAAAAGAATATAGGGGTCTTCAATTGTTGCTTCCATTGTGTCTGGATTAGTCACAAAATAAGGAGAAGTGTAGCCTTTGTCAAATTCCATGCCCTCTTTGTAATCGATTACCAATTCCAAGCCCTTACCTTCCTCGACGGTGACGACACCGTTAGGACCAACTTTTCTCAAAGCTTCAGTGATTTTCTCGCCAATTTCTTGATTTTGAGCGGAAATGGTGGCCACCTGAACAATTTTTTCGCTGTTATCTTTAACTGGTTGAGCCTGTTTCTCGATTGATTTGACCGCTTGTTCTGCTGCTTTTTCAATTCCCTTATTTAAAATCATTGGATTGGCTCCAGCGGTAATGTTTTTAATACCCTCTTCAACAATGGCTTGGGCAAGAATTGTGGCTGTGGTTGTCCCGTCTCCAGTCACATCATTAGTTTTTTCAGCCGCCTCTTTAATCAATTGAGCTCCCATATTCTCAAAAGGATCTTCAAGCTCAATTTCTTTGGCAACAGAAACACCATCATGAACCACCGAAGGAGCTCCCCATTTTTTATCCAAGGCAATATTCCGACCTTTAGGACCAAGGGTCGTTCCCACTGCCTTGGCTACAGCATCAATGCCTTTTTTTAATTTTTCCCTGGCTTCAGCTGAATATTTAAGTTGTTTTGCCATTTTTAGTTAACAATTGCCAAAACGTCTTCAAACTTAACAAAAATCAATTCTTTACCAGAAAGACCTAATTTAACTTCATCGCCACCCCATTTTTTGTAAATTACGGTCTGACCGACTCTAAATTCAGGTTTAATTTCTTTGCCGGAATCGGTTGTTTGAGGAGCGCCAATAGCGATCACTTTACCCCGTTGAGATTTTTCATCATGAGTATCGGGAAGAACAATACCAGTAGAGGTTCTTTTTTCCGCTTCCACTGGTTCAATTAAAGCATAACCGGCGGTTGGTTTAAGTTTGGGCATTGATGTTTTTTTATTTGATTTCGTCATCTCGGTGAATCTTAGCAAAAAAAATTATCACTTTCAAGTGACGATCGCTATTCTAAATACTGATAACAAACTTGTCAAGAGCTAATTAAATAGATTATCATTATCCTGAAGATGCGGAAGAAATTGCTCTTTTGGCATTTCAGGTTTCATCGAGGCGGGTGTTGAGAGTAAAAGATGTCTTCTCTCGAAAGAGGTTAAAGTAATGCTCCATGGCCGAGCATTACGGGAAGCTTTAACCTTCCACAAGAGAAACAAAATTTACTCTCTTTCCTCCCCCGCCTCTTTTCATAATTATCCCATAGTATTGACTTTTGCCTTATTTTATAGTATACTGCCCCAGCTTTCTCAGGGAAGCACTTTTCATTCTTGCGCACCTATCATGGAGAAAATCACCAAGGAGGAAAGAATGTCTATTCTCAATTGTGTCACCTGTCTCCTTGTACTTGGAACAGCTGTTTTTCTCTCAAAGGTGAGAGGAAAAAGGAGCATGGCGTTCCTTATCCTAGCCGGCTTTATTCTTCTCATCGCTCTGCTGAATAGTGGCGATTTTTTGATAAAAGTCGGCGAGTTGAGCCAGTCGGCTGGCAACTTCATACTAGGTGTCAGCCAAAAAGTACCATAAGCAATCCGCGCAAGAATGGAAAAGAAAGGCCTGTTAGAGGTAGAGATCTGGGTCAAAAGGCGCAGCAATATATAATTCATCATATATTGAACCCAGATAACTATCTCAGCAGGCCTCTTTTCTTGGTTAAAAAAGGAATTATTTCAAAATATTGTAAGCAGTCCAGATAATAATTAAGCCACCAATCATCACAAAAACCCAGTCTTTAAAGTTTATTTTTCTTATCCCTTTTCTAAAAATCTTGATGATTTTATAAACAAACCAGCCTAGAATTATTAAGGTGGTTGGCCAGGTAATTAAATCAACAAAAATCTCGACTTGGTGTCGGTAATTGCCTAGAAAATAACCTACTGATCCCCAAATTGAAACCCAAAAAATAATCGAGAAACTAATAAAAATTAAATACTTTTTATAGGGAACACCTAAAACTCCAGCCGCGGTAGAAACAAAAGTCGCAAAAGAAGGAATGACATGACCAAAAAAGAGAGCCTTTTTATTATACTTCTTCATGAGTTCCTCACCTTTTTTCAATCCCTTATCCATTCCCAACCAAAGAAGAAAACGATACCAACCATATTTCCCCAAAAAATAATTAAGATTATCACCAATAAACCAACCAATAACAGCCAAAATTAAAACATAAGGCAGAGAAAGAATTCCTTGGCGGGCGTAAAAAGTAGCCAAGAGAACAATAAAGGTTCCTGGTACTTGCCAAGAAAGACCAAAAATTGTTTCTAGAATAGAAAAAAGAAAAACAAGAGGATAACCGTAAACGACGTAATATTGTTCAAAAAAGGCAATAATCTCTGTACCCGAGGGCATAATCTTTACTCAATCCACTGAAAGCTTTCAGCTAGTTGAATAATAATAGGATTGTTAACTAATTGTTTTAAGTCTTTTTCCGGTGCTTCCTTGATTGGCGTCTGGATCACTAAAACATAACTGCCTTGCCTGAAAGCCACGGCTCCAATTCCTGTGGGTGTCAAACCTCCTTGAGGCAAAACGAATTGAAGGGCTTCCTGATTATTAATTTCCGTCTCTTGAGTCCAACTAACCCCATCACCAACATCAAAATAGCCCCGAACAAAACTCCCCAAGGAAATTGGTGAAGGCTGATCATAAATGTTAATAATATAAATTTCATCATCAGGATTTAAATTAATAGTGTAAAGGTGTTGTTGAGAAGGAGTAATTCGTTTTTCTTCAGGCAGATCCCAATCATTTAAATAAGCAATAGAAAAACCAAATTCCTCATTAGTGTAATTGGTGTAGTTTTGATCTTCTTTCGGTCCCAGGTTTACTTCAGGTGAATTAGTTTCTGTGGAAGCCCCAGAAGTAATGGCCGGTTTTTTAATTGAAAACCTGCCGGTAAAAATCGCCCAAAAGAGACCAACATTAACTAAAGCAAGAGAGGTTAAAAAAATTAAAACCAATCCTTTTTTATTCATTACTTCCCCTTACTTTTCAATTTCACAATTTCTTTTTTAATTTCCACAATCATACTCTCCAAAACTCTCATTTGTAAATCTCGAAATTCATTACCGTATCGAGCTGAGGCTACCTTATCACTTTTTTGAAGTCGACTATATTCCTCTTGATATTTTCCTAATTTCTGTTCAAGCTCTTCCAATTGATTCACAGGACAACTCTCCAACAAACAAAAACCTAAAAACTATTTCAAAAACAGATTATTCTGAGGTCGGTCCAGATTGTTCTTCCCCAGAGACAGGCTCCTCGCCTGCGATTGGTGAAGATACTGGTGTTTCTATCGGTTCAGGTTTTGGTGCTGGCTCTGTTGGCATCTCTGGTGCCGGCTCAGATGTTGGTATTGGTTCAGGTGTTGGTGTTGGTGCTGGCTCGGTTGCTAGTGGAGTGGTCGGTTCAGAGGTTCCTAATGCCGCACTGCCACCATCCCCTTTCCAAGCTGCCATACTACTCATTAATTGATCCGTTAATTTTTCTGCTTCTTCTTGAGTTTTACTCTGCTTCTGAATATAAAACTGAATCATCTTAGCTCGAACCTGGTCTTTTGGTAAGAGATTTCCTTGATCATCAGTACAATATTTGCAAAAAGGATTGTTGGCATCAACGCCACCATGATCCTCGAGTTTATCCATGGGCATACCGCATGATTGACAGTTCAGATTAATCACCTCCTTTCTTTTAATTTAAAACCAAAATAATAACAAACTTAACTAGAATCAATCCTAACATTAATGAAAATTAATTGGCAAGTCTCTAAAAGTGGAAAGGCTACCTGCTTCTTTGTCCCTAAGGACAAACAGGTAGCCTCTTTGGCTCTTTTCCTCCACGATTACTTGTTTCCTTCATGCTCTTGCCGACTCTCCTGCTGGTGCGGTCTTCCTCAGAAGAACAATCGTTGTTACTGCTCCGGAGAACATCCAGAAGACAATGAAACCCACCAGGTACAAACCTCTCGAGTTGCTTGGAGGGACACCCCATGTCGACTGAACAAGAGTCTCGAACCAAAGAGTACCCCCTATACCCGAGGCGATCCAGGCTACTGTTCCGAATAGAAAAGCAGTAGCATCTCTGTATCTTGAACCAAGAAAGCCACTGATCATCGATAGGCAACCCGTAAGAGTCCCTATCATCAGCCCTCCCAGGAGAAGGAGGAGATTGGTCGCCATCTGAGGTCCGGTCTGGTTGGTGATAATCGCCAAGGCGACTGGAACCGAACAATAGAGTGAGAAGAGGACTGGCTCGATGTATTTGAGCCGCCAACCGCTCGCTCTTTCGATCCGGTTACCTAGATCGATGACGTAAATCGCCACGTAGAACCAAACAGGACTAGCGATGACGAGGGAGATAACCAGATGGCGGGTTATGAGCCAAAAGACAAAACCCGCCAAGGTCGGTCCTCCAATCCAGATGAGTATCTCCCGTGCCAACGAACTCCGGGGGCCTTCGGTTAAGACGAAATAGATTAGCCAACCGAAGCCCAATACAGTTAGACCTACTATCGTCAAAACGAGCCAAACAGCCAACATCTCCGTCTCCCTCCTCTTCTTCTCTGTAATAGTGGAGTCAAAAAACCAGCTATCTTATAACATAAACTTTTAGGATAAGTCAATCAAGGCGAAGTTTTTTCAGTCTGCTTTGATATTCCTTTAAAACCCAATTTCTGGCATCTTGGGGATGAAAGCGAATCCGGCCGGCTTCAATCACCTCGGTTGTTCGCCGAGATTCCATATATTTTAACTGAGACCAGCGAGCTAGGGCTTCCAGTTTGGTAAAAATTGTTTCACCCATAAGTTTTTCTTGATAAACTGTTGATAAGTTTTGTCTTTATCCCAAAGAGGTTTTAACTGACAAACCTCATGAGCCGAAAATAAATCTCTTTCTTTCTTAGGAAGACTTAGATGGTCTTCATCTAAAAACATATTAGGGCAAATTTTATTTTTGATTTGATTAGGTTGGCGATAAAAACCAGTCAAACGTAAAAAAATCACTACCAATCCCCGACTAAGCCAGAGTCGGTTTTTAGTGGTAACAAAAAGTAGGTCAATATCATCTTCTTTGTCTGAATTTTCCATAGCTAAAGCACCAGTAACGGCAATCATTTTAATCGCAGGAATTAACTTTAACCAAGCCATTACTTTTTTGGCAATTTTCATTTTTTCTTGGCTCTGTTTCCTTCTTTTTTTACGTAAAGGAACTATTGTTTCCCCTCCTCTTAGAAAATAAAAATCACCTTTTTTGGCTACCAAAGAAGATTTTTCTAATTCTTGGTCAATCTTTAAAGGAAGAGACGAATCAGCCATTAAAAATTTAAGAATCTCTCCTTCTTTTAGAGGATAATCAAAAATGTCAGCGTAAGCCAAGGTTTTTAAAATCGCTTTTTTAACCATCTTTAAGGAGTCACGGCCGTTACCAAACCATATTGAGAGAGAAGTTGATTTATCCCTAAAGCCGCCGTGTCTAAAGCTTTGGTTGAATCTTGGCCTTTATTCACCGTATTAACCGCGTCTTCGAAATAACTGATTGTTTTGTCGTTAATGCCGTTATCATAGGTCCGAGAACAAAGATACCAGGTCTGGGCTTGAGAGGCTTGTTCAACAAAAGGAGTTACTAAAGGATTTGTTTTGGCCTGACTGGCCATTTCCACCCGAGAATAGGGTTCGCCAAAAAGACGAACCTTGGATTCGGCTTGATAAAGTTTCACCAGGGTTTCCTTACTGGAGAGATACTGAAGAAATTCCCAAGCTTCTTCTTTAAATTGACCTTTATTATTGACGCCTTCAACCCAGAAACTCGCCCAGCTAATGTTCGTGCCTGCTAACTGGGGTGCCTGAACCACCCCAAATTCTAAATTAGGATTAATATTCTTAATCTCGAAAATATCCCAGGAGTAGCCAAAATACATCGCCAGTTTTCCGTTGGCAAAAGCGAGCATCGAACTAGGTAAAGTTGAATCCCAAACCCGGTCTGTCCTACTGAAAATAGTATAAAAATCCAGAGCGTCTTCAGCTAAAGCGCCAGTGGGCTTGGCTAAATCTGCCTCATTCTGGAGCATCATTAAACCTAAAATATCTGACCAATGTTCAATATTATTGGTTGTCCCGAGGGCAACACCAGCGGTTTGGATTTTACCTTCTTCATCGTGAGTTGCTAATTCAATCGCTGTTTTTCTTAACTCATCCCAAGTCGCAGGTGGAACTTTGCCGGCTGTTTGAAAAATATCTTTGTTATAGAAAAGAGCCAGAGTATCAATCTCTAGGGGAATTCCCAAATAGCTTGAACCAGAACGAAGATTAGTCGCCGCGACCGGATAAAAGGTCGATTCGTATTGGGAGGCACTCATTACTTCAGTGGGTACCGAATCGAGCTGACCTTTAAGCATGGGTAACCAAGTGACGTGGAAACGAAAAATATCCGGTCCTTCACTTCGGGCAAGAGCTGATTGGAGCCGCTCCCGATATTGTTCTTTTGACTGCATCGAATAATTGACCTTAATACTAGGGTGGTCTTTATTCCAATCATCAATGACCTCACGCATGACTGATTCTGGTTCCCACAAACCCCAGTAAGTTAGAGTCACTTCTTTTTGTTTTTGAAAGCGTGGCAAGCCAAATTTAACCACTAAAAAAACAAGACCAATTACTACAATTAAACCTAAAATAATAGGCAAAATCTTTTTTAATCCCCCTAAAGGAGATTTACTTTGAGAGTGATAAGCTTGGACCGGACCCGAAGGCTCTTCTGGGATTTCTTCAGGAGGAGATTCAACTGGAGCTTCAACTAAAGGTGGAACATTAGGAATTGGTATTTCTACTGGCGGTGTTTCTGGTAAAGAGGGTTCGGTTGACAGATCAGTTTCTTCTGGAACTTCAGTCGTTTCGGGAATTTCAGTCATTGTCTCCTTCGGTAATTCTTCTGCCCCGAGTGCTGGAGTAATTTCAACTGCGGGTCTCTCTTCCTTCAAAGCTTCGGCTAAATCAGTCTCCTCTCCCGATTTTTCCTCTTCTCTTTGCCAGGGGGGCTTCACATTTGAACTTGAATCCGGAAATGGCTTTTCTCCAAAAGTTCGATCTTGGTTTGGGTCAGGCATATCTTAATGTTATCATATAAAAAATGAAGAACAAATTGCAAGCCATCCGTTTAAGGCTCTTATTCTCAATTATTTTGGCGATGATTGCCTTTTTGAGTTTGGTTTTTATTAGTTATCACCTTGCTTATTGGCAAAAGATTTATCCAGGCGTAACTGTCCTTGATCAATCTGTTGGTAACCAAAATTTAGAGACTGCTAATTTCACTATCAGCCGGATTATTAATCAAGCTAGCCCTAGTGCTAACTTGACCCTAACCCTAGAAGAACGAACTTGGTCGCTAGAATTAAGGGATCTCCAATACCAACCAGAAAAAACAGCCGAAAAAGCCTGGCAAATTGGTCGGAGCAACAATCCTCTGAAAAATCTCCAAGAAAAATATGAGGCCTGGATGGGTAAAATTAACCTTCCTTTGGAATATTCACTAGACAACGCTGTTCTTGATGAACAATTAGACCAAATCGCTGATCAGGTCTTTGTCCCGATGATCGAGCCGGCGATTAAAATAGACGCCCAAAAGCAAATTCAGATTGAACCTGGAAAATCAGGTTTAAACTTAGATAAAACCAGTTTATCTTCAACGGTTAACTCTCAATTAACTTATTTGAACTTTGAATCCATTGGATTGCTAACAATTCAGGCTTCTCCCCAACTAACTGAAAAACAGATAGAAGAAACTCGATCCCGAGCCGAAAAATTCCTTAATAAAAAACTCATCCTTATTAACAATGAAATGACTTGGGAATTAGATGATGAACAACTTATTCAACTACTTTCCTTTACTAATGGTTTCAACCAAGAAAAGATTGCCAGCTGGTCAGCCAATCTTGCTTCAGCCATCAACCATCCACCTCAAAACGCGGCTTTTGAGTTCAATCAAGGCCGAGTCACCCAATTTCGAGCCGCTAAAGATAGTCTCAATCTTGAAGAACAAAAAACCATTGATTTGATTGCTCATTCTTTAACCGAATTGGAAAATAATAAAGAAACAATCACGACTCAACTCCCGATTATCACCACGCCACCCCAAATTGCTACGGCCGAAGTTAACAATCTTGGTATTCAGCAATTAGTTGGTCGGGGTATCTCTTATTTCCGAGGTTCAATCAGTTCTCGAATTCACAACATCCAATTAGCGGCTTCGAGATTAAATGGCCTCCTGGTTGCCCCGGATGAAACTTTTTCCTTTAATCAATCCTTGGGTGAGGTTTCACCAACTACTGGTTTTCAACAAGCTTATATTATTAAAGAAGGTCGGACAGTTCTGGGCGATGGCGGTGGAGTTTGCCAAGTCTCCACCACTCTTTTTCGAGCCGCTTTAGATGCTGGCCTACCCATTATTGAACGCCAGGCTCATGCTTATCGCGTCGGCTATTATGAACAAAATTCGACCGTCGGTTTGGATGCGACCGTCTTTGATCCAACGGCTGACTTAAAATTTAAGAACGATACCCCCGCCTACTTATTAATTCAGACTCAAACTGACACTAAAAACCAAAAATTAACCTTTGAACTCTATGGAACCTATGATGGCCGAGTCACAACCATCTCCGAATCAAGAATTTGGGACCAAATCCCACCTCCCCCTGATCTTTATCAGGATGATCCTACTCTCCCGGCTGGCCGAATAAAACAGATTGATTGGCAAGCCTGGGGCGCGAAAGTTGCTTTTGACTATCGGGTTGAACATAACGGAGAAACTCTTCAAGACCGAACCTTTTATTCTAACTATCGTCCTTGGCAAGCAATTTACCTTCGGGGTACCGGCAATCAGTAAAATAAATTATAATAGCAAAAAAATGAAGATCTTAGGTATTGAAACTAGTTGTGACGAAACAGCGGCAGCCGTAGTCGAAAACGGCACTAAAATCCTTTCAAACGCAGTTGCTTCTTCGATCGAACTTCATCAAAAAACAGGTGGGATCATTCCCGAAGTAGCTGCCCGAGAACAAGTTCGGTGTATTATTCCGATTATCAAAGAAAGTCTCAAAAACAGTCAAGAAATTGATGCTTTAGCCGTAACTGTTGGCCCAGGTTTGATTGGTTCTCTTTTAGTCGGCGTCGAAACCGCTAAAACCTTAGCCTATGTTTGGAAAAAACCAATTATTCCCGTTAATCATCTCCAGGCGCACCTCTACGCTAATTGGTTAGAAAAAAAGAAACCTCAATTTCCAGCTATTGGTCTAGTTGTTTCTGGCGGCCACACTGATTTAGTTCTCTTAAAAAACCATACCAAAATAAAATGGCTTGGTGGTACCCGTGATGATGCGGCTGGTGAATGTTTTGATAAAACTGCTCGTCTTCTTAATTTAGGTTACCCTGGCGGTCCTAAAATCGCTAAATTAGCGGAAAAAGGTAATCCTCAAGCTTATGATTTACCCAGACCAATGATGAGACAGGAGAATTTGGATTGTTCTTTTTCTGGTTTAAAAACTGCGGTTATTAATCTTAAAAGAAAAGAGAAAAAAATTAACAAAGCTAACTTAGCCGCTTCTATTCAACAAGCAATTATTGATGTTTTGGTTAAAAAAACAATCAGAGCAACAAGAAAACACCAAGTTAAAAGTGTTCTTCTCGCTGGGGGTGTAGCAGCTAATAAACAATTGCGAGAACAAATGGAAGTCGAAATCTCTAAATTAAAACCCCGGGTTAAATTTTTTGTCCCCTCACCCCAACTTTGCACTGATAATGCTGCCTATATTGCTGCCCAGGCTTTTTTTAATTACCAACCTCTTCCTTGGCAAAAAATCCAAGCCAATCCTAGTCTCAGTATCGAAGAAGCTACTTCTTCTTAATTAAAAAAAGACCTAATTTGGGCAAAGCCAAACTGACTTCTAAGTTTAGGTTTTTAAGTTTAGTAGTCCACCAATTTGATTTTTTAACATTAACATGCGTTGAGTCTAAAAGATAATGCTTACCCTCAAAAGGATTATCTTTAACGCAGATTTGAAGTAAAACATATTTCTGAGAAACCCGCAAAAGTTCTTTTAAAGCAAAATCTGTCCTCTTAACTTCGATATGTTCCATTAAGGCTAGACAAGTTACTACTTCAAACTGACTGTTTTTAAAAGGCAGTTTCAAGATATCCCCTATTTGACACCGGGCTTGAACAATTGGTTTTGCTTTTACAAATCCTTGAGAACTAATATCCACACCAAGAGCTTCAATTTTCCATTTCAACGCCCATTTAACTAGCTTTCCCTCAGCACAACCCACATCAAGTAAATTTTTTGGTCTCAAGAATAATTTAATAAAAATGACATAAAAACAACTTTTAATCCCAGAAAAAAGAGGATTTCTTCTCTCAAAATAGGCTTGATTATAGCTTTTCCCTTTCACTATAAATAGTTTAGCAGGCTTGAGACCAAGAACAAAGTCAGCTATAATTAGTCCAGCAAGTTTATGGATAAAAATTACCAACCTCAAAAAGTTGAAAAGAAAATCTATCAATTTTGGGAAAAAAGTGGCTTTTTTACGCCTAAAATTGAACCCAAAAAGAAACCTTTTACCATTCTTCTTCCTTTGCCCAACGCTAATGATCCTCTCCACATGGGACACGCTATCTTTACGGTAGAAGATATTTTAACCAGGTATCATCGAATGTTAGGTGAACCTACCCTTTGGCTGCCAGGGGGTGATCACGCAGGAATTGAAACCCAATTTGTTTTTGAAAAAGAACTGGCAAAAAAAGGTAAAAGCCGTTTTGACTTCGATAGAGAAACACTTTACAGAATGATTGCCGATTTTGCAGAGAAAAATCGAGATATCAACAAAAAGGAATTAAGAAAGATGGGTTTTTCCCTTGACTGGACAAGATACCACTATAGTCTTGAACCCGAGATTATCGAGATTGTTTTTAAAACCTTCAGAAAATTACATCAAGATGATTTGATTTATCGAGGAGAGAGAATCGTTAATTACTGCACCCATTGTGGCACAGCTTTTTCCAATTTAGAAGTTAAATACAAAGAAAAGAGAGATCATCTTTATTACCTTGATTATGGGCCTCTTCAGATTGCCACTACCAGACCAGAGACAATTTTTGCTGATGTTGCTGTCGCAGTCCATCCCGAAGACAAAAGATATAAAAAAATTACTGGGAAAAAGGCTACTATTCCCTTAATTAATAAAAAAATCCCGATTATAACCGATAAGGTCATTGATATTAAGTTTGGTACTGGGGCTTTAAAAGTAACGCCTGGCCACGATCAAATTGACTTTGAGATCGGCCAAAGGAATAACTTAAAAATTATCAAGGTCATCAATCAAGAGGGAAAAATGATTAATCTTCCCAAAAAATACTTGGACATGAACATTAGTCAGGCTCGAGAAGAAACAGTTAAAGATCTGAAAAAAGAAAAAAAATTAGTAAAAACCGTACCTCTCAAGCATATGGTAAGTTTTTGTTATCGATGTGGGACCACAATCGAACCACTGACCATGCCCCAATGGTTTGTTAAAACCAAACCCCTGGCCAAGCCTATTATTAAAGCAGTCAAAGAGGGTAAAACTAAAATTGTTCCTAAAAAACGGTTCGAGAAAATGTACTTTGACTGGATGGAGAATATCTACGACTGGAATATTAGCCGGCAAATTGTTTGGGGACCAAGAATCCCTGCCTGGTACTGCCTAGACTGTAATCCCGAGATAGTCATCGATTTTCTCGACAAAAAAAATAAAAAGACCTCAGGTAAATATAAGGATTTAAAAGAAGTGTTCAGCTTTACTGAAATCAAAAAAGGCCTTCAACAATTAATTGCTCCTAAAGAGGCGTCTTATTCATTAGATAACCAGTTTTGCGAAAAATGTAAAGGTAAAAATATTCTTCAGGAAACAGACACTTTTGATACGTGGTTTCTATCTGGACAGTGGCCTATTTCTACCTTAGGTTTTCCTGATAGTCAAGATTTTAAGTATTTTTATCCGACTTCTGTCTTAGATACACTTTGGGATATTCTTTTTTTCTGGGTAGCGCGAATGATGATGCTTGGTTTTTACATGACCAAAGAGGTTCCCTTCCGCGTAGTTCATCTTCATGCGCGAGTGGTGGATGAACACGGACAAAAGATGAGCAAAAGCAAAGGGAATGTTATCAGCCCAACAGATATGATCGAAGAATATGGGGCCGACGCTTTAAGAATGGCCCTGACAGTTGGAGTTTCGCCAGGAAGTGACGTGGTTCTCTCCGATAATAAAGTTAGAGCCATGAGAAATTTTGCTAACAAAATCTGGAATGCCAGTCGGTTTATCTTATCCTACAAAGGAGAGGTTAAAAAAGACAAGAAAAATAAAGATGATCTGTGGATTTTAGGCGAATTGGAGAAAACTAACAAAAAAGTAACTAATCTAATTAATCGTTACCGTTTTGATCTGGCATCTGAAGAAATTTATCATTTCTTCTGGCATACCTTTTGTGATCAATATTTGGAAATGAGTAAAAAACGACGTGATGAAGCCCAGCCTACCCTGCTTTATACTCTGGAAACCAGTCTTAAACTCCTCCACCCTTTTATGCCCTTTATCACTGAGGAAATCTATCAACGTCTACCAAAACATAATCAAGCTCTTATTATCGAAAAATGGCCAAAATTCCAAAAGGACTCAAAAAAGTAAAAATTCAACCAGTTAAGCCCTGGTTCGCTAACAAGATTACTGAAGCCAGAAAGCTGAGTGAACATCGAGCGGCAAGGGCAGCCCGCCGCTGGGGCGCCCCTACGGGTGTGGCTATCCTAATTTTGATTATCCTTGGTTCTCTCTTTACTCCTAAAGATAATTTCCAAAAGGCTAAAGATAATCTCCTTAAAAACCCTAAAGATTTCCAAGCCCAGATTACCCTAGCGGAAACACTTCTCGCCAATAACCAATTTGAGGAAGCAGAAAAAACCCTTCTTTTAGCAGAAAGCCAAATGAAACAGACTAATGAACAAATTCTCGGTGAGCAAACTAATTTAAAACTCGAAGAACTTTGGCAGAAAAAATCTTACTCAGATCCAAATGATATTGAAAAACTCATTGCGGCTTGGGAAAAAATTATTGAAGAGAAATCTGATTACCGTGACGGTTATCTTCAACTCGCTTATCTTTATTATCAACTTTACGAGAACGAAAAAGCAGAAAAGTATCTTAAAAAAGCGATTGAGTTAGATCTGAATTATCAACCGGCAAGAGCGCTTGAGAAGTTAATCCAATAATCAATCTTTTATTTATTATCTGATTCTTGACTCTTTTCTTTTTTTGCTGAGGTTTCTGGTTCTTTAGAGGGTTGTTTTTCTTTTTCCTCTCCGACTGGTTGCTTGGTCTCTTCTTCAGATGGTTTCTCTTCAACTTCTACTCCGACTGAGACTTCCTCTTCAGGTGGCGGGGCAATTTCCTCCTCTTCCGCTAGTGGTTCAATCTTAGCTAAAACTTCTTTCTCTAAAACTAATATTTTGATTCCTTTTGGTACCTTTAGGTCGGCGACAGAGACAACGTCATCTACTTTTTCTAAACTCGAAACGTCTAACTCTAACTTATCGGGTAATTCAGCAGGTAAAGCTTCAACTTCTACTTCAGTTAAGGGCTGAATTAAAATCCCTATTTTCCCTTTAACGGCAGGCGCTTCGCCGACCAATTCAATCGGGACTTCTATAGTTACTTTCTCTTTCAAATCTACTTGATAAAAATCTACATGAAGGGGCCGATCGGTCACCGGATCGAGCTGAACATTATGAATTAGAATCGGACGAAACGTCTTTTCATCTTTGATCTTGAGTTTAACAATCCCTGTTTCTCCTGTTTCCCTATAGGTATCAAGGAATAACTTGAGGTTAAGCTGAACAGCTAAAGACTTGACCTTCTTACCATAAATATTCGCAGGTAATAAATCCCCTTTTCGCAAGGATTTAACTTTTCGACCAACAACTTTCCGTTTTTCGGCACTTAATTTTATTTCTTCTTTTTTCGCCATAGCAAGCTCCTATCTTAGCATCCTTCTCCGCTCAAAACAAGAGTTAAGGAAAACCCTCAAAAGGAAACCTCAAAAACTAAATCCTGATTGAATTGAGGAGCAAAAATCACTAATCCTGAAGCTAAGCTTGCTTCTGGACGAGTCGAAACTACGATCGTCCCTGATGGCGGAACTAACCAAAGATTAAAAATTTTATCCTCAATACCCGGTTGCTTTTGGAGGTAAAGTAAATACTGATTGCCAGAATCTGCGGGTAACTTGTCAGCTAATTGATAGCTTATCTCGACTGTCTTCTTAGTTTGAATCGGCACTTCCACTAGAAAACCAAAAGACGATTTTCCCTTTTCCTCAGTCTTATCAATTTTACCTTCATCGATTTCCTTTCCATCAATTACCACCCGCCTAAGCATTGTCTCCGGTGGCGTCAAAATCCGGAGATAATTCTTGTAATCCCCCGCTGGAAAAACTTCTGACTGACTCTGGTTATGGTAATCAATTCTTAAAACTTCTTCCACCTCTCCAGTCAAACTGAATTTAACCTGATGAGTTAGATTTCTCTTAACAAAATAGTTGGCTTTGTTGACACCATAATTAGATTCAACGATCATCAAATAATCAACCAAACACTTACCCTTCTCAGCCAAACAATTGACATTTCTTAATCCCCCATCCCAACTTAAATCAGCTAAAATTTTTGCCGCCTCCTGATTATTAAGGAAAATCAACAAATCCTTTGATTCGAGTGATTGATAGAAAGCCCGGCCGAGAGCCAACCATTTGTCACTCCCGGCTGTCCGAATTTCCTCAAAAAGAGCATTGGCTAAAGCTCCCAAAAAATCCCTTTTCTGAGTAGACCCGGGAAAGAAATTAACCTCAGAATAATATTCAGCTCTTTCAAAAAGGTTATCAGCATTAATTTCCTCCTGGTAATCAATTAATTTAACTGGTCCAATTGTTTGTAAAATACGCTGGGCTAAAAATAAATCAATGCCAATAACTCCATCCACTTTCCTGCCAATTTCCTTTTCTAAAAACCAGCTTGCCCGACTGGCAGAAACAGGAAAGTCCGGACTGAAATTAGAATCACGAAGATACCAACCGGCTTCACCAAGATAACGACGAATTGGTTCCGGCGGTTCAACATGGCCCTTAAGCTGACCGTCCGCAGAATAAACATCCAACACTTGAAAATCAATCAGCCTCCCCTCCTCTAAAGTCGCTAGAGCAAACGAACCGATAAAACCACCCGTTGGTCTCAATTCCATGTTATTTTGAAAGAGAATTAAATAAGTTTTCTTGGTATAAACGCCAGCTAAATCTGGCAATAACTTAACGCCTTCTTTGGCTTGTAAAAGCATTTCCCTAACAGACTTTAAGTTCTCCATTGGTTGATTATTAAATCTAGTAGCCAAGAATTGTTGGGCTCTGGGTTTTGATTTTAATTGGCCCTCAAGATAAGATAATTCACGATAGGCCGAATCAATCCCAGCACTAATTTCAAAAGATAATTCTTGAATATCAACCTTTTGATTTTGAAAAATCGTCTGACCAACCTGACTCATCTCTTGAGCGATTTCACCTAGAATAACGACACTTCTGCCGGCCTGCTGACCGAGAGTCAAGTAACCTTCTATTTTATTTTGAAGTTTTCTTTGCCCTACAAAAGTAAGCAAAGGTCCAAGCGATTGTAAGTTTCCTTGAGTCCGATTGAAATCTCTTTTAGCGGCATTAGCCGAGGCAGTCGTCTTAGTGAAATTACCAGCCAAAGTATTTTGATAGGCCGCATAGAGATTTTTAATCCCCAAAAGGCTATTGAAAACCAAAAGGCCTGGCAAAGAAAAAACAATAAGTAAGAAGATTAAGGTTAAACCAATAATTAATTTTTTCTGTCGGCTAATTGAAAAATTTTTCTTTTTCTTAACTTTCCTTTCTTTTTTCTCAGTCTTTTTTTCTTTATCCTCTTTATCTTCTTCCGTCTCTCTTTTAACTTCCTTTTTAATTCTTTCCCGAAAATAGGCCAAGGTCTGTTCTAAACCTCCACTTAAGTTAATTTTTGGTGTCCAATCTAACTTCCCTCCTTTACCCAAATCTGGCTCTAGTTCGAAAACAGGAAATTCTTCCTCAGCAACATATTCTATCTTCAAATTTTGACCAATAATATTTTGAAGTTGATGAGCCACTGATAAAACGGTTTCTTCCGTAGGATTTATGAGATTAAAGATTTTTCCTGAGGTGCCCGAGCTAAACATTGCTTTCGAAAGACCATAAACAACATCACTGATAAAAGTTGGTCTAATTCTTTGGGAACCATCCCCCGGGATAGCCAGAGATTCATTTTTAACTGCCTGTTTAATCAGTTGGGTTAAAATTCCTCCTTGCTCTAAATTCATCCTCGGTCCGTAGACCCAATTGAGACGAACAATTCGTGCGTCTATCTTCTCATTATCCATATATTCACTTACTAAGGCTTCGGCTGAACGCTTGGCTTCGGCAAAACTGGCCATTTTCGCTGCCGAACCTTGGCCAAAATAATCAATTAATTTTTGGGTTGAGATCTTGGCTTCAAAAACTTTGGGACTTGATCCAAGTAAAAATTTAGCCCCAGTTTCTTCAGCCAACTTTAGAAGGTTGATTGTTCCGGAGACATTGGTCAAAAAGGTCTCCAGAGAAAAATCACTTTCACCAACATAAGGATCAAGGGCGGCTAAATGAAAGATATAATCAAGGCGACTAGTTTCTAAATTGAGTGGTTGATTGAGATTTTGTTTTACAAAAATGAAGTTTTTGTTATTAAGAAGATTAGCAATGTTTTTTTTAGAGCCAGTGATTAAATTGTCAAGACAGATAACTCGACAATTTTGTTGGACAAGCAACTCGCTAAGAAAAGAGCCGATAAAACCCGCACCGCCTGCCACTAAAATCAGTGGTCTGTCTTGAATGTTATCTGAATTGTGAAAAGATTTTTGGGTCATTAATTTTCTTCACTATCATCATAACCCAAAAAAAAATTTCGTTCAACGAAAAAGCCCATAAGAAAAATTACTGTCCAGCACGTGAAAGAGTAGTTTAATATATTAAAGTAGTCTTTTGTTAAGAGTTTGATTGACTAAAGTATCAGCCAATGAATTTTCTTTCCTTGGAATTAATTGATAAGAAACACCTTTCTCTAATTCTCTTTCCAATTGACGAACTTTAATAACTAAGTTTCTCATTTTAACTTCTTTAACTTTGAAAAGGCCATTAAGCTGATTGACCACTAATTTTGAGTCAAGAAAAAATTGGACGCCACTAACCGAAAATTTGGATTTGTCCACTAACCATTTTAAAGCTTCAATTACTGCTTGATATTCTGCGACATTGTTAGTGGTTCTACCAATATATTTTCCTTGCTGATAGACAGTTTTCCCCATCTTGTCTTTAACAACAAAACCTATGGCCGCCGGGCCAGGATTGCCTCGGGATCCACCATCAGCGAAAACTAAAAAATCTTTTTTCATTTCAAAAAATCTTACCACGATTCTTAATAAATTCAACCACTGTTTTTGGAAATTGAATAGGTGAAGGAATAATTCCTAATAAGCGGAAAATAAAAATTGTTGTAATTAACAAAACAAGTCCTTCAGTAAAAATGGTTACGACCGCTGCCCCATAGTAAGAGAATTGAGGTATAATCAAAGCATTACTAACTACGTTAAAAATTAAAGCTCCAAAGGCAATGAAAAAATAACGACGCTGTTTTCCTAGGGCAACAATGGTATAGCCAGTTAGATGATTAAGATAGGCCAAGAAAAGAGCTATGGCTAATAATCTTAAAACAATGACAGAATCGCCAAATTCCGAAAAACGTTTCTGGGTGATCAATTTAACAGCCAAAGGGGCAAAAAACCAGACACTAATCATTGCCGTCAAAGACATTAATAATAAAATGTCAAAAGACTTCTGATAAATATTTTTTACTTTTTCTTTCCATTTATTCAAATCAGAATAGCGAGAGAGAACAGGAAGAAGAGCAATCATAAAATAAGCAGCTCCTAAAATTAAAACATCATAAATCCGATAGGCAGCCGCATAAATCCCTACTGCCCCACTGCCCTTAATTGAACCCAACATAACCGTATCAATTTTATTATCAATAGTAAAAATCAAAAGGATCGCCCCCATAGGGAAGGATTCAATTAACAATTGCTTGACAAATCCCCTATCGAATCGCCAATCAAATCTAATTGTCCTGGTAACTAAGAAAAAACCAATCACTATTCCTATCAAATTAGCCAAAACAATCGCCCCAATAAGTGGGATTAATCCTTGGCCTTGCTGGACCAAGAGAAAGCTGATTAACAAAATGAGAATACTGGTTACCAAATCAATTACGGTTTGTTTTTGGAGTTGTAATTTAGTTTGGAAAATAACTAACAAAGAGGCTTTGATTGTATTGAGAATTAAAATCAAAGAACCAAGCATAATTGCTTGGCGAACAATTAATGGTTGGTTTGTTTGAAGAGGAATAATAACCGCAGCGCCGACCATGATTAAAGCTGCCACTAAGGAAAAAAACATTCTTACTAAAAAGATATTAGCTAAAACTCGACCCTGATCTTTTCTTTCTTTGACTGCCTCACGGGCACCAATCGTAGCTGTTCCCCAATCGGCAAAAGCCCCAAAGATAATTGCTAAGGCAACCACATACATGTAGTTACCAAAACCTTCAGGTCCTAGATAACCAGTCAAAAGAATGGTTACCAATAAACCAAAAAAAACGGTAATCGCTTTAGTCCCAATCTGGACAGCTGTGTTAAAAGCTACTTTCTGAGAGAGATTCATTATTCCCATGATAAACCAAAAACTATTGCCAATAAAAGCTGAGATTGTTGAAGAGTAAACCAATAATGATCAAAAAGACCTAATGACAAAACAACACTGAGAGCCAAAATTAATTGCCAGGAGCTAGTTGTCAATAACCTTCTAAAAGTTAAACCGAGAAGCCAGAAGAAAATCAAAAGCCCAACGAAACCAGTTTCAGCTAAGATAAGTAAATAAATATTATGGACTGGCTGCAACCAGTAAGTTGTTCCAAATTGCTGCCAATAAAAAGGCAATTGGGGAATAAAATTATTAAAACCAATACCTGAAAGGGGATTAGCTCGTATCATTTTAATTGCCACTTGGGCTAGAGAAAAGCGCTGCCAAACAGTCTCCCTACCAGAGAGTGGTAAAGCGATCTGGTAGTAAAAACCACTGATTAAGAGCAGACTAATAATGGTGATTATCACTAAAACTGACTTTCTCCTTTTTTGCCACTGATTCTTAATCACTAATCCTAGGCCAACTAAAATACTTATTAGCCAAACAGAGCGAGAAAAAGAAAAAATAATGGCGACCCCACCTAAAATTAAGGCAAACCAGGTAATCACTTTTCTAAATCCTTGCCTTCTTATACCTAAGCCAATTAAAATCATTGAAACCAAAATAAAACCTGCCAAAACATTAGGATGGGGAAAAGTAGCGTAGGGTCGAAGAATTAAACGGCCACCAATAATGGTTTTGGCAATTCCGGGCGTAATCAAACTAAAGTTCCTTTCTCCCAACCACCAAAAAAGACCACCAACCGTCCCCTGTTTAATAAATTGGGTTAAAGTAATTAAAGCACTATAAATTATTGCTCCGCTTAAAGGAAGAATAATCTCGTTTATTTTATATTGTTCTTTGAATACATAGAATCCAAGAAAGACAAACTCAATTACTTTAGCCAATTTGAAAATAGCCGCTTCTTTATTAGGAGCCAAAAGGGCATTGACCAAAAGAAAAAGAAAAATTGCTAAAAACCACCAATTATTTTTCAACCAATCGACAGCTTTTTTTAATCTTAACGGAGATCTCGTCTCAATCAACCAGAAAAGAAGAATAACAAAAACTAGCAAGTCAGTTAAATAAATAGTTGGGGATAGATAATCAATCGGTAGACCTAAAACTTGGGTCCATTCCGGCCAGAAATGGCGACCGAGCTGAATGGGCAATAAAAAAACTAAAAGCCCAAACAAATAGCGATGTAATTTCATAGCTTAGGCCGAACCACCACATACCGATTCCGGCCTTCTCCTTCAGAAACCGTTTCGATATCAGCCTCATCCGCTAGAACTAGATGGATTATTCTCCTTTCAGAAGCAGGCATTGGTGGTAAAGATTGAGCCTCTTTAGAAAAACGCGCTTTTTGAGCCGCAATCTTAGCCATCTTCTCTAAAGTCTCTTGTCTTCTCTGACGGTAATCACCAACATTAACTGTTATCTTCACCCACTCTTCTCTTTTTCGATAAATAATCATGGCCACTATCCTTTGAATTGCCCTTAAGGTTTCACCATGATAACCAATAAGAATACCAGGATCATTGGTCTCTAGTTGAATCTGGTAGAGTTCTTTATCTGAACTAACATCTACTTCTGCTTCAACCCCAAGAAGGTTAAGGAGATTTTTAACAATTTCTTTGATTTCTGTTATTTTTTGATCTTTAGTTTTTTGAGCCATGGTTCAACGCCGCCCCAACCGCCAATGAAATATTGTTGGATAATCATTATCAGCGAAAAGGCAGACCAATAGAGAACCAAACCAGAAGGAAAAGAATAACCAATAAGAATCGTCAATAAAGGAAAAAGATAGGTCATTTGAGTTTGCATTGAAGTCGCCATATCATCAGCTTTACCTGGCGTTTTGGCTGCTTCTTTTTGGGCAGTGGCTAAAGCCGGCATCATCATTTTCGAAGAAATTAACTGCGACAAAGCAGCCGCTAATAAAAAGAAACCTGGCAGGGGAAAAGGCAAACCAGCGATTGGGAAAACATCTGGTTTCGCCAAATCTAAGTACAAAAATTTCGTATTGATGACTGTTTCTACTGGCAACCGTAATTGGGAATAAAGGATTTCGTTAAGTTTTTGAATAACATCTCCATCAATCCTTAAAACCTGGATAAAAGCTTGATAAAGAGCAATTAAAACAATCAATTGAATAATTTGGGGAAAACAGCCAGCAGCCGGATTGGCTCCGTGTTTTTTATAAAGATCCATTTGGGCTTTGGTATAAGCTTGTTTATCCTTACCATATTTCTTTTTAAGCTTTTCCAGCTCAGGCGCGAGTTCTTTCATTTTATTAGTCGCTTTCATTGAAGATTGAGTTAAAGGTAAAAGAAGGAGGCGAATCCCAACGGTCAAAACAATAATTGCCAGACCAAAATTATGGAAAAGTAACTGGTAAAGAAAAATCAAAGCGTTAACCAGGGGTTGATATAAAAGCAAGTGCCAGAGTTCTCTCATTTTAAATTTAACAAAATAATTTATCTAACTGGATCATCGCCTCCTTTGTTCCAGGGATGACACCTTATAATTCTTCTTAAGCCTAAAAGGCTGCCTCGGATTATACCATAGCGTTCGACTGCTTGATAGGTGTATTCAGCACAAGTTGGCTGAAAACGACAGGCAGCATCCGACAAGAAAAAAAACTTAAGAAGCGATGAGCGAAAAAACCAGGATTTTTTGTAGGCTTTAATTAGAGCCAAAAAGACTTTCTTCACTTATTCAATCACCCCCACCTTGAGAAAAAGTTTCTTAATTTCCGCTCTAATCTCTTGATCATCAACATTAATAATCTTTTTTTTAGCTAAAAAAACAACATCAAAACTAGGTTTAATTTTTAAAGTCATAATCGTTTCACTTAATAATCTCTTCACTCGATTTCTCTTAACGGCTTTTTTATGAATTTTAGAGGAAATGATGAAACCAAAACGTGTTGGTTGGCTTTTACTAGATTTACTTACCTGGAGACTAAATAATTTTCCTTGAATAAGTCTGCCTTCTTTTTTAACTCGCTTTAATTCCGTTCTTAGGGGAAGACGGTATTTTTTAGGTAACATTTAAACATTAAGTTTCTTTCGTCCTTTAAGGCGGCGTCTTTTAATAACCTTCCTACTATTTCCTGTCTTCATTCTTGCTCGAAAACCGTGACTTTTCTTTCTTTTTTTACTTTTGGGTTGATAGGTTCGTTTTGGCATAGTCTTAGGATACTAGGAAATAAATAAAGAAACAAGAGTATTTTCCTTCTTGACATTCTGTGGATAAGTTGTTTAAACTGGAAATCACCCCTGCTCCACGGTAATTAATCTTTAAACATGGAAAAAGATAAACTCTGGCAAACCGTTTTAGAAAATTTAAAACTCACTCTCTCTTCAGCTAATTTCGCCACTTGGTTTCCCCAAACATTCATCAATAAGGTAAAAGAAGTTAATAAAGAACATCAGATTATCGAAATTGCTTCACCTTCTTCCTTTATTAGAGACACCATTGAAAATCGCTATTATGGTTTAATCAAAGAAGCTTTGGATAAAACAACAAAGAAAAAAAATGATTTGACCTTTATTATTAAACAGTCCAAGAAAACTAAAGGTGAAACTGTAAGGGCAACTAAAGAAGGGCCTCTCTTTGAAAAAACAAAACCAGAAAAATCGGTCACCCAGGAAGCGATCATTCGGGCCGGTCTCCGGCCAGATTTTAATTTTGAAACTTTTGCTGTTAATACCACTAACCAAATGGCTCATGCAGCTGCCAGAGCAGTCGCTGACTCACCTGGTAAGGCCTACAACCCACTTTTCCTTTATGGTGGGGTTGGCGTTGGGAAGACTCATCTGATGCAAGCTATTGGAACGGCTGTCCTTGAACGCCGCCCAAGGACAAATATTATCTACTGTATGGGTGAGGAATTCACCACTGAAATTGTAGACGCTATTCGGAAGAAAACGACCAAACAATTTAAAGATAAATATCGATCGGCCAAGATCCTTTTAATTGATGATATTCAATTTATTGCTGGAAAAACAACTGTTCAGGAAGAGTTCTTTCATACTTTCAACGCTATTTGGCGGGCCGGAGGCCAAATTGTGATGATTTCTGATCGACGACCTGATGAAATTAGCAATCTTGAAAACCGTCTTCGCTCCCGTTTTGAAGGCGGCTTAATTATTGATATCCAAGATCCTGATTTTGAATTAAGAACAGCTATTGTCCTTATCAAAGCCCAACAGCGAAGAGTTAAATTGCCGATGGACGTTGCTCAGTTAATTGCCGGCAATATCACTTCTACTCGTCGTTTGGAAGGTTTTCTTATTCGTTTAATTACCGAAACAAAAACAAAAAACGAACCGATTACTCCCGAATTGGCTTCAGCTATCTTAGGCACAACTAACACTGAATCAATACCTAAAAGAATTGTTAAACCAAAAGAGGTTCTGAGCGCCGTCGCCGGTTTTTACAATTTTAAAAATCGCGACCTCCTAGGACCAAGAAGGCCAAAAAAATTAGCCTTATGTCGTCAAGTCTTAATGTATCTTCTACGGACGGAATTAAAAATGCCTTTGATGGATATTGGTCAATTTCTTAATAATCGCGACCACACTACGGTGATGTATGGGGTTGAAAAAATTACTAAACTTTTACCTGAATCTGAAGATTTACGAGTGGATATTGTGGGGATAAAACAAAAACTTTATGGATAAAAATTTCTAGTTATTAACTTATCCACCAAAGAGTGAAAAATATTAACCAAGATTTGAACAAAAAGAAAAACCGAAAAGTAGGTTAATTGGCAAACAAATATTCACTTGTCAACAAACCAACAACAACAACAATTATTAATAATAAGATTAGGTCCTTGAGATCTTAAAAAATTAAAAGTAAAATTGGGGAGAAGCTTTAAATGAAACTTTCAACTCTTCAAGAAAATCTTGCTAAAGGTTTAACAACAGCCAGTCGTTCGGTTGCTAGCCGGGCGCAGTTACCGGTTCTAAATAATATCCTTCTAGTAACTGACCGGGGTCGGTTAAAACTTTCGGCTACCAATTTAGAAACAGGTGTTAATTATTGGCTAGGAGCTAAGGTTGAGAAAGAAGGGACTCTCTCGGTTCCGGCTAAGGTTTTTACTGAATTTATTACTTCTTTACCAGCGGAAAAGGTTGAATTAGAAGCTAAAGAGAATAATTTGTTAGTTAATTGTGGTTCTTATCAAGCTGAATTTAATGGTTTAGCCGCCACTGAATTTCCCAAAATTCCTTCAATCAAGGGTAAGACTGATTTAAGTTTTGTTTCTACTGAATTAATTGAATCGATCAATCAGGTTGCTTTTGCGGCTGCCCAGGATGAAGGCCGGCCTGTTTTGACTGGCGTTTTGTTGGCGATTGAGGGTAAAAATTTAAGCTTAGTGGCTACGGATGGTTATCGTTTAAGTTTGAAAAAGATACCGAGTACTAAAGGAATTGCTCAATCTAAAGAATTGAAGAAAGGTTTGATTATTCCTTCGCGAACTTTGATTGAGTTAGCCCGAACGATTGGCGATTCTGGTCAAGGAAAAGATATTGGTTTGACCATCACAGAGAAATCAAATCAAGCCATTTTTTCCACAACTGATATTGAGATAATCTCTCGTTTAATTGAAGGTAAGTATCCTGATTACAAACGGATTATTCCTGATAAAGGCAAGACAAATATTATTCTTGACACCACTGAATTGACCAGAGCCATTCGAGTGGCTGCCATCTTTGCCAGGGAAGCAGCTAATATTATTCGCCTTAACATTGACAAAAAAGGTTTAGAAATTACCGCCAATACGGCTCAGGTAGGCCGAAACAGAGTTCGTCTTGAAGCTAAAGTCAGTGGTCCTGGTGGTAAGATTGCCTTTAATTCTCGTTATCTTTTGGATTTATTAGGAGTGGCTAATAGTGAACAGATAAACTTAGAAATGGCTGGTTCTCTGAATCCAGGTGTTTTCACCCTGGTAGGTGAGAAGTCTTATCTCCACATTATTATGCCGGTTAGAGTCCAAGAATAAATTAGGATTAAAAATGTTCTTGAGTAGGCTTCAAATACTCTGAAGAAATAGCTGGGAGAGTAAGAACAGCTTGATAGCGATTACTATCTCTTAGAGTGACGTCACCTTTTAAAAGAAAAACTGGCTGGTGATATTCTTGAACTTCAGTGGTTTCGTAATAGGCAATTGAAACCGAGGAGATTTTGACTTCTCGGATTTCTTCTGGAAAAGGGATGATTTTATAGTCTCCGCTTTCAGTCATTAATTCAATGATTTGAGCTTGACCCTCTTTAATTTCGTTGATAACTTCTTCATAAGATTTAAGAGGATATTGACTGATGACTTCCTGGTCTGTTTGGTGAAGCGAGAAAAAGAGATTAAGGAGATTGCCTTGGTTATCAACTTTAGCTTCAAGTAAATTTCGAACTTGACCAATGCCAACTAGAGGATAGCCATTAAGACTGGATTTAAAAGTGATATTAAAAATAGTGGCTTGATCAAGATTGATAACTGGGTTTAATTCCATTCCTACAGGAACAAAGCCGGTCATTACTTCCACCTCTGGCTTACTGGCAGTTAGGCCCCAGGTTTTAATTTTTTCGGCTACTAGATCACCAATTTTGGTAGAACTAGTGGTTTGATTTTGGACTAAAGGACTTTTGCCGATAAAAGAAAATTGACCAGAAGAAAGATTGACTTTAAGGTAATTTTCTTCCTCTCGCCAGATAAGAAAGTTTCCTTCTTTTCTTTGTTGTTCTTCGGGTGTTCCTAGAAAACCAAGGTCAACAATCATTTTCGAAAGACGAGAGAGAATTTCTTCCTGGGCGAATTTTTTGATTTGATAAACCGCTAGGGATTTAGGGAAACTGGCAAAATCATTTTCTGAGAGTAAAACATCGTAAATTGGTTCTTTACCCAGTGGTTGACTTAACTCTGATTGGGGTTGAGATAGAGAACCAAATTGAGGTGTTGGTAGGGGCTGAGAAGAAGGAGAGGTTGGTCGATAGATAAACCGGATGGCCAAAAGGCTGACCACGATAGTGGCTAGTAAAATGAAAAGCCAATAACGTTTAAAAAAATTAAGAATGTTTTCTTTTTTTATTGACATAGAGGTAAACCTTGACAGGCTTCGTCGACGCTGTGATATTCGCAGCTGTCACTACAAATTAAATAATCACAAGGATCAGGCGTTTTACCGCCATCAATAAAGCAGTTTAATTCACCGCAGCTACTAAAGCCAAGGTGGAGGTGACAACCAGTTGATCTGGTGCCCGTAGAGCCAATGTAGCCGATAATTTCGTCTCGCTCAATTGTTTGACCAGGACTAACTTCCCAGGACTCTAAGTGGGCGTAAAGACTATAGAGACCGTTGTGTTTAATAACCACATAATTACCATAACCATCGGCTCGACCAGCGGCCTGGATAGTGCCTTTGGCGGTCGGATAAACAGCAATTCCACAGGAACTGGTTTTGGGCTGAGGTGTCACAATATCAATACCAGTGTGATATTGACAGCAAGGAATGGCGGCAACAGGGTTGCTGCGGTAACCAAAATTTGATGAACAATAAGCAGCATTTCTAATTGGCCACTGAAAACCTAGACCAGCTGGAGGTTTGATAACCGGTGGTTCTTTTGGTGGTGGATAGGCTTGACTTATTTCTGTTGGGCCGATGGGAAGGATAAAAGCACCGGCGGTCGTCATAACAATAAAAAAGGTTAAAACCATGGAGGTACCAATTGTGCCCACCACTAGCAAAATAATGGCGCTACTAGAAATGGGGGCAACTGTTAAGGAGGTGAAGAAAGCAATTACGCCACCACCCAAGCCACCGACAATCGAACCAGCGCTGGCAACTCCCCAACCAATTAAACCAATAATCCCGACCGTAGCTACTCCGACGCCAATAGCAACTAAAGGTCCAGAAAAGGAAAAGAGAGCGGCGATGCCGATGCCACCAAAAGCAAGGGCTAAAGATTTTTCTGGATCTCTAAGGACGGATTTGATTCCATCCCAGATACCTTGAAGACGAGCTTTGATAAAGTCGATGGCTTTACCAACCGCGAGACCAATGACTGTCCCTACTCCAGGCGCTAAGGCGGTTCCAGCGGCAGCAGCACCAAATTGAACACCTAACTTGGTGGCAATCCAAGTAGCGGCCTTAGTTACTAATTTACTGCTTAAGATTTTTTTGGCAATCGGGGTGAAAAATCTTCCCAACGACTTTTGGTAAAGAGTGACACCTAATTGTTTAAAGGATTCAAAACGACCAAAAGAAATGAATTTAATAATTCGGTTCGGTAAAGTGAATCGAATTATGTTTTTACCTGGACCAACGGTTATGGTTTCATAAATTCTGCTCCCTAGACCGATCTTATTTAGAACCTGATGGAGTCCCCAAGAGTAACCGCTTTTTTCTGACCAATCAGGAGCAGGTGAGGTTTGGTAAAAAATACCTGAGGCTTCATCTTGGGCAAGATGAAAGCCGGTTCGTTTGGGAAAGCTATACCACTGTTTGAGAATAGAGGCGGCCGGTTTATCTTGATAGTAAAAGGTTCTATCCGGACGAACGATTTTGATTTTTTGTTGGGCGCGGAATTTAAGGCCTTTATCGTTTAAATATCTGATAATAGGGTCACTGTCTTTTAAACCTAATTCTTTTAGCTTACTAATGGTGGTTTCAATATCTTCAGAAAAAACTCCTTTTTCAATCATTTCCCGCCATTCGGGGGTCATTTCAGGTGTTCCTGCCGCGATTCTCATTATGCCGACTGGTACGGCATAGGGAATTCTCCTGACATAAGAAACGCCCGCTTGGGGTTGGAGTAAAGAATAGAGAGTTAAGGAGGCGACACCATCGGTTTCGAGATTTAATTGTCTAATAATATCTTCAGGTAGTTTCAGATCTTCTGGTTTGATTGTTTTATCAGCAACGGCAGTCGCTTTCGCGATTCTTTCTCGAGGGGTTATAGCAACTTCTCTTGCTTGTTCTAGAGTATCTTTAGAAGCTTCTTCAACAAAATTTTCGGCAACAACTTTTGGTTCTTTCTCTCCAATCCTTCTTAAATTTTGGCTAATTTCTTTTTTGGTTTGGACAAGGATTTGGTGATATTCTTCTTCGGTCAAAGCAACCTTAAGAGCGACAGGTTCGAGTTTGTCAGTAATGTTTTTGGTGATTTCTTCAGTGACTGCCTCTTGAAGGAGAGGATTATCTCTAAATTTTTCTGTGATTTTTTCAGATTGTTCGCCAATTTCCTGGGCAATTCTCTGCTGAAGAAGTTTAAATCTTTCTCGATATTCAGGTGGGGCTTTTTCCGACTCTAGAATTTGACGTTTCTCTAGATATCGCTCGTAATCTTCTCTTAATTCTCGGACTTTAATGGGATCAAGAAGGCTGGTGTCTAGAACTTTATCACGGTCAGCTAGAAGATCAGCAATTTTATCAATTAGTTTGATAAGGAAGTCTTTGTCTTTGGGGCTAATATCAAGACTTTGAGCGGCGAAGACAACTTCGTTTTTGGCTTCGCCTTCATCTCCAAGTTCAGCCGGCCAGGTTCCCAATTGAAGAAAAAAAGCCAAACGTTGAATATGTTGGTAATACTCTTGAAGCTCTTCTTTATTCATCAATTAAATAATAGCAGATTACAACGGCGTTATCTCGGTTTTTTCTTCTCGGTCGGTGGTTTTGCTTTCTTGACTTTCGGTTTCCTTAGCTTCCTCTATTTTAAGTAGCTCCTCGGGTTTAGAGGTGATTAATTGGTGTTCTTCTTTTGAGGCAACCACTCTGATGGCAACATGATTAGGACCGGCAAAGAAAATACCTTCGCCGACATCAGCGCTTAAGAGAAGGTGTTTTTCACCCTCAGAGAGATAAAAGATTTCAGCAACCTTATCAATAGCAGCCGGTGACATTTTCATTAAAGTTTGAATTGAAGAGTTTTGGATAATGGCTTTACCGTGTTCGGAAACCAGGAAATCCTCAACGTCTTGGGTAATGGTAGTTAAGCCCAGATAATATTTTCTGGCTCTTTTGGCAATTGAGTAAAGGAAGTTGGCCGAATCTGGATACTGCATTAGATACCAAGCCTCATCAACTATCAAAATTCTTTTTTTCATTTCTTTTTTGACCTTGGTCCAAATGTAGTCCAGAATAATAAACATGGCAATTGGTCTTAAAGCGTCTTCTAGATCCCTAATCGAAAAAACAGTGAATTTATTTTTAATGTCCACGTTTGAGCGTTGATCAAAGATACCAGAGAAGGACCCTTTGACAAATTTTTCAATCCGGTCGGCCAAGGAGGAAGCTTCAGGCTCTTCCATACCTCTTAAAGCCTTATATAAATCTTCCATTAAAGGCGGTTCTTTTTTCTGGGTGGCTGGGTCTGGGGTAATCCCTTTCATTTTGTAAGTTAGGATTAAAGCTCGATCAAGAACCGCTTCTTCAGTGGCTGAAAGGTTGCCCATAATGACTTTAAATAGAGAGTGCAGAGAAAGAATTTTTAGGCCTAATTCGTTCTCGCCTTCTTCATAAATCGCTGAGAGATCAAAAGGGTTGATTTTCGAGGGTGAATTAAAACCAAAGGTAATGTATTCACCGCCAACTGCTTCGGCTAAAACTTTATATTCAGATTCGGGGTCAATGGCGATAATCTCCGTACCAAACAAAAGAGAACGTAAGGCTTCAAGTTTGACCATGTAAGATTTCCCGGCTCCTGACTTGGCAAAGATGACTGAATTGGCGTTTTCCAGTGTAAAGCGGTCGAAAACAACCAAAGAATCATTATGTTCGTTAATTCCATACATGATCCCTTCATTGGCCGTTAATTCCGAGGAAGTAAAGGGAAAGGTGGTGGCCAAGGAAGTGGTATCCATATTTCGGGTGATCATCAGTCGGTCGACACAAGTTGGGATGGTAGCTCGAAAACCATCTTCCATTTGAAGAGTGGCGTGTTTAGAAATAATTAATAAAGAACCAAGAGCTGATTCAATTTCTTTGGAGGCTTGATTTAGTTCTTCGAGTGAATCGGCCGGAATGGTGATGTAAAGACCGAATTGGAAGAAACGTTCGGCACCTTTAACCAGCTGCTCTTGGAGAGTCCGGGCATCTTCAAGTTTGGCTTGGGTTGCCGGATCAACAATCTTACCACGCTGCATATCGGTTTGAATTTCCGCTTCCATTTCGGCAATCTTACGCCGCAATTCATCAAGGATTGATTTACCTTCAACCGGATAAACGTACATCGCCACGTCCAGGGAGTGATCAAAATTAATCAAGGGCGCTAGCCAATTAGCGGCCACAAAACGGGGATAGCCGGCCACAAATAAAGTTCTGAAATATTTATTGCCTATTTTCAAATGATCAAAGTCAACCTCAAGCGCACCAGGAGCAATCACGTCCTGAACAGAAACCATGCCTTCAGCGAGTTGGGTAATTGGGTCGACGGGTAGTTTGGTCACCACTTGAGGTGATTCAGGCATTTTTCCTTTTTCTTCTGGTTTACCCTGGGCCAAAGGCAGGCCAATCTTTGAAGACCCCTTTTTACTAATATCGGCGATTTTGTTAAGACCCGGTATTTTCATCTTTATTAACAGCTTGTTTAACTAAACCATTAATTTGATTTCTAATTGAATCTTGATTTGGGATTATCTCCTCGGTTGTTGATGATTGGGCGGTTGAGTCGATTGGTGTTGTCTCAATCTTAATTTCTCCTTGAAGTGAGGTTGTTCTTCTAGGTGGTTCGGCTTGGCTTTCTGTTGTTTCCGGCATTGTTTTTGTTATTGAGCTTCTTTCTTGGGTTGTTTCCATAGCTGCTTCCATGATTGGTGTCTGGTATTGCTTAGAACCAGTCATTTGCTGACCTTTAACTTCAGGATTGTAAATATTGAAGTAGAGCTGAATAAGTTCCTGAGTGTTAAGCTGTTTGCCTTTGAGACCTAAACGAGCGAGTTGTCTTAAAATATGATCCCTTTTAGGATAGAGGTTGGTCTTGGCTTTTTGGAGAATGTAGCTCTTATCAAAAGGGAGTTTCTTTCTAGAAAAGGTAGAAGTGAGGATCTGTTTGACGCCTAGTTCTAAGGCACTCATGGGAATGACGAGATAAAACTTTTTATCAAGAACATTGTTTCTGGCAACCGTTTCTTCGATAAACTGGCGATATTTTTGAATCTGAATTTTAATCTCGTCTTTGGTTTCTTTTTCTTCGGCTCTTTTGATTAATTTAAGATAGCCGGAAATATCTTTTCTTTGGGAGCAAAGAACGATTTGAATAGAAAAAGTGAGTGAGTTTAGAAGGCCGGCATAAGCGTAGATGGTGGCTTCCTGTTCTCTTTCTGAAAGGAGACCAAAGTTAATCGCCGTGGTAGCAATCGCCAAACAACAGCTACCGTCTTTGAGAATAACAATCCCGTCTTGGATATCCTCAATATCAAGATGTTCTTGAGTTGAAGCTCTAATCGGTATTTTGGTTGGATCAAGTGTTTTGGGCAGGTTCATGGATTTTTCCTTTGGTGCGAATCTCTAAGGGTTCGACGATCGCGCCAGTAAGATTGGTTTTAATAATATCAAATTGATAACCTTCTTTTTCAGCTTCAATTTCGTATTGACCGTTATCTAGGGGAGTGACGCTTCGAAATTGGCCTAATTTATTAGTTTTCAGAGCCCTGACTGGAATTCCCTGAGTATTTCTGATTTCTATAATCGCATTTTCAATAATTTTGCCCTCAAGGTCAAGAACCATTCCCACAAGAGTATTAGGTTGAGTAGGAGCTTGAGGAAAAGGTAGTTCAGGACTGAATTTAGCTTCCACCGTGGGTTTTCTAGGTTGAGCTGGTTGTTTGGGTAAGACAAAAGGTTTTCTTTTGGGAGTACTTGTTTTTTGAGGATAGCTAATTTTTGGTTTAAAAGTTGTTTCAGGCTTGGTTATTGGTTGGAAAGGTTGCCGAATGGGCGGAATCTTTTCTGTTGGTTGAGCCATATTCGCCGGCATTTTGGTTAATTGGAACATATTAAGAGATTTTTTAATAAAGTTTTCTTCTTGTTGGTCAAGTTGACTTTGAGATTCGGTTGGGAGAGTTGAGAGGTATTCTCTTAATTGTTTTTTATTTGGTGGTGGGGCGGCCTTTTTTTGAAAAACAACCTTTTTGTAACCAGTTTTGAAGATATCAGGCTCCTTAGCTTGTCTTTCCCAGACGAATTGAGTTGGTGAGAAAATAGCTTTGATAAAGGCAACAATCCACTTATCAAGCGGCCTTTCCTGAATCGGCATAAAAGCCATGGCAAAACCAAGAAAAACAGCCAGAGCCACCAAAGGCCATTTAATGATTGGCACGAGGGGAGTGGCATAGAGAATCAAGCCAATAATACAACCACCAGCCAAAAAGCCAAATTGTCGAACGGTCATATCACCAACCAGACGGAATTGGTAAGAAGAAATGTGTTGTGGTACTGGATGTTGTTCCATGACTACCTCTCTATTCTAAAGTGATTTTAAACTCGATTCAACCGTTTCAAACTAGGTCAAATTACAAGGAAAATAGGGCAATTGTCGTTGAAAAGAGTTCTATGATATAATCCAATCAGCATGGCTGGAGAGGAAACATATATTCCAAAACCTAAAGGTCTGGAGGAGATGACTGGAGGTAGTTTACCAGAAGGAAGAGACGAGGAAATTAGGAGAATGGTTGAAGAAAGACCAATTAGCGGTGGTCAGGATGTGCCTGAGGATGAAGGCAAGGTTGATATTAGTGAATTAGTTAAAGCCCAGGTAGAAGCGGCGGTCGCTAGTGTGAGAACGGAATTATCAGACCAAATTTCTGGTTTACAAACCAAACTTCAAGTGAGTGAAGCCCAAAAAGAGGCTTTAGAAAAGAGAATGGAAGGTTTAGAGGGTATCGAGGGGCTAAAAAGACCACTTAATAAAATTCTTAAGGCAATAGAGAGAACGGCTGTGGGAGCAGAAAGAACTGCGGCTAGTGGACAGGCTTCGTCTGAAAGACTTTTAATCCCCGAATCAGAAAGGCCCAAAACAAAAGAAGGCTGGGCTGATTTGGCAAGAGAAGAATTAACAGTTTTAAGAGATCGAGGTGAATCCCCTTATTCTCCTTTTCTATGGGGAGAGAGACCTGAAGTTAAAAGAGTTCTTGAGAGTATTCCTAAAAAAGATTGGGAAGGTATTTCAGCTAAAGAATGGGAAAAATTACAAAAAGAATTAGAAAAAGAGATTTGGGTGATTCAAAAAGAAGACGGTTTAGCAACCCAGTGGTCTCAAAGGTCTAGTAATTTAAAAGCGTTAGGAGAATTAACTGACCTTATTTCGGCCACGGGAGTAGCCTTAGATCCCGAAAAACTAAATGCCTTATCTAGTCTTGCTCCAGCCAAGACACCCGAGTATCTAAAAGAAGAAGGAAAAGAAATTATTCCTGAGGGAGAAAGTATGTCTATCCAGGTTAGTAGAGCCCTTCACATTTACGCTAAATATTTTGGTGTTTGGGCTGAGGAGATAGCTAATGAGATGGATAAACCAGGGGGAATAGAAGATAGACTAAGAACAAGGTGGCTAAAAGGTGACTTTAGCAAGGATAAAAAGAAATGGGGGAAAGCGGTTGATGACGAGATAGATGCGTTTGATTATCGAAATAATTCTAAACTAAGTAAAGCGGGTAAAGAAGTTTTAGAGAGATTAGGATTCGGTAGTGACGGAAAAATTCCTTATAAAACTTTACAAGAAATTTTTAAAGAGATGCCTGATGAGGCTAGTAAGGAAAGGAAATATCAAGATTTGAAGAAGCAGATTGATGATGCTGTTAAAGCTAAAGATACAGGTGGTCTTTCTCTGGCTGAACTTTTCGATAGAAATATATTTTGTCAAAATATTAATGTAAGTGAATCAAGATATACTCAGTGGTTAGTGGCAATGCTCGCTGGTAGTGAATATGCTGGTGAGTCGGCTATGAGATTTTTAAGATATACCGGTGAATCAGGGGAGATGAATACAACTCATGTTCCAGGCGCTTGGGTGAGTGATGGTTTTACTCGTATTCCTTGGATAGAAAGAAGAAGGTTGTCAGAAGCGAGGAAGAGGCGAGTCCGTGGCCCTAATATAACTTTAGGCAGGTATAAATTTCCTATTGAAAGAGAGGGAAAAGAAAGAGGTCTATGCCACAGTTGGGTAAGAGAAGCAGAAGTTAAAATTGGAGATAAAAAGATGAAAATAATTGAGCTTTTAAGAGGCGATAATCGTTGGTTTCATGAGATTCCTTGGGACCAATTGGGTCAAGAGACTTATATTAGTAATTTTACTTTGGCTGTCACTCACGGTGTGAATATTTTTGGATTACTTACCAATCCTAATATTGAATTAACTGGAAGAGAGGGATTACTTAGTCAAGCAGAAGAATTAAAAAAATTAAATAAATCGATGCAATATTCATTTAAAGACTGGGAAAGTGGGGAAATCGCTCTCAAAAAAGAAGACGGGACACCAATAGATGGTGATGGTGGTTGGGAGAAGAGAGAGAATTGGGCTCAATATTGGTTAGAAAAAGTTAAGTCTATAAAAGGATTGTCTGCGTTTGGGAAAAGTCTATGGAGTCCTTGGTTTACTTTTTACCTTGGGGCAATTTATGAACATCATCCGAATCGAAATCTTCCCCAAAGGGAAATTCATTCCCCCACCGGAATCTATAGGAAGAGAAAAATTCCCCATTCTCGAAGATGGAATGAAGAAAGAGAGACGGCTGAGGGAGGGCGTATCTATAGGGAAAATTCGGTTGCCGATTTTATCGGTGAGGGAGTAGAGCAAGAAGTTTTAACTCCAGGGGAAGCAGAACTTCTTATAGCTGTTTGCCAGATATCTAAAGTAAAAAAAGCCGATATTTTGGGTCTTTAAACTTTTCTAAAGAAATTTTCAAGAAATTGCCTTTTCAAAGAGGGAGCGTCGTTGGGTTTTTGAGGAGCTACTTTTTCTAAGACATCTTTTTTGGTTATTTTAAGAACAATTTTCCCGGTTTCAGTAATTGGTCTTACTACTCTCTTGATGCTATTTTCCATTTGATCTACAACGCTTTTTAACCTGAGACTTTTTTACTAAGTACTTCAATAACGCTCGAAATGCCCGTTTCTAAGCTTTTTGGTTTCTCGCCGCTTCCCCTTCCCTCCTTTCCCCATGTGATTCTTTCTGCTATTTTTGGACCAGCACCCATCATCGCCATACCTGCTACTCCCCTTATTGGACCAACTGCTTCGCCAATAGCTGCTCCATATTCAAACGGCTTACCGGCAAGAAAAGCTTTAATTATATCTGTGACTTTTGGGGTGAGGGCAAGAATGCCAATACTAATAAAGAGCATAATGATGGTCGATATAACATTAGCTGAACCCAAATTCCGAAATGCTGCAACAAGATCCTCTAAAAAAGTAGAACTGGTATTACCTTCGATACTGCTTACAACTAAGCTTCCTAAATTAGATTTTCTAAAAAGCGGAGCAATAGCCAAATAACCAGAGAGAAAAATCATTGCTATCGTGGCTGGCAGAACAACTAAGTTGGCAATGAGATTTCTAAACCAGCTGGAAATAGCGTTACTTCCTGGCAGAATACCAACTAATATTTCGAAGGGAGCAAAAATTAAATGAAGGACAACCATAACATAGGCCTTTAAGAGTGCCCATAAGATACGGATGTAGATAATAAGAAAAATGATAGCCAAAAGAAAAAGAATTGTTACGTTTAAGCCTATTATCATAGGAGATATAGGCCATAAGATAATGCTAGTAATTATGGTAGGGGTAGAAGTGATAATGGTAAAGGTTAGAAAAGTAGCAAAGGCAGGCCCGAGTAAGATTATGAAGATACCAGCAGCCAAATGACTAGCATCAGTAACAGCTTGAGCAGTAATTAGTCGAGAGAGCCATTGAGGAAAATTCGGGTCTGTATCAGGGATGTGTTTGAAAGTAAAAATAATCAGATTTGTAAAGACCCACATAAAATCAATCATGAGGCCAACGATTGCGTAAGAGAAGGTTATTAAAATAAGGCCAATGACTACTTTTGGAAGAGCTGATTGAATGGTGATTACAGTTTGAGGATTGATTTTAACCCGGAACATAATAGCAAACCCCATAAAGACAAGGATGAGAACAAAGAAAACATAGGTAATATTTCGAAAGGTTTTCCAGAGAGGGAGATAGTCAGCCATTCGTTCGAATCCAGTATCTTCTTGGGCGTAGGTTGGTTTGACAACTCTCAGTTTTTCACCGATGCTTGCTAAATATTGAATCCCAGAAGCAGGCGGGGTAGCGTAAATATAGGCGATAAAACTGCCGATAGTTCTAATCATTCCTGTTTGGTTTTGGTTTTGTTCTCCCTGGTTCAAGACAACACCGAAAATAAAATGAACGATCGAGCCAAAGATTGCTTTGATTGTTTCGTAAACAAAACTTTGGAGGTTCATTTCTTCTGAATTGATAGCGCTTTCAAATTGAAATTGGTAAGTACTTTCAGGTGTGGAAAATGCTTGAATCGGGCCAGATAAGATAAAGGAGAATAGAAAGAAGAAAAGGAGAGTTAGAGTAATTTTTTTCTTGGTAAATAATTTGGTTAACATGATTCAATTCAACGATAACATTCCCTAAAAATTATTTCAACTTACTTTTATTGAACAATTGTTCCCCATAGCCATTGCAAAAGGTTTTTACCTTCGTCTTTGGGTACAAGTGATTTAGTTACCCATTCTTTGGCTAATTGAACACCACCAAGGTAGTTGTAATAGAATCTGCCTTCTGAGGGAGTAATATCTTCTGGGCTTTGGCTGTCTTTGTAATAGAACTGAATTTCACTGGCCGCATCCATTTCTCGGAATTCCGGCCAGGTGGCTGGGCGGAAAATATTAAAGAGACCATTGGTGTCTAATTTACCGGTTTGTTCCCAGATCTGGGTTAGGTAAGGATGAAGGAGACGGGTGCCAAAATCCCTTTTAACCGATCTCTCAATAATCTCCTTGCAGGGATCTTTACATTTCTCGCACTCGTTAGGATCTTTTGATTTAGGGTCGAGTACGCAACCAGGAATTGGTTTACAATCGAGACCTTCTTGACGGCACTTTTCGTATTCAGGATTTTCCCAAGCATCAACAGCTACCAGAGGAATATTGATTTTGCATTCTTCATCACAACAAAGCTTGTCATTATCATTAGGGTCTGTAATCGCTGGCAATTCACAGTTAGATACTTGAACAAGAGGACCAGAAACACCACAAGTTGCTGGCGGTTCATAAGGTTCGCCTTTGCAAGAACCTGTTCCGTTCTCATCAAGAGTCATACAACAACCTTCACTAACTCCAACGTGTCCAGTGGAAGTTCCAATATTATAGTTGATGGCACTGACATTAATGCAAGCTGTTCCGCCAGGTCCAGGAGAACCTATGTGGTATTCTAGACCCGGACCGAGATTGTTTATTCCCATGAATTGGCCGTTGATTTCCACCCAGACATGACCATCACCAGAGGCATCAATAATGATTGTACAGCCTCCTCCTGAACAAGTGATAGACCTAATATTAATACTTGAACATTGGTCGCCGTCAGGATCACAGCCACTAGCTTGAGCTAGAAGTTTTTTCTCTCCTGGTGAAGCGATAATAAGGCTTGTTTGATTTTGGGCATACATTAAACTGCTATCCCATTGCGTTAAAAGCATGTTATTTAGTTCCTGAGTGGCTTCATTCAGGCGAGCAACATGAGGAACATCTTCTACCTGCGGTTCAATATTTTTGGGAATATCATCAGATTTATAGCCGTAATAGGGCATAATCCAGCCAATGGTATCATCACGACTGATCAAGGGAGCGACCACCCAGAGATTGGACCATTTACCGTTTTCTGCTTCTTTCCATTCTTGATATTTTATTTCGTAATTTTCCTCTTCAGGGTCTGGAGGAAGATGATCAGCCAGACTCGTTAAAGTGCTGGTAGCTCCAGTTTCGTCCCAATGAGAAATTTTAATAGGGGAACTATCAAGAATAGTCTTAACTCCAGCAATCAAAGCATCATCCAAGGGATTTAAAGTTTTATCACTAAAGAGACAGTAGTTAGAAAATTCTTCAGCCTTTTTAACGACAATATTACTACCTGTTAGTTTTCCTGCTATTGTGATAAGGGCTTCCGCCCAAAAAGGCGCGTCCCAACAAAGGCGGCCAATATAATTAAGGTTGTAATCGTGAACGCCACCTTCGTGGATATTTTTTTCTATAGTTTCTTTTGCTCTCTTGACCATGTTTTTCTTCAGCTCGTCTTGGTAGGCCATAGGGGTTAATTTGCGAAGAACACCAGCGTGGTTAACCCAATCTAGCCAGTATTGCCCATAGTTCTGGTAGTATTCATTGGTTCCTTCGAAGTAGTCAGCCAAATATTTTTGTTCGTAATCGGATTTATCATCAACGCCCTCGCCTTTATAACCAACAAAAGGGATAGTGGTATCTGAAGGATCGATAGTGACGATTCCCCCCCATTTTCTACTGACACAATGAGGCGGTTCTTCAGTGCCGTCACCCCGTTCATAAGTAACGGTATCGTGAACTGTAAAACTCGTGGCGCATGAAGGACAGTAATTGTGGGTATCGTCACAAGAATCGCAAGGAACCGGTCGGGAATCATAATCGCCGCCGTCGGAGGGGTTACAGGTGGGTGGCGGGGCGACAACGACATAAGGTGATGGGGTAGGGATGGGAAAGGGAATAAATTCAAAATCAGGAATAATTCCTTCAAGCAAGGCCGCATAAAGTTGAAAATAGAAAAATGCCAATTTGGGATTACCAAAAATATCTACTAAGCCAAAACCCGGTCCGCCGAAGTCCGAAAAGGTATACCAAAGAACGGTCGCCACCTCATTACCGAATTCTCGGGCAACTAATTCATAAACGGCTTTAAGATAATCAGCCTGGAGTTGTTGATCAGCTACTTCCCAGCCAAATTCAGTTATCCAGAGAGGTTTACCCTCTGAGACCGCTAAAAAATTTAAAAGAGTTTGTCTAACTAGATTGATGTCAAGAGTGTAGGGGTGAACCCCAACCCCATCAGCCGGCAAGCCACCAGCAATTTCAATTACTTTTATTAGATAATTTGGGTCGCCAGCCACCATTCCTCCGGTGACAACAAAACTATTTGAATTTTCATTTATAGCGTTATAGGCAGCTGCCAAAAGGGCGGCATAATTTCCAGGGGGAATATAAATTGAGGCAACATTATTTTGAGCGTCTTGCTCATTCCAGATTTCATAAGCGGCTACCCTATCCCCGAAGCGAGCTGCGGTCTCAGCTGCCATGTTGGCAAAATTATTTACATAATTAGAATTAATTTCTAAGTTTGGCGGCCAAAGTGTTTGCTGGTTTAGAACCATAACAACATCGATTCCCGCCTGATTAAGTTCATTTATATAGGAATCGTAGTTGAAACCAGAATCGGGCACATAAACAAATCTTACCCAACTAGCCCCCAGAGCTTGAAGGTCGCTGGCACTTGGTCTTGATTGGGGATTAATAGGACCAATATTAATCCCCGCGCCCCCTGCTTGAGCAGAAACTTTTTGGGGAGAAACAAGGAAAAAGAAAAGTAGTAATATTCCTAGGCAGATTTTTTTCATTATTCAAACTTAAACTCAAGCAATCCTTCGATGCCAGTAAAGTCAGCAATGAATTTAAGAATGAACCAAGCAATGATAATCAAGACTAGACCAAGAATGGCATAGGTAATTGTGTTCCTTGCTGATTCAACTGCCTTAGGATCACCACCAGAAGTCAACCATTTGAAGCCACCAAGAATAATCATGATGAAAGTAGCAATTCCGGCTAAACGAATAGCCAAATTTAGAAGATTCCACATGATTTGAATTAGGTCTGAAATTCGAGCTGGATCTTCCATTAAACTAACTTTACAACACCAAAACACCTACCGTCAAGGGTAGGTGTCGGTACGCACTTTAATTATTTAAACCGCTTCTATATAAGGATTAGATTCTTTATTATTTAATCGTTGGAATTGCTAGTCCGGTGAGAATATGAATTCCAAAGAATGTCTCCAATAATCTAATGATGGCCCAGGAGGCAAAAACAATTGCTAGACCAATTAGAGCGGCCGTGAGCGTGCTTTGAGCATTGGCCGTTCCTTCTTTGTCACCACCAGAGGTAATCCATTTAATCCCACCAATGATGAGAAAGAAAAAGGAAATCAGAGCTGCCACTACCAAGAGCAATTTAATAGCAGCAGAAATTATACCCGGAATAGTAATAGTGCCTAAAGCCCCAAAGTCTTCACCTGTAGGTAAGATGCTAATGGTATCACTAGCCGCCAAAGCAGGAGCAATCATTAAGTAATTTGTCAATTCTTTAATTTTCTTCATTTTTTCACCCCCTTTCCTTTTATTTGATTAGATAAGGCGAAATATCAAAAAAGAGATTCTCGAGCGCCTCAATCCCAAAGAAACTCCCAATTAATTTGATTATAGCAAAGACAGCAAAAAGAGCAATTAGACCAACAATCGCACTGACGACTTTACCTCGGGCTGACTCTAGAGCCGCCTTGTCGCCGCCAGCGGTCATCCATTGAATCGCCCCAACCACCAGAAAAATGAAAGCAACGATAACCCCGACGATAAGAAGAATGGCGATAATATTACCCAGGAAAAGGTTAATAATATCAAGGCCTTCACCAGTACCAACCAGAGGATTAAGAGCAGGATTGTAAATACCTTCTTGGTATTCGCCTGCGCCTCCTCCTTCACCTGGTGTCGCAGCAGCTAAATAGATTTTTTCTATCATTTTTAGGGCCCTAGTTGTTCAATAATTTCTTGAGGATTAAGAATGTCAAATCCTAAAAAATTGCCGATAAGAGAAATAAGAGCATAGGCGAGAACAATAACAATCAGGCCAGTCAAGCCATTACTGATTCTTTTAGTAGCCCCTTCAACTGCTTTAGAATCACCACCAGCCGTTAAATAGCCAAAAGCGCCGATAACAAGAATGAAGAAGAACCAAATACCGGCAATAACGGTCATAATGCCGATGATTTTTGAAAGGATTGAAGTGAAGTGTCTGGCGGCAACACCAACATTACTGAATCGGTAGAGAGCTCCCCAGGGACCGAAACCTTCACTGGGGTCTCCGCCAATGGGACCAAGATCAACTTCAGCGGCAAAGATTTTTTCTATCATTTTTTAAGGCCCGTAAATTTTCGGATTAAGAATGGCGCTGGCATTGCCAAATAACAAATAACCAAAAATGGCAGCTAGAACAAAAGAGCCCAGAATAAACAAAAGCCCCATCAGTGATTGCCAGATTCTCGCCCAAGCTGCCCCCATTTTTTTAGGATCATCACCCGCACTTAAAAAACCATAGCCGGCAATGATTAAGTTAAAAAAAGCAAAAAGACCGCCGACAACAATTAAAAGACGGATAATATTATTCAAAAACTTGATCATCCCAAAATTTGGCCCAGGCTCGCCAGCATAGCCAGTAATCCCCATTTTGGTAAAAGGATTTTCAATGGCTCCAAAAATTTCGAAAATCATATGCCTAAACCCCCACTAAGAAAATCAATACCGGTAATAACTTTAATAATTTGTATTATCCAATAACTGGCAAAAATAATCAAGAAACCAATTAGAGCGGCGGTCACCGCCTGGGTTCCTTTAGCCGCTCCCTCAGGATTTTCCTGGCCAGCGCTGATAAGGAACATCAACCCACCACCAATCAGAAGAAAGAAGAGAATAATACCAGCTAAAACATAGATGTTGGGTAGAAGATTGGAGATAATGCCCCCCAAAGTCATACTCGTACTCAAACCTGAGTGTTCGCCAAAAAGGGCTTTGCCAATTTCGAAATTCTGCATCACATTTAGTCTATCAATATCAAATTTAAGTGTCAACTTTTGCAAGTGGTCAAGATTTTGTTATACTTCTCGCCATGGAAGCAAAGGCTTATCTTCAAGATTACGTTAAAAAAACAGAGCCACTATTAGATTCCTTTTTTAAAACTAAGGAGAAAGAAGCGGCTGAGATTTCACCCCTGGCCGCAGAAATGATGAGAATTTATCGTCAGTTTATGGGTGGCAAAAACATTCGTGGAGCTCTGGTCAAATTAGGTTATGAATGTTTTGGTGGTAAGAATGAAAAAGCGATTCTTGAAGCCTCTTTAATGGTGACTCTGACTCACGCTTTTATTTTAATCCATGATGACGTGATGGATCGGGATGTCTTAAGAAGGAACAAACCAACCATTCATGTTCAATATAGTAATCTCTACAGAAAACGTCATCAAGATAAAAGAGATCAGGCCGAGCATTATGGTCTGAGTATGGCGATTGATCTTGGTGATATTGGTTTTACTCTGGCCCATCTCCTTTTGGTTGATACCGATTTTAGTGATGAGATTAAAACCAGAGTTTTGAGAAGATTTAATCAACAGATTTTGACAACCGCTTTTGGTCAGGCTCTTGATGTCACTCTTGAAGCCACTGATAAGCTCTCAGAAAAAGATATTACCAAGATTCATCATTACAAAACAGCCGACTACACGGTTACTGGTCCCTTACAGTACGGGGCTTTGTTCGCTGGTGCAAATGAAAAGGAAATAAAAAAGATAGGGAAATTTGGTTTACCAGTTGGGATTGCTTTTCAGTTGCGGGATGATGAATTAGGTCTTTTTGCTGATGAAAAAATTTTAGGCAAACCAATTGGCAGTGATGTTAAGGAAAACAAAAACACAATTCTTCATCTTAAGGTTCTAGGATTAGCTAAGGGAAAAGAGAAACAATTTATTCAACAAGTTTATGGCAAGAAGAATCTGACTAAAAAAGAACTGGAAAGAGTCAGGCGGATTACTGAAGAGACTGGGGTTTTAGCTTATTCCCAAAAAATGGCGAAGAGTTTGGTTGAAAAAGGCAAGAAATATATTTCCCAAATTACTCGGAAACCTGAATTAGCCGATACTTTAAGAAAAATGGCTGATTTTATGATTGAACGCGAGAGTTAGGAGTGGTAGAATCCAGTCCGATGCCGAAAAAAACTTCTAAGACCAAAATAGATAAAAAAAATCTTCCCAGACATATTGGCATTATTATGGATGGTAACCGACGTTGGGCTGCAAAAAGAGATTTGACACCAATGGAAGGCCACCAAGCCGGAGTCAAAGCCCTAATCAAAATTGTGGATTATTGTTTGGATCTGAAGATAGAAACCTTAACGATTTATGCTCTCTCAACCGAAAATTGGCGGAAAAGAGCCAAGAAAGAAGTGGAAGGACTTTTTAACTTGTTGGTCAGAGCCGTGGAAGAGAAAAAAGAAGAGTACAAAGAAAAAGGCGTCAAGTTAGTGGTTTTAGGCAATTTTCAGGCTTTTCCTAGGAAAGTCGTTCGGGCGATTGAAGAGATGTTAGCCATTGTTAAAACTCATGAGAGATTAAAGGTCAATGTCGCTTTAAATTATGGCGGTCGAGACGAAATTATTAGGGCCATCAAGAAAATTGTTGAAGATGAAGTTCCGCCCAAAAAGATTAATGAAAAAATGTTTGGTAAATTCCTTTACACTAATGGCGAACCAGACCCCGACTTAATTATTCGGACTGGCGGCGAATCAAGGCTTTCTAATTTTCTTCTCTGGCAATCTAGCTATTCCGAGCTTTATTTTACTAAAACTCTTTGGCCAGACTTTTCTCCAGCCAAGCTCGACAAAACAATTCTTGCTTATCAAAAGCGGACCAGAAGATTTGGTGGGGGTACGTTTGCTATCTACAGGAAGAAAGCTAAAAAATCTTCAAGCCAAAAATAACTTCCAAAATTTGAATCAGCCAATAGGCAACAAAAATAATAACAAAGCCGATGACAGCGCCCGTGAGTCTTCCTTTAGCTGACTCCATTTTCTTTGGGTCACCAGCCGAAGTCATCATTTCAAAGCCAGCCCAAATCAGGATTAAAAGCAAAGCCAAACCAGCCAAAGCAAAAATATAGGGGATCAGGTCATTGATAATATTGCTAATATTCCCACTGGCAAATGCAAAGCTAGGTGGATCATTAATTGATTCGCCGCCAGGAAAAGTTAAAGCTAATTTTTTCATTTTATTCAAATCCTGGGATAGCTAATATTTCCACTCCAATAATTCTTAAAATAAAAACAGCAAAAACAATTAGTAAGAGACCAGAGATCGCCGAAGTGATGAGCTCTTTACCTGATTGGACTTTTTCCGGATTACCTCCAGAAGTTAAGACCTGAAGCCCTCCAAAGATAATTAAGAGAGTAGCAATCCCACCGCCAATACCAATGGCGAAAGCTAGAATTCTACTAACGAAAGCTTGGGGACTTTCAACATTAATTGGCCCAATGGCGGTATTAATAATTGCTTCAGCTAGGGTTGGACTGGCGAGAATAAAAATTAAAGCAAACAATAAGACGGTCACAGCTAGTTTTTTCATCAGCTAAAGTTTAACATAATTCCTTTTCAAGAGGCAACCTAAGTTGAATTAGCCTCTATGATATACTTTTATCAGAATGAAAAAGGTAAAAGTTTTGATCAGTCTCTTAATGGCTTCTTCAATTTTAATTTTTCTTTTTTCTCATTCTTTTATTGTTCAGGCTGCTTGTCCGGAAAGTGATTATGATTGTCAATTTGAGGAAATTCAAAAAATCATTGATGCTCTCGCCCCAGCCCACGAACAAAACAAAACCGAATTAGCCAAACTTAAAACTCAATTAGCCGATCTTCAGAAAAGGCTTGATGCCATTACCTTGGGTTTGAAACAGCTTGAGAAGAGTATTCTTGAGAGGGAGGTTGATTTGGCTTTTCAGGAAAAAATTTTAGCGGCTAAGGTAAGAAGTTATTATATTCAAAGCCAAAAATCTTCTCCCTTTCTCTTGTTTTTGTCTTCGAATAATGCTCAAGAACTGGCTCGAGAATTAGCTTTCCGGCTTAAAGTTGTTAATCAAGACAGATTGACGATTGTTCAAATTTCGGCTGATTTGAAGAAACTTCAAGAGGATAAGATTACTTATGAGCGAAGTCAAGCGAGTTTAGCCCAAGCCCAAAAACAGGTTGATGATCGGGCCACTTTTTTAGAAGGAGAAGTCGAGAAGGTTGAGTCAGCCATTGCCTCTTTGACCGCTAAGCAACAACAAATATTAGCCCAAAAATTAGCCAGTTTAAATCTTCCCACCACCTTAGGTGCTGGGCCTTTGGTTTGTGTTGATGATCGAGATCGAGATCCTGGTTTTCGTCCCGCTTTTGCTTTTTTTACTTACGGGATTCCTCATCGAGTGGGGATGAATCAATACGGAGCTTACGGTCGGGCCAAGGCCGGTCAATCATACCAAGAGATTCTTAAAATTTATTACGAAGGGATTACGATTGAAAAGAAACCCAACGTTAGTCTCCAAGTTCAAGGTTATGGAGCGATGCCTTTAGAACAGTATTTATTAGGGATTTACGAGATGCCTGAAAGTTGGCCAATCGAAGCCCAAAAAGCTCAAGCGGTGGCGGCCCGGTCTTATGCCTTGGCCTATACTGACAATGGGTCTAAAGAAATTTGCACCAGTCAACAATGCCAAGTTTATAAGGGAGGCAATAAAGGCGGTAATTGGGAAGCAGCGGTCAAAGCAACAGAAGGCGAAGTTGCCGTTCATAGCGGTCAGGTGATTACTGCTTGGTATGCTTCAACCGCTGGTGGTTACACTTTTTTTTCTTCTGATGTCGGTTGGAGTCAGCGGCCTTGGACCAAAAGATTACGAGACACCAGTGGTGAAGTCAGTAGTTTTGCTGATCTTCAGGGTAAAGCCTATGATAAAGACTCACCTTGTTTTTATGCGGCTCAAGGTTGGCGGAAAGAGTATGCTAGTTCTGCCTGGTTAAAATCTGAAGAAGTGACTGATATTATCAATGTTCTGCTTTTAGCTAAAGCTGATCCTTCAAGTCAACAACACCTGGCCCAGGTGGATAAACCTAATCCTGATGGAGTGGATACTTGGGATGCTGGTCGAGTTAAACAAGAATTAAAGAGTCGAGGGATTACCCCTTTTGATAATGTCTCTAGTGTTTCTGTCGGTTGGGACAATGGTCTGGGAAGAACAACCTCTGTCAGTGTTTCTGGCAGTGCTGGTAATCAAACTTTTGATGGTCCGGAGTTCAAAAACTTTTTTAATCTTCGAGCGCCGGCTAATATCCAGATTGTTGGGCCGTTGTTTAATGTTGAGAAAAAGTAGTTATCTTGTTTCTCTTGGATCTGAAATGATAAAATACTAGAACAATGCCTGATATTTATATTGCTAAAGACAAAGAAAAAAAAGCTGCTGAAGAAACGTCTAAATCTAAAAAAGAAAAAACCGAGTCAGTTGCTGATAAACTTAAGAATCAAAGAACAACCAATCCTTTTGCTTCTTTAGTGATTCGGCCCCAAAAACTTACTTTTGAGACTCAAGATAAAGAAGAAAAGGTAATTCTTTTAGCTCGCCAGCACCTGATTACTAATATTAAATGGATTTTAGCCGCCGTGGCCATGCTTTTTGGGCCAAGCCTTATCTTTATGATTTTTCCTGATTTTTTTAGTTCTTTTCGATACCGATCGCTTTTGAATTTAGTTTGGTATTTATTAACTTTTTCTTTTGTTTTTCAACGCTTTCTCAGATGGTTTTTCAATGTTAGTATCATCACTGATGAGAGAGTGGTTGATATTGACTTTCCTAGTCTTCTTTATCGAGATATCTCCAGCACCAAAATTGATATGATTCAGGATGTCAGTGTTAAGATGGGTGGTTTTGTTCGTTCCCTTTTTAATTATGGTGATGTCCACATTCAAACAGCGGCTGAACAAAAAGAGTTTATCTTTGAAGCAATTTCCCAGCCTGAGAGAGTAATTAAGATTCTTAATGAGCTGATTACTGAAGAGGAACAGGAGAAAATAGAAGGGAGGGTACGATGACGCCTTTCGAAAGGTTGATTGAACAATTGGTAACCGTCAGTTTTAGTTTCCATTGGGTTTTTAAAGCGATTCTCTTAATCGGGATGTTTTTCTATTTGGCTTTTGGCGTGATTGTTGTTCGTCAGGTAAGCTTGATGGCCAAGACTCTCAACGGCGCTTTTGCCTCGCCAATTAAGGTGATTGCCTGGATTCAATTGGGACTGATTATTGGTTTATTTTTGATTATTCTTCTTGCTTAACGAGTAATGAAAAAATTTCTTCTCGAAACTGCCAAAATCGTCGGAACCACCACTGACCAAGCCTGGTCACAAGTTCACACTTTTTCTCCGACCGAAGAGAAAAAATTAGCCAGACGTGGTCAATTTTTAGCGGTCATCAGTCTCTCTGGATTGGAAGAAGGGATTGAAACTGTGACGGTTGGAAAAGAAATTCTTTCTCGTCTTCATGAAGAATATTATGGTCATTTAGAAGCAAAGGCAATTGACCAATTAAAAAAAGCCTTAGAACAAGTAACAAGAGAAACAGAAGGCGAAGTTCAAATAGAGATTGAAGCCGCGGTTTTAATAGGCGAAATAATCTATTTTGCGGTGGCCGGTGAGGGCAGGATTTTGGTTCAGCGAGAAGGGAAAACGGCGACGGTTTTATTGGGAAATAAAGGTGAAGTCGAAATAGCCAGTGGCCGGGTGGTTAAAGATGATGTTTTTCTTTTGGGTAATCCAAGATTTTTTTCTTTTCTCGCCGAAGGCGCTATTAGTGCCGCTCTATCAATGGGCTCGGTTAATGAGGCGGCTGAATCATTAACACCAATGGTTCATGGCCAGGAAAAAGACGGGATTGCAGCCGCCGTTATTTCAAAAATTATTGGTCCAAAAGAAGAAGAGGTGCCAACGACCACACCCTCAGATAAAGAACAGGAGAAGCCAGGCGAGTCTTCTTTTAAAGTCTCGGGTTTAAAAACAGGTTTAAAAGATAAATTGACTGATTGGTTAAAAGTCGGAGCAAAAATAGGACGAGGATTTCTTTTCAAGATTGAAAAAAAACTTAAGCGCCGGGCAATTTACTTAGAAAAAGAAAATAAAGAAAAGGAAAAAACCCGTCGAACTTTAATCACTATTGCTGCTATTTTACTTGTTTTGCTAATGGTCAGCATTGTCTTAGGGATCAGGCAGCGAGGCCGAGGTCAGACGAGCAGCGGTCAAAACGCTATTTTACAACAGGCTCAGATTAAGAAAGAAGAAGGCGAGGCTTTGATTGATCTTAATCCGATTAGAGCTCGCCAATTATTACTTGAAGCAAGAGATTTAATTGATGAGATTGAGCCTGAAGAAGCGAATCAGGCCGTCCTTGATTTTCGGGAAGAATTAGAAGCTTCCCTTTCTTTGGTGATGCGGGAGCATGAGGTCGAACCAAAAGCTTTCTTTGAATTAGGTATTATTAAGGATGGGGCGAAAGGGGATGATTTAGCGGTTTCAGGCAAGGAATTAATTCTTTTTGATCGCGGTAAACAGGCTATTTACAGCTTGGAGATAGACAGCAAAAAGTCGGCGATCCTAGCTGGTGGAGAGAACTTAGCCGATGGTCACCAAGTGGCCGCCTTTTTACCGAAAATTTTTCTTTTAACCGAGAGAGGGATTGTCCAATTTGATAAAGAGACTAAAAGAGAAGAATTGGTTATTGAGACTGATGAGGAATGGGGAGAAATTGTTGATTTAAGAGCCTTCGGCGGCAATCTTTATTTGCTTGATAAAAAAGGCGAGATTTGGAAATATCCGGGGATTGAAGGGGGTTTTGGGGCTTACCGGCGTTGGCTTCAAGGAAGCGAGGTCGATTTTAGTAATGCCGTGGGGATGAGTATTGACGCTTCGGTCTGGATTCTCAAAAGCAATGGTTCTGTTCTTAAATACACTCAGGGATTGAAGGATGGTTTTACGATTTCTGGCTTAGACAAGTCTTTTAGTAATCCGACCGCTATTTTTACTGACGATGACCAGGAGAATCTTTACATTCTTGATCAAGGTAATTCCCGAGTGGTAGTGATCAATAAATCTGGGGAATATTATTCTCAGTATCGTTGGGAAGGGATGAACCAGGTCACTAGTTTAATGGCCTCGGAAGAAGAGGGCAAGATTTTCCTTCTGGCGGGTGATAAGATTTATCAGATTGACCTAAAATAAAGTGAAAGTTATTAACCGTCGAGCTCGCTATGATTACTATCTTTTAGAGAAGTTTGAAGCAGGCATTGCCTTAACTGGCTCAGAGGTCAAATCAGTTAAGGCAAGCAAACTAAGCCTTAACGAAGGCTTTGTTAAGATAATTGGAGGCGAGGCTTGGTTACTTAATGCCTATATCAACCCTTATCCTTATGCCGATAATCGAGATTATGATTCCAAGCGTAACCGGAAGCTGCTTTTACATAAAAACGAGCTCCTAAAATTAAGCCAGCAAACTAAGGAAAAGAATTTGACGATTGTACCTGTTTCGTGCTATACTAAGGGTCGAAAAATCAAACTAGAGATTGCCTTAGCTAGAGGGAAAAAGAAGTATGATAAAAGAGAAACAAAGAAACGCAAGGCAATTGAAAGAGAAATTGAACAGACATTAAAAGATAAGGGGATGTAAGTCTCGACGGGAAGGGTTCTTTAAAAACAGCAAGCCGACCTGAAATAAGCCGTTAAAAGGTTTCAAAAAAAATATAACTGGCAACCCAAAAGTTGCTAATTATGCTTATGCTTACGCTTAAAAGCGCTTGGGCATAAGCCATTCATAGTTTTTTCTCCTGGTGAGAAACTATGGGTGACAACCCAGCCAGGATACAATTCAATTGGTTTGGCTAGACTGATTGAGCCAAGTTTAATTAGCCTTGGTTTTAACTTTCCGGTTGACAGGATCAGGTTAAGACGACAATTAAGAGTCAACTAAGCTTGTAGAAGTTTTTAGAAATTCTTTTCGGACGCCGGTTCACTCCGGCCATCTCCACCAGATCATCTTTAATTCTTAATAGACTTAAGAAATAGAAACTAATGAAAGAGGGGGGTCCCACCGCTGCCGAAATCATCGCAATTTATGACGAAGTCCGTGGTTACTTCCGGACTCCTCAGGCAATTAAAGGTATCTCTCCTGAGAAAGAAGAAAAACTTCCTACTAAACAAACTCCTGAACAAGTCCAAGATAAAACTTCTCCTAAGAAATAAACCCTGTTAAAATTAGTTTAATGCTGCTCGATCTCTTTTTTCCTCGTCGTTGTTTGGGTTGTGGTGCTTGGGGTAATTACTTTTGTCGAGATTGCCAGCAAGAGATTAAAACCATCAAACTCCAGATTTGCCCGATTTGTCAAAAACCAGCTCTTCAAGGTCAGACTCATCCAGTTTGTCAAACGCCTTACTCTCTTGATGGTTTAACTTCAATTTTCACTTTTGAAGGGGTGATTAAAGAAGCGATTGGCAAATTAAAGTATTGGTTAATTACGGATCTAATTGAGGAACTGGTGGCTCTTAGTGTTGATCAAATGCCTCGTAAATTAACCCGATCTTTAATTCTCGTTCCCATTCCCCTTCATCCGCGCCGCCAACGCTGGCGAGGTTTTAATCAAGCAGAGCTTTTAGCAAAGATTCTAGGTAAACAGTTTAATTGGCAGATCTCCACTGATTATCTAATCCGTTCTAAAGCCACTCAACCCCAAATTAAGTTAAAAAGCAAAGAAAGAAAAATAAATGTTCAAAAAGCTTTTAAACTTAATCCCAAAGCTAGAGCTAAAGTGAGAAACAAAAAATTGATTGTTTTTGATGATGTTTGGACGACTGGTTCCACTCTACGTCAGGCTGCACAGGTTTTAAAAAGAGCCCAGGCTCAAGAGGTTTGGGGTTTGACCTTAGCTAGGTGAAAAAAGGCTAGTTTTTTGCTAAAATAGGAACCATTAGGAAGGATGCCAGAGTGGTTAAATGGGACGGTTTGCTAAACCGTTGGTCTGAAAGGACCGCGTGGGTTCGAATCCCACTCCTTCCGCCAGGTGGGGTGCCGGAGCGGCTAAACGGCCCGGTCTTGAAAACCGTGGAGAAAGCAATTTCTACGTGGGTTCGAATCCCACCCCCACCGCCTCTCCCATCATTAACAAAAATTTGCTATCATAGAAATAAGGAAAACTAATTATGCCTGCTCAAAACAATCAACCAGAAATAAAACCACGTACTTTAAAAACTTTGTTAGCCTGGAAAGCACCAGAACGACATTTTAAAAAGCGAACGCGGGAATATTTTACAACCATTGGCGCGATTATCTTTTTAATTGGTGTTATTCTCCTTTTCCTCCAAGAATGGCTTTTGATTGTCGTGATGGTGGCTTTGGTTTTTGTGGCCTACATTCTTTCGACAGTAGCGCCGCGGGAAGTAGAACATCAAATTACTAATCGATGGATTGTGACCGGTGGGAGGAGATATTATTGGGAACAATTAGGCCGTTTTTGGTTTACTGAAAAGCAGGGCCAAGAAGCTTTGATGGTCGAAACATTTTTTGGTTTACCCGGCCGTTTAATCTTGCTCTTAGGCGAGGTTAAGAAAGATCAGGTTAAGAAAATTCTCTCTGAATACCTCCCCTTTGAGGAACCAGAAAAAACCTGGATCGATAATGCTAGCGATTGGATCTCGCGGCGGGTTCCTTTAGAGTCGTCTTCTTAAGAATCAGCGCCCGTAGCTCAATTGGACAGAGCATCTCGTTGCGGACGAGAAGGTTGTGAGTTCGAGTCTCACTGGGCGCACTTGTGGTGGGATGCCGGAGTGGTCTAACGGGCTGGTTTCGAAAACCAAGCGTTCTGTAAAGGACACGGGGGTTCGAATCCCTCTCCCACCGCTTTGCAGGCGCTCGTAGTTCAATTGGATAGAACGTCGGATTCCGGATCCGAAAGTTGGGGGTTCGAATCCCTTCGGGCGCACCGATGACCAAGAAAAAACCAGTTAAAAGGGAATTTTCCGCTGGTGGGGTGGTTTTCAAAAAAGAAAAGAAAAAAACTCTTTGGCTAATCATTCAACCTGAAATTAAGGATGAACTTTGGCGTCAAGACAGATGGCAGCTGCCTAAAGGTTGGATTGATGAGGGTGAAACTGGTTCTCAGGCGGCTTTAAGAGAAGTTAAGGAAGAAGGCGGTGTTGAAGTTGAGGTAATTGAAAAAATCGGTCGGATTAATATTTTCTTTTACAACGAAGAAAAGCAGAAGGTCCTTAAAAACATTGTTTTTTTCTTAATGGAATACCAAAAGGGAAGCATCAGAAATCATTCTTGGGAAACAAAAGAAGCGATTTGGTTGCCTTTTCAAAAGGCTTCCAAGAGATTAACTTTTGATTCAGAGAAGAAAATTTTAAAAAAAGCCAAAGAACTTTTAGAAGCAAAAGAGAAACAACCGAAACTGATTTAGGAGAGGTGGCAGAGTGGTCAAATGCGCACGCTTGGAAAGCGTGTATGGCGGCAACGTCATCGTGGGTTCGAATCCCACTCTCTCCGCTAGTCTGCGGAAATAATGCGGTAAATATGCAGGAAATAATTTTATGCCAGATGATCAATTAGAAGAAATTCGGCGAAAAATCGATATCATTGAACTGATTAATGAATACACGCCTTTAAAGAAAACCGGCCGTAATTTCAAGGCGCTTTGTCCTTTTCATTCAGAAAAAATTCCTTCTTTTGTCGTTTCGCCAGAAAGACAGATTTTTAAATGTTTTGGCTGTGGGGCTGGTGGCGATATCTTTAGATTTTTAATGCTGACTGAAAACATGGAGTTTGGTGAGGCCCTGCGGACTTTGGCGAAACGAGCCGGGGTTAAATTACGTCATTACCAACCTTCAGAAGGGGAAAAACAGAAACAACTTTTTTATGAAATTAATCATTTAGCCAGTGAATATTATCATTATCTTTTAACCAAACATGCGGCCGGTCGGAAAGCTTTGAACTACATTTTGGGTCGGGGAATTACCCGCGAGTCTTTGGCTCGTTTTAAGATTGGCTATTCGCCTAATTTATGGGAAGCCCTTCAGGATTTTTTGGTTAAAAAGAAAAATTATCGAGGTGAAGATTTGGAAAAAGCCGGCTTGGTGATTAAGAGTCAAAGGGGTCGGGGTTTTTATGATCGTTTTCGGGGGAGATTGATGTTCACTTTACGAGATCATCGGAATAATGTGGTTGGTTTTGCCGGTCGAACCTTGGATCCTAAGCAAGAAGAAGCCAAATACATTAACACTCCAGAGACCTTGGTCTATCATAAATCAGACTTGCTTTATGGTTTAGTCGAGACCAAAGAAGCCATTAAAAAAGAGGATGAAGCCATTGTGGTTGAAGGCGAACTTGATGCCGTTTCTTCTTTACAGGCAGGGGTGGAAAATGTCGTCGCCCTTAAAGGCACGGCTTTAACCCAAGGTCAGATAGATTTAATTAGTCGGTTTACCGAGAATCTTATTTTAGCCTTGGACCGAGACTTGGCGGGTGATCAGGCGGCTCGTCGGGGGATTGAATTAGCGGATGCTGCTAATCTAGCCATTAGAGTGGTCGAATTAGAAGGGGGTAAAGATCCTGATGAAGTCGCTCAAAAGAACCCAAGTCAGTGGCGTCAATTAGTTAAACAAGCCGTCCCTATTTATGATTACTTTATTGATTCGGCTTTGAATCGGTTTGATGGTCGAACTGCAGACGGGAAGCGAAAAATCAGCCTGGAGTTAATTCCGGTTTTAGCCAAAATTAGCAACAAGGTGGTTCAGGCTCATTACGTCCGTTTGTTGGCGGAGCGATTCAGAGTTGATGAAGAAGCGGTGGTGGCGGAAATGGCGAAATTTATTGATAAAGAAAGCGCTAAAGCACCTTTAGAGAGAACTGATTACAAGAAAGAGGAAAAGCTAAGTCGTCAGGAAATTTTGGAAGAACATTTATTAGCCCTGGCGTTTCAATCAGGCAACTGGCCGCTCTTAAGAAAAAGAAAGATTCAGGCCTTGATCAAAACGTCTCACTTTCAGAAGATTGTTGAGGTTTTAGGTAAGTATCTAAAGCGCTATAAAACTTTTGAGAGCCAGCGCTTGGCCAAGCTGTTGCCCGCCGAATTAAAAGAAACCTTTGACAAACTTTATTTACTGGAAATGGTCGATTTGCTGGAGAACGAAGAAAAGCTGGAGAAAGAAATTGAAAAAACAAAAAAAGAATTAGAAAAGCTTGATTCAAGAGGAAGATTAAGAGAAATCGGTCAAGAAATCAGCGGTTCAGAAAGAAAAGAAAAACCTAATCAGACAGAAAAAAAGAAATTAAACAAACTCCACGAACAGTTTCGAGATTTATCTGGAGAATTAGCTAAACTTGAAGCCGAGTGAAAATTGTAATAATCTAGAAGCAAGAAAAATGGCCAAAAAGAGAGTTGATACCAAAAAAATCATTGAAAAAGGAGGAAAGCAGGGTTTCATTACCCAAGAAGAAATCCTCAAGCTTTTTCCTGATGCCGAAGAAAGGGTCGAAGAATTAGACGAACTCTACGCTAATTTATTGGCTGAAGGGGTTGATGTTTTTGAATCCGTTACTGAAGAAGAGATGGCTGAAGATGAAAAAGCGACCACGGAATTAGCTAAAGAACTAGAGGTTCTAGCGACCCTGGAAGACAAAACCCTAACCGATCCGGTCCGAATGTACCTTAAAGAAATAGGGAGAATACCTCTTTTAACGGCGGAGCAAGAAATTGACCTTGCTCAAGGAGTGGAGAAAGGCAGTCGGGCGGCTAAAAAGAAATTGATTCAATCCAACTTAAGACTGGTGGTTTCGATTGCCAAAAAGTATGTAGGTAGAGGGATGAGCTTCCTTGATCTTATTCAAGAAGGTAATCAAGGTTTGATGAGAGCGGTAGAAAAATATGATTGGCGGCGAGGCTATAAATTCTCCACTTACGCCACCTGGTGGATTAGACAGGCGATTACCCGAGCGATTGCTGACCAAGCCAGAACCATTAGAATTCCGGTTCATATGGTCGAAACGATTAACAAACTGATTCGAACCTCAAGAAAACTAGCTCAACAATTAGGCCGAGAACCAATGGCTGAGGAAATTGGTAAAGAAATGGAACTCGAGCCAGATCGAGTCAGAGAGATTTTTAAGATTGCCCAAAACACCACTTCCTTAGAAAAACCAGTCGGTGATGAAGAAGATTCTCTTTTAGGTGATTTTATCGAAGACACCTCTCAACCTTCACCAGTGGACCAAGCTTCAAAACAGCTCTTAAAAGAAAACATTGAAGAAGTTTTAGAAAGCCTTTCGGACAGAGAAGCCAGAGTCTTGAAAATGAGATTTGGTTTAGATGGTTATCAACCAATGACCTTAGAAGAAGTAGGCAGAGAATTTGGGGTGACCAGAGAAAGAATTAGACAAATTGAAGCCAAAGCCCTAAGAAAACTCAAACACCCTTCAAGAAGAAAAAAACTTCAGGATTATCTTGAGTAAGAGCGATAGTTACTCAACTTGATTTACTTTGTTCGATATGCTAAAAATGGATTAATGGGGTATGCAGGTAAGTTAGAAGAAAAAAGACAAGCTCTTGAACTTCGCCAAAAAGGCATTTCTTATGGTGAAATCCAAAAAAAAGTTCCAGTTTCTAAAGACACACTCAGTCGTTGGTGTCGAGATGTAATCCTGGTTCCCTCTCAGATGGAGAGATTGAAAAAGAGAAGACTAAGAGGAGCAGAGAAGGGAAGAATAATTGGTGCAAAAAAACAACAACGGGATCGAATTAAAAGAACCAAAAGATTAATAAAGGAAGGCAAAAGAGAAGTTGGAAAATTGGCCAAGAGAGATAGATTTACGGCTGGAATAGCCCTTTATTTGGGTGACGGGTACAAATCAGATAAAAGCATTGGTTTTTCAAATTCTAATCCTCAAATAATTTCTTTTATGATGAGATGGTTTCGGGAGTTTTGCCAAGTTCCTGAAGAAAAATTTCGTGGACAAATTTGGATTCATGAAGGTTTGGATGAATTGAAAGCAAGAAGATATTGGTCGAAAATTACCAGTATTCCAATAGGTCAGTTTCAAAAAAGTTATATTGCTAAGAATAAAAAAGAAAGCAGAAAAGTTAGGAAAAAATTACACGATTATGGTGTATTTGCAATTAGAATCTCTAGTGCGGAGAGACAGAGAAAAATTCTTGGTTGGATAGCTGGTATTTTAGGCAAGGAATTAGTATAATATCGTTGTATTTTGACAATCCGCGGTAGCTCAATGGTAGAGCGACTGCCTGTCAATTTGGCAGCTTTTCGCTGAAAGGCGAATTGAAAAACCGGGTGAATTCAGGGAAACCTAAATCTTTTTGATATGGTAATCCTGAGCCAAGTCCGCCCAGGCGGAAAGGTGCAGAGACTAGGTGAGTACACCTTAAAGCGCCCGGCACCTAAAGCTTAAAGCTACGGTGATGAGATAGTCCACACCTTTTGGAAACAAAGGGATTTGTGTAAGCAGTTGGTTGTAGGTTCGAATCCTACCCGCGGAGCCAGTTGGAACTTAATATACCAAGTTTAGCCTCATTCAAAACTTGGAGTGCCGGAGTGTATTCGACCTCCATTATTTTCTTATCTTGTACCCATATCTTTTGGAAGAAAAAGTGTAAATAAGCACGCTTGTGATCAATGTCCGAATCCTCATAGGTTTGAACAATATTTCGAGTTAGTTTAAGTACTTCATTTATGATCGAAGTATCAATGGTATTGGTCTTATCCTGTTCCACAAGTTCTTTCTGAATGACTAGAGCTTCTGCATCTAGTTGAGTATTATATTTTTGGAGTTGTTCGACAGGAAGTTTGTTATCAAAGTAGTCTTTTTCAATCTTTATTCTTTTTTGGTCAACTGCATCCCTTTTGTTATATAGAGCTTTTTTAGCGCGCTGAATACGATCAATACTTTCGTCATAAACACGAGTGATATTGGTTTCTACTGCTTGGATGAATTCATCAGTAAAGGCTAGCTTATCGACCTCTTGTTTTACTTGGTCCTCAAGATTAGTGAGTAATACATATCTTGAAGGGCAACCACCACGCTTACCAGTTTGAGAGCAGTGATACATTCCAATCTTTCCATTACCAGTTTTATATTTTTCGTGATAATGCCACTCTGCAACATAACGTCTGCCACAGTCTTTGCAAAAGACAACGCCCCGAAGAAGAAAGTTGTGTTTTCTCTTGCGAAGACCATAATCGCCTTTTTCTGAGAGTATCTTTTGAACTAAATCAAAAGTCTGCTTATCAACTAGAGGTTCGTGTTTCCCCATACCTTCATGTCCTCCGTGTTTCATCCAACCCCAATAAAATGAATTCTTAAGCATATTGCCAACAATAGAGTATTGAATCGGTTTCCCTTTTCTACCTGTTACTCCATTTTTGTGGAGGTACTGGCGAATATCATAAATTGCATAGTCACGAGTTGCATACAATTTATAAGCCTGTCGAACAAAAGGAGCTATAGCAGGATCAGGAATGACAATCTTTTTGTCGTAAGAGCCTTCAGGATTTTTATTGACAACATTTAAGTAACCCAATGGCGCCCACGAAGGATAATATCCTGCTTTAAACTTTTCAGAAGCTGTTTGTTTGACCTTGTAGCTAGTCATACGAGGAAAGAAAGCGTTCATTACCGCCATCATTTCATTCATGGTTCTACTTACTGGATCACCATTAATTACTCCTGAAAGAGGAACGATTTTAACTCCACATTTTTCTAGTTCGCTAACAATGAAACAGTATTCGAAAGTGTCACGAGAGAGTCGGGATATGTCTTGCACAACAAGATACGCAATATCTTTTTTGTAACATCTACTTAGTAATGCTTGGAAGCTTGGTCTGTTTAAAGTAGTACCTGAAATCCCATTATCAACGTAGCAATCCTCAGCTAGGTACCCACCTAACTCTTGAATCTTCTCTAGTGCCTTTATTTGTTGGGTTTCAATACTAAGATTATCTACCTGATCCATTGTGGACACTCTAGCGTAGATGATGCATTTTGGTTTACTTCCGTGATCGCTATTTATATCTTGTTTTAACTGCATATGTTTTACTTACTTCTAAGTGAAATGCCCTATATCTATATGATCAAGCATTTACTCACTAAAGGCACTCCGTAAGGGCTTTCTGATTCGTTCTTCCTGTACTTGATCAATTAACAACTGACACCATTGTTGGGCAAGACTATCAATGTCGATACGGGGGGTAGTATCTTTAGAAAAAGGCAACGGGCAAGATAACTGTGTCGCTTTAGTGGGCTTGTTAACCCTTCCTTTTATCCCTCTTTTTGATTTCATAAGGGCAGGTGTACTACTTTTTTCATTTCTATTAACTTTTTTATTAGAGTCTTGAAACTCAAGGCTATTGACTCTTGAAATAGTGTTGTTTTCTAATTTTGTAGTCATAGGTTTATAGTCAATAAATCAATACAATCTTTTAGTTTTCTGAGCTAATAATTAAATGTTTCTGATATTCATTCCAATCACCATCAAAAAACACATCGACAATATTTTTCTCTTGTTCATTATTTTCGATTGCTACCTTTTCAGTTACGTTTTCATCAATCCACCTCATATCATCAGGAGTCAAACCTTCATAATGACCTTCTTTATAAATCTTTTGATATTCGGAGTCGCTTCTAACATCTTGTTGAATAAGAACCATCCTATTAGAACCAATAGGAAAAGAACCTAACTCACCCTTAAAGGAACCTAAAGCTTTAGAGGGTATATTCAAGGCCAAATCCGTTACTTTTTTAGGAATTATTTTCGCTTTTTCAGGATAAAAACAGACATTTTGAAGAATATTATCGAGAGTTTGAGAAAGTTTTTCCGATTTAGCAAAGTCAGCCGCTCTGCCTCCAAATGAAACACCGTATCGTTCAGGGAATTTTATTTTGAAAACTGATCTTTTCTTATCAACTATTTCAATGAAGCTTTTATTAAGAAGTCCATTACGCCAATCATTAACAGTTTCAATACCTTTATTGAAATATTCTGCTACGACTTCGGGATAAGCGATGAATTGACCATAGTTATCGTGTTTATGGTCAAAATCCATTGAGTCTAGGTAGTATTCAAACAATAGAAATTCTTGAGAGGTTAAGATTCTCTTTTGCAGGAGAATCCATCTGTTTCTGTGTGTTACTCGATAACCATTTAACTTCATGAGAACATTCTCTCTAAAAGCAAATGGGAGTTTTATACCGATTCAGAAGCCTGTAAATTGCAGGTTAGCGAGTGAGAAGATTGGAATATGTTTTTACTGCCTTGAGAACATCAAGATCAGTGGTCAATTCGTTCTCGTATTTTTTGACGTATTCATCGGCTATTTGTTGATATGTTTTTCCTTTTATCCTCTCCCAGTACCATTCACGGTATTTTCGAGTGTTAGGAGTAACATCAACTCTTGGTCTATAGTATGACAATCGCTTATCAGTTTTCATCAGTTCTTTTGCTTTGCGGAATTCTTCTTTTACTTCCTCATAAGTGGATGTTGGGGACACAAATATTGCAACTCGTTCAAATGTTTCCCATGCCCCCATTTCACCGAAATTAACCACTTTTGCTTCCGTGGGTTTAAAGTGTTTGTCATCAACTGCACCGCAGAATATTGCTTGTTCGATAGCTTCGACAAAATAGGTTGGCCTGTTAAATTCAAAGCAGATAAAGTTACATTCAGCATCTAGCATTATTGGTATATCGTTTTTGATACTAATAAGTTCGTAGAAATTAGGAAATGACTCCTCAAGTTCGCCGATTTTAGAATACTTAGCCAAGTTAACCTCAACAGCTTCTTGAAAATGTGTGTCGAACAGATGTGAATCAAATTCTTCGTCAAAATCATTAACAGAGAATAAGTTGGGAACAAAATATGTCCTTCTTAGGTCAGGAAGTAAATCAATGAAGGCAGGCTTGTCGAACAGGAAAGCAAGCTCTTGATAGTAAACGTCGTTGTTTGTTCTTATGTCGATTTTGAAGTCTTGAAGATAGGCTTTGTCGTTCTTTCTAATTTTCATAATTGTCTGTTTCTATTCTACTAAAAAGAGTCATCGGTTACGATGACTCTTATAAAAATTACGAAAGATTAAAAGAGAGTGGATTATTTATTTCACAAATAGTATTGATTAGTTACTAGTGTGTTGTGGGGCTCTTTTTAATAGATTGAGTAGTTCTCCTTTTTGAATTTGAGCTACTTGTTCGGGCATAAGAGTAAACGAAAATTTAGGATTATCTGATTCGGCTGCTAAAATAGCCGTACCGATTCTTGTATCATCAATATAAATACTCACAAAATAAATTCCTGGTTTTGGTATTTTAAAAATCATATCACCATCTACGGGACTGATGACAAAACTGGAAGAAGAAACAACTGTGGCTGTGTCAACAAGAAATGACTCTCTTGTTGAAGCATTAACTAGCCTAATTTCAAGATGATGCGTTCCTATTGGTAGCCTAAAAGCACTTGCAATATGTGCTCTGAGCGGAAGTGGATAGTTTTTCCAGTACGACACCATAAATTGATTTTCAAACTTTAGATAGGATTCTTCGTATATGGACTTTTCACAGATAGTAAAGTAAACCAGTTCAGCTTTGCCAGACTTTTCAATCACTTCGTCTACGCATTTCCTTAAATGATCCATCATTATTTCTTGTTGTTTTTTCATAAACACATCTTTTTTATCAGGGGAGGGAACATCTTCTTTAACATGACCAAAATACATTGCACGCCTTCCTATTAATTGTTTGTCAATATAACATTCCAATATTGCTGGACCAGGTTTTTCTACGGATAAGTAAATCTTGGAAACAGTATCAATTTCTTCTGGTAAATACTCAATGTGAACATCTTGACTATATACTTCTTTTTCTTCGAAATTTTTCAATACGAATCTTAGCTTATGATCACCAGCAGAACCCCAAAGACCAACTGCCGCAATTAACTCAACCGAAAAAGGGAATTTATGCGAAGCAATATTCGTTAGTGGATTAAAAAATTCAATAGTTCCTGGACTAATTTTAATTCCGGTGCAAGTTAAAAAATAAGTTAGGTGCCATTTAACAGCTGATTCTCCAGGAGGCATTTCAAAATCATGAAACTGTAACCTTTTTGCAGGTTCAGTGATTAATTTTATTGGCTCAACTAGTTGAGTGGTTATATTTTTAGTTAAATCGTGTTGCGTCCAAACACCCTTTTCCATTTCAATGCTTTTAGAGTTAGGTTCTTTATCTGGGTCAATGTCAACAAATCCATACCACAAGGGTCTTATCCCATCTGATTCGATTAAGATTGTCTGGAATAATCCCCCAACGGTATCTATTCCCTGTCTTCCTAACTCACTTCCTAGATTAATGTAGAGCAAATCAGCCTTTTGTTTTAAAGATTGATTAGGTTTTTCAAATAGGTTTGCGTTTTTTCGAAGATAACCAGCAACGATATTACCTGAACCAATAACTGTAAATCCTTCATTGACTTTTTGGGGAGCAAAGGATGGAAACTCAAAAGAAGATACTTCAATTTTGCCTGAATTATTAATTGTTCCAAGGATAAAAGCTAAGGGCTCTTTTATTTTTTTATAATAGAATTTTGCTATCCTACATAGCTCTGATACCATTACGTTAGGAATATTTAACTTTGATTTTTTCTTTAGCGTTCCTCTTAGGCTATTTATCACTAACGCTGCTGTTTTAACATCACCAGCGTATCCAATTACCATTCTATTTCCTAAAGGCAATATTTTTTGTAATTTATCCTCAAGAATGTTAGCGTTGATTCTTTTATCCACCCAAGTCGCTCGGCTATCAGAAATCATCACTGTTCCTTCTTTGAATTTGTAGGCTAAAACCATTGTCATAACTCTCTTTTTCCTCCTCTTGTATTATATCCGAACTATGAGTTTATATACCCGAATAAATTTATTACAATACAAAAAGAAAACTAAAGAAAATTCAACCTTTGTCGTTGTGTTATTTCCCCATTTTTGGTTTAATATAAACCATATGAGCAACATGGGAGAACCATTATCAGGAGCAACACCACTTGAAGCAATAAAACCGCCAGTTGTTGCCACTTCTCCAGAAAATCAACCCATTAACCCACTTGCTGAACAATACCAATCTAAAGCACAAGAACTAAAGATTAAACCTGTGCAGAGTGGTGAGTGGATTGCAACTGATGGCGTTGAATATATTCAATGGGGTGATGAGAAACATCAGTTTGCTTCCAATACAGATGAACAAACTTTCCCAACCAGATTAAATCAAGTCGGAACCTATGATTCTAATAATGGCACGCTTGCTTTTGTTGATGAAAAAGGCGTAATGCATGCAGGACACTCAACGGATGCAAATTTTCAAGCATTAGAACAGGCAGGATATAGACGTGGTGGTATTTGGGTTCCATTCTCCAACGGAGAAGTGCCAGCAGATCCAGAATTAAGAAAGCAATATATAGAACTTAGGGAAAAGGGGAGAGAAATAAATAAAAAAGCAAATATTGAACGACACCTTCATGTTTATAGTGAAACCGCTGAGAGAAAAGGAATAAAACCTGTTGAGGGGGGTCTGTTTATGATGGTTGATGGTATTGAATACAGACATTGGGGAAACGAAACAGGGACAATAGACACCAATACAGACGGTTATAACATGGCTATTCGAAGAGTTGAACAAGTGGGAACTTTCGATGGTAATAACGGAAGAATGGCTTTTGTGGATGGACAAGGAAGAATGTGGGCTGGTGCAGCTACTAGCGAAAACTATGAAGCAATAAATAAAGCTGGTTATACAAGGGGTGGTATCTGGGTTCCCTTCTCTAATGGAGAAATGCCAACCGATAGAGCAACTTACGAACAACTAAGGGATGTTTTAACTGGAAAACACGCAGAACAATTAAAAGCCGAAAGGGATGCTAGGGTTGAAGAAATAATTGAAGGAAGAAAAGTTTTATTTGGTGATACTGCGATATTGCCAGATAGGAACGAACTATTTGTCAAAGTTGCAGATAGAGCAGAGCGACAATACATAAACGAAGCTGAATTAGTTAAGGAAAAGTTACAACCCAGAACTGAAAAAGATAACGCTGGTTTTGAACGAAGTATATATACAATTAACGGTGTTACCTTTTCTTTTAAAGGTCGAGAAGAATTACCAACTTATCAAACATTAACAAGTTCAAGAACTACGCTATTGGGAGAGGCTCCGAATTGGGTTGAAGTAGAAGATTATCAAAAATATCAAGAACAATTAAGACAAACTCAAACCCAAGAAGGTGCTACACAACATTTTGTAACAAATAAAACGCTTCTAGGTGTTGTTGAATTAGCAATAACATTAGGAAGTAAAGATAGTTCACTAACACAACTTCGTGGGGAATTATATAAAGGAGTTTATAGCCAAAGAGCATTGACACTATTAGATGCTTTAGTTGATTCTAATTATGGTGATTCGATCAGATATGGTGGTAAACCAGAAAGCCAAGCTGAAGCGGTGGTTTTATTATCTTTACTTGGTGATATTCAAGCACAAACTGCTGTTGCTGAAAATGTTGAGTCGCAAAGAGAATACGAGACAAGCAAACAAGCTCATCGTGAGCGAAGAAAAATTGACAATGAACCATTAAAACCACAGGAATTGTGTGCCGTACATGCTACAAGGTATAAGCCAGAAGCTACAGAAGATGGGGATTTTTTAATTCCTACTACTTTTGATGCAACTAAAGGAAAGGTATTGCGAAATACAGTTCACACAGCGTTAAATCACAAAGTTGCAGGTCATATGTATGGTTCTTGGGGCGATGCGGGATATGTGGTTATTTCGCCATTTGAGAAAATGATGGAAGCAAATGGAGTTCCAGCAGTTTTGAATACCGTTGATACCTATTGGGCAACTAACCCTGGCGAACCATTAGTTTTTGCTAACGGAACTCTTGTGGCTCCTGGTGGTAATGAAGTTCAAGGATTGTATCAGCAAGAAGGAAATGTTGTAAAGTTTAAATCGTCTGGTTTAGATAGACAGGATTTAATAAATCTAACTGCCTATTCTAGGCAAAATGGTTATCAAGATAGTTTTTCAAGAAGTATAGACGAAGCATTAAGCGGAGCGTTACATCCTTATGGTTCTGCTATGGAATTAGCAGATCAGTGGGATTTTAGTACTACCCAACTAGCTCTAAATCAATTCCTTTACCATGCAGATAATAGTTATGGTCATCAACCTGCACTTCTAAATTTGTTGACAGTAGAAATTGAGGGTCAACCGGAATCAAATATCGAAACCAGACTCAAAAATTTAATTGAGCAGTCAGGGGCAATATCGGGATTAAAGCCAGAAGTTACTGATAAAGATAGTGCTGTTACTACATTTGCAAAAACTCTCGCTGATAGAATTAGGTCAACAATGTTTTCTGAATTGAATGAGTTAACGGTTAGGGAGGCAATTAGACAGAGGGGATTTGCAGTTCAACCTGGAGGAATGTGGGCTTGGGGTGATAGTTGGACGGTAACTGCAGAAACAGGTGCTTTAGGAGAAGAATTAGGAGTGCCTGTTGGAGCGCATACCAACATGGTAGACCATACGTTAACAGAAAGATTTTCTGGAGCGATTAGTCAAGCCACAGAGGGAGAACGTGGTAATGGGAAATTTAATTGGACAAAATATAATGCAAACTATGATGATTTAGTAAAGGACTTGGACCCAAAAACTCGCAGAGTTCTTTATGCTTCAGGACTTTTGACCGCTAGAGGATAACTATAGAAAAGAAAAAAGACCAATGATTAGTCGGTCTTCTTTCGAATATACCTTTTCCAAATTTCTCACTTTTTGGAAACTGCTTCTTTTTTAATTTTAACCTCTTTAATTTCGTTATTCACCGTTGTTGTTTCTTGAACCTGTTTTGCTTCTAGTTTCTTTGCTTTGCGTCTTGCTAAATATTCCTTGTGTTTGGCACGACCTTTTTCACTTTGTTGGTAGCGAAGCCTTGCCTCTTTCCCTTTTGAACTTTGAGCGTATTTTTTTTGGGCTTGTGTCCAACCTTTCTGTTTTTTGTTTTTAGTCGTTTCTTCCATGTTTTCGTCACCTCCTTACTTGGTCTAAATGTGTTAATATAATAATTATCAAACACCCTATAAAAGGGTTCACGGGGTAAGACTAGGTAAGACGGGGGCAATTCTTCAAGGTTTAGTAAAAGTTCGTAGTGTTTCCTGAAAATTAGGACAATAAAAGAAAATTATGAAAATATCTTTTTATTGTTATTAATTAAGGAGGCATTATGAAAAATATTTCAATATTATTTCCCAAATCGGAGTTTACGTCCGATCAACTGCAAAAATTAGGTTTCGCAGGACAAGTTTCTTTTATAGAAAGTGGTAGTGAGAGTTCACTAAAAGATTTAATTAAGCTCTCAAAAGATGCCGACATACTTGCGTTTAGCCCAGATAAAATTGGCAAGTGTGCTTCAGAATGGTTGCTCAAAATACTTGAAGCCTCACCGAAAGTAAAAGGGTTAGCTTTAAATACAACCCATGCTAACTATGTTGATATGGGTTATTGCAACGAAAGACGCATAAGAGTTTTTACAATTCTTGATGACTCTGCTGAGGCAATCGCCGAGCATGTCATATTACTTATCTTAGGCTGTGCTAAAAGATTGTTTATTAATGATCGAAGAACTTACAGGCGAAAGTACCAACCAGAACTAGGATTTGAAATCAGAGGTAAAAGCCTAGGCGTTATCGGTTCAAATTTGGAGGCGCAAAGGGTTGTGTCGCTAGCAAAAGCAATAGGAATGACAGTATATGCGACAGAACGCCTTGAGGGAGCAATTAGGAAACCATCCGTGCTTCAATCAGACATTATTACAATTCATTTACCTGATACAGAAGAAAATAAAAAGTATTTGTCTAAAGAAAAAATTGCACTACTAAAAGATGGGGCGATTGTCATAAATCTTTCGAGCAGGGATATAGTCGATGAAAAAGCTATGGCGGAAGCATTAAAGAAAAGACTGGTTGACCAATATGCTTTTGAGGCGGAAAGCATGAAGAAATCACCGCTTGGGGAAAGTGAATTTGCTCTAATGTTTAAGCCATTTTGTAAATTCACAAAAGAATCACTTAGGAGAAACAGGAGTCTGTGGGTCATAAATATTTCTAACTTGGCTGGGAAACCGACTTCCTAACCGAGTATATGCGATAGAAATCAATTGTGAGCCATTCTTATAAGAGGTGAAACAATGCGATACCTAAAACAGGTATCTTTCATTCGTTTAGCCTCAAACGCTTGTTTAATCGCATTGTACGAGGTTATCGCTATGGTAATTAGCCTGAAAGTATTAAAATATAGCTATGGACATGTTTATTAAATGGCTATCAGAAAATTACGGGTGGGTTGTAAGCCTACTGATACAAGGCTTTATCGCATATCATGTTTTCTTTCTTTCTCAGAAGTTATCAAGTAAGGCTAGATTAGAACATAAAGAATCGATAAAGCGTAAGGCAGATGAGTTGTTGTCAGAAGTACGAAGGAAAAAACTAAATAGTGAGGTTTATTTAGTAAACATTAATAGATATTTCAAAGACTACCCATCAAACACAGAAAAAAGATTTGAAGGATATTCCCATATCAGAGCTGAAATAAAATCAACAAGATTTGATGGAATTGAGTTTTTTGCTGAACCACCCGTAGAAGTGTATAAAAAATCAAACGGAAGCCTATCTTTCAAGGGGACTAAGAAAGAAAAAGTATTTAATGCTTATCCCGTTGGGGTTGTTCCTTATGAGTGGATTGAACATGTTGATATAAGTGGGGATGAATACGCTTATGTTCCATTATTCTATTGTTACTACAAAGGCAAAACAAACTGGAAGTTTTGGAAACGCTTCTTATTCTTTGGCTACCCCTATAAAAAGATGCTCTACTATAAATTGAGTGATGTGTATGACGAAAGAAATGATCCTAGCGAAATGAAGTACTCGTATATCGATCAACCTATTGGGAAATTCTAACTAACCGCCAGGCAAGGTTTCACTTTTTCTATTTCCTCTCTGATTTGAGCTACAAGCCTAAAGTCAGAGAAAGCCTTGATAATACAAGATAATTGCGTGGTTATATTAGAGGTGCGATCCTCGAGCCAGTTGGAACTTAATATACCCAAGTGCTTGTTAATACTTCAATAAAAACAAGCCTTAAATCGCCTCTAATAAAATCCCTTAGTTGTAAGGAAAAGTTGAAGCTAAACTTATAATTTTCTTTTGCTTGAGGTAAAATATAGGAAAGTGATATATTAGCGGTATGAACAAAAATCTTTGGAACAAACAGACATTTTTGACTCTTGCCGGTATGTTGGCATTATTTGCCGGACTTGCCGCCTTTTTTTATTATGAAGGCCTTGCGGGCAGGCCAATATACCTATTTGCAATAATAGCAGTGGCTGTTATCGTCGCTGCCGTTGCCGCGGTTTATTTGTACCTGTTGTCAAAGGGTAAAATCCAGCAAACAGGTCCGGATTACCGTTCTCTTTTTTTCTTGGGCCTTATGTTTTTTATCTTCGGCTCGCCAGAAAACCCTGCCTTTTATGCTATTGGCCTTGTGTTTGTTATTGCCGCTTTGGTCAACAGAAAGAAATGGAAAAAACAGCCCAAGCTAAGCGAATTATCCCCAGCTCAAAGAAAATTCAGAATTGCCCTGATGATAGCTTTGGGGTTTTTGGTATTGGCTGGTTTTGTGGCTTGGTGGTGGTTCGATAAAATGTAAGTGTTGAAAATAAGTGCAAGACTAAATTTTCAATATTTGTTATTATGAACTTAACAATATGCAAAGCAGTGAATGGTATCAGCAATTAATTAGACCGTCGTGGTCTCCACCGTCTTGGCTTTTTGGTCCGGTTTGGACTTTTCTATATATTTTAATCGCTGTTTCCTTTTTTAAAGTATTTCAACTAACTTTTCAAAAAAAAGCCGCGTTTATTGTCGCACTCCCGTTTATTCTTAATCTCATCTTTAACTTTGCATTTACTCCCTTACAATTTGGATTAAGAAACAACTTTCTAGCTGCAATTGACATCCTCCTTGTTTTGGGCACTCTTGTTTGGGCAATGATTGCCATTTATCCTCATGCAAAATGGATTACTTTTATTCAAATTCCATATTTATTGTGGGTTAGTTTTGCGACTGTTTTGCAGTTAACAATTACTTATTTAAATCGTTAAGATGTTTATAAAAACTTATTTAATCACCCTGCCGGTATTTTTGGCAATCGACTTGGTTTGGCTGAGCCTAATCGCCAGGAAATTTTACGCCCAATACCTAGGTTATTTGATGAAGACAAATGTCAATTTTGCGGCAGCTGGCCTATTTTATTTGCTGTTTGTGGTTGGTTTGGTGATTTTCTCGGTTCTACCGGCACTAGAGAAAAATTCTTGGATTCAGGCTCTTTTTTTGGGAGCTTTACTCGGACTTGTCTCCTATGCCACCTATGATTTAACGAATTTAGCTACAATCAAAGACTGGCCGTTGTTGGTTACGATTGTAGACATAGTATGGGGAACAGTTTTGGGGGCCTCAGTTTCTCTGATTAGCTATTTTATTGCCACAAAAATATAGAAGAAATTATCCTTTTTGAGGTAGGGGGATTAAAATACTAGTTTTCTTTTTATAATTCTGATACTTCTTGTTATCAGCAAATTTTTTGTCATATCTTTTTTCGAGTGGGGGAATGCCACTAACGAATAAGAGTATGAAGGTGATAAAAAATGGGCCAATGATGGTTAACCATGACATTCCCCGGATGAAGGGTAGAACGAAAATAAATATTCCCCACCAACAAAGCATTTCCCCAAAATAATTAGGATGTCTTGAGTATTTCCACAAGCCCGTTTGAATCCACAGATTTTTATTCTTTGGCTTGTTTTTGAAGCTGAACTTTTGCCAATCAGAAATTGTTTCAATTATTAAGCCCAGAGCCCAAATTGCAACTCCTAAAATCATAATAAAATTTATTGTTTTATGTTCGGTGATACTTAATAAATAAATTGATGGCAGCATGATTGCCCAGACGACTAGGCCTTGGAAGAGCCAAAACTTTAAAAATTGGAGTGGTTTTTCTCTGATATTGTCAAAACGACTATCCTTTTTAATTTTTAAGATTCTAATTAGGAGGTAAGAAATAAGTCTTATACCCCAAAAAATAACCATTACCGTTAGTAATATCTGGTAAAAATAGAATGTCTGGTTTTTAAGAAGGAATAGAAAAGCAAGTATAATAAAGGTCAGACCGTAGGTAAAATCAGTAAACTTGTCTGTTTTAAAAGAACTGGCTAAAACAAAAAATATGAGATTTATTCCTAGGCTGACAAGTAAAGCTAGAAGGTAAATATTTATCATCATGTCTTTATTATAAGTAAAATAAAGAATTATTGATATGCGATTATGGAGCCTACATCCTAAGTATTTTGATACAAAAGGTTTAGTTGCGGTCTGGCGAGAAAGTTTGCTGGCAAAAAAGGCTTTACAGGGTAAAACAAAAGGTTATACCAAGCACCCACAACTTATCCGCTTCAAAAATCACCCTTCTCCTTTAGAAGCTATTGATTGTTATTTATCTCACATATTCTTTGAGGCCAAAAAAAGAGGCTATAACTTTGAGAGAAGGAAAATTGGTAGGGTTTCTAGAAATATTAAGAAAATAAAAGTAACTTCAGGCCAAGTCGATTATGAGCTTAATCATTTAAAAAACAAGCTAAGGAAAAGAGGCTCTACCTTATGCAATAAAACAGTTAAAACTAAAAAGATTAAAGTTCACCCGTTATTTACAATCGTCATCGGTGACATTGAACCCTGGGAAAGACAAAAGCCCTGAAATGACTATTTTAGGAAGTTAAAGCTAGGCAAGGCTTCACTTTGGCAATCTCTTCCCTCAATTCCTGTACAAACCTGAAATCTTCAAAAACCTTGATAATATGGGAAAAACTCTTGGTTATATTAAGGTTTCGCCCTTCGAGCTAGCCTCAGAAAGCTCCATTTATTGGATTTTTTTGGTCTGATATAATAAAAACATATGAATACAGATTTAACTCCTGAGGAGAAAGGATTAGTAGAATACTCAAAAAAGCAGTTGTTAAATACAACAAAATCCGTCACGCAAATGGTGGTATAGACACTCTTTATGCTTTCGTTTTATCAGATAGAGGTAACATCCACGATGGTGCGTGTTACGAGCCCAACATCGCTCAAGCCACTGTTTGTGGGGAACGAAGTGCTATTGCTAATATGGTTTTGCAGGAGTCATATAAAGCTAAAATTAAAAGTATTGTAATAGCAGACCCAGTCCCAGAAGTTCAGGAACGCGGGACACCGCCTTGTGGGACTTGTAGACATCTTATTTGGTCTCACGGAACACCAGAAACGACAGTTATCCTTATGCAATATATTCCAGGTAAAGACGGTTGGACTTTCCCGAAGTTAGAGAAATATACGATAAAGGACTTTTACCCGCTTCCCTATGAGCCGAAGGAAAGACTTTGGGACAATTGGCAACCCAAGTAGCCAGAGGTTTATGTCAATACGAATGCTGGTTTGCTTTGGTTAATTCCGAAATTTTCAAACATAATTTTGATGTCATTTAGGGTAATATCAAACTCAATATTTCTGTTGCAGAATAAGTCCTTTAGGGGGAGCCAGGAATAGAAAAGCCCAATTTAATGGGCTTTTCTGATTTGGTAAAATAGGAGTATGGGAAAGGAAAATGATATTTTAGGCAAGATTCTAGTTTATTCCTATACTTTAACTTGGATAAACGCTGGTAGTTTATATACATCAGCTTTGGTTAATTACATATTGGAAAATGTTCCATTAAGTTTTTTATTGAGTTTTTTGGCCCTTAATTTTATTGAGAAAAGTTTAGGTTCTTATATAAGGCATAGTCTAATGAAATTTAGCGAAATATCTAAAAATCCTCTCGATAAAAGATTGTACAGGTTCTTTGATGGCTGGACCGCTTTTATTACGGCGATGGTTTTGCTTGTGATCTTCGAAGGGATATTTAAATTCAATCCTCCTTTTAATCCTGGAGTATTTGTATATTTTCCTATCGTTTCAGGCGGAATATTTTTTTTAACCTTGTTCTTTTGTATTTTTACTAAAAGAATTTAATCCAGATCTGACGGATAAGTCATTAAAACTCAAACTAGTTCTAACTTCGTCCACGAAGGAAACAAGCCAAACGGGGTTATAAGAAATTTGCTAAGTAACGAAAGCGTAGTCTGTTTGGGAAAATCCGAGATTGTTAAACACTATTTTTAGGTCTTGCAGACCAATGCCAAATTCTAGTTTCTGGTTGATGAATAAGTCCTTTAGGGGGAGCTAAAATTACTGCCCTATAATATTGACTTCTAGTCTTGGTTTTAGTAATATTGTTCCACTCTATTAAATAGATTCAGATTAAATGCATCCTAATTTCTGTTTATAGAGTAAGTTCTTTTAAAAGTCAGTGCGGTTCGATTCTCCGGTGGTCGTTGACAGAGTGTCTATGAATTGTCGTAGCTACTCTGTCGGCGGTCACTAACCTATTCAATTTAGGAAGGGAGAAACAAGATGAAGACAGCTAAGAGCCTAAGTACGGATGGTCTCCTCAGAGAATATCGCTTTGCGGACTTTCTGTGTTCAGCACACGGGCGGTTCGCCTATGTTTGTCTGGGACAAGTGGGACCAGACAATACCTCGATCGTTTCAGTAGGCGACTGGGCTGGAGGAAGGCCGGATGAGTCATCTTCTCTGGCTCCCTTCATAGCTCACGGCAAGATGGGGGAACTCCTTTGGCATGGGAAGTCAGAGGGTCTCTCTCTTACGCCAGTACCTGACATCGGTCAGGTAGGGTTCGGTTGGATGGGCGGAGCGAGGTATGACTCGAATATAGTGGCTGTCAGCCAGTGGCGTCAAGAACATGATCGCCTCTTGGCTCTGATAGTCCTGTATTCCTTCCAATCCGACATCTACCTGCACCACGTCGGGTTTCGCCACAGCACTTTCGAAGACGCTCTGGCCGTTGCTGAGGCAAGAGGCGAATATCTCAGATTGCCGGCTGAGGATCATCAGCGGTGGTACCATCGCGTAGTAGGAGAACAAACCCCCCACAGGGCCTTTTATATAGAGGACCAGTTCTTCCCGGACGGACCCCAAACCCCTGCATTCCATTGGGACCTGGTTACTCGAGATCCAGAAGGATTCCTCACTTTCGTAGCTGAGGCTTACAATATGGAGCCAAAGCTCTGGGAAGCAGGGGAAAACGATCCCGTCGGGTTGGTTTGGATTACTGCCGAAAAGGACGGTTCCACCATGGGTGTCATGGCCCGCTCCAGATGGTGGGAGATTGAGGTTTAGTGACCGCACTGGCTGAAGGGAGGGGTGAGACATATTGCTTAGTAGCAATACTGAGTTTTGTGTCTCCCCTTCCCGAAGTCAATTTCTTTGAACCTTTTCTCACTAGCCTTTTTAAAAAGTCTGAAAGTAATCCTCTGCTATTTCAAAAAAATCTCATTCAGGGGTAATTTAATTGAAGGGGTTAGGTTTAATTTTAAAATTTCTCTCTGGGTTACCCATTTGTAGTCATCATGTTCTTTGCTCAATCTAATTTTTCCAGATCTTATTGAGGCTTCATTTATAACGATAATAAAGGTGATACCTTCGTAAGTGATTTCTGTAGAGATCCTGCTACTTATTTGTAGTGCCGGTTTCTTGATGTCAATTAGAAGTCCGGTTTCTTCAAAAACTTCCCGCTTTAAACTTTCATTTAACAATTCAAAAGAATCTAATTTGCCTCCAGGCAATTCCCATGTACCGGGGAATAAGCTTTTTACTGATCTCTTTAATACCAGATACTTGTTTTTATGTTTGATTAAGGCTCTGCCCACTATCTCAAGTTTCTTTTGTTTCTTAGGTTCGATGTATTTGTTAAATATATAATTTGAAATTGCCTTGTTTGATTCATGAGATAAGTCTAATTCTTGTGCTTGGAAAATATTGATCCACTGGAAGTCTGAGTGTTCTTTTTGATTAATTTTTACAGTGCCACTAATAAAATCGGCTGAGGTGGTGATTTCTAGATAAACAAAATCACTGTATTTTCCTTTTTCGGTGACAATGCGACTTTGACAAAAGTAATTATCGGAAGTTACCCTAATTACTATTTTTGCTTCCTCATACACTTTTTGTTCAATGGCGTCGTTGAGCGTTAATCTTTTAATTATTTTACCGCCCGGCAGTTCCCATTTATTTTTATTATAAAGCCGGGAAGGACTTCTTTTTAAAAGAATTATTTTATTAGATTCATTCAGTATTAAAGCTCGAACGGTTGTCAGCGTTTTATTGTTTTCCATGATGTTATTTTTTGAGCAGGAGAATTATTTTGCAGGCGTGAATGATTATATCATTTATGTTGTTCGGATTCTAATAAACAAGAAAAATTGGGTTTTTGGTAAAAGAAAAAGAGAAGGTAGTCTCGTTAAATTGCACTAGAAATTATTCAGTCTTATCTGGCTTTCTAAATTAGAAAAAATTTCGTATTTCTTTTTTTTATGATTTTTGTTATTATCTGTTCTTGTTAATATTTTTTAAGGTTTTCTTTTGGTCTCCTCGCGGTCTCCAAAGAAATTGCCGAAATAAGGAAAGGGGGTGAAAAATGAGTACTAAACTCTACGTTGGTAATCTCGATTACAGTGTTACCGGGGATCAGCTAGGAGAATTGTTTGCTCAAGCTGGTAAAGTTTTAAGCGCGGTTGTTATTAGCGATAAATATTCTGGTCGTTCTAAGGGCTTTGGCTTTGTAGAAATGAGTAGTGACGAAGAAGCCAAGAAAGCAATTGAAATGTTTAATGAAAAAGATCTTCAAGGACGGAATATGGTTGTTAATGAAGCTCGGCCCCAGAAAAGTTAAGTTTAATTAGCTTTGGATTTAAAAACTTCTTGATTTGAGCTAAGATTAGCTCTAACTTTTTCCGTGAAGAAGGACTAATTCTCTCCAATTTATTGGGTTGTTTGGTTTATGGTAAAATGGGACAGAATCTTTTTAATTAGAGAAAAGGTAGTTCAAAAGAAAGGGGGTGAGAAAGTGAAGAAGTTTTTACCAATTGTTATTATTGCCGTTGTTATTGTTGGCGGCGCGATTGTAGCTTACATGGTTCTCGGTAAAGGTGGTCTTTCTCTGCCTTCAGTGCCTGGTGAGATTAAAAAGGAATCAGGCGAAACAGGAGAGGAATTTGTCGGTAAGATTAAAGAAGTGGTCGCTCGGGGCGTACCCATGAAATGTACTTACACTCAAGGCGACAATACCGGAACTAGCTATATTAAGGGCAAGAATATTTACGGTGAGATGATGGCCCAGGGTAAACAAGGTTACGTAATTATGAAGGATAAGTGTATGTGGAGTTGGAATAAAGATGAAAGTCAAGGAGTCAAGATGTGTTTTGAAGAAGATATTTGGGAGACGTCTGAGGATTATGCTCAAGAAGGTCAAGCCAGTGTTGCTAGTGAAGCCGAATATCGTTGTCTGCCGGCCATTGTTTCTGACTCTCAGTTTGAGCCACCAGCCAATGTTAACTTTATGGATATGGATCAGTTAATGCAGGGAGTAGAAGAATAATGAAGAATCCTTTTAAGAGAACAAAGAAGAAAGTAGAGAAAAAGTCTCAGAAACAAGCCAAAAAAGAGGCAGAGCAAGAGGAAATTAAAAGACGCCTAAGAAATTTAGGTTATTGGTAGTTAAGGAAAGCGGATCCCTAATTCTCTTAAAGCCAGAGGGATAACGTCGGTAATCATTGGTTTCTTCAGTTTTATCTTTCGGTTGGCAAAAAAGACGCCTGGGACTTCAGTAACATCAAAAAGATGATCACCTTGCCACTTTTCGGTTCTTTTTTTGAAAACATCCTCAGGGGTGGCGCCCACAGCCGTTTCCCAGGAAGCTCGGTAGCCTTGATAATAGCCAATAATTAAGTCTGGTTCTTTACCTGGATAAAGATTTTTAATGACTTTTTGTTTGTTTTGCGGATTTTTAAGGGTCTTTAATTTCTGACTGATTTCTTTAATTAATTTTGATTTTTCTTTTCTGGTGACTGTTCCTTGGCCTTCACGGCCTTTAAGATTGAGATAAAGACTATTAAAACCAAGGGCATAAGCTTTGGTTTTTGACCAGTCAATGTTTTCTAGAATTTCTTTACCTGTTTGGCCTTTTTTTAAACTCAAATAACCTTGATCTCTTAACCAGGCGTTAAGATGAATTTCATAATTAAAAGCGCCAAAGCCATGGTCTGAAAGAACCAAGAAAAGATCATCTTGTTTAAGCTGTTTTTTAATTTGACCAACAATTCTATCCATTTTCTGATAATAATCAGTAATAATTTTCTTTTGACCCCAGCACATATGTTGGATGGCGTCAGTTGTTCCTAAATAGGCAACAAAAAGGCCGGTGGGGAAATTAGTTAGTTCACCTAAAATGATTTTTTTTCTTTCTTGAAGAAGGTCATCAGCTTGTTGGAGGAAGGTGGTTTGGTCAAAAATTCCCTCTTGAAAAGCCCAGGTGTCATGGGGTAAGCCTAGAGTTGAGAAATCACCATATTTTCGGGCGATTTTTCGAGAATAGTCTTTAGGGAAAGAAATGGCGTAGAGCGGATTTTGGGGATCAAGATTAATCGGACTAAGATAAAGCTTAATTTCTGGTTGAAGGGAATGAAGATAGAATTTAGCCAGACCAAAAACTTTTTTGAAAAAGCCAACCTTAAAGGCTAGTCTTAGCCAAGGAGAAAACTGGCCAACTTTAAGAGAAATTTTTTCTCCTTGAATTTCAATTTCCAAAGAATTTCTTTTGGTTTTAATGATTAAGGGAAGGCGACTGATTTTAGTTTCTTGAAGCGACTGGTATCTGGGTCCCTGGATCGTTGTTTGGATGATTTTCTTCTTTTCAATAAAAATGGCATTACCCCGCTTCAGTTTTTTTCTTGATTTTTTGCTGGTGTAAAGACAAAAACTGCCTTCGGTACCTGAAAGATCAGGTGTTCCCATGCCCGAAAGCATTTGACCGTTTAACTGGCTGGCTGGATAGGTATTAGGCAGAAAAAGAACTTTGGTGGCTAATTTTTGACTGGCTTGCCAAAAAGGTTTGGCTTGAATCGCGGGCTCCTTAGCTTCCATGGAGTAAGCAAGATAGGGTTGGTAGTTTTTGGCTTGACGCTTAACAAAATCAAAAAGATGGTGTTTTTCTGGATTGACGCCAGTTATAAAACTGGCCCAAGCCACGGGTGATTGCGGCGGAATAGTGGATTGGAGCTCTGAATAATAGCTTAATTGAGTCAGATGAGGTAATTTTTTCGCTTTGATGAGGGAATTAACAATTTTAGGCTCTAAACCGTCAATCCCTAAGATGACGACTCTTTTTTGGGCCATAATTTTTCGCGGATTTTTTTGACGATGTGTTTAAAACGGAGAAGGAAAAAACCAAAAATACCTAAGAAGAAAGCGAGAACCGCGGCTAAAATCGGCCCGATTGAAGTAGCAATTACTTGACCTGTTCCCAAATCAACATAACCAGCAAATAAAAAGGTTAAAAGGAACGCTGGTTCAAGCTTAAACATCAGACTAAGAATAATTGATTAAATTTGACAAATCAAGCCTCACTCCTTATATTGGGGATGATGAAAAGAGGACTTTTTTTTGGTTGCCTGCCCTTGTTGGCGGCTTTTTTAATTTTTGCCCCAAAAATCTATTCTCAGAATTCTCAAACAGAAGTGGTTCTTGATCGTCCTTTTGGAATTGAACGTCTGGAGAATGGCCATTTTTTAATTGCTGATGGTGGTGGTCAAGATTGGACGAATCAGGGTAGCGAAATTATTGAGGTTGATCAACAAGGCAAGGTGGTTTGGTCCTATCAAGACGAATTAGTTTTCGCCCATAGCGCTGAACCGTTAGTTAATGGCAATTTCCTAATTGCTGATACGACTAATGATCGTTTGCTGGAGATTAATCGAGATAAAGAAGTCGTTTGGTCTTCAGAAAGTTGGCCCAATGGAAAATTAGTTGATGACACTCGTTTAGATTATCCCAATGATGCTGAAGAAATTGCCAATGGTCATTTTTTAGTTACCGATCGAAATCATGACCGAGTTTTGGAAATTGATCGTTCAGGAATGATTTATTGGCAGAAAAAGCAGTTAAATCAACCTCATAACGCCGACCGTTTAGCCAATGGTAACACCCTAATTAGTGATTCAGAGAATGATCAGGTAATTGAGGTTAATAGTGCTGGTCAGGTAGTTTGGTCTTATAAGGGAGAAGAAGACAATCCTCTTTATTGGCCACGGGACGTTGATCAATTGGAAAACGGTCATTATTTAATTACTGATGCTCGTCATCATCGGGTGATTGAGGTGACAACTGATGGTGAGATAGTGTGGGAGTATGCCGACTTTTTAAGTTTTCCTTATGAAGCCGATCGTTTAGCCAATGGTAACACTCTGATTAGTGATTCTTCTCACGCTCGGGTGATTGAAGTGACGCCTGAAGGTAAAATTGTTTGGGAATTCAGGAATGCTTCGGAGAGAAAGGATGATACTAATTTTTTAGGTAGCTTTGAAAAAGATAAAGATGGTGATGATTGGCCCGATAATTGGATTCGGGGAAATCTTTTAGCTGAAGGGCAGGGAACTTTTGGTTGGGAAAAAAATGTTTTTAAAGATGGCCAGCGGAGTGCTCGGATCGATTACGATGGTACCGGTCAGATTTTTTGGCACCAATATTATCCAGTCAAACCAGGCAGCAAATATGATTTGATTGGCTTTATTAAAAGTCAGGATTTAGATGGTTTTGCTCGTTTTGAAGTTGTTTTTGTTGATGAATTAGGTGGTCAGGTAGGTTTGACTGCCAGAACGCCAGATCATCAACGGACGACCAAATGGACGCGCTACGAAACCATTTTTACTCCCCCAGAAAAAGCGATCGCCGCTGATATTTGGTGTTTAGTTGAGGGTAGCGGGACGGTTTGGTTCGATGAAATTAGTCTTAAACAAGTAGGCTGGCAAAGAATTCTAGGAATTAAGTTATCTCTAGGAATTATTGTTGGCGGCGTAATAATTGCCTTAATCCTTAATAAATTAATCAAATAATGAAAAAAAATTTACTAACCGGTTTGGTGACAGGGAGTTTGATTGGTATGGCTTTTGGTTGCCAACAATCGACTTCAATTCTTTTGTCTTCTTTCCATGACTTAGCGGTTTTTCCTTTAACTTCTTTAATCGCGATTGCTTTTATTCTTTTTCTCCACGCTGTCTTTTTCGCTCTTTTAGGCGTGATTTTTGCTTTAATTTTTGGTTGGCTAATAAAAAAGAAGCCAAAAAAATCTAATTGGCTGATTCCTGCTAACTTAGGTTTTCTGATTGGCTTGGTGGTTTTTATTTTCCTTTTTGGTCGTCTCCAAAGCGTTTTTCAAAAGAAAATAATATTCGGTTTGGTTATAACAATGGCTAGTTTAAGTGGTGCTTTTTTTGGTTTTCTCTTCTTTACTCTGGTTGTTTTTTTAGAAAAAAAGAAAAAAATTTGGTTAAGGGTTCGCCAAGTCTTCGCCGGATTTTCTTTATTTCTTTTTGTGGGTTTAAGTTTTTTGGTTCTTGGCTTGACCGTTAATCATTTTTTTAACGGGTTACCTGGTTTGCCCAAAAAAGCCAAAATTAATCAGGTAGCCACTTCAGAAAAGCCGAATATTGTTTTATTAACGATTGATGCCCAGCGGGCTGACCATCTTGGCGCCTATGGTTATCAGTCAAGAGTTACTCCTCAGCTTGACCAAATTGCTGAACAGGGGGTTGTTTTTGAACAAATGTTTGTCAATGCACCCTGGACTTTGCCTTCTTTAGCTTCAATGGTTTCCTCGCGTTTACCCACGGAATTAAAAATTAGTGTCGACAATCTATCTTTTGGCGAGATTGAAAGAACCAATCGTTTAACCAATCAGGTTGAAACCATTGCCGAGAGAATGCAAACCTTAGGTTATAATACCCAAGCGATTCTAACTAATGAACTTCTTTCTGTACCTCGGGGTTTTGATCAGGGTTTTGATGGCTTTGTCAATCTTGAAAAACTCATGCCCTATCACTATCAGTTTCATTTTAAGAACATGGCTTTAACTCTCCTTCTTAATCGAATCCCCGGCGTCGAGAAAAGATTAGCCAATTATTACACTTTTCTGGTAGGTCCCTCTGGGCTCAAACAGTTTGAGACTCGGGCTTGGGAAATTAATCGTTGGGCCTTACCTTGGCTAGAAGACTTCCAGGACAAGCGTTTTTTTCTCTGGCTTCATTATATTGATCCCCATGCTCCTTACGATCCAGGGCCTGATTACAGTCCTGACCTTAAGGAAATTAGTCGGAGTCGAGAGCAAGAATTGCGAAAAGCGAGTGCTTATCAGCCAGATAAAATTCGCTGGCGAGAAATTGATAAACAGGCTCTAGTCGAACTTTATGATGGTGATGTCAGCTTGGTTGATGCCGCTATCGGTCAGGTTTGGGAAAAGTTGGACCAATTAGATCTGATGGAAAAGACAGTTTTAATTATTTCGGCTGATCACGGTGAGGAACTTTGGGATCATGGTGGTTTGGGTCATGGTCTGACTTTTTATCAGGAGACAATCAAGATTCCCTTGATTATTGTTGGTCCAGGAATTGAACCGAGAAAAGTTTATCAGAATGTTTCTTTGATTGATATTTTTCCAACCATCATTGATTTAATAGGTGAAAGAATTCCCAGCGAAGCAAAAGGTAGAAGTCTTAAACCTTTGATTGAAGGTCAATTTCTGCCTGATAAGGAAATTCTTTCTGAAGGAACGGGTCGGGGGACTGAAAAAAGAGCTATTATTTTAGGGGATTACAAATTAATCCATGATTTTTTTACCGGTGAAGATCAGCTTTTTAATATTAGAACTGATTTAAATGATAAGTTTGATTTAGCCAGGACCAATCCAAGAGTTGTTAGTCAGTTAAAGGAAAAACTCTTGAGTTTGGTTGATCAGTTAAGAGAAAACCGTCAAGAAATTTTTCAGGAAGCTGAGCCAGCCGGGCCACCTCTGGGCGATGTGGTTGGCTATTAAAATTCCCGATTAATTTGTTATAGTAGAAATAATGAAGAGAAGAGAAGGCCTAACAATGATTGAATTGTTGGTTGTGATAACGGTTTTAGGCCTCTTGTTTATTCTGGTAGCCGTTAACGCTCCCCCTCAATTAAAAAAAGCCAGGGATGCCCATCGCAAAGCAGATCTTCAGTTAATTAAAGTGGCTCTTTATGATTATTATTTTGATTATGATTGCTTTCCTCAGGAATTACCTAAGTGTGGTGAGGACTTTGGTTTAGAAGGTGAGCCTTATTTAAAAAATTTTCCCTGCGATCCTAAGGGAATAGGTTACGGCTATGAAGTTGAAGATGAAGAATGTAGCCAGTGGTTCAAAATCTTGACGAATTTGGAGAATATTCAAGACTCTGGGATTGATAAAGTTGGTTGTCGAAATGGTTGCGGGCCAGAGTGTAAATATAACTATGGTTTGGCGAGTACTAATATTCGGGTGAATAAGGATTGTGTACTTTACTATGCTTGTGCTCCTGGTAGTGGAGCAGAAGGTGGATGTGTTGAATTTGAGGATCCTCTTATCAGTCAATGTCCTCAAGTTTTTGAGAATGACTCGGCTTGTGGCGGGGTTGATTGTAGCGCCAAAGCTAACAAATGTCATGACTCAAGAGGAAAAAGAATTCCTGATTAAAAAAAAGACTCTTGACAAATATTTTCCCTAGCTGTAAACTCCTACCTTGATAGTAGGAGTTACTTATTTAAAGAAAAATGTTTGGTTTAACTAAAAAGACTGATTATGGTTTGGAATTAATGATTGCCTTGGCAAAAAATTATGGTCAAGGTCCAATCGCCTTGCGGCAAATTGCTAAACAGAAAAAACTACCTTTTAAGTACCTAGAACAGGTAATTGTGCCTTTACGGGAAGCTGGCTTGATTGAGGCCAAACAAGGCAAAGGTGGCGGTTATTTTTTAAAGAAACAGCCTCAAAAGGTTTCCGTTGCCGAGATAGTTGAGATTTTGGAGGGACCAGTGGAGATTGGGGCTTGTTTTGGTTGTCCTAAGGCGATGATTTGTGGCCAAAAGGATGTTTGGACTGAAGTCGGTGATAAAGTGAGAGAAACAATTGAAGGTAAAACTTTGAAGGATTTAATCAAATGAAAAAAGTTTATCTTGATTACGCGGCGACGACGCCTGTTGATTCCAGGGTTTTACAGAGAATGCTTCCTTATTTTAAAGAGAAATTTGGCAATCCTTCCTCGGTTCACTCCTGGGGACGAGAGGCAAGAGAAGCAGTTGAGTCAGCTCGTAGTCAGGTATCCCAGGTATTAGGTTGTCAAACTTCAGAAATCTTTTTTACGGGAACAACCACCACCAGTGGTAATTTAGCTATTCAAGGCGTCGCTCGAGCCGCGAAAAAAAGAGGTAAAGGCAATCAGATTATTACTTCTGCCATTGAACATCATGGGGTTTTGGACGTTTGTCGAGCTTTGGAAAAAGAAGGTTTTAAACTGATGGTTATTCCGGTTGATAAACACGGAATGGTTAATCCCAAAGACGTGGAAAAAGCAATAAATCAAGAAACTGTTTTGATTACCATTATGTATGCCAATAATGAGATGGGTACGATTCAACCAATTAAAGAAATTAGTCGTTTAGTCAGAAAAAGTAATCTTCCTTTTCATACCGATGCGGCGGCGGTCATTGATTATCTTGATTTTAAGGTTAAGAATTTAGGGGTGGATTTAATGACCTTTGGCGCCCATAAGTTTGGCGGTCCCAAGGGTGTTGGTGTCTTGTATCTTAGAAAGGGGATTGAAATTGAACCAATTACTTTTGGTGGTCATCATGAGAAGGGTTTATGGCCTGGAACCGAAGCCGTTCCTTTAATTATTGGCTTAGGTGAGGCAATTAAAATTGCTGACAAGGAAAAAAAGGACGCTGTTAAGCAAGTGACCAAGCTTGGAAACAGATTGATCAAGGGAGTTTTAGCCAACGTTCCTAATGCTCAATTAACTGGTCATCCAACCAAGAGGTTGCCTGATATTGCTTCTTTTGTGATTAAAGGGGCTGAAGGCGAGGCCATGCTTTTAGAATTGTCGGATCAAGGCATTGCCGCTTCTTCAGGTTCAGCTTGTACTTCGGGTATCCTAGAACCCTCCCATGTTTTGACGGCCATGGGTATTCCGGTAGAGGAAGCTCATGGTTCTTTACGTTTTTCTTTAGGTAAAGAAACAACTCAAGAGGAAGTTGATTATGTGATTAAAATTTTACCAATCATTGTTAAAAAATTAAGGAGAATGGCACCAAAAGGAGTTTAAAAATGGCTGATTTCGGCAATCTTTATCCAAGTCTTTATTCTGAAAAGGTGATGAAACACATTCGTCATCCCCAGAATCTGGGAGAAATTAAAAATCCTGATGGCATGGGGACCGAGGGTAATCCGGTTTGTGGTGATGTCATGCGCTTGTTTATTAAAGTAGGGAAAAAGAAAGATCAAGAATATATTAAGGACATCAAATTTCAAACCTTAGGTTGTGGGGCGGCGATTGCTAGCTCAAGCATGTTAACCATCATGGTTAAGGGTAAAACTCTTGCTGAAGCCCAAAAGATGACCAGGCAATCAATTGCCAAGGCTTTAGGTGGTTTGCCGCCTGCCAAGATTCATTGTTCAGTTTTGGCGGCCGCGGCTTTGAAAAAGGCAATTAAGGATTATCAGCAAAAGAAAAAATAATCTATCTTTCAATCAATTCTGGCTGGGAATAGTTTTGAATATAAATTTCTTTGAATTCACTTTTAACTAATTTGTCTCTTTGAAAAGTAAAGATTCCAATCAAGCCTTTTTTGGTGGCTTCAGACCACGGCTGGTCAAAGACAAAATTGCCTAGGGAATAAACAATTTTGCCGTCGTGGTAATCTTCTATTTTTTGGCTAACATGAGGGTGATGACCTAAGATTAAATTAGCGCCGGCGTCAATGACTTGATGAGCTAATTCGATTTGTTTTAAAGAGGGTTCTGGAGCATATTCGATTCCCCAATGAAAGGAAACAATCAGAATGGCTACTTTATCTTTTTCTTTGGCAACCTGTTCAATAATTTTTTCTTTTTGGTAGCCTGAAGTAAGGTTAAAACCTAGAAAACCGATTTTTGTTCCCCGAATTTCTTTGATAATAAAATTCTTTTCGGGCCCAAGAAAATCAATTTTACTTTCAGAAAGGAGATTTTGGGTTAAATTTAATCCCTCATTCCCGTAGTTTCTAATATGATTATTGGTTAAATTAGCAATATCAATCCCAGCTAAAAGTAAACCTTCAATTACTTTTAGATCAGCACAGAAAATCATTCCTTCATTAGTCGTTGGGCAATCAGAATAAAAAGGTGACTCCAGATTAATAAAGGTTAAGTCAGCTGATTTGAGTAGGGAAGCGGTTTTTAAAAAGGGATAAGTGAAATCGTTTAAAGAGCGCATCTTGGCATTAACGCTCCGGCCAAGCATGACGTCACCAACGGCGATCAACGTAATCGCTTCTTCTTTTTCTCTTAAAAGAAGGCCGAAAAGAGATTGAGGAAAAGTGTTTTTAGTTAATTCGGTTTTATTTAGAAAGAGGCCAGAATTAAACAAAAGAAAGATGAGAATTAAAAACAAGATGAGGAAACTAATAAATTTTGCTTTCATCAAGAATATTGTACAATGAAATAGAGGAAAGTTTTGATAGGAAGGGGGGTGAAAGAAAATGAAAATTAAGAAAAAAGACTGGAGGACTCTTTCTCAAGTTTTAATGGTCGGTTCGGCTCTTTCGGTTTTGGCTGCCACTTGGGGTTTTCTTTATCAAGATCTTATTTTAGCTTCAACTCAGTGGTTATTAGTCGCCGTCGTTTTAGCGGCCTTTGGTCTTTACGCTCGAATCGAAGCTTGAATGGCAAGAATGAAGAAGTTATGATGAAGAGAGATGATATTTGTTAATTTTAAGACCTACCAAGAAGGCACAGGTAAAGAAGCCGTTAAATTGGCTAAGATTTGCCAGGCGGTGGAAAGGAAAACTTCGGTTAAAGTTATTCCTCTTGTTCAGTCAGTTGACCTTTTTTCCTTATCAAGTCAAGGTTTTCCAGTTTGGTCCCAGCACCTTGATGATATTGGCTTTGGGTCCAATACTGGCCAGATTTTACCTCAAGCCATAGTGGCAGCTGGGGCTAAAGGCACTCTCTTGAATCATTCAGAATGCAAACTGCCTGTCGAAGTGGTCAAAGAGACAATTAGACGCTGTCGCGCTTTAAAATTAAAAGTTTTAGTTTGTGCGGATAATCTCGAAGAAGCTCAGGCGATTCTCGAGGCCAGGCCAGATTTTCTAGCTTATGAACCGCCCGAATTTATTGGTAGTCAGACGGATTCAGTTGCTTCAACTAAACCTGAGGTGATTAAAGATTTTACTGAAGCTATAAAAGGAATCCCGGTTTTAGTAGGGGCGGGAATCCATTCGCAGAAAGATGTTAAAATCGCTTTAAAACTAGGGGCTAAAGGGATTTTGGTGGCTACTGACGTCGTTTTGGCAGAAAAACCAGAAGAAGAATTACTCGATTTAGTTGGAGGTTTTAAATGAAAAACCAATACAAAATTTGTGTTAGTGGTGGTGAATCAGGAAAAAATGCTGAAGGTGCTTATCCTTTAGCCCGGGTTGTTGGTCGAGAAATTGCTAAGAAAGGTCATGTTTTAGTGACCGGGGCGACTTCAGGAGTACCTTATGAGGCGGCTAAGGCGGCTAAAAAAGCGAGGGGGAATAATATTGGTTTTTCGCCGGCCGGAAGTGAAGCCGAACACAAAAATAAATATCATCTGCCCATGGACCCTAAAGTCTTTGATCATATTATTTATGCTGAGTTTGGTTATACTGGCAGGAATCTTTTAATGGTTCGGAGTAGTGATGCCACGATTATTATTGATGGTCGAATTGGGACCCTGAATGAATTTACGGCCGCTTTTGAAGAAAACGAAATCGTCGGAATTTTGGAAGGTTCAGGGGGAGTGGCCGACGAAATTAGACGAATCCTTGAGGTAGCTAAAAAAGGCAAAAGAAAAGTAATTTTTGACCGAGATCCGGTTAAGTTAGTTGAAAAGGTAATTGCAAAGATAAAAGAAGACAAAGCTAAGAAAAAATGAAACTGCCCAGCGTTAAAGATCTTAATCTGGTTGAGAAAACAGTTCTCTTTCGAGCTGATTATGATGTTCCTTTAGGCCAAGATAGTCGAGTAGTTGATGTCACTAGAATTGAAGACTCCATTCCAACCCTTAATTATTTATTTTCCCAAAGGGCAAAAGTGATTGGCTTGGCCCATCTTGATCGTCCTGGAGGGAAAGTGGTTAAAGGTTTGAGCTTAAAGCCGGTGGCCGAAAAATTAAGTTTGCTTTTAGGTAAAGAAGTTCGTTTATCAGCCGAAGTTTTAGGGGAAAAGACCAAAAGAGCGGTTAAGGAACTGAAACCCAAAGAAATCTTGCTCTTAGAAAATTTGCGTTTTGATGCTCGGGAGATGAGGAATGATAAGGGGTTTGCTAAAAGATTAGCCTCATTAGGCGAAATTTACATTAATAATGCTTTTGCCGTTTCTCACCGTCAACACGTTTCGATTGTCGGTATTCCCCGCTATTTACCCTCAGCCGCTGGTTTAGATTTAGTTGAAGAGGTAGAGACTTTAACTAAGGTTCTCCAAAACCCACGCCGACCCGTGGTCGTTATTTTGGGTGGAGTTAAATACAGTAAAATTGAAGCGGCCAGGAAAATGATTGGTTGGGCTGATTCTATTTTGGTTGGCGGAAAATTGGTTATTTATAATGGCTTCCCAAAATTAGTAAAAAAAGAAAAAGTTAGTGGTGACTTGAAGCGTGATGGTGAAGATATTACCGAAGCTTCGATTAAAGAATTTGAAAAAATAATTAGAAAGGCCGGAACAATTATTTGGAGTGGGCCGATGGGTGCTTTTGAAAAGGAAGAATATAATCAAGGGACGAAACGGATTGCTCAGGCAGTGGTTAAAAGCAGGGCTTATACGGTGATTGGCGGTGGCGATACTGAGGCGGCTTTAACTAAATTTGGTTTAGTAGACAAGATTGATTATATTTCTTCTGGAGGGGGCGCGATGTTGGAATTTTTAGCAGAAGGGACCTTACCAGGAGTTGAAGCAATTAAAAAAGAGAGGCAAGAATGATCAGATTGGCGATTAATGGTTTTGGCCGGATTGGCCGAGTCACTTTTCGGGCCGCCAGGAACCATTATAAAAACAGGATTAAAATTGTCGCCATCAACACTTCAGGGAGTATGGATGTCCGAGGTTGGGCTCATATGTTGAAGTATGATTCAGTTTATGGCCAATTTAGAGAAAATTTTGAGTTTGAAGCGAAAAATAAAGGTGATGAAATTGGCGGCTTGATTTTTGGCAAAGAGAGAATTCCAATTTTAGCCCAGCCCGATCCCGCTAAAATTCCTTGGGATAAGCATCGGGTTGACGTTGTTATTGAAGCCACCGGTATTTTTACTAAGGGAATTGATGCTAAAAAGCATATTCAGGCAGGGGCCCAAAAGGTGATCATTTCCGCTCCTTCGGAAGACACGCCCTCTTTTGTCGTTGGCGTTAATGAAGAAAAATATCGGGGTAGTGTGGTCAATAATGCCTCTTGTACAACCAATTGTGTTGCCCCTGTCACCAAAATAATTTGGGAGAATTTGGGGATTGAAAAGGGGATGATGAGTACGATTCACGCTTATACGGCTAACCAGGAATTAGTTGACGGTTCAGGTAAAAGCCTACGGCGGGCAAGAGCGGCAGCGCTTAATATTGTGCCTACAACTACTGGGGCGGCTCGAGCTACAGTTCGGGTTATTCCCGAGATCTCTGGTCTTTTTGATGGTATGGCTTATCGAGTCCCAGTAGCCTGTGGTTCCATTGCTGATTTTGTTTTTTTGGTAACTAAGAGAACGACAATTGAGGAAGTGAATCAGATTTTTAAGAAGGCGGCTAAGGGTAAATACAAGGGCATTGTCGAGGTAACCGAAGAACCTCTAGTTTCAACTGATATTCTTGGTTCAACCGCTTCGGCCATTATTGATCTTAATCTGACTCAGGTGGTGGATCATGATTTGGTTAAGGTTGTCGCTTGGTATGACAATGAATGGGGTTATTGTTGTCGCTTACTTGATGAAGCTATTTTAGTGGGAGGCAATAAGAAATGAGAAAAAAGGATTTAGCCTGGTGCCTTGATTTGGCTAACCATCATCCTGAGGCGACGCCGGCAACGATTAAAGCCCTTTGTCAAGCGGTCAAAAAATATCAACTTCATGCGGCTTTTGTTAATCCCTGCTATGTTTCTTTAGCCAAAGAGATAATGGCTGACGGAGTCGTAGGCACGGTGATTGCTTTTCCCTTAGGTCAAGAAACCCAAAATATAAAAGTCTTGACAGCCATTGAGGCGGCTAAGAAAGGGGCTGATGAGCTTGATGTCTCGATGAATGTCGGTTTGTTTAAGGCGGGTAAGGAGGATCAGGTCTTAGCCGAAATGGAAGCGGTGATTGCGGCCGCTAAAAATATTAAAGGTAATACTTTAATAAAATTTATTATTGAGACCAGTTTATTGACTGAGAGTGAAATTAAAAAAGCGAGCGAGATCGTCTTTAAATCTGGAGCAGACTTTATTAAAACCAATTCAGGTTGGGGATCAAGAGGCGCAAGCTTGGAAGATGTCGGGTTAATCAGGAGCGTAGTTGGGGAGAAAATAAAAATCAAGGTAGCTGGAGGAATCAATACTTATAAACAGGCGGTTGCCTTTCTTGAAAAAGGAGCCGATCGAATTGGCACCTCTAAAGCAGTGGCGATTATTAAAGGAGCGAAAAAATGAATGTCCAAGAAATTTTGAACCTGGCTAAAAGCGGTGGTTATGCTTTAGGATCTTTCAATGCTGGTGATTTGGAAATTATTAAGGGCGTAATTCAGGCTGGAGTTGAACTTAAGTCACCCCTTCTTATTGAAGCTTCACCTGGGGAAATAAAATTCTTTGGTCACCAGAATTTTGATTGTGTGGTTGAAAATTTCAAAAAAGAAACAGGCTTGCCGATTTTAACCAACCTTGATCATTCTTTGGGTTTAGAAGAAGCTCAAGAAGGGATTGAGTCGGGTTTTGATTTGATTCATTTTGATGGTTCTGATTTGGCTTATGAGGAAAACATTAAAATTACCAAGATGATTGTTCAACAAGCACACGAAAAAGGAATTCTGGTTGAGGGTGAATTTGATAAGATTTTAGGCACCTCAGCCCCGCATCAAGAAGAGCCTGAATCGGTTCAAGCCAGTGGTAGTTATACTGACCCAGAAAAAGCGGCTGAATTTGTTAGCCAAACAGGTGTCGATATTTTGGCGGTTTTTATTGGCAATCTTCATGGAACCTATAAGCAGCCCCCAAAACTTGATTTGGAACGTTTGAGAATGATTGCCGAGAAATTACCTTGTTTCCTTTCTCTTCACGGTGGTTCCGGTTTACTTGAGGAGGATATTAAACAAGCAATTAATCTTGGCAAGGTTGTCAAAATTAATGTCAATACCGAACTACGGGTAGCTTACCGGGAGACTTTGGAAAACGTTTTAAAAGGTTCAGAAGAGGTTGCCATTTACAAGATTATGCCACCGGTTATTGCTGCCGTTCAGAAAGTGGTTGAGGAAAAAATTAGGCTTTTTGGTTCAGAAGGTAAGGCAACCACGCCCACCACTGAAGACCAAACTAATCAATTATGAAATTCGACACCATCTCCTTCGGCTCTGCTGTTCTTGACGTTTTCCTGACTTCGTCGGATATTAAGGTGATCCGATCAACTGAATTTTTTACCAACAAAGCGATTGCTGTTCCCTATGGTACTAAATCAGAAGTAGAAAGACTGGTGATTTGTTCTGGTGGAGGAGGGACCAATACGGCCGTTGGTTTTTCTCGCTTGGGATTGAAGGCGGCGGTGGTCGCTCGGAGCGGCTGGGATTTTGCTGGGAAAATCATTCGCCAAGAGATTAAAAAAGAAGGGGTCGATGACCAGTTTTTGGTTCAAATTGAGGGTGAAGAAACTGACTATTCGACCATTCTTGTTTCTCCAGATGGCGATCGGACAATTCTGGTTTATCGTGGTGGCACCCGCTTAGATAAGAAGATAATTGATTTCAAAAAACTTAATGCTTTTTGGTTTTATCTATCTTCTTTGGAAGGTAATTTAGCTTTAATTGAGGAATTAACTAGTTATGCCAAGAAAAATAGTATTAAAATGGCCGTTAATCCGGGCAGAAAAGAATTAGAGCAGAAAAAAAAGTTTTTAAAAATTGCCCAGGATTTTGATATTTTAATCCTTAATCGAGAGGAAGCGGCCAAGCTTCTAGGGGTGACGATTGTTGATGATAAAGTTTTTGATAAAGCTTGTTTAACTTTACCTAAAGTGATGGTGGTAACCACCGAAGGTTCCAAGGGAGCCCATGTTTGTGTCCCTCAAAAAGGTAAATTAATTACTGATGGCTTTAAAATGAAAGTGGTTGAAGTCACTGGCGCCGGTGATGGTTTTGGCGCCGGTTTAATTGCCGGTTTGGCTAAAGGTTGGGATTTAGAAAAAGCGCTAAAATTGGGGGTTTCTAATGGAGCGGCAGCCGTCACCCAATTTGGGGCGAAAGCCGGTCTAATTAGAGAAAAGGAAATAGATTTTTGGCTTAATAAAAAACTCAACTATCATTGGGAAAAAGGCTAGTTTTGCACATCTCTATTACTCAGATATTTTCTTGAAAATTTCCCCTGAACAAAACCCGAAAACTTTGGTAAAATATAACTGATGGTTAAAATCAAAGAAAGGCTTTGTCGGACTATTCTTTCCCCTAGTAAATTACCGGGTTGTGATTATGTGATTAATCCTTATGTTGGCTGTCTTCATAATTGTGTTTGGTGTTATGCTCGCTATATGAAGCGATACACCGGTCATGATAACGAAGACTGGGGTTCTTTTGTTGACGCTAAAATCAATGCCCCTGAAGTTTTAATTAAGGATATTAGACGACTGAGAAGCAAGCCAACAATCTTTCTTTCATCAGTTTGCGATCCCTATCAACCAATCGAAGTAAAGTACAAATTAACCCGCCAATGTTTAGAGATTCTTTCTCAATTTAATTTCCCAGTTAGCATCTTGACTCAGTCAAAATTAGTGGTTCGCGACATTGATTTGTTCAAAAAGTTCAAAGAGATTGAAGTAGGGATGAGTTTTATCACCATGGATGAAAGAGCCACCCGAATTTTTCAACCCAGGGTGGCCTTACCTAAGGAAAGAGTTGAAGCCTTAAAAAAATTGCATCAGGCAGATGTGGCTACCTATATTCATCTTGGTCCAATCCTGCCTTACTTTACTGATTTTGAAGCGATTTTTAAAGTGACTCATCGTTATCTTGATACGGCTATGGGTGAAACCTTGAATACTCGGGGAGAAAATTGGACAGCCTTAATTAATCTTCTAAAAAAACATTATCCTCAGTTTTTGCCTCTTTTTAAAAAAGAAAAATTTAAAAATTCTGATTATCTTGGCCAGGTGGGAGTTGATTTTGAAAAGGTAGCTAAAAAATTTAAAATAAAAGTGTCAGGAGTTTATCACCATGCCTAGAATTGGTAAAGTTTCTTGGGGGGAAGTCAAGATTGATGGTCGAAACTATCATCAAGTGTTGATTTTTGGTGATCAGGTGATTGAGAGAAGAAGCGATAAATTACATGAGCTTTTTGGTACCACTCACCAAATAGGCGATTGGGAGAAAGAAAAACTTCTCTCTGGCAATCCGGAAATCATTCTGGTGGCTACTGGTTGGAGTGGCTTGGTTAGGTTAGATGATGGTTTTAAAAAAGAACTGGAAAAAAGAAAGATTGAATTACAAACAACGCTTACTCCTGGAGTGGTGAAGCGCTATAATCAATTGATCAAAGAAGGCAAACGAGTTAATGCTTTAATTCATACTACTTGTTAAAATGATTTTTAAACCTAAAAGCGAACAGCAAGCCCTTCCTGGTATTAAGCCAATCAAAAAACAAGAAAGAAAAGAGCATCGTGGCGAGGGGAGAAAAGCGATCATTGTTTTGTTTATTGTGACGGTTTTAGCCAGTGTTCTTTTCTATCTTCAGGCAGAGGCTCCTAAGATTTGGGAAAAAATTACGGCGCCCAAAGTTATTTCCCGTCTACCGAAAGGACATTTTAATCCTGATCAGACTATAATCCAGCTTAAGGAATTAACCCAAGATTTATCAGGGACTTATGGCATTTATGTCTATCGGTTTAAAGATGGCTATAATTACGGTTTAAACCAAGAGAAGGTTTTTCCAGCGGCTTCTCTAAATAAACTGCCGGTGATGATTGCTGCTTATCAACAAGCAGAAGAAGGTAAAGTTAATTTAGAAACTAAATATACTCTCAAAGAAGAAGATAAGGTTCAAGGAGCCGGTCTTCTCCAATCAGAACTAGCAGGCAGTCAGTATACTTATCGACAACTGATCGAGTATATGGCCCAACATTCAGACAATACCGCTTTTAAAATTATGCGTCAGGTTACTAAAGAGGAAATAATAGAAAAAATAACACCCGAGGAAGTTGGCTTGTTGTTTAAGCGACTTTATGAGGGTGAACTGATTAATCAAGAAAATACTGATGAACTCCTTCAGTTTTTAACGGAAACTGATTTTGAAGATCGTTTGCCCCAGGGTGTTCCTGAGAATATTCGTGTTGCTCATAAAATTGGAACTTTAACCGGTGTTTATTCTGATGCTGGCATAATTTTTGCTGAACCCCCATTTGTTTTAGTGATAATGACTGAGGACGCGCGTGAGTCTGAAGCTTTAGAGGTTTTGCCCCAAATTACTCAGATTGTTTGGGATTTTGAGACTGCTCTTTGATTTCCTTTATTTTTTCTGGATCACAATGAGTTTTTGGTTCGGTTCCAGGTAAAAATAACTCCTGTTTGCCGCCACAGCCTTCGCAAGGTAAAGTGCCGGTTGTCGGGCAGATTTCCACTTGAATCAGTTCCTCGGGTCTAGGAAATTCTTGATCAGGTATTTTTCTAAGCAAGTTATCCATGATTTGGTTCCAAATCGGTGAAGCGCCAGTAATCCCTGAAGCGACATAACTCATTGGCGTATTATCGTTATTGCCTACCCAAACAGCAACCAAATAATCAGGGGTGTAGCCAATTGTCCAGTTGTCTCTCATATTTTGGGTTGTACCAGTTTTGACGGCAACATGAGGATGATTGGGAATATTGAGAACCGAATTAGTACCAAAAGCCGGTGTCCGAGCTGCGTTATCAGCGAGAATATCAGTTAGAAGATAGGCAACATTAGGTGCCAGAACTCTCTGGGCTTTCAACCTTTGGTTTTGTTTTAATGTTTCTCCTTTATAATTCCTTACTTCTAAGATCGGATTAAGATCAACCCTCATGCCTAAATTAGCGAGTGTACCGTAAACAACCGCCAAATCAATCATTTTAATCTCACCCCCACCCAAAGTCAGTGAGAGGCCAAATCTCGAAGGATCCTCCCAAGTAGTGATCCCCATTTCTTGGCCACGTTTAATCATTCTCTCGACCCCAAAAGCAGATAAAACTTTAACGGCAGGGACATTATAAGAAGAAGCAAGAGCAATACGAAGAGGGACGTTGCCATGGAAGCGATGATCATAATTTTGAGGAGAGTAAGGCGGCTGGCCGGGTATCTGGTAGGTAATCGGTGTATCAGGGATAATGGTTGCCGGTGTGAAACCGTTTTCTAGAGCGATTGAGTAGTTAACCGGTTTAATAGCCGAACCAGGTTGACGGGGACGAAGGGTGACATTGACGTTGCCGTCATTCTCGGAATCAAAATAATCTTGAGAGCCAACCATCGCTAAGATTTCTCCTGTTTGGGGATTGGTGACTAAAACCGCCCCGTTAGTGATGTAAAACCGGCCGAGTTTAGTTACTTCATCTCTGACGATTTTTTGAGCTTGATTTTGAATGTCTAGATCAAGTGAAGTAATAACCTCTAAACCGCCTTCTTCTACTTGTCTGAGGCCATATTGATCAACTAATAATTCTTTAAGATACATGACAAAGTGAGGCGCTTTGATATCAGTTTTCTGGGGAGCAAATTTTAACTCTTGCTCTCGGGCTTGGGCGAATTCCTTCTCATCAATAAAACCTTCTTCTTTCATTCTCCTCAAGACAGTCAGTTGACGAGATTTAGCTAGTTCCGGATAAGCACCGAAAGGAGAGAAAGTTGTGGGGGAAACAGGTAAGCCAGCTAAGAGAGCCGACTCGGCTAAGTTGAGATTTCTGACGGATTTACCGAAATACATTTGGGCTGCTTCTTCGATTCCGTAGGCGGCACCACCATAGCCAACTTCATTGAAATACATTTGAAGAATTTCGTCTTTGGAGAATTTTGATTCAACCCAAAGAGCCAGGATAATTTCCTTAATTTTTCGCTGCAAGGTTCTCTCTGGTGTCAAAAGGGCATTCTTGACTAACTGTTGGGTAATGGTCGAACCACCATAAAGTTTTCTTGAACGGAGATTAGCGAGAAAGGCCCGAATAATGCCTTTAGGAGAAAGGCCGTGGTGATGATAAAACTCAGCGTCTTCAATCGCAATGGTTGCTTGGACTAAAGACAAGGGAATATCTAAAAGGGGAACAAGAGTTCGGTTTTGATTGTGATAGATTTTATACAAAAGTTCGCCATGGCGATCATAAATTTTAGTAGAAACGATTTGGTCTCGAGTCATCAAACGCTGAGGTTGGGGTAGATCTTTAAAGATGATAAAGAAAAATGAGATAGAAAAGAGAATCAATAAACAAAAACTCAGAAAAAAAGCGAACCATTTTTTTGATGGTCTGGGAAGATGAAAACGCGGTAGATGAATTTTAGGCAATTTAATTTCAATTCGGTAAAGGAGTAGAGAGAAGAGATGTTGGCATAGACTTTTAGCGAAGAGGAAGAAGTAACTACTAATAAAAACAAGAGTGAGCAAGAGCCAATAAAAAGGTTTACCAATTAATTTGATAATTAAACCTAACCAACTGATTAGGTTTAATTCCTTGATTTTGCCAAAAAAACCCGGGGCAGCTTTCTGCTTGGATCGAAGTTTCTTGGCGGTATAGATAGTGCCTGTCCTTTTAACCGCCATCATTGCTATTTTACCTTATTTTAAGGCTGAGGTGAAGGAGAAGTTTGAGAAGGAAGAGGTAGGTAAGGACTGATAATCATTGCTTCGGTTGGTGGAATACAGTCAAGGCAATAGGGAGCGCCGAGAGGATCATAAATAACCTGGTGTTCTTGGAGTTCTCGATTTTCCGGCGGAGTTTTCTCATTAGCCATTTGGCCGGTAGTTTTATCGATTTCGATAAAAGTTTTTAAATTCTCGGTTTCTGAGGGAACCATTCCCTCAATAAAATATTCAAAACGGGTTTCGCAAGGGGAATCAGGATTAGGCATTTTTCCAGATAAAACACAAACATTAGCGCCAACCACGCCTTCAGGTTTCATTGGCCATTCTTGCTCCATATCCTTTAAGGCATAGGTCATAATTTGGTTCCAAATCGGCGAGGCGCCGGTAATCCCTGAGGCGACATAGCTCATTGGAGTGTTATCGTTGTTGCCTACCCAAACAGCCACGAGTCTTGAAGGATTGTAACCAATTGTCCAATTATCGCGTTTGTCATTAGTTGTTCCCGTTTTGACCGAAACTTCAGGGTGGTCTTTAATATTGAGATAAGAGGAAGCGCCAAAGGCAGCCGATCGGGCATTATTATCTAGGAGAATATGAGAGATGAGATAAGCAACTTCCATAGGCAAGACGCGCTCACCCTCCTGTTCTTTTTTTTGATAGAGAGTTTTGCCGTGGCGGTCTTCGACTTTTTCAATCGCATAGACATTTTGACGAATTCCTAAATTAGCAAAAGCGGAAAAAGCGGTAGCCATATCAATCATTCTCACCTCGCCACCCCCAAGAGTGATAGAGAGACCATAGTTAGAAGGATCTTCGAAAGTTGTAATTCCCATCGCTGAGGCGGTGGCCACAAAATCTTCCAAGCCATTCAGGGCTAAAACTTTGACGGCAGGGAGATTATAGGAGTTACCTAGATCAAAGCGAGCCTGAACCGGACCATGGAATTGGCCGTCATAATTAACTGGGCAATAAAGTTTTTGACCAGGAACACTGAAACAAGTGGGGACATCATTAATGACCGTCGCCGGTGTAATCACCCCTTTCATTAGACCAAGAGCATAATTAATTGGTTTAATGGACGAGCCAGGTTGCCGGCGACTTAAAGTTACGTTGACTTTACCATCATATTCTTCATCAAAGTAATCATGAGAGCCAATCATGGCAAGAATTTCACCAGTTTGGGGGTTGGTCACCAAGGCAGCACCATTATGAATGTTTAATTTTCTTTCTTCTAAATCTGCCACTTCGGTAGCGACTACCTCTTGGGCAAAGTCTTGAATTTCAAGATCAAGAGTGGTGGTGACCTTTAAACCTCCTTGTTCGACTAATTGTTCGCCATATTCTTCGACTAATAATTCCTTAACATAAAGAACAAAATGGGGAGCTTTAATGCCAACCGTGGCTGGAGCATATTCTAGTTCTTCTTCTTCAGTCGCTTTTCTTTCTTCTTCGGTAATATAGCCATCTTCGACCATTCTGCCTAAGACTAATTTTTGTCTATTTTTGGTCACTTCCGGATGGGCGCCAAACGGGGAGTAGCGGGTTGGAGCTGCCGGCAAACCGGCTAAAAGAGTCATCTCGGCCAAACTTAAATCTTTGGCATGTTTATTAAAATAGGTTTGGGAGGCGGCCTCAATACCATAAGCAGTACCTCCATAAGGGACTTGATTAAGATACATTTCTAAAATTTGGTCTTTGGAATAGATAATTTCGGTGATCATCGCCAAAAGAGCCTCTCTAATTTTTCTGCGAATAGTCCGCTCTGGCGTCAAGAGAGCAGTTTTAACTAGTTGTTGGGTAATAGTTGAACCACCTTGAAGTTTGTGTTTAAAAACAATTTTGGTGACAGCCCGCAAAATTCCCTCAAAAGCAAAACCACGATGTTGGTAAAAGTTTTTATCTTCAATGGCAATCGTTGCTTGTTTAACATAATCAGGTAAAACTTCTAGTTCAACCGGCACCCGATTTTTCTCTATGTAAATTTCATACAAAAGATGACCGTTACGATCAAAAATTGAGGTCGAGGCAGGAAAAGCTTCTGAACCCAAACGAGTGGGCAGAGGAAGGTCTTTGAAAATAAAAAAATAGAGGAAAATACCGAGGAAAAGAAAAATTAAAATTAAAAGCCAGTTAGCCAAGAAAAATTGTTGGTAACCTTCTTTAATAGGTAACTTCTTGATTTTTCGGTCAATTGTTTTTTTCAGACTGCTTAATTTTCTCTTAACTGATTTCATAGCTTTACATTATATCATTAGACTTTGTATAATTTTATTGAAAAGGAAATTAGACAAGTTATAAGCAAGATGTATAATTGATTCGAAAAATGATATTCCAGAAATTTTTTGGTAAGGTTCTTCATCATGGCCAGCTTTCAATTAAACACGTCTTTTCTCTTTTTTGTTTTATTTTTGCTTTTTGGTCCCTTTATCGCTATTTTCCTGAAATTTTCCCTCAATGGGTCGAAGAACTAATTTTCAAGCCACTGATTTGGTTGTTGCCGACCTTTTGGCTGGTCCGTCAGGTCGAGAAAGAAAAATTAGCTTCCTTGGGGTTGACTAAAAAGAATCTTTTTCCGGCTATCTATTGGGGAGTTGGTTTAGGGGTTATTTTTGCGGCCGAGGGCTTGATGACGAATATTCTCAAATATCAAGGCCTTCATTTGCCCGAATTAAATTATTCGCCCTTGAGCTTAATTGGTTTAATTCTTCTTTCTTTTGTGACTGCTTTTAGTGAAGAAATAGTTTTCCGAGGTTATATTTTTACGCGTTTGTGGCGGATTTGGCAGAATGAGTGGTTAGCTAATTTAGTTTCCGCCTTTCTTTTTGCCCTGATTCATTTGCCGATTGGCCTTTTTGTTTTGAGTTATGCGCCCATGATTATGATCGCTTATCTCTTCTTTGTTTTTGTTTATGGTTTTGGGGCGGCTTTTGTTTTTGGAAGAAGCGAAAATATTCTTTCTGCCATTCTAATGCATGTCTTCTGGAGTTGGCCAATCATTCTATTTAGGTAATTGATTAATGGACTGCAAAATTGACGAGAATTTAAAAGACTGTCCTTGTACTTATCCCGGTTGCCCAAGAAAAGGGAAGTGTTGTGATTGCCTAAAACATCATCTAGCTAATAATGAATTACCGGCTTGTTGTTTTTCAAAAGAATTAGAAAAAACTTATGACAGAAGTTTTAAGAAATTTGTTGAGAATCAGGGATTGTCTTGAATCAATATTTGTTGTAATAATTTAAATACTTCTTTTCTAAGAAAGGGGGTGAAAAGATGAAAATCTTGAGAAAAGCGATTTTAGTATTAGCTTTATTAGTTTTTGCAACCGGAATTTTGGGCGCTTCAATCTGGCAGACAGCGGCTCAAACAACTGGCGAAGACAGTGTTTTGTTAATCGAAGGTGAAGAAACCGCCGGTTCAGTTCCAGGGCAGGCAACTGAAGAAGTCAATAAAGTCGATTATGATCTTCACTGGGGCGGCACTCTTTATACTGGAATTCTGCCTGATCATCTTTTATATCCTTTAAAAATGATTAGGGATAAAATTTGGCTTTTTTTGACGACTGATTCTTTGAAAAAGGCTGAACTTTATCTAAAGTTTGCTGATAAGCGTCTTTTGGCAGCTGAGGCTTTAATTAATATCAATAAAATTGATTTAGGGATAACCACTTTAACTAAGGCCGAGAAATACTTAGAGCAAGCGGTTAGTCAAGAAAAAGTAGCTAAAGAAGCCGGTAAGGAAACCACAGAGCTTTTAGAGAAATTATCTCAGGCGACTCTCAAACATGAGGAGGTAATTTTGAAATTCGAGAAAAAAATTCCTAACACGGCCAGACCAGTTTATGATAGTGCTCTCCAATATGCTCGACAGGGATATCAGCAAGTAATGGAGAGGTTAGGAAAATAATCTTGTTTGAGATAGTGATTGATAGTTGACGAGAATACTATTCAGAGTTTTATAATTATTCGCAGCTTCTAGATTGTTCCTGCCCCAAGAGGCAAATTAATATTTGAGATTTTTTATGTCCAGAAAAGAGACATCAGAATTAATAGAATTAGGAGATATTGGCCAATATGGATTACCTTTTGGTATAAAGTCCGAAGGAGAGTCTACTTTACTTCTTTATCCCCTGATCAGAAAAACAGGAGTTGATGAAGAAGACAGTTATAGAGTAGATATCAGAAGAATATTAGAAATTCCTCCATTACCTGAAGATTTACCGGATCCTGTTATAGTTGAACGAAATAGAGTAGTTTTAGAGCATAGGTACCTATTGAAAGATGAAACTCCTAAACAACTCTTTTGGCGAGTAGCTGTTGGTGTAGCTACTGCTGATTCTCGTTACGGGGGAAACTTGATTGAATCAGCAAGAGAATTCTATCAAATAATGGTAAATAGAGAATTCCTTCCAAATTCACCCACATTAATGAATACAGGGACAAAACTAGGGCAATTATCGGGTTGTTTTGTCGTACCAATAGAAGACGATATGTCATCAATCAATGAAGCTCGAACTGCTATGACTGTAATTCATAAAACAGGTGGAGGGACTGGATTTAACTTTTCAAAGTTAAGGCCAGGAGAGTCACCTTTAAGTACAGGAGGAGTTTCTTCTGGCCCACTTAGTTTTATGGAGGGTTTTTTTGATGCAACTACTGATGTGATTAGACAAGGCGGTAAAAGAAGAGGAGCGAACATGGGTATTCTTAATGTTGACCATCCAGAAATTGAGAGATTTATTGGTGTTAAAAATGTAGAAGGGAGATTAAAGAATTTTAATATCTCAGTAGGTTTGACAAAAGAGTTTCTAGAGGCATTAAGGACTGGCGGAGAATATGATTTAGTTGATCCCCATACTGGTAAGAGGGAAAAGAGAGATGCAAGAGAGATTTTTCGTTTAATTGTTGAAAATGCTCATAGATATGCTGATCCCGGAATTGTTCTCCTTGATAGGATTAATGAAGATAATCCTACTCCAAAACTTGGTAAGATCGAAAGCACCAATCCTTGTGGCGAACAACCATTATTACCTTATGAGTCTTGTAATTTAGGTTCAATTAATTTAGCAGAAATGGTTGAGGATGGTGAAGTTAATTGGGCTAAGCTTGATAGAGTAGCTAGAACAGCCGTTCATTTTTTAGACAATGTGATTGATATTAATAAATTACCTACTCCAGAAATAGAAGAGGCAACTAAAAGAACAAGAAAAATTGGTTTGGGAGTGATGGGCTTTGCTGATATGTTGATTTTACTAGGAGTGAGATATGATAGTGAACAAGGAATTAAAGTTGCTGAAGAAGTAATGGGCTTTATTCAAGAAAAGAGCCATGAGGCATCTAGCGAATTAGCTATGACAAGAGGCCCTTTTCCTGCGTATCAACAAAGTGTTTATGCTGAGAGAGGCGAATTAATGCGTAATGCCTCGGTAACAACGATTGCTCCAGCCGGAAGCATTGCTGAAATTGCTTGTTGCAGTTCAGGAATAGAACCGATTTTTGCCCTGAATTTACTTAGGAGAGATGATGTTACGTCAGAAAGAAGAAGGATAATACACCCACAATTTACAAGAATAGTTGAAGAATTTAATTTAAGCGATGAAGATATTGAAAGAATAAAAAATCAGGGTACTTTAGAGGGGGTAGCAAGTATTCCTGAGGAATTAAAGGAAGTTATAAAGACAGCGCATGAAATTCATTGGAAATGGCACGTTCTAATACAAGCTGCTTTTCAAAGGAATATTGATAACGCAGTTTCTAAAACAATTAACATGCCTGAAGAAGCTTCTGTTGAAGATGTTTGGGAAGCTTTTATGTTGGCGATTGATGAGGGTTGTAAAGGAGTTACTGTTTACCGCGATGGTTCAAAAAAAGATCAAGTTCTTTCAACTGGCGAAAGAGAAAGAATTGAGACTAAGGAAGTAATGCCTTATCGTCAACCTCGACCTCGTCCAGAGATAACTACTGGGAAAACAGAGAAAATTAAACTAGGTTGTGGGCAGACGATTTATATAACTATTAATGAAGATGAAGAAGGACTTTTTGAAGTCTTTGGTAATATGGGGAAATCAGGCGGTTGCATGGCTTCTCAATCTGAATCAGTTGGTCGTTTAATCTCTTTGGCTCTTCGTTCAAGAGTTGACCCCAGAGCAATTATTGATCAGTTAAAAGGAATTCGTTGTCCTGTTCCTACTTGGGATAAAGGAGGACAGGTTCTTTCTTGCGCCGACGCCATAGGAGGAGTTTTGGAAAGGTATTTGAAAGAAGGAGAATTATCAGCAACACCATCTTTAATAACAGAAATGCCTCCTTTAGGCATTGATCATTCGGTTATGCCCGACTCTAATATACCTGGTTCTGTGGAGAAAGGGCCTGCAAAAAATATTTTAGGACTTTGTCCAGATTGTCCAGAATGTGGTACGATGGTTGAGTTTGCTGAAGGTTGTCTCCGTTGTCCTGTTTGTGGTTATTCTCAGTGCAGCTAAAATCTGTAATTCTTCTTTTATTCATTAATCGCTTATACTATAATTTGACTGAAAGGAAACAATTTTATGACCCTGCCCGAACCACAAAGTCTTTCAGGTGAAAGAAAAGAAATTTTAATTTCTGAGCGAGAAAAAGTGCCTGTGGTTGAGAGAAAAGAAGGGGAGATTAAACCTGAAGTTAAAGATTATCTTACTAAGGTTGAAACTGCAGCTGAAATCAAACTTCCCCAACCGGTGACCGATGATCAAGGACAGGTTATTGTTGCTGACACGGCCCCTCAAAAAGTTGAAATTAGATTACCCTTGACTAGTCTGGAGATGAAACAAAGTTTGCAATACAAAATAACTGATTCTTTACGTTGGTTAGCGGCGTGGTGTTTTCGTTTAGTTAAAGTCGCCCACGGTAAGTTTGTTTATCGAGGAGCCGGAGAATGAATCAAGCTCTAAATAATCTTTTATCACAAGCAACTTATTTAATCATCATTTTAATTATTATTGGTTTTGTTTTTTTAGCCTTACTTGGTCTTTTTTATGGTTTAGTTCTCTTTCTTCGTCATCATCGTCGCGAAGAACAGTCTTTGGAATCTGTTCTTCTTCAGATTGCTTTACCCTCAAGCAATGAGATTAAGATTGATGCGGCTGAACAGATGTTCGCCTCTCTGTATTCCATTAAAAAAGGTAGTTGGTTTAATTTTCTTAAAACCCAACCTCATTTATCTTTCGAAATTGTGGCGAAACACGAGGATATTCGTTTTTATGTTTCTGTGCCAGAAAAATTAAGGGATATGGTCGAAAAACAAATTAATGGTGCCTATCCAGATGCAGAAATTACCCAAGTTCAGGAATATAATATCTTTTCTGAAGAAGGTAAGGTTGCTTTTGCTGAATTAGAAATAAAAGATTCTCCTTATCTCTCTCTTAAAGTTTATAAAGATTTGTCTACCGATCCTCTTTCCGCCATTACCGCCGCTTTGGCTAAGATGGGTAAAGATGAGGGTGCGGCTATTCAGATTTTGATTTCGCCAGCTGAAAGCAAATGGCGGAGTCAGGGTAAAAGCTATATTAGTTCGACTAAAAAAGCCGAGGCTGATCCAGAAAAAGCCAAATTTAAGATTGACCAAAAGACCATCGAAGCGATTGAGAACAAGTGTTCCAAGCCAGGTTTTAACACGATTATTCGCTTAGTAGTTTCTTCGCCGACTGAAGAAGAAGCCAAAGCTCATCTCAGTAATCTTAAATCTGCTTTTTCTCAATTCAATTCTGATTTAAATAGTCTTAAAACGAGAAAGATTTGGTTTAAAAAAGGTTTTATGATTGATTTCATTTATCGTTATCAGTCTATTTTTCGCTTTTTTGCTAAACAAACGGTACTTAATACCGAGGAGATCGCTACCATTTATCATTTTCCTAACAAAACCGTGGAAACACCCCATATTTACTGGCTCTATTCAAAAAGAGCACCGGCACCAGCCAAGATTGCCAAAGAAGGACTTTATCTAGGTAAGAGCGTTTATCGGGGGACAGAACGTTCGGTTTATCTTGGCGAAAAAGATCGAGGCCGCCATGTCTATATTATTGGTAAAACCGGGACAGGGAAAACAGAATTGATGCGCGAGATGCTTCTTCAGGATATTCGAGCGGGCAAGGGTGTTTGTTTAATTGACCCCCATGATTTAGCTGAAGATATTTTAGCCTACATTCCTCCTGAACGAGCCGAAGAAGTGATTTATTTTGACCCTTCAGATGCTGAGCGACCCATGGGCTTAAACATGTTAGAAGCCCAAACCGAAGATCAACAACACCTGATTGCTTCGGCAATTGTCAATTTAATGTATAAACTTTACGATCCCTACAAAACCGGGATTGTCGGGCCACGTTTTGAACACGCGATTAGAAATGCGATGTTAACGGTCATGAGCGAGCCGGGGAACACTTTTGTTGAAGTGATGCGCTGTTTGCAAGATCCGAAGTTTGTTCAGGAATTATTACCCAAAGTTAAAGACCCGATTATTAAGCGCTATTGGACAGACCAGATTGCCCGGACAGCTGATTTTCATAAATCAGAAGTTTTAGACTACATTGTTTCTAAATTTGGTCGTTTTGTCACCAATAAAATGATGCGGAATATTATTGGTCAGTCAAAATCAACTTTTGATTTCAGACAGGTGATGGATGAAGGCAAGATTTTAATTATTAATCTAGCTAAGGGCAAGATAGGGGAGGAAAATTCAAGTTTCTTGGGTTTGGTTTTAGTTCCAAGAATTTTAATTGCCGCCATGAGCCGGGCGGACATTCCTGAAGACCAAAGACGGGACTTTTATCTCTATGTTGATGAGTTCCAAAACTTTGCCACCCCAGACTTTGCCCAGATCCTTTCTGAAGCAAGAAAATATGGTCTTAACTTAACGGTGGCTAATCAATTTGTTGGTCAGATGGAAGAGGAGGTTAAAAACGCTATTTTCGGAAACGTCGGCACAATTGTTTCTTTTCAAATTGGTGTCACCGATGCCAATTTTTTACAACACTGGTTTGCGCCCACTTTTGGTGAGGATGATCTGATTAACATTGATCGTTTCCATGCCTATGCTAAAACGATTGTTAGCGGTGAACCCGTACCGCCTTTTTCAATGGATACGACCAAAGATTTTAATCTGATGAAAAAGCGAGCTAATCCTAAAGTAGCGGAAATGATTAAACAGCTTTCTCGCTTGAAATATGGGAAAGACAGAGAAATTGTTGAAGCGGAAATTGCCCAGCGAGCTCGACTTTAGCTTCGAAATTTGTTAAAATTCTTCTTAGAAAGGTTTAATTTTTGGGCTGGTAGCTCAGCGGTTAGAGCACTATCCTTATAAGATAGGGGTCGATGGTTCGAATCCATCCCAGCCCACAAAAAACCCGCCTTAAGCGGGTAATTTATTTCAAAGAGACGAAAACTATATTGTAAGTTATAGTTCTTCTAACTTAACTCGTTCTTCGTTCTTTTCCTCAGCCAATTCTAAATATTTCTCTGTCGTCGAAAGACGTTTGTGGCCAACCAGATGTTGAACGGTGGTGACCGAAGTGCCTGAAGAAAGCTGATGAACAATAAAGGTATGACGAAGGTCGTTAACGGTTGCTTTTTTAATTCCCGCAATTCGGAAATAACGATTGATTGAGGCTCGAATATTTCTTACCAACATCGGTCGACCGGTTTTGGTCACAAAAACAGCTCGGCTTTTGGTTTTTGACCTGACTTCAAAATAACGATCGAGGGCTTTTTTAGCTGGCTGATTGAGAGGCACAGTTCTTTCGGAATGGGATTCATAAGGGCGAACTCTAATTTCTCTTTCGCCGATATCATCAAGTTCAAGCCTGGCCAACTCACCAATTCTTAGGCCTGTTTGGAGAAATAGTTCGACGACAGCCGCCATTCGAGGATCATCCCGGCAGGCATCTCTCAAAGCGCGATATTCTATTTTAGAAAGAACTCGAGGTGGTTTGACTTCATAGCGGGGGTGTTCCACTAAAGCAGCTGGGTCTTTATCGATTAAGCCTCTTTCTTTGAGATAGCGAAAAAAAGTTTTAAGGGAATTAAGTTTCCTTGAGATAGATTTTTCCGTGTATTTCTGTTTTTTAAGGGAATTTTTGAATTCTTCAACCATTTCCTGGGTAACCGAAGTGGTCTGAGTGATTTGTTTCTTTTTGAGTTGGTTAGCAAACTGCTCTACATCGGCACCATATGCTAAAATAGTGGAGGTTGCTTTGCCACTTTTTTTGAGATGATCAATAAAATTTTGGTGGGCAGTAACTAGTGATTTTTCGTCATTCATAGCCATGGGTAGAAACCCATAATATCATCTATAGGTAGAACTGTCAATCAGGAAAATGATTCGAAATAGGCTTGTTAAGGTTATTATCGTGATAATTGGTATTGGGCTTATAATTAGCCTATCTAGGAATATTTATCGCCTTATCAAGGCTGGAGATCAGGTCCGAAGCGCCCAAGAGTATTTGGAGGAGCTAGAAAAAGAGCATCAGGCGCTTTTAGAAAAGAAAGGTTATTATCAATCTGAAGAATTTGTTGAACAGGAAGCAAGAAACAGACTCAATTTGGGTAAAGAGGGAGAAACAGTGGTCATTTTACCCCCAAATGTTGGGCAAAACGAGACAAACCTACCAGAGAAAGCGCTAGGATTGCCTAACTGGCAAAAGTGGTTAAGATTGTTTTTTTAGACCCTCTTCCAATAAAAATAATCTTTGTGCATGATAAGGTTAGCCAGCCAATAAGGAATTCCCATTTTTGGACGAAACATTGCAGATTGGGATTGATGGCAAATGAAGGCGAGATATCTTTTTTGTAGTGCCTTAAATCCAGCTAATCCGAGGCGAAAAAAAGAAAGACAAAATTCAGGTTCAGGAGTATTAAGCTTTTTTTTAATTGTTCTTTCAATTATTTTATTGATCTTTCTTGGCATTACTACCCAGTAAAGTCTGATTGGCCACTGGTTTTTAATTTCTTTAACTGCCTCAGTTGTTGCCTGGGAGACGACAATATGGTCTTGATGGCCAGTAATTCCTGAATTTTCCTCATAAGTCAAAATCAGATTAGGCTTTTCTTTTTTTAGGTACTTTAAGATTATTTTTTTTAGCTTTTCTGGCTCTATTTTATGGAGAGTTGTATCTGGATAATCAAGAATAATAAGTTTATCAATTTTCAATCTTTTAGCTGCTTTTCTTAGTTCCCTTTTTCGGACATCTTTAAGCTCGCTTTTGACAAATTTTTGTTTTCCCCAATAGCCCTCACCACCCTGAGTTAAAGTTAATAAAACGGTAACTGTATTGGGAAGAGGGGAAAGATAAGCCAGGGTGGTGGCAACACAAGTTTCATCATCGGGATGGGGAAAAATAGCCATAATTTTTTTCCTTTTTTTCTCTGATTTGGGAAAGAAATCGCGCCGCATTGGAATAGTAGGATCATGAAGCCAGAAATGAATGGTGAAATAAAAAATAATCAGAAAACAAAAAAGAAAAATGAGAGGTAATAAAATAATCATTTATTTAAGCATAACAGAAACTATCCTTTAGAGTCCAAATTTGGTATAATTTGGCTGTTGAGCGGGGTAGTGTACGGTGGCACGTGAGGCTCATAACCTCACAGACTAGGTTCAACTCCTAGCCCCGCAACCAGGCAGGGTAGCTCAGTTGGTTAGAGCATCGGATTCATAAACCGAAGGTCGTGGGTTCGAATCCCACCCCTGCTACTTGACAAGCTTGGGAGTTAAAAATAGAATAGAGACACTATGGTAGGAAAAATCAAGGAAATGATCCTTTCTTGGTGGGGTAAACTAACCGGTAAATAACCGCCGGGGAGTTTGGTGTTTGAAAAAGTAACTCGCTGAGCGGCGGCGAGTTTTTTAGTGGCAGATAATTTAGGCCCGTGATGTCAATGGTAGCATAGCGGTCTCCAAAACCGCTCGTGGAGGTTCGAATCCTCCCGGGCCTGCTTAAAAATGAAAAAACGAGTTTTTTCTGGAACCAGACCGACCGGTAGGTTGCACTTGGGCAACTACTTGGGTGGTATTAAAGGCTATATTATCCTTCAAGAGAGGGGAGATTTAGACTGCATTTACAGTGTAGTGGATTTACATGGGATTATGTCTCCTTATAATCCCAAAACTTTGCAAGAAGATATTAGGCAGGTCGTTTTAGATTATCTAGCGGCCGGGCTGGACCCTAAGAAATGTCACATTATGATTCAATCGCAAATACCCGAGCATATAGAGTTAGCGTTTTTGTTTTCAACGATTTGTCCCGTCTCTCGTTTAGAGCAACTGCCCACTTACAAAGAAAAGAAACTGGAACAGCCCGATTATATCAATATGGGCTTGTTGTATTATCCTATTTTAATGGCTGCTGATATTCTCATTTACAAAGCTGAATTAGTGCCTGCGGGAAGAGATAATGTTCCTCATATTGAGTTTACCCGAGAGATTGCCCGTAAGTTTAACAGAATGTTTAAACCAATGTTTCCTGAGACAAAACGATTTGTTACTAAAGGAGAATTGGTTCATTCTTTATTGGGAAGTGGCAAAATGAGTAAATCTGTCAAAGGGAGTTATATTGAGTTAGCTGATGATTTGAGAATAATTAAGGCTAAATTAGCTAAGGCACCCACTGATAAAGGTCAAGGAAAAACAGTTCCCAGAGAGGGAAGAGTAGCTAATTTACTTCAACTAGTTGAATTGTTTATGGACAAGAAGGCTCGTCAGACTTATGAGAAACAATATTTAGGTAAAGGGATTAAATATGCTGAATTAAAAGAAAAACTGGCCGAAGCTATTTTTAAAGAGCTTAAACCAATTCAGGAGCGGAGAAAGTATTACGAGGAGCATCCTGAAGAAGTAGCTAAAATTCTTGAAGAAGGTCGAAAATATTGTTCAAAGATTGCTAAACAAACTCTTCGAGAGACTAAAAAGGCGATGGGTTTACTATGAGTTTAATTTCTTTTTCTGAATTTCAGCGTCTTGATTTGCGAATTGGTAAGGTTCTTGAAGCTGAAAAAATTGCTGAGAGTCGGAGTTTGATTAGACTGAAGGTTGATCTAGGGGAAAAAGAGCCCAGAACTATTTTGGCAGGTATTGCCGAGTGGTACCAGCCAGAAGATTTGGTTAAGAAAAATTTTATCTTTGTGGCCAATCTTGAACCTAAAAAGATGATGGGTGAAGAGAGCCAGGGAATGATTTTGTGTGCCGATTTTGAAAATAAAGCCGTTCTTATTCAGGCTCCTGAAGTTTCTCCAGGAACAATTGTGAGATAAGACTAAGATTGTTATTAGGCTTAAATTTTGGTAAAATTACTCTGTGGAAGTAAAAATTGTTGATATTAACGAGAAAAACTTCAAAGAAATTCCTCGAACCGCTGACCGTCGTTATAATTGTCAAGAATGTTTTTTTTGGATGGGTAAAAAAGATGGTAAGCTTGATTTGGTTAAACAAAAAAAGAAATGGTTTTTGAGAAAAGCAGATAAATATGGTAGTTTAGGTAAGCTTTTACTTTGGGGCAAAAGACAAAAAGCCATAGGTTATATTCAATTTGGGCCCATTAATGATTTTGAGACAGCCAAGATTTTTTACAAGGATATGGCGCCAATTCCTCGGAATGGTTGGTGTATTACCTGTGTGACCATTGATACTAATTATCGGAGCAAGGGATTGGCCAAACGTTTGATTAGAATCGTTCTTCGTGATCTCAAAAGGAGAGGAGTGAGAACGGTTGATGCTTACCCTGTTAAACAGTTAAAATCACTTAATCAAGTTCCTTGTGGGCCGGTAGCGCTCTGGAAAGAACTAGGTTTTGAAAAAGTTTTTAAAGCCGCCACGAAAAAGAAAATTATTCGTCATGATAACGTGGTCATGCGAAAAAAATTAAAATGATGAAAAACAAATTAGTTTTTAAACCAACAAAAAAATTTCAATTCAAGTTCAAGCTGAATCTTAAAAGCTTACTTATTTGGGGGGTAGTGGTTCTGATTATTGCCTCTTTTTTCGTTTCTTTCCGCGGTGAATCGGTTACCAATGAAGAAATTCCTCTTTCCCAGGTAATTAACGATATTAAACAAGGGAAAATTAAAGAAGTTGAGGTTGTTGATAATCAGCTTAATCTCACCTACGAAGAAGAAAAGATAATGACTTCACGCAAAGAACCAGGAATTAGCTTAACAGAAATCCTTCAACAAGAAGGGATTGAGCCAGAAAAAGTGGAAATAAAAATCAAAGACACAAGTCTTTCCAAGGCTTGGGTAGAGATTCTAGCGACTCTTCTACCACTTGGTTTAATGGTTGTTTTTTTCTTTTTTATCTTTCGCCAGGCTCGAGGTGCTCAAGACTCTATTTTTTCTTTTGGTCGCTCTCGGGCTAAATTATTTGCCAAAGGCAGGCAGACATTTACTTTTAATGACGTCGCCGGAGTCGAGGAAGCGAAAAGTGAACTAGAAGAAGTGGTTGATTTTTTGAAACATCCAGGGAAATATCGTCGCTTAGGGGCGAGGACACCTAAAGGGGTTTTATTAATTGGCCCTTCCGGAACGGGTAAGACTTTATTAGCAAAGGCGGTTGCTGGCGAAGTAGGCGTCCCTTTTTTCTCTATGGCTGGCTCAGAGTTTATGGAAATGTTAGTTGGGGTTGGAGCCAGCCGAGTAAGAGATTTGTTTGAAAACGCTAAAAAAGCAGCTCCTGCCATTATTTTTATTGATGAGATTGATGCCATAGGCAGACAGCGAGGTATGGGCATTGCTGGTGGTGGTCATGATGAGCGAGAACAGACATTAAACCAGATCTTAGTGGAAATGGATGGTTTTACGCCCAATGATAATGTGCTCGTTTTGGCAGCGACTAATCGAGGTGATTTGTTGGATCCAGCTTTGCTTCGTCCCGGCAGATTTGATCGTCGGGTGACTCTTGATATGCCTGATATTGAAGATCGTGAAGCGATTATTAAGATTCATGCTCGAGGTAAACCTTTTGTTAAAGGCATTTTTTGGAAAAGAGTCGCCAAAAGAACGGTGGGTTTTTCTGGTGCCGATATCGAAAACATGTTAAACGAAGCGGCGATTTTAGTCGCCCGCCAGAATAAGAAGGCGATTAGTATGGATGAAATTGAGGAAGCGGCCACTAAAGTTAAACTTGGGCCGGAAAAGAAACGACTCCAGTCAGATGAAGAAAGAAAGATGACGGCTTATCATGAAGCTGGTCACGCCATTGTTACTCATATGTTAACTCATATGGATCCGGTTCATCGGGTTTCGATTGTTTCCCGAGGGATTGCCCTAGGCTTTACCCTAATTCCACCCCAAAAAGATCGCTACAATGAGACCCGTTCTCATCTTTTAGAAACGGTTGCTTCTTTATTAGGTGGTCGGGCAGCCGAAGAAATGATTTTCAATGAATTTACAGCGGGGGCGGCTTCAGATATTGATAAAGCTACCAGAATTGCTCGGAGTATGGTAATTGATTTTGGGATGAGCAAGTTAGGGCCAATTTTTCTTGGTCCCCAGGTGGAAACGACGGAATACGGTCATTCTTGGGTTCAACCCTCAGAATTGAGTCCTCAAATGAAGGCTAAAGTCGATCAGGAAATAAAGCGAATAATTGATGAAGGTTACAAGAAGGCTTTAGAAATTATTAAGAAAAACAGAAAAAAACTTGATTTAATTGCTAAAAAACTTCTTGAACAAGAGACAATTGATGAAGAGGAATTTGAGAAATTAATTGGGAAGAAAAAATAAGAGGTGATACGAAATGAAACGCCTCGTCTTAATCGACGGTCACGCGATTATCCACCGAGCTTACTATGCTTTTCCCACGACTCTAAAAACTCATCATGGTGAGATTGTCAATGCTGTTTATGGCTTCACCCGAATGCTTTTGAATGTTCTTAAAGATCTCCATCCAGAATATGTGGCTGTGGCTTTTGATTTACCCAAGCCGACTTTTAGACATAAAGAATTTCTTGGTTATCAAGCTCAGCGGCCTAAGATGGAGGAGGAGTTAGAGAATCAACTTGAGCGGGTTTTTCAAGTTGTCAGGACTCTTAATATGCCTATCTTTGCGGTGGAGGGTTATGAAGCTGATGATGTTATTGGGACTTTAGCCAATCAAGCCGCCAAGAGGCGATTAGAGGCAATGATTGTGACTGGTGATAAGGATTTATTACAATTGGTTAAGCCGCGAGTAAAAATCTATGCTTCCCAAAAAGGCTTTTCTAGACCAATAATCTTTGATCCAAAAAAAGTTAAAAAAGAAATGGGGATTAAACCTGATCAAGTGATTGATTATAAAGCTTTAATCGGTGATGCTTCTGATAACTATCCTGGTGTTCCGGGGATAGGTCCAAAAACGGCCGTGATCTTGCTTAACCAATATCAAGATTTGGATACTATTTATAATAATCTTAATAAACTCAAGCCAAGAACCGCTAAACTTTTGACTGAGGGAGCCGAAAGCGCCGCTCTTTCAAGGAAATTAGCGACGATTGTGACTAAGGTGCCAATCAAACTCAATCTTAAGGCTTGTAAACTTCATGATTATGATCAAGAAAAGACGATTAAGCTTTTTCAGGAATTAGGTTTTAAGAGTTTAATCAATAAATTACCAGGGATGGAAATCAAAGAAAAAAAGAAGGAAAATAAAAATAAACAAATGGAGCTTTTATAAATGAAAGTAGCTTTAGTTCATGATTATCTGAGGGAGTATGGTGGAGCGGAAAGAGTTTTAATGGCCTTGCATGAGATTTGGCCTGAGGCGCCGATTTTTACCGCCTTTCAGCGTAAAAATTCAGTGGCAGGTAAAGCTTTTGCTCATACTAAAGTCAAGGAATCCTGGTTAGCGCTCCTGATTAAGTATCAAAATCTTTACAGTCCTTTTAGATTTTTAACGCCTCTAATCTGGAAAAGCTTTAATTTTAAGGATTATGATTTGGTGATTACTTCTGCCTCTTGGTATATTACTCGCGGTTTTCGCTTAGGACCAAAAACAAAGGTAATTTGCTATTGTCACACTCCACCTCGTTATCTTTATGGTTATCCGACTTCTATTGAATGGCGACGTTATTGGCCGATACGGATCTACGCCACCATTATTAATCATTTCCTGAGACCTTACGATTACCAATCAGCTCAACAAGTAGACGAGTTTCTTGTTAATTCGCAGAATGTGGCTAATCGGGTTAAGAAGTTTTATGGTCGTGATTCAACCATTATCTATCCGCCAGTTGAAGTCAAGAAAATTGAACAAGCAACCAAAAATCTTAAACCTCAAGATTATTATTTAATTGCTTCTCGCTTGGTGGGTGCTAAAGGAATAGAGTTAGCGATTAAAGCCGCCAAAAAAGCCAAAGTTCCTTTAAAAATTATTGGTGAGCCAGTTGGTATGTATTGGATTGGTGGTAAACTAGAGAAGTTAAAGACTAAAGGAGTTGAATTCTTAGGTTGGATTCCTGATGAAGAACTTTATCATTATTATGGTCAATGTAAAACCTTTTTGGCTTTAGAAACAGACGCTGATTTCGGGATGACGCCAGTAGAAGCCATGGCGGCTGGCCGGCCGGTTATTGCTTTTCGAGGTGGCGGCTATCTAGAATCAGTAATTGAGGGTAAAACAGGTGAATTTTTTGACAAGCAGACGGTAGCAAGTTTAGCTAAGGTTCTAAGAGATTTTAAGCCAAAGAAATATAAGCCTAAAGATTGTCGTCAACAAGCGAGAAAATTTTCTAAAGAAAGGTTTAAAAAAGAGATAAAGGAATTTGTCAAAAATCATGCCTGAATTACCAGAAGTAGAAACCATTAAAAGGGATTTATCAAAACTGATTGTTGGTCATAAGATTTTAGGGATTACAACTGATTCACCTAAACAAGTTCAGCCTTCATTAACCGTGGTTAAAAAAGCAATCGTTGGAGCAAAGGTTAAGAGGATTAAGAGAAGGGCCAAACTCTTGCAGATTTTTCTTTCTAATGGTCAAATTTTAGCGATTCATCTCAAAATGACTGGTCGGCTTTTAGTCAGGAAAAAGGATTTTCCTAAAGATGATTGGCAACATGTCATTATTTCTTTAAGTGGTAATCAAGAACTTCGGTTTGCTGATTTGAGAAAATTTGGTTGGGTGAAGTTGATCAAAGATAAAAAAGAGTTAGAGAAGTTATTAGCTGAATTTGGACCAGAGCCTTTAGATGATCTTGATTTAAAGAAGTTTAGAGCAATTTTAGCTTCATCTGGTCGACCAGTAAAAATTATTTTAATGGATCAAAAAAAGATTTCTGGTGTTGGGAATATTTATGCTAATGATGCCTTATTTTTAGCTAAGATTGATCCCCGCCGACCCGCTAAGAAAATTTCTGATCAAGAAGCCAAAAAGCTTCTTCAGGTAATTGAAAAGGTCCTTAAAGCTGGGATTAAATATCGGGGCGCTTCTGATCAGTATTATTTAGATGCTTTGGGTCGAAAAGGGGCTTATCAAGAGCATTTTTTGACTTATGGCCGGGAAGGAAAAAAATGTTTTGATTGTGACGGTAAAGTTAAGAAAATTAAACTTGGTGGTCGGGGAACATTTTTTTGTCCAAAGTGTCAAAAATAGGCAGAGACTGATATAATAGAGAGGTGATTCTTAAGTCTCTTCAACTCCAGAATTTCCGCTCTTATAAAGACCAAACATTTGAATTTTCTGATGGTGTAAGTTTAGTGGTTGGTCCCAATACTTCAGGAAAAACCAATTTATTAGAAGCCGTTTATTTATTAACCAGCGGTAAGTCTTTTCGGGCTCAAATTGAAGAAGAAATGATTAGTTATAAGCGGGAATTAGCTCGAGTTAAAGGTGAAATTAGCATTGATAAGGAAACAGAGGAGTTAGAAATCTTACTAACGAGTGGCCAAGTTGGTAATAAGCGGACAACCAAAAAACAGTATTTAATTAATGGAGTTAAAAAACGACAAATGGATTTCGTCGGTCACTTAAATTGCGTTTTTTTTGGACCAGAAGATTTGGAATTGGTAATTAGCAGTCCTTCTGTGCGTCGAGACTATTTGGATTCGGTCTTAGAACAAATTGACCGTGAGTATCGTCGGGCTAGTCTTTCTTACAAAAAAAGTTTGAGACAGAGAAACAGACTTTTGGAGCAAATTCGGGATAAAGGTCGGGCCAGAGCCAGTTTGTTTTTGTGGGACAAATTACTCTTAGAAAATGGGGAAATTATTAGCCAAAAAAGAAGAGAATTAATCGATTTTATTAATCAACAACCTGATTATTTTGGTGACTTAATTATTGACTATGATAGAAGTCTCCTTTCACCTCAACGTTTAAAGAAATATCAGTATAAGGAAATTGCCTCTGGGATGACCTTAATTGGACCGCATCGTGATGATTTTACTCTTAAGATGGTTAATGGTGGCGAAGAACGAAATTTACATCTTTACGGTTCAAGAGGGGAGCAAAGGACGGCTGTTTTTAGTCTTAAGTTGGCCGAACTAGAATTTGTCGCCGAAAAAATTAACCAACGGCCCTTGCTTTTATTAGATGATATTTTCTCTGAGCTTGATCATGAGCGTAGGCAGCATTTAGTGGAAGTGATTCCTAAACAACAAACGATTATAACGACGACTGATGTTCATTTAATTGAACCAGCTTACAGAAGAAAAGTAAAAATGATAAAGTTAAGCTAATGAAAGAGTTTGTTTTAAAAAAAGGCCAGCTTTATCAACCCAAATCAGGTTTAAGAAAAGGCGAAAACGGCCAAGTAGTGATTATTGGCGGGTCATCGTTATTCCATGGCGCCCCACTTTTGTCTTTAAAAGTGGCTTCAAGAATAGTTGATATGGTCTTTTTTGCTACCCCTGAACCTTCAGTTGGTAAAGTGGCTGAGAATTTCAAAAGTAAACTCTTTTCTTTTATTTGGGTTCCTTGGGGAGAAGTAGGCGACTATATTAAAAAATCAGATGCAGTTTTAATTGGTCCTGGTTTAATGAGGTATCGTCGGGAAGGAAAAAAGAGTTTCGATGATTTAGGCAAAAAGTCAAAAGAAATCACCGAAAAATTATTATCTCAATTCCCAAATAAAAAATGGATAATTGACGCCGGCGCTCTTCAGGTAATGGAGACCAAATTTATTCCTAAAAAGGCCATTTTGACACCCAATAAAAGAGAATATGAACTTCCTTTTGGCGGAATGAAGCCTCAAGAAGTAGCTAAGAGATATCAATGTATTCTTGTTTGTAAGAACCGAGAAACAATTATCTGTTCTCCTGAGAAAAGTCAAATAATTAAAAGCAAAGAAATTCCTTTAACTAAAGGTGGCATTGGTGATGTTTTGGCTGGTTTAGTAGTCGCTTTGTTAGCTAAAAATCCGCCTTTTTTATCAGCCTGTGCTTCATCCTGGTTGATGATGAAAGTTATAAATGAACTCTTTGAAGAAGTGGGGACTAGTTTCAATGCTGATGATTTGGTTAATAAAATCCCAAAAATTCTGAAGAAATATGCCAGCAGTAATTAATTATAAAATTTGCGATTTGGCTCCTGAATGTGGAGGGATAGAAATTTGCCCTGTTGGAGCTTTTTTTTGGAATAAGAAAACCAAAAGACCTGATGTTGATAACAAGAAATGTGTCTCTTGTGGGGTGTGTGCGCGAGAGTGTCCGGTTAATGCGATTTTGATAGCCAAAACCGAAGAAGAATACCAAAAGCTTTTAGAGAAAGTAAAAAAAGATCTTAGGTCAGAAAAAGAACTTTGGCAAGAAAGACTGGGTTGTCAGCCTGGGAGAACACCACCTTTAGCAAGGGTAATTACGCCTAAAAATTTTACTCAGGAAGTACTCGAGGATAAAAAACTGGTGATTCTAGATGTTTGGAGCGAAGAAACACTTGATTGTCGTTATTATTCGCTTCTATGGAATGATCTTGGATTATCAAATGAAATCAAGTTTAAAAAATTAGACGGAGGTAAATATTACAAATTTATCCAAAAATTAAAGATAACTAAATTACCCACGCTTTTACTTTTTAGACGAGGAAGAGAAATTGGGAGAAGGGAAGGATATATTTACTCTAAGGACAAAGGAGAAGTTAGAAATTTATTTAGGAAACTTTTGAGGCAGTAATATTTATTTTTTCTTCCTTGATATTTCTTGCAAATAATGCGATAATAATCTCAGTGTACGTTCCTAAGTTTATCATCACCAATGATATCTTGGCAAATATCGGTTTAGTTGAAGCCGCTAAAGAAGTCATTGAAAACGCTCCCCTGATTCCTATTTATGAATCTCGTTTCAAGAAAGATGCTCTTTTGCGGACCGTTCATCATGGGACTCATATTGAAGGCAATGATTTGACTTTAAGTGAAACCCGCAAAGCTATTGAAGGAGAAGAATTTGTGGCTCGGGAAAGAGACATTCAGGAGGTAATTAATTATCGAAATGTCCTTAGATACCTTGATAGTTTGAAAAAGAAACTGTCTGATAAAGAACACTATTCACAAGAAATGATTAAGGAGATTAATCGGATTGCTTGTGAACGAATTATTACTGATGGTCGGGCCGGTCAATATCGCCAGACTCAAGTCATCCTCAGAAACAGCGCCACTGGTGAAATTACTTTTCGACCACCACCAGCGATTGAGGTACTTTTTTTAATCGAGGATTTTTTTAATTGGTTAAATTCAGCTGAAGCTAAAAAAATCCACCCGGTAATCCGGGCGGGCGTTGCTCACCATTATTTGGTGAGCATTCACCCCTTTATTGAGGCCAACGGGCGGACGACTCGAGCCTTTGCCACTTTGATTTTATTTGCCGAAGGCTATGATATTAAAAAATTCTTTTCCCTTGAAGACTATTTTGACAAAGACGCGGCTCGTTACTACCAATCATTAATGGTGGTTGACAAACAACACCGAGATTTAACCAAAAGGGATTTAACTCCTTGGTTAGAATATTTTACCCAGGCGATGGGGGTTGAGCTGACCAGAATCAAGGAGAAAGTCAGACGGCTTTCAGTCGATATTAAGATAAAAAGTCGGGTTGGCAAACAAGTGCCTCTCAATGAACGCCAAATCAAATTAATAGAATATTTGGAAGAACATGGATCAATCACAACAACCGAGGCGAGAAAAGTGGCTCCTGATTATTCTGATGATACTTTAGTTCGTGATTTTAATTACTTTACTAAAAAGAATCTTGTTAAAAAGCAAGGCAGAACTAAAGCAGCTAAATATATTCTAAAATGAGCCTAACTGAACCCCAGTTTTTATACATGATGTTAATTTTACCCAGTCTTTTTGGTTTGACTTTGATTGGTGAGGGGATTGTTAAGATTTACCGAGAGGAAGTTCAGGGTTGGATCTCGATTGTCTTTGGTGGCTTTTTTATCCTTTTGACGATTATTGTCTATTTTTACTTTACCCAGATTTAATTTAGGAGAATGAAATTTAAACAATTAGCAACTTATTTTTCTCAGTTAGAAACGACTAGTTCTCGAAATAAAATCACCGAGATTTTGGCTGATCTATTCAAAAAAGCAGACAAGAATGAAGTTGATAAAATTTGTTATCTTTCTTTGGGTCGGCTAGCTCCTATTTATGCCGGCATTGAATTTAATCTTGCCGATAAAATGATGATTAGGGTGATTGCCCAAGCCTATCAATTAAGAGTAGAGAAGGTGAGAAGGGAATATAAAAAGGTTGGTGATTTAGGTGAAGTGGCTAAGAAGTTTGATAAAAAAGAGAAGCCGAAGCCTTTATCGGTTAATCAAGTTTATGAGCGACTCTACCAAATTGCTCAAGATGCTGGCGAAGGATCGGTTGAACGGAAGATAAAAAACCTGGCCCAGCTTCTTGATGACCTTGATGGTGAAAGTGTTAAGTATATTGTCCGGATCCCTCTTGGCAGATTAAGACTGGGTTTTTCTGATTTGACCATTCTTGATGTTTTATCCTGGATGATAACTGGGGATAAAACTAACAGGCAGGTGATTGAAGAGGCTTACAATGATCGGGCTGATGTTGGTCAAATCGCCAAAATAGTGAAAAGCAAAGGGCTGAAGGGTTTAAAGAAGATTAATCTTCAAATTGGCGTGCCGGTCATGCCGGCCCTTTGTCAACGTTTGCCCACGGCTGAAGAGATGGTCAAAAAACTTGGCAAGATGGCGGTTGAACCAAAATATGACGGTACTCGTCTTCAGGTTCATTTTAGTAGGAAGAAAAAATGGGAACAAAAAAAAGACCAGTTAGCTTTTGATTTCCAGCCCAAGGGTTTTGTTAGAACTTTTACCCGTAATTTAGAGAACACGACCAATATGTTTCCTGATTTAGTGGCGGCGGTTTTTAAGGAAGTTAAGGCTAAAGAAGCGATTTTGGATTGTGAAGCAATTGGTTATGATCCAAAAACCGATAAGTTTTTGCCCTTTCAGGAAACAATCAAAAGAAAAAGAAAATATGGGATTGGGAGGAAGGCCAAAGAAATCCCCCTGAAGTTTTTCTGTTTTGATGTTTTGTATAAAGATGGTCAGACTTTATTAAAGACATCTTTTGACAAACGGAGGGCAATTCTAGAAAAGATTCTTTCCGAAAAGAATAAAATTCTTATTCTCACCCCTCAAATAGTGACAGAAGATGCCCAAAAACTAAGGGAATACCATGATAAACAGATTAAAAAAGGTTTGGAAGGAGTCGTTGTTAAAAAATGGTATGAAGCTTATGATCCGGGCCGACGAGGTTATACTTGGGTGAAGTTCAAGCAGGAAAAAGGCAAAAAAGGAGGTGGTTTAACTGATACCCTTGATTGTGTTGTCATGGGCTACTACAAGGGTAAAGGCAAGCGGACCGAGTTTGGTCTAGGAGCCTTCTTGGTAGGAGTAAGGAATGGGGGAAAATTCTTGACTATTTCTAAGATTGGTACTGGTTTAACTGATGACCAATGGCGAGAAATGTATCAACGTTGTCGTCAAGTAAAAGTTAAAGAGAAACCAAAGGAATATCAAGTCAATAAAAATTTGGTGCCTGATAGCTGGTGTTCACCTAGGATTATGGTCGAAATTGAGGCAGATAATATTACTAAATCACCAATACATGCGGCTCAGTATGCCTTACGCTTTCCGAGACTGGTAAGGTTTCGAGATGATAAATCTTCTAGTGAGACGACGACCTTAAAAGAGGCAGAAAAGCTCTATCAGCTCCAAAAATAGTTATGCTACAATAGCTTTGTGTTAGAAAAGAATTTTAGTAGTATCGGTTTAACTTCAGAAGAAGCTCAAAAGAGATTAAAGGAATTTGGCCCCAATCAATTGGATAAGAAAAAAGATTTTTCTTCTTTAAAAGTTTTTCTTTCTCAATTCAAATCTCCCTTAGTTTATATTTTGGTTTTTGCCGGGATTGTTACTTTCTTTCTACGGGAGTTCAGTGATTCAATCGTTATCTTTGCAGCCGTTTTTTTGAACACAGCTTTGGGTTTTTATCAGGAAAGAAAAGCCCAAAAATCATTGGCAGCCCTCCATTCTCTTCTATCTTTAAAGGCAGAAGTTATCCGCAACGGCAAACAACAGGAGATCGAAGCGACTGAAATTGTTCCTGGGGATTTAGTGGTTTTGACCATCGGCTCACGGGTTCCAGCTGATGGGATTTTAACTGAAGCGACTGATTTTTCGGTTAACGAAGCGATTTTAACCGGAGAGTCTTTACCAGTGGATAAAAAATCGAGTCAAAACATAGAGAAAGCTGAAAAAGAAAACAAGGTTTTTATGGGAACAACGGTGGTTACAGGAATTGCCAAGATGCAAGTCAGTCAAACCGGAATGGCTACGGAAATGGGCAAGATAGGCAAGAGTTTGGAAGAGGTTGAGGAAGAGGAAACGCCACTTCAGGTTCAACTGGCTAGATTAGCCAAAATTTTAGCCTTAATCGTTGGCTTTATAACCTTGGCAATCTTTTTGCTAGGTGAATTTTTAGGTTACGAACTCTTAGAAATGTTTACAATAAGCGTGGCGATTGCTGTGGCCGCCATTCCTGAAGGCTTAATCGTTACCTTGACGGTTATTTTGGCTCTAGGGATGCAGCGCATTTTAAAAAGAAAAGCGATTGTGAGAAAGTTAGTCGCGGCTGAAACTTTAGGTTCAGTCTCGGTTATTTGCGCTGACAAGACCGGTACCTTAACTGAAGGTGAGCTTAAGGTGGTTAATGATGATTTTATTGATAGAGAATTAGGTCTAAAATCAGCCATTCTTTGTAATGATATGCGTGATCCCTTAGAAGTGGCCATGTGGAACTGGGCGGAAAAAGAAGTTAAGAGAGGTAATGGTGTTAAGGAAATTCAAAAAGAATATCCTCGTTTAGATGAAATTCCTTTTTCTCCAAGCTCTAAATATATTGCCACGCTCCATCCGGGGCTTTTAATTATTTCTGGAGCTCCGGAAGTAATTTTAAGCCGATGTCAGATTTCTCCAAAGCAGAATAAAGAATGGCAAAAGAAATTTAACGATTATGGCAAGAGAAGTTATCGATTAGTTGGTTTTGGCTATCAACAATTCAAAGGTAAAAAAGAAGAAATAAAGGAGGCGGATTTAAAAAACTGTCAGTGGTTGGGGCTGCTTGTTTATGAAGATCCAGTGAGAGAGGGAGTTAAGGGAGCTTTGGAGGAATGTCAACGAGCTGGAATTAAAGTAAAGGTGATTACTGGCGATTATGCGCCAACAGCAATCGCCGTTTTGAAACAACTTGGTTTACAAGTTGAACCTAAAACTCAACTGATTGAAGGAGCTGATTTAGAGAAAATTTCGGAAAAAGAGTTAAGAAAGAGGGTAGAAAAAATAGTCCTTTTTGCTCGGGTTAATCCTCAACAGAAACTGAAAATAGTTAAGGCTCTTAAAGACAATGGTGAAGTGGTAGCGATGACTGGAGATGGAGTTAACGATGCTCCGGCTCTAAAACAAGCGGATATCGGGATTGTTGTCGGCGAGGCCTCAGATGTCGCCAAAGAAACCGCTGATATGGTTTTGTTAGATTCTGAGTTTTCTACTATTGTTCAGGCGATTGAAGAGGGGAGAAATATCTTCGAGAATATCAAAAAAGTCGTTCTTTATCTCTTTTCTGATAGTTTTACTGAAATTATTCTAATTGGTGGCTCGCTTCTTCTTAAGCTACCGTTGCCGGTAACGGCGGTTCAGATTCTTTGGGTTAATCTGGTTGAAGATAGCTTGCCGGCTGTTGCCCTAGCCTTTGAGCCAGAAGAAGAAGGGTTGATGAATGAATTGCCGCGGCCGCGAGGAGCACCAATTTTGGACTTTGAACTAAAAGTCTTAATTTTTATTATTGGTATTTCTACTGATTTGATTCTACTGGGTCTTTTTTACTGGTTGCTTAAGGGTTTCCTTCACCTTCACTATATTCAGACAGTCATGTTCGTTGCTTTAGGAATTAATTCTCTTTTTTATGTTTTTGCTTGTCGTTCTTTACGCAGACCGATTTTTAAATATAATCCGTTTAGCAATAGATTTTTAACCGTTTCAGTTTTTTTCGGCTTTCTTTTGCTTTTCCTAGCCATCTATTTTTCTCCTCTCCAAATTTTGTTAAAAACCCATGCTTTAGGAATCCATGAATGGCTTTTTCTTTTTGGGATTGGTTTTCTTAATCTTTTTGCTATTGAGGTGACTAAGTGGATTTTTATTGCCCGTCATAAAAATAGTAAAATAAGGTAATCCAGAAATGTTAATGGGTATTTTTTATTTACTAGCAATTTTTGTTTTTTCAGTTATTTTAATTAAGGCTACCGATATTTTAGTGGTTAATCTTAAGGCTCTTTCTGGTAAGACACAAATTGGTCAGTTTGCGATTACTTCTTTTTTGCTCGCTTTAGCGACTTCTTTACCTGAGTTGGTAGTGGGTATCACGGCTGCGCTTGAGGGTCGGCCTAATTTGGCTTTGGGGAATGTCATTGGTTCCAATATTGCTGACTTATCCTTGGTTATTGGCGGAGCGGCTTTGATTGGCGGCACAGTAGCGGTCAGAGGAATTTTTCTTCGCCGTGATGTTTTCTATGCTTTTTTGGCAGGCGCTGCCCCGATGGTTCTTCTTTTTGATAAGAATCTTAATCAAATAGACGGCTTGATTCTTCTGGCTCTTTATGGTTTTTACAATATTCTGATTTTAAAAGAGAGAAATAAGAGACTAGCCGAAGCTAGAAACGGGCGAGAAGAGGGATTTGTAGTTCGCTTATTAAAAAGATTGAATTCTCAAAAAACTCAAAAGGAATTAGGTTGGCTCTTTCTAGGTGTCGCTTTGTTGCTTTTTTCAGCCGATATGTTAGTTAGATTTGCCAGCAAGATGGCAATTGCTCTTAACTTACCGCTTTTACTTATTGGTTTAGTAATTGTTGCTGTAGGGACATCTTTGCCTGAATTAGCTTTTGAGCTTAGGGCCGTGCGGGAAAAACAAATAGGAATGGTTTTTGGTGATTTACTAGGTTCAGTCGTAGCCAATGGGACTTTGATTATTGGTTTAGTGGCTTTGATTTCGCCGATTAGAATTCAGGCTTTTGATGAATATTTATTGGCTACAATGGCTTTTGTTCTCATTTTTGGCTTTTTTTATTTCTTTATTCGCACCAAAAAAAAGCTGGAGCGTTGGGAAGGAGCGATTTTACTTGGAATCTATTTGATTTTTGTCCTTCTTGAGTTTCTTAAAACCTAAAAGATGGAGCTAATTGCCGATCTTCATATTCACAGTAGATATTCTCGGGCTGTTTCTCGGCAGATGATTATTCCTGAAATGGCTAAGTGGGCAAAGAGAAAGGGGATTGATTTGGTGACGACGGCTGATTTTACTCACCCCTTATGGGTAAGGGAGCTTAGAGAAAATCTAATTGAAGTTAATGAAGGGATTTATCGCTATAAAGATGAGCCTAGTGATGTTTTATTTTTGTTGACCACCGAGATTTCGAGTATTTACTCGCAAAAGGGAAAAGGTCACCGAATTCACAATCTTATTTTTGCTCCTAACCTAAAAGTGGTTGAGAAAATTAACCAGCAATTACGAAGCTATGGTGTGAGATTACTATCAGATGGTCGACCAATAACAGGCTTATCAAGTATTGAACTTTGTGATTTAGTTTTTTCTGTTTCTCAAGATTGCCTAGTTATTCCGGCCCACATTTGGACGCCCTGGTTTTCTCTTTATGGTTCCCGGTCTGGTTTTGATTCTCTTAGAGAATGCTTTGGCCGGTTTGCTGATCAAATTTATGCCGTGGAGACAGGCCTTTCTAGTAATCCTGCCATGAATTGGCGGATTGAAGAATTAGACAGTCGCAGTATCATCAGTTTTAGTGATGCTCATAGTCCCCAAAAATTAGGCAGAGAAACAACCGTTTTCAAAATAGCAAATCAGAATTTTAGCTATAAAGATATTAAAAGAGCGATTAAGAAGCAGGAAATTGCTTATACAATAGAGTTTTATCCTGAAGAAGGAAAGTATCATTATACAGGCCACAGAAATTGTCAGATTAAACAATCTCCAGAGGAGACCAAAAGAGTTGGTTGGACTTGTCCAGTTTGCGGTAAACCTTTGACGATTGGGGTGATGCATCGGGTCGAAAAACTGGCCACTCGACCAGTTGACTATCAGCCCCCGGATCGGCCTCCTTATAAAATGTTAGTGCCTTTAATGGAAATTTTATCAGAATCTTTAGGGGTTGGTGTTTCCAGCCAAAAAGTTGAAACTGAGTACAATCGTTTAGTAGAGAGATTTGAATCAGAATTTAATGTTTTATTAAAGATAGATCCCTTGGAAATTGCCAAAGTAAGTGGTGAAAAGGTAGCCCAGGGAATTAAAAAAGTAAGAGAAGGTGATATTGTTGTTGATCCGGGTTATGATGGTGTTTTTGGAACAGTAAGAATTTGGGGAGAAGAGAAAGAGGAGAAAAAACAGATGAGTTTGTTCTAAAAAACAATCCTTGACAACTACTGAGAATTTGTGGGACTATTTGAATAGAAAGGAGGTGAAAATTTATGGCCACTATGAAAGCTGGTCTCGGTTTACCCAAGAACACAGCCGCTGCTCTTTCTTATGTTTTGGGTTGGTTAACAGGAATTGTTTTTCTTCTCATTGAGAAAGACCCTTTTGTTCGTTTCCATGCCATGCAATCAATCATTGTCTTTGGTGCTTTGACAATTTTAATGTTTGTGCCCGTGATTGGTTGGATGCTCTCTCCGCTTCTTTGGATTGTGGGGTTTATTCTCTGGTTGGTTTTGATTTTCAAGGCTTATCAAGGAGAAGAATTTAAACTGCCATTTGTAGGCGATTTTGCCAAAAAGCAGCTAACTAAAATTAAATAGCAGTTCGATCATTTAATTTGTCTTCAGGCTGCTTTTAAGCCGTCAGGTCGGACTGCTTTTTTGTGTGCTAAAATTGGAAATGAGATGGTTTTCAAAAACAGGGAGGAAGCAGGCAAGAAACTAGCCGAAAAATTAAAAGATTTTCAAGACAGTCAAGACTTGATTGTTTTAGCAATCCCTCGAGGAGGCTTGGTGATTGGTAAACAACTTTCTCTTGTTTTAAATTGTCCATTAGATATTCTTGTTACTAAAAAGATTGGTGCCCCAAATAATTCAGAGTTGGCAATTGGCGCTGTAGGGATCACTGGTGAGCCGGTGATTAATGAGGAATTGACAAGTCGTTTGGGTATTGATAAAGAATATCTTGAAAAAGAAATTACGGGTCGAAAAGCAGAAGTAGAAAGAAGGGTCAAAGAATATCGGGGGAATAAACCAGCAGTGAAACTAGAGGATAAGATAGTTATTATTACTGATGATGGGGTGGCCACTGGAGCGACAATGGCGGCCGCGATAGAAGTTATTAGGCAACAAGAGCCCAAGAAGATTGTGGTTGCCATCCCGGTTATCTCCCGTGATTCAATGCCGAAACTAGAAGAACAGGCAGATGAGATTGTTTATCTGGAAGCACCACTGATGTTTTTTGCTGTTGGCCAATTTTATCAGGAATTTGACCAAGTCAGTGACAAGGAAGTTAAGGAGTTACTAAGGTGAAACTTATTGTTGGTTTAGGTAATCCAGAAAGAAAATATCAAAAGACTCGCCATAATTTAGGGTTTTTGGTTTTGGATGAATTACTAAAGAAATTAATGCCAGTAGAAGAAACAGCCTGGCAGGAGAGTAAAAGGTTTAACAGTCTCATCACTAGAATTGATGAAATTATCCTTGTCCAGCCCCAAACATTTATGAATGCTTCTGGGTTTGCCGTTGCCAAGATAGCTAGTTATTATAAAATTAAGCCAGAAGATATTTGGATCATCCATGATGATGTTGATTTGCCTTTGGGGAAGGTAAGAATCAGAAAAGGCGGGAGTTCAGCTGGTCATCGTGGTTTGGAATCAATTATCGAAAAATTGGGTAATGGTGACTTTGTTCGTTTTCGCTTAGGTATTGGTTATCCGGTCAAGAAGGATAAAGCCAAGATTGGTAAAGAGAAATTAGTGGAGAGATATGTTTTAGCAGAATTCAAGCGAGAAGAGAGGGCTAAAGTTAAGCAATTAATTAAAAAAGCGGTTAAAGCGATTAGGCTGGCTTTAACTGAAGACTGGGAAAGAGCCGCTAATCAATTTAATTAAAAAATGAAAATTAGCTTTTCGATTAACAAAGTCATTCGTTTTTTGACCATTTCCGATATTCTCATGCTCTCTGGTTGGGGATTGATCAATCCTATTTTTGCTGTTTTTGTAACTAATCAGATTCAAGGTGGCAACGTGGAAATGGCTGGTTTGGTGATAACGGTTTTTCTTTTGACAAAATGTTTAATCCAAATCCCCTTAGCTTGGTTTATTGATAGGAAAAAAGGCGAAATCGATGATTTTTGGGTGATGATTATTGGTTCATTGATTATTTCTTTGACTGCTTTTCTTTATATTTTTGCCCGAACAGTTTCTCATATTTTCCTAATTCAAGTTATTAGTGGTTTTGGCGCAGCCCTTTCTTATCCTACCTGGTTAGCCATTTTTACTAGGCATGTTGACAGCCATCAGGAGGGTTTTGAGTGGAGTATTTATTACACCACCACTGATTTGGGTGGAGCTGTAGTCGCAGGCTTAGGCGGAGTGATTGCTAATTATTTAGGTTTTCAACCCTTATTTTTATTAGTCGGTTTGCTTTCTTTATTAGGCACGGCTTTTTTGTTTGTTTTTTATGGAGATCTTAGAAAAAGATAGATGAAACATTTTATTCATTCAATTGGTTTTCCTTGGCTCCATTTAGAGAACGAGGGGATAGGTTCAGTGATTGCTGTGGTCACTCTGCGCCGAATGGCGGTCGAATTATTAGGCTTGTTTTCACCTCTTTATGTCTTAAGCATTAGTCGGAATTTAGGTTTTACCATTACTACCTCAGTTTTGATTGTTTTAGGTTATGATTTATTAATTTATGTTTCTAAACTAATGACCATGTCTTTAGCGGAAAACATTAGTTTTCGGCTCGGTTATCGAAGGACCTTAATTCTTTCAATTATTCCTTTTTTTCTTTTTGTTGCCCTACTTGCTTTTAGTCAGAACTATCCTTTTTTGCTGATTTTGGTCTCTGTTTTTTGGGGAATTCACGCCGCTCTTTTCTGGTTTGGTTATCATGGGCTTTTTATTAAACGGGGCGATCATCAGCATTTCGGTAAACAAACTGGGCTTAGCCAAACTTTCTATATTTTAATTGGCGTGGTGACGCCAATTTTAGGAGGTTTAATGATTCTAAAGTTTGGTTATCAGTTTCTTTTTCTGTCAGCCGGAGCAATTTTTACTTTAGCGATGATGATTGCCTTGCTGTCAAAGGAAATTAAGCCCCATCAAGATGCCCGAATTACTAGCGTTTTACGCCTTTTTAGAACTCATAAAAAGGTGATGTTGGGCTATTTTGGTTGGGGATTGGAGTCATCTTTGTATGGGGTAGTTTGGCCAATCTTTTTATTTTTGTTAGTTGGGAAAATTTTAGCTTTTGGGGAAATTGTTGCCGCTGCGGTTTTGGTGGCGGCCGTGATTACTTATCTTACCGGCCTGGTTGTTGATAAAGTTGGCACCAAAATGATTATTAATTTAGGAGCAATGGTCGGTTTCCTTACTTGGCTGGTTCGAATTATTGCCCGAACGCCTTTAATAATCGTGGGTGTCGATAGTTTCTATCGAGTAGCGGAACAAATGCTCCATATTCCTTTTTTAGTGCGAACTTATCAGAAAGCAGTTGATGGTGGCACCGGTCAATCTCTTTATTTTATGGAAATTTCCTTAGGACTGGGAGCTGTTAGTGGCCTTTTATTGGCAGGAGTTTTAGTTTTTCTTGGTTTACCCTTAGAGACGATTTTTATCTTGGCTTCTCTGGGAACCTTAGCCCCAATTTTAATTACAAAGAGATAAAATGGTGAAAAAGAGAGATAAAACAAAAGGTCTTCAGGCAATTGGCGATGTTCTGAAAGATTTTAGTTGGGATGAAAAAAAATATATTTCTCGGGAATTTCAGGATTTTGGCTATCGTTTAGCCGAAGAATTAAATGATTTAGAGCGGAAAGCTCTTTATATTAAATTGGCTAAGGAATTGCCTCGGCCAATGCTCGAAAAAGCCAGGAATTTTGTTAAAGATGCTTCTAACGTAGAAAATCCAGCCAGATTGTTTATGTGGAAGCTAACAGAGCTAAGGAAAAAATGGCAGGAAAAGAAAAAAGAAAAAGTTATCTACGAGGCAAAATAGGTGAAACAAAGTTTTTCTCAAAAGGTTTATCAGTTTACTAGGCAAATTCCGGCTGGTAAAGTGGCGGTCTATGGTCAAATTGCCGCTAAGCTGGGCAAGCCAAAGGCCGCTCGGGCAGTTGGCAACGCCCTTCATCGGAATCCTGATCCCAAAACAATTCCTTGCTATCGAGTCGTTAGTCAAGAGGGGAGATTAGCGCCAAGCTTTAGAGAGCAGAGAAAAAAGCTTTTAAAGGATGGCGTAAAGTTTAAAGATAAAAAACACGTTGATCTGAAAAAGCATTTATGGGAAAGATCTTTATAGGTACTTCTGGTTTTTCTTATTCTCATTGGGGTAAAGGAGTTTTTTATCCTCAAAACCTGCCCCAATCTAAGTGGTTTGATTATTATTGCCGACATTTTGACACCCTGGAATTAAATGTTTCTTTTTATCACCTGCCCAAAAAAGAGGTTTTTAAAGATTGGCGGCGACGAGCAGGCAAGAATTTTGTTTTTGCGATTAAAGGTAGTCGCTATATTACTCAAATGAAGAAGTTAAAGGAATGTCAGGAACCAGTCAAAAGGTTTTTTAAAAATGCTGAAGGGATTAAAAATAATAAAGAGGTTGTTCTTTGGCAGTTGCCTCCGAGATTTAAGGCTAACCCTGAAAGATTAGTTGAGTTTTTAAAAAACCTGCCCAAAAAATGGCGTTATGCCTTTGAATTCCGAGAGAAAAGTTGGTTGACGGATGAAATCTACCAAATTCTTAAGCAGAATAAGATTGCCCTTGTTTTTCAAGATAATCCTGGTTGGCCGATCACCAGAGAAGTAACCGCTGATTTTGTTTATCTCCGCTTTCATGGCAGGACACAACTCTATTCTTCGTGCTATACTGAAAGAGAATTAAGGCAGTGGGCAAAAAAGATCAGAGTTTGGCAAAATCAGGGTTTTGATATTTATGCCTATTTTAACAACGATGCCCTGGGTTATGCGGTTGAGAATGCCCAAGCTTTAAGAAAGCTATGCTTAAAAAAGAAATAAGGAGTCATTTACTCATTACTTTTATTTGGTTGTTACTAGTTACTTTACTGCGTTGGAGTTGGCACTGGAATCTCATTTTTCTCTGGCTAGGAGGTTTAATAGGCACTTTTCTTCTTGACCTTGATCACTTGCTCTACACTTTATTCATCTACCCTCAGGAGTTAACTAGTATTAGGGTGAAACAATTAGTTGATAAACGTCAATTTAAAGAAGCTCTAATTTTATTGGTTGATACCCAAGAAGAAAGGTTTAGATTATCTTTTCATAGCGCTTTTTTTCAATTGATTCTTTATGTTATTTGTTTTTTTGTTTTGACTTCGACTGGCAGTCTTTTTGGTAGTGGTTTAGTAATAGCCATGGCCTTGCATTTACTAAAAGATGAGTTTGAATTATTAGTTCGGGGTAAGGATGAGCAACTTCATCGTTGGCTCTTTTGGCAGGTTAAGACAGAAATTACTTTTCGTCAACAGAAATTTTTTGTTATTTTAATGTTATTCTTATTTATTGGCTTAAATATTTTGTTAATATAAAAAAGGAGGGGGGGTGAAATAATGTTTGATTTAACAGGAAAGAAAGCCTTAGTGACGGGTGCTTCTCGGGGTATTGGCCGAGGGATTGCTTTGGCCTTAGCTAAACAAGGGGCGGATGTGATTATCAATTGCCATTCCAAGATTGAAGAGGCTCAAATAGTGGTGACGGAAATTGAAAAAATGGGCCGTCAAGCCTTTGCTGTTCAAGCCGATGTTTCTGAGGTGGCTTCGGTTAGTAAAATGTTTGCAGAGATTAGCAGTAAGTGGAAAAAATTAGATATTTTAGTTAATAACGCTGGTATTTTGACTGTTCATCCTTTCGAAGCGATTCCTGAAGAAGAGTGGGATAAAGTCATTAATGTTAATTTAAAAGGCCAATTTCTTTGTTCTCAAGCGGCTTTGAAATTAATGGGTCCAGGCGGAAGGATTATTAACATGGCTTCGGTTGCCTCTGGAGGCGTGGGGATTGGCTCAAGTAATATTGCCCATTACGCGACCTCTAAAGGCGGCTCAGTGGCCCTCACCGAAGCAATGGCAGTTGAGTTGGGACCAAAAGGGATTAATGTTAATGCAATTGCGCCGGGATTAGTGGATACTGATATGACCAAGTTTATTACCGAGGATAAAGAACAATTAAAAGGAACGTTAGCTAGAATACCTAAAGGTAGAGCAGGTAAACCTGAAGACATTGGTAGAGCGGCAGCCTTTTTGGCTAGTGATGAAGCTGACTATATTACCGGAATAGTCTTATATGTTGATGGCGGCTGGCTTGCTAGCTAGGGAAGGAGGTGGAAGATGGCAAGAAAAAAGAAAGCGACAAAAAGAAAAACAACTCGGAGAAAGACAAGAGTAACGAGTCAGTCTTTATTTGAAAAAAGAAATTTCCTTTTACTTTTAGCAGTGGTGACTTTAATTTTGATTTTGGTTGTTTTGCAGAATTTATGGCTTTAATGACTTCTGTTTTAAGAGGAGTTAAGAGTGATCGATTTAACTGATAAAAATTTTGATCAGGAAGTTTTAAAGGCAGCAATGCCGGTTTTTGTTGATTTTTGGGCACCCTGGTGTGGTCCTTGTCAAATGGCAGGCCCAGTGATCGAAGAGTTAGTCAGAGAGTACCAAGACAGAATTGAAGCAGGAAAATTAAATGTTGATGAAAATCCCAAGACAGCCCAAGAGTATAGGGTGATGAGTATTCCCACCGTGATTATTTTCAAGGAAGGCAAAGCAGTCAAGAAACAAATCGGCTTTCCTGGTAAAGAAGGTTATAGAAAATTAATTGAGGAGGTTTTGAATGAATGATTTGATTATTGTTGGGGCTGGCGTTGCCGGAATGACGGCTTCTATTTATGCCAGTCGTTATAAAATTGACCATCTGCTGATTGGGGAAACGCCTGGAGGGCAAGGAACTCTAGCAGGGACAGTCGAGAACTACCCCGGCTATTTATCTATTCCTGGACCTGAATTGATGCAAAAGATGATTGAACAGGTAAAAAGATATGAGGTCGAAATTAAACAGGAGAGAGTTGGTGGTTTAGCGAAAAGTGGGGATGGTTTTGAAGTAAAGACTGATAAAGGACCTTATCAGGCAAAAACTTTGATTTTGGCGATGGGAGCTTCTTTTCGTTCTCTTAATATTCCTGGCGAAGATAAGTTAATCGGTAGGGGCGTTTCTTACTGTACTAATTGCGATATTCCTTTATTTAAGGAGAAAACAGTTGCTATCGTTGGTGGAGGTGATTCCGCTGTTACCAGCGCTGTTCATGCCGCTCAATTTGCTAAAAAAGTTTATATTATTCACCGCCGCGATGAATACCGGGCTGAACCAACCTGGGTGGAAAAAATGAAACAAACAGATAAGGTCGAAGAGGTTTTGTCTAATGAAGTTAAAGAAATTAAAGGGACAGAAAAGGTTGAGAGTCTTATTTTAAAAAATCCTTACAAAGATAATCAAGAATTAAAGGTAGACGGGGTTTTTATTGAGATTGGTCAAATACCCACTTCTAGTTTAGTCAAATCTTTAGGGATTGAGATTGATGAGGGTGGTTATATTAAAGTCAATCCAGGTATGGAAACTAGTCTTCCTGGAGTTTTTGCGGCTGGTGATATTGCTAGTATTCAAGGGGGGATTCTTTTTCGTCAGTTTATTACTGCGGCCTCTGACGGTGCCCGGGCCGCGGCCGGTGTTTACCAATACCTTCATCAGGGAGCTACGCCTGCGCCTTCCTGGGGTCAAAAAAGTTGACTTGAGGCTAAAGAAATGTTAGGATACGCCAAGTTATGAGAAAACCTGCCGTTGACAAGGCAAAATGTATTGGTTGCGGCACCTGCACAATTCTTGCCCCCAAAACATTTAAGCTTGGAAATGATGGCAAGGCGGAGATAATTAATCCTTCGGGTGATGAAGAAGAGAAAATAAAGGAAGCGGTTGATTCTTGTCCAGTTGAAGCAATTTATTTAGGTAAATAAAGATGGCAGAAGAAAAAAAAGAACGAAGTCTAACTACCATAATTATTTTTGTCTTAGCCCTCATTGTCGCTTTTTTGATAGGAATGTTTGTGATGAGATTTTTAGGCCAGGGTGGGGAGGGAAAAAAGGAAATTGCCCAGGCGAGTCCTGCTCCTCAAGCCGCTCAAGAGCAAGGAGAAGTGCTTGGTGAAGAACAAATTAAAAAAATTGAGAGTGGAGGAGCGGCGGTTAAAGGTGAAGAAAATGCTCCCGTGACAATTGTTGAATTTTCTGAATATCAATGTCCTTATTGCGGTAAATATGTAATGGAGAGTTATCCTCAGATATTGGAGGAATATGGTGACCAGATTCGTTATATCTTTCATGATTTTCCTCTTCAATTTCATGCCCATGCTCAAAAGATGGCTGAGGCCGCCCGTTGTGCCGGCGACCAAGGCCAGTATTGGCAAATGCATAATCTTATTTTCGAAAACCAAGAGGAGTGGTCTGGGAAAGAGAGTGTGGATGCTGATATTGATAACTTCGTTAGTCAGTTGAATTTATTAAACAAAGCAGAGTTTGATACCTGTCTTGATTCAGGTAAATATACTCAAGTAATAGAAACTGATAGAGATTTAGGATTGGAGGTAGGCGTTCAAGGAACACCAACTTTCTTTATTAATGGTCAAATGTTAGTTGGTGCCGTGCCTTTTTCAAACTTCAAAACGATTATTGAGGCTGAATTAGCCAAGTAATCTTTCTTCTTGCTTCTAATGATTTCGGTTTACTATAATAGAGTTAAGATGATTAAGAAGTTCATTTGTTTCTTATTAATTGCTTTTAGCTTTTTCTTTGTTTTGGGAAAAACCAATGGCCTTATGGCTCAGGGTCAATTCGTTTGGCCAATTCCTCCTGAACAGAGAGGAAATTTGACGGAGCCTCAAGTACCTTTAACAGAGTTGGATAGAGCTTTAAATGAACAGCAATTAGGTTCTCTAGGGATCACTAATTTTTTTAAACACGTTATCCATCGAGCCGTTGTCTCTGGTGTTCCGGTTAATACGATTGTTCTGATCTTATTATTACCTATTCTAGTTGCCGTGATTGCTGCCTTACGACATTTAGTTGGTATTCGTGGATTTGGTATTTTTACGCCTACCATGATTTCCGTGGCTCTTTATGCGACCGGGATTATTCCTGGTTTATTTCTTTTCTTTGCGATTTTGGCGATGACTAACTTTGGCCGTTTTCTTTTGAGAAAAATTAGAATCAGGATTCATTATTTACCACGAATGGCCTTGTTGTTTTGGTTTATTTCTTTGGCTGTTCTTTTAGTAGTCCTTTTTGCTCCTTTATTAGAATGGATGGATATTGCTATTGTTTCCATTTTCCCAATTCTCATTTTGATTCTTCTTTCTGAAGCCTTTATTGATGTCCAAAAGGGAAGAAGTTTAAGGGAAGCGGTTAAAATCACGATTGAGACATTGATTTTGGCTTTTTCTTGTTTTGGTTTAATGAAACTCCAAATTCTGCAAAAATTTGTTCTGCTTAATCCTGAATTGACTTTAATTATTGTGCCTGTTTTTGATATTCTTATTGGTCGCTATACTGGCATACGGCTTTTAGAATTGTTTCGCTTCCGACGAGTTTTAAAAGAAGGTTAATTTATGGCAAAGACCTATTATCTCCTAGGTAAAAATGCCCGTAATCAAGTTTATCTCCGCTTTAATAAAAAAAGAGGGAGGAAGATTGCTGATTCTAAGCTTTTAACCAAAAAAATTCTCAGCAGGCATAATCTGCCTCATCCTAAACTTTACGCAGTTTTTGAGACAATTGAAGATTTGAATAATTTTCAATGGGAAAAACTACCAGGTAATTTCGTCGTTAAACCAAGTCGAGGCTTAGGTGGAGATGGAATTTTAGTCATTAAGAAAAAAGGCAAATGGGCAGGGGAATGGTATTTAATGGGAGATGAGAAGATTGATATCAGTCAAATCAGACAACATATTCTTGATATCTTTGCTGGGCGTTTTAGCCTTCATAATCTACCTGACAAAGCTTTTGTTGAAGAACGAGTTAAAATTCACCCAATTTTTAAAAGATATACTTATCGAGGGACACCCGATATTCGAATAATCGTTTTTAATAAGGTGCCGGTAATGGCTATGCTTCGTTTACCCACGCCTGAATCTCGAGGAAAGGCTAATCTCCACCAGGGAGCGATTGGAGTGGGAATTGATTTAGCTACCGGCATCACGACCTATGGCTTTTATAATGGCAGAAGAGTTAAGCTTATTCCGGGGACAAAGAAGAAAATTAATGGTTTAAAGTTACCTTTTTGGGAAGAAACCTTAATTTTAGCGGTTAAAATTCAGGAAGTTGTTTCTCAGTTAGGCTTTTTCGGAGTTGATATCATTTTAGATAAGGAAAAAGGACCAATGATTCTAGAACTTAATGCTCGACCGGGGCTAGATATTCAGAATGCTAATCTAGCGCCCTTACGAGGGAGATTAGCGAGGGTTGAAGGCTTAACAGTCGATGGAGCCGAAAAGGGGGTAAAGATTGCCCAAGACCTTTTTGCTGAGCGGTTTGCTGATAAAGTTCTTGCTAAAAAAGGGGCTAAAATTATTAATGTTCTCGAGGAAGTTAAGATTAAGGCGGCGAATAAGAAAACAGTCTCTGTTTTAGCAAAGATAGATACCGGAGCTCTAAGGAGCTCGATTGATAAAAAACTGGCCGAAGAATTGGGCTTATTGACTCCAGAGAACACGATTTTCACCCGTTACTATCAATCGGCTCTAGGTAAGAGGAAAGAAAGGAAAGTAATTAGTTTGACTTTTTACTTAAAAGGCAGGAGAATTAAAACCAGTGCTAGTGTTACCAGGCGTTCACACCTAAAAACACCTTTCTTAGTAGGTTTAAGGGACTTGATGGGCTTTTTAGTTAGACCAGAGCCAATAGAATCAGCCCAATTTAGGAGAATTTAAATGAAAATTGCCTTATTTTATCGAGTTTGGTTTGATACCGGAGAGAAATTTTTAGAATCCGCTAAAAAGGAAGGGATTGAATTGATCCCAATCCAATATGATGATTTGACCCTGAGACAAAAGGGGAACGAATTTAAAATTTTATATGAAGGTGAATCTTTAGCAGATTTTAATTTATTCTATTTTCGGGCAGTGGGAGGAGCGACAGAATGGGCAAACTTACTTATTCTTTATGCTCAGAGGCATAAAATTCCTGTTGTTGATGACTATTTAACTGATTTAGGCTTGGAAAAGAGAGCTAAGAGCATTGGTGGCGTTATTCTAGCTGGGGATAAGATTAATTATCCCAAAACAAGTTTTGCTTCCAATAAAGAAAGATTATTAGAGGAAGCTAAGAATTTTCAATATCCTTTTGTTTTAAAGATTTCTAAGGGAGGCAGACAGGGAATGGGAACTTTATTAATTAAGGATAAGGAAGTTTTAGAACGAGCCATTAAAGGAAGGATTGAAAAAACAGGCTTTTTGCTTCAGGAATACGTTCCTAACGACGGTGATTATCGATTAATGTTGATTGGTTATCAGGTTCTAGGCGGTTTTAAGAGACAGAAAAAAGAGGAAAAATTGGTTTTGAATCGTTCAGTAGGTTCATCAGAGGTTTTGAAAACAATTCCTCAGGCAATTAAAGAAGAAGCAGAGAAAGCTTGTCGAGCTTTGAAAGTAGAAATTGCTTCAGTTGATATGGTTTTAGACAAGCGAAATAATCAGCCAGTCGTTATTGAAGTTAATGAAGCCCCTCAGTTCGAAGTTTTTGAAAAGAGAACCAAGATTGACGTCGCCAAAGAAATCATTAGGTATTTGATTAAAAAAGCCCGAAAGTGAAGCTTCTTATTCTTACTCGCTTTCCACCTGAATATGAACCTCAGAGGCTCGCTCAATCTGCTAAATACAAGGGGATTAAACCAGAAATCATCAATTACCAAGATATAGAATTTAGCAAAAGCAAGCTTTTTTTACCCCAAGGTTTAGAGCTAGAGGATTTTGATTTTGTTATTCCTCGTTCAGCGGCTCATCGTCACAAAAAATCATTTCTAAGAGAAAAAATGGCCTTAATTAAAGCCTTACCCAGGAGAACTAGATGTTTGAATAAGGAAGCTTATTTGAGTTGGCCAAAGTTAGGTAAAATTAGACAAGCAGAGGTTTTGAAGGAGAATAATTTACCAACGATTCCTACTTTGGATAAGCCAATTTTTCCGGCTATTCTTAAAGCCGAGTTTGGCAGTCATTCAAAAAGAGTGATAAGAGTTGAAAATCAACCACAAATTGAGCAGGCAAAAAAATCCTATTCAGGTAACTGGTTTTACCAGCCATTAATCAAAACTCCGGTTTATTGGCGGGTGATTGTTTTGGGTAATCAATCTCTAGGAATCATGGAAAGAAAAACAAATGAGCGATTTGTTAATTCAGAAGAGGGGAAAGGACCAGAAGTTGATCAAAATGAGATAGAAAGTCTGGCTCTTAAAGCTACTAAAGTTTTTAAGGTTGAGTTTGCTGGAGTAGATTTACTAGCTGATAAAAAAAGATTAATGGTTATCGAGGTTAATCGCAGTCCTCAATTTAGGGTTTATGATAAGTTATGCAAAGTTAATGTTGCTGATAAGATAGTAAACTACTTAACATCAACTTCTAATTAAGGTAAAAAATATATCTACTTCTGTCCAATTCCTGCCAAATCAAATCTTATTTTTCCTGCCCAGGAAGGAGTAAAATATTTTTACTTTGGGATTCTGCGCAGGCAGTATCCTTTTCTTTCATATTTTTAATGAGAGGTTTGGAGATTAATTTTGCCTAACTTTTAGAGAAGGAAAAAGAGAAGAGGGAGAAAGATAGCCATGGTAGTAATTGCCGCGATTAAGCCTATTAGAAGCTGTTTTTTATTAGAAGATTTACCTTGAGATTCTGGTTTTGTTGGTTGACTAGCTTTCTTTTCTTCCTTGCCTTTACCTAGGATTTCGTTTAAGAGATCTTTCGAATAACGTCGGGCACCACCAGCTGTTCTTGTTGGGGCAGGAATTTTTTTAGCTTTTTCCCAGCGACGCAGAGTATCAGGGGAGACACCAAGATGTTTAGCCGCTTCTGAAATGGTAAACCAGTTCTTTTGATGTTGCATAAGATTAAAGAAAATAAAATAAAATGTACTAATAAAAAGAATAATCAATATTTATAACTTTGTCAAGGTTTAATCAAAAGTCTTTAAAAACTTGCTTATTTCTCTAAATATTGATCCTAGTGAAGACAAAAAGATTAAAAAATAATGAGTAAGGGTCGGGATCATTTAATGAAAAAAACGAAAGAATTGTTGGGACTGGACTTAAAGCCGATTAGTCTTCTGGTGGTAGGGCATAAGAAGGAAGGAAAAAATCCATAAATTTAATTAATTTTCCATACATTATCATCTAGTATGTCATGCTGATAACCATTGCGCCCTATCTACTCCGAGATTCTCACAAAACTCCTTTCTTCCTGCTGGTGACCTCCTGAATAATCCTTGCAAGATAAAGCTTAAAACCTTTTCTCCTTTAAAGCGAGTGTTTTGCCCTAATTTACCTAGCTTTTTTGATCGCCTTAATACTCCTTGCAAGATAAACCTTACATCTTTTCTCCTTTAAAGGCAGTTTTTTTAGCCTCAAATTGGTACTTGTAACCCCTTTGTTCGCATGGTAAGTTTGAAACATGACTGCTCAAGGCCTTAAAAAAACAAATAAAGGTAAAATTTACTTTCATGTCTACAATCGGGGGATTGCAAACGGAATCATCTTTAATGATAAACAGGATTACGAAGTTTTTCTTAGTCATCTGGAGGACTATTTGACTCTTCCCAAAAAATCTGAAGATCTCCAGAAAACCTTCACTGTCAAAGGGCGCGCTTTTCGGGGCGTACCGCATCAACCTAAAAATTATTTCAATAAAGTTGAACTAATTGCTTATTGTCTAACACCTGATCATTTTCATTTGCTCTTATGTCCAATCGCCAAAGACTCTCTTGAGGGTTTTATGAGGTCTCTATCAACAAAATACTCTATCTATTTCAATAAAAAATATCAGCGTCAAGGTTCTCTTTTCGGCGGACCTTATAAATCAGTATCTATCAATGATGCCACCTGTCTGCTAAACATGACTCATTACCTCCACCAACATCTCCAAGAAGAAAAAGGTAATAATTTAATTGACAGTTATTCATCTTATGCAGACTATTTGGGTAAAAGAAAAACTTCCTGGGTTAAAGCAAGTACCGTCTTATCATTTTTTGAAAATTTTAAAAATGAGTTTCTTAAAGGCATTAAAAGCTATAAAGATTTTGTTGAAAAATATAACCTCAACCAAAGGGAAAAAAGATTACTTGAAAGGATAATTATTGAAAAAGAATCAGGCTATCTTGAAAAGAATATGCTTACGCTTGCAAAGAGAAACGTTACCAGAGGAACAGTGGCTTACGCTCCATTAAAAATCTACCAAAGGATCCCTGAGTTTGCTGCCGCTTCTTTTTTCTTCGCGGTTCTTTTTACTTCTAGTTTTCTGAACATTCGGTTTTCCTCCACCCAAAGAAACAACCCTATACTCACTCTCATCCATCAGGCCTCGGAACAGGTCTCAACACAAACTTTGAAACAGTCTCTAACACAAGCTTTAGGACAGGCTTCAACACAAATTTTAAGACGGACTTCTACACAAACCTTGGAACAGGCCCCTACACAAACTCCGGAACAGACCTCAACGCAAATTTTAGGACAGACCTCAATGCTGGTAGTTAAAATTGATGAATCAGCCAGCGCTAACATTCGCCAAAGTCCAACAACTGATTCAAAAGTAATTGGTGAAGCTAAAAACGGTGACACTTTTGAATTTGTTTCCGAAAATTCAGGTTGGTACGAAATTAAACTCGATAATGGGTCAACTGCTTTTATATCAGCAAGCGTTGTAGAACTATTAGTAGAAGAAATATAAAAAAAGGTAAACTAATGCAACAAACACATACAAATACCGTCCTGAACAAAAGACATTTTATGTTTTACCCCATTTTTATCATTGCTATCTTGGCAGTGGTAGTTGCTTTTATCACTGCCGTTTCTTACAAACAATTGATCATTGTTGCTGTCTTCTATCCCTTACTAGTCTACTTTGGCTTAATCCTTTTTCCGCGGAAAGCCAATGTTATTCACTCCCAAAAATTATCAACCCCACCTCCATCAGTAAATGAAAAAAAAGAGAAGGCAGAGAAGCCCGTGATTGTCGATCTCGACAAGCGTGCCTTTCTCAAATTAGCCGCCGGTGCTGGCATTTCTTACTTCATCTACTCCATTCTTGCCAGAAAGACTGAGGGTTTGCTAATAGGAGGAGCTCCAGATTCAGGAGTCATGGCTCTCAAAGCCCCCACTGGCGAAACGATCCATCCCGCCGAAACTCAACCCACCGATGGTTATCAAATTGTCGAGATAGACGAAAGTGAAATCTCTTATTTCGGATTCATCGACACAAAAGGCAATTGGTTTATTATGAAAGAAGGCGGTGCGGGCTCTTTCCGTTATACCAAAGGCCAATCAAACTTTCCTAACAGCTGGAATATTCGAGAAAACCTGAAATACGATTACTATGATCGAGTCTTCCTATAAAAGATGAGAGCCGAATTTGCTGCCCCGGCAATCTTCTTAAAGTTGGGGCTTGTCTTATTAAGAGGGTGGAAAGAAATTAATAATGATAAATCTATCGGTGATCATTCCAAGTTACAAGGATCCTCTGCTCCAAAAGACGACCGATTCTCTATTGGCAAACTCTGTCTTGGGAGAAAGACTTGAGGTAATCGCTATTTTGGACGGCTATTGGCCCAACCCCCAATTAAAAGATGACCCCCGCCTAAGAGTGATTCATCTTGGCAAAAATCAGGGCATGAGGAACGCCATCAACTGCGGTATAAGAGTTGCTCGGGGCAAATACATTATGCGGACAGACGAACACGCCACTTTTGCCAAAGGCTATGACAAGATATTAACTTCCCAAATTAAACACAGCTGGATTGTTACCCCAAGACGCTACTTTCTGGATGTTGAGAAATGGGAGGTAATGGATATTCCCCCAGTTGATTATATGAAGTTAATTATCGGCAAAGTCAGCGATGGTAAAGGAGGCAAAACAGAAAAGTTTTCAGGTCTTAATTGGCCGAGGAGAGCTAAAGAAAGGAAAGAAATCGTGTTGGATGAAACGATGGCAATGCAGGGGTCTTGTTGGGTGATGAAGAAAAAATGGTGGGATGAGGTCATTGGCGAACTGCAAAGCGGAGGGTATGGAACCCACTACCAAGATTCACACGAAATGCAGTTCAAAACTTGGCAAGCGGGCGGAAAGTTGATGGTCAACAAAAACACTTGGCACGCCCACAAACACCGCAAATTCCCCCGGACTCATGGCTACGGTGGCCAAGAAGCTAGAGATGGGTTTGCTTACACTTTAAAAATTTGGCGTGATTATTATGAAAAAGAAATTGTACCTAAGTGGTTCAAATGAAATTTACTAACTACCAGTATTTAGAGGATGGGGTTAAAACTGATCTGACTGATAAACAGATTAACAGTAAGTTTTGGGGCAAAAGTAAGTGGAATAATTATGTCGTTCCCCACTTTAACGGGAACGTTAAAGGCCTAACCTATGTAGATATGGGTACCAATGCTGGTTTGTTTTTGAAATTTGCTGAAGATATGGGGTTTGAGAGAGTGGTAGGGACTGAATTTAATCCTGAAGCGGTTGAAAGAGGATTGGCTTATCAGGCCAAAGTTAGCGGTAGGTATAGTTTGAGATGTGGTCGGATGCAGGATTTGATCGATGCGATACCTGTGGCTGACTACATGTCCTTTATCAACTCGCACTACTATTTGTTGGTTCAGGAATGGCTTGATTTATTGGATATCCTCCAAAAAAAGGCAAGGTATTGCATTATCACCGCCATTCGTAAAAAAGAATACTTTTGTATGGCCTCAGGATATAAACATAATATCTTAAGGTATTTTAAAAATTGGGAGTTAGTTAGCCATGTTCCCCAACTCTCAACGGAGGACGATCCCCGCCCGAGGAGTTTGGAATCTTATTGCTTTAAAAACCCATGTTTAGAAAGGGTGGAACTAAATAAGTTGCTCAGGGGTAATCACGTTCAGGGAATGTATTATTCGGAATTAGACCAAGGAGTTCATCCTCTACAGACCAGATATTTTAAGATGTTTTGTAAAAAACACCGACGCAAGCCACGAGAGGATTTGGAAAAATGGATGTATGACAAGGTAAGAATGTATTGGGATGTTAAAAAGTTTGGCATCAAGGAGCCGATTATCGTTAATAAGCATTACAAAATCCTTGACGGCAACCACCGAAAGGAAATTTTGGAACATCTTGGTTACAAGACAACAATTGTAAGGAGGGTATAGTGATTCAGTTATTTCATCCACAAATATATAAAGAAGAATGGTTAGAGGAGTTATCCAAGATATTCGATACCAGATGGCTTGGGCAAGGACCGAAAGTAGAGGAATTTGAGAAAGCCTTTGGGAAGAAATTTGGCTATGGATATTGCCTAGGCGTAAATAGTGGTTCGGCTGCCTTGGAACTAGCATATCATCTTATCGGGATTGGGAGCGGTGATGAAGTTTTAACTGCTGTTTTTACTTGTACCGCAACTAATCTGCCGTTACTCCACAGAGAAGCCAATATTAATTTTTTAGATATTAACGAAGATTTTTTGGTGAACTATGATGATGTCAAGAAAAAAATAAGTAACAAAACAAAGGCATTGGTGGTAGTCAATTTGGGTGGACTTCAGGTTGATAAGAGAATCTTTACTATCGCCAAGCGTTACGGAGTGCCAGTTGTAATAGATGCTGCCCAGTCACTTGGAATAAGTGAGGACTATGGGGATTATATTTGTTACTCTTTTCAGGCGATTAAGCATTTTACTACTGGTGATGGTGGGATGTTGGTGGTTAGGAATAAACAGATTTACAATCGGGCTAAAAGATTAAGGTGGTTTGGTATTGACAGAGAAGCCAAAAAGCGAGCAGGGTGGAGATGCGTTGTTAATCACCAGATGGCTCAAGAAATTAAAGAGGCTGGTTATAAGTTCCATATGAACGATATCGCCGCCACCTTGGGATTAATAGGACTTAAATACACAGACGAAATCCTAGAGTACAGGAAAACTTTATGTGAAGCCTATATGAAAAAGTTATCCTCTTATAGGAAGATATGTGGTGGTTCTTATTGGCTATTTATGATTCTGTCAGACGAAAGGGATGAGCTAATAAGATACCTTCGAGAGAATGGCATTGAGTGCGACTTGGTTCAACTGAGGAACGACATCTTTGAAGTGTTTGGTAAGAAGAAACAGGAATTGCCGAATATGAATAGGTTGGAAGATAAGTATTTCTATCTTCCGCTTCATAGTCGGATAACGATAGAAGATGTTAATTACATAGGGGAGACATTTAATAAATGGAACAGCAAAAAATAAAGGTAAAAAGCGGGTCGTGTTTATGCACTTTCTATAACAATGGGAAGGCTAACGTGATGATAATAGATGTGGTTGAAGTCGAGAAGGCACATCGGAGAATGGGCATTGGAACTGAATTGCTTGATAAGGCATTGGCATTGGCTAAAGATAAAAATGTGGATTCAGTAGAATTGGTAGTGAATAAAGATAATCTACCAGCCAAAAAATTATATGAGAAGGTAGGTTTTACCAAGATAAATAAAGATTTTTACCGAAAACTACTATGAAGGATTTAACAATAATAATGTGTACACCAAACCTAGTGCCTGAAAAGTGGGCGGAGTTTCATAAGGAAAAACTATTGGAAGCGTCTGGTGGTTGCCCAATAATTACTATTTCACGCAAGCCATTAGATTGGGGAAAGAACTTGATTCAGACGGAATACGGGGTAGTAAATCTCTTTGAGCAAAAGTTAAGGGGGGCAAAGCTAGCTAAAACTCCCTACATAGCCATAGCAGACGATGACACTCTTTATCCTGAACAACACTTTCAATTTAGACCAAATAAAGAAGGGTTCTTTTACAATCTGAATAGGTGGCATCTTTTTACATGGGGGAGATCATACTATTTTCATAAGCCCCGTTGTGGTGGTGGGTTGATGATAGCCACTCGTAACGCAATAATAAAAGCAATTGAAAATAGGCTTCAAAACTTGGATAAGATGCGTCATGGTTTACATGGGGAATTAGGAGATAAACGGGTAATGCTTAAATATGATTTGATAAAAGCTGAAACATTTTATACCAAAGCGCCAGTAGTTAGTTTTTACCACCAGAAATCGATGGATAAATTAAATCAAAGAAGAAGAAAATATCCTTGGCCAGTAAGAGCTTATGATATTCCCATTTGGGGAAAAGCAAAAAATTTAAGGAGAAAGTTTGTATGAAAAAGACAATAGGAGCATTAATTGACGAACTGGGAATAACCAACATTAAAATATTTCATTTGGTCGATAAAGTTCAAAGAGATAAACGCACAAAAAAAGACGCCAAGGAACTTCAGGATTTAAAAAGATTTAGTTCAGAGCTGGTCAATGCTATCAACGAATATTTCGATGAAAGAAGGAATATCAAAGAAAGGATGATTAGCATTTTTTGGCCTAAGAAGCATGGAGGCTATCTTTCAACAGAAATAAGAGGATATCAGATGGCTAAGTTTTTGGGTGCCAGAATTAACCCAAAGAAAAAATACAAGAACGATGTCTGCATTTATCTTAAGCCAAGTAATTTAGACGATATTGAGGATGGCGACTGGGTAGATGTTTTGGATGGAGGCAAGTTTATTAAAAAGCTGAAAAAAAGACCAGGGATTAATTTAATCGCCGCCTCAAAGAGAAGTTACGATTGGCTGAAAAATCATTTAGCGAACAAAGTCGTTCTTATCCCTCATCACCACCTCAATTGGGAAGGGCAAAGAAGAGAACGGAAGGAAGTTAATACTTGTGGATATACCGGAAGCGTTTCGCCAATTGCGAGAGAAATATATGGGCGAATAGGGAGGGCCGTTAAAGAAATAGGTTTTGATTTTGTTACTTGTTTTAAGTTTGAAGGGAGGGAAGATGCTGCTAATTTTTACAAAAACATTGACATTTTGGTAATCGGGGGCTGGGAGTTGGGAGATCAGAGCATTCACAAAACACCCACTAAAATTATCAATGCCGCCTCATTTGGAGTTCCTACCGTTGCCTACCCGCTAAAAAGCTACAAAGAAATTGAAGGTTACTATCTGCCTGCCAACAATATGAAAGAACTGCTGGCAGGAGTTAAAAAGTTAAAAGCAGAATACGATCAATGGCCTGAAAAATTAATCAAAATGGCGGAACCATATCATATTGAAAACGTAGTCAAACTATATCAAAAGCTAACATGACGGCAACTATTATATACTACACTAGCAATCAGGAGCACCCTGAGTTTGAAAATAGGATCAAAGCAAACATTTTGAAAGTGACTGATTTGCCGATTATTAGCGTTTCTCAAGAACCGATTAACTTTGGGAAAAACATCTGCATCGGCAACGTGGGCGCTTCTAATTTTAATATGTTCAGGCAAATTCAAATAGGCTGTCAAAACACAAAGGCCGATTTCGTCATCTCGGCCGAGGCCGACTGCATGTATCCTCCCGATTATTTTACCTTCAGACCAAGAGAATTGGATCGGTGTTACCGAAACTCGAATGTCTATGTCATGGGTGATCACCGGAATTACTGGTTTTACAAAAAGGAAGGGGCAACCCACGCCCAAGTTATCGGCAGAAAATATTATCTAAAGGTATTAGGTGAACAGTTTAAAGGATTGCCTCAGTGGTCAGTAGAAGAAAAGAACTTTCCCAAAGAGAGAACAAAGAAAGACGATATTTTTGACAAGATTTATTATTGGAAAACAAAAAACCCTGTGTTTCAAGTTAAAACCCATCGGAGTATGAGGTACTATACCCATTCCGAAAGAGCGCCGATTTACGACTTGCCTTATTGGGGAAACGGCAAGAAAGTAAGGGCGAGTTTAATGAAAGGAGTGAAAGAAATTTACAAAAAATAGAATGAAAATAATTAAAGGAATTAAACACCAAGACAACCCTTTTGTGATTCCCGGTTCTTCACGAAATGATTTACCTGGCTTTTTTAAGGAAATGGGTTACCAAATCGGAGCAGAAATCGGAGTTTACAAAGGCTGGTTTTCTAGAAAGTTTTGTAAGGCGGGATTGAAAATTTACGCCATAGATTATTGGACACCCTATCCCGGCTTTGATCGAGTAGAAGACGCCCGAGTAGAGAGACAAGAATATCTTTATCATCGGGCTTGGAAACTTTTATCCCGTTACGAAAACGCTACCGTTGTGAGAAAAACCTCGATGGAGGCTTTAAAGAACTTTGAGAATGAGAGTTTGGATTTTGTTTATATTGACGGCAATCATATTTTAAAGTATGTGGCTGAGGACATTGATGGTTGGTCAAAGAAAGTCAGGAAGGGTGGGACGATTGCTGGACATGATTATATTCATCCAGAGGACTTTAAAAAGAGAAAGCAACCTTGGGCTTGGGAAAATATGCAGGTCAAGTTTGCGGTTGATGCCTATACCCAGGCTAATAGGATAAAGAATTGGTATGTTATTGGAAAAGACAGCGACCGTTGCCCAAGTTGGTTTTGGATCAAATGAAAAACTTACTAATTTACATCAGTCCAAACAGAAGTTTTGTAAGTGACCAGTACAACTGGAGTAGTGAGGTTGAGTCTTTGATAAAAATCCAGATTGATAACAGTTTGGAGTTGGGGTGGAAACGGAAAGACATTTTATTGGTGACCAGCTTTGATTACGAGTATGAAGGGGTTAAAGCATTGGTCATTGGGGATGATAATTTCAACCATATCAAACCGACAGCGACTAAAATTAATGCGATTATTACCCTGTATAACATGGGCATTATCAGCGATGATATTTTTTGGTATCACGACAACGATGCTTTCCAGCTCCAAAAAATAACTGAAGGCGAGGCGAAACAAATGCTTGATGGTTACGATTTGGCTTTGACTGATTACGGCAAGACGGTTATTCATTTTACGCTAGATAAAAGGTGGAGTACGGGAACGATATTCTTTGACACGAAGGCGGAATATATTTTCGATATTTGGAAGCGGACAACCGACGCCTATCGGGCTAACGAGGAAGTCGTCTTGCTGGACATTCTCAAGAAAAAAAGATTCCAATATTTGAAAAAGAGAATCAACCGAATCAACATCACCTATAATTTTGCGACCAGAAGAAGAGATATTGTTAAAACTTATGAGATTGCCGACAAACCACTGAAAGTGATTCACTTTCACCCCTTCGATAGGAGGCCGGTTGACCGGGAGTCAGAGAACGCTAATCTGGAAGTTTGCGTTTACGGAAAAAACAGGCTAGGCAAGCCATTAGTTACCAAAAGATTAAAAAAATTGTTCAAAAAAAATGGAATAATATGACGATTAAAATACACAGCAAGGAAGAAAAGACTTATATAGTGCTTGGTTGTCCCAACTCGGCGACTTCGTTTATTTCTAAACTCCTTGAAATAGGGGGAGTAAAGATGGGTAGTGTGAAGAAGGGTTTTAACTGGGATAGAAGGGGTGGAAAAAAAGTAAAAACATATAATAAGGATTTTTATGAAGATCCAGATTTTTTGAAACTAAATAAGTTAATGATCCGTCATCCTGATAAAGATTGGACACAAGAAATTAAGCAGTTAATTAAAAGAAAAAAGGCTGATTTTTGGGGCTGGAAAGACCCTAGATCGGCTTTTACGGTTGACAAGTATTTGCCCCATTTGAGCAACGACGTTTACTTAATCTGTTGTTTTAGAAAACCAAAAAAAATATTAAAAAGCTGGAAAGGAAAATACAACAAGAAATTGATAGATTCTTACAACAAAGCGATTATTGAGGCATTAATAAAGTTTTGTGAACTAGATGGAACTTAAAGAAGTAATTAAAAAAAGAAAATCAATTAGGGTATTTAAAGAAAAAGAAGTGCCAGATTTGACGAAGTTGATTGCTTTAGCCAAAACTGGGCCATCAGCCGGGGGAATTAGGGGTTTTGAGGTAATTGCCACCAAAGAAAAGGTTATTTCCTTAGACGCGCCGCTGTATCTCGTAATCTGTACCAACCCAGAAGCTTACGCCAAAAGGTATGGAGACAGAGGTAGGAATTTGTATTCAATCCAAGACGCGACTATTTGTGGTGCTTATTTACAACTGTTATTAGTTGAGATGGGTTTGGCCTCAGTTTGGATTGGGGCTTTTAGAGAAAGGAGGGTGGCAAAAGCTCTTGGCACTAATTTACGGCCAATAGCGGTTATTGCTGTCGGTTATGCGTGATTTGTCAATCTTAATACCAGCCAGGAATGAGGAATTCCTGGAAAACACGATCGAGGATATTTTAAAAAATATCGAGGCCGATACGGAAGTGATTGCTGTTTTAGATGGCCAATGGGCCAACTCACCCATAGAACAACATGATCGGGTGAGTCTAATTTATGTTAATCCGGCGATTGGCCAAAGGGCGGCTCAGAATCTGGCCTGTCGCTTAAGCCGGGCCAAATACGTGATGAAATTGGACGCTCATTGTTCATTTGATAAGGGTTTTGATAGAAAAATGATTGAGGCTTTCCGAAAAGTGGATGAAAAAGTGGTGATGCTTCCGGTGATGAGAAATCTGTGGGCTTATGACTGGAAGTGCTATAAATGCGGCAAGCGAGTTTACCAAGATCGGGAACCCAAATGTCCTGCTTGTGGGAACAAAATGAAGAAAAAAATGCTTTGGATCGGCAAAGAGCGGCCCCAGAGCGATTCCTATTGTTTTGACGCTCAACCCACATTTGCTTATTTTGGTGAATATCGCCGCCGGCCAGAATACAAAAAAGATAAGAAGGAGAAGGGATTAACCGAAATAATGTCAATTCAAGGATCATGTTTTATGTGTCTGCGTCAATTATATTGGGATTGGAATTTGTGTGATGAAACGCTTGGCAATTGGGGACATCAAGGCATTGAAGTCGCTTGTAAAACCTGGTTGAAAGGTGGCCGGGTGCTGGTTAACCACCAAACTTGGTATGCCCATATGTTTCGGACGAAAAACGCCACTTTTAGTTTTCCTTGGCCTGCTTCAGGTAAGGATCAGCACGAGGTCAGAAAAAAAGTCTGGGAACAAATCTTGAAGGGTTTGCCAGATCAGAAGCATCCGGTTTCTTGGTTGGTGGAGAAATTCTGGCCGGTTAAAGGTTGGACCGATGAAGATTTGAAAAAACTCAAAACTAAAGAAGCCAAACTCAGTTCAAAACATATCGCTACCAAACCGGCTAGGAAAAAATCATCCTTGCCTTCCTCCGGGGTGATTTTTTCGGCTCAATCCACTATCCAGCATCTAGAAATTGGCCTTGCCCATTATCGACGTCCGGCACAGTAACAATTTAATCAAAAAAACCGCTGGAGTCAGGATGATTTTAAAAACAGTTGCCAAGGCTGGTTGGAAACTGATAGCGAAATTCCTGGCTGGGGGAAAAACCAAAGACTTAATCAAAAAACTTGGTTAAAACCCCTCTTCAGTGGTTTTCTTAGAGGTTGTTATCTTGTTACAATGTTTTTAGCCGTTGATGGGTACGGCGGTTATTTAATGGAAAAAAAATAAAAAATGGCATTTACACCCAACCAAGGAAATTGGAAATGGTTTCAGGACGATGGTATCGAACCATCAAGCCAGCTGGCTAATGAAAATACCAAGCCAACCTTACCCAATAATATCAACAAGACCAGATTGAGAATCCGTATTGGGGAAACAGGTAACACAAACGGGAGTGGGGCTTGGACGATGGAGTATTCCCTTAATGATATTGATGGTTGGACGTCTTTTGGTGCTGCTAATCACTGGAATTATGCCGATGGTCAAGCAACCGAAGGGAATCCTTCTCCACCTGTGGTTGGGCAATGGCTTTTGACTGACACCACCTCGCAAGGGCAATACATTGAAAGCGGTACTTATACTTGCGCGGTTACTAAAAAAAAGAATAACGAATTTGATGTTTGTATTGTCCCGACGGCCAATGTTTCTTCTAGCACCACCTATTATTTCCGGGTCAAAATTGCCGGCGCCATAATTCCTTTGGATACAGATAAATCCCACTCGCAGGTTTTGACGGCATCTGGTCCTTCAGCCAGTCCAAGTGTCTCTCCCAGTGTTTCCCCATCGGTTTCTCCTTCAGCTTCCCCGAGTGTTTCGCCAAGTGCTAGCCCGTCGGTCAGTCCATCTGTTTCACCATCGATTTCCCCCTCGGTCAGTCCATCTGTTTCACCATCGATTTCCCCATCGGTTTCACCATCAGTTTCTCCCTCAGCTAGTGTGAGCCCTTCAGTTAGTCCTTCAGTGAGTCCCAGTATTTCACCTTCAGCCAGTCCATCGGTTTCTCCGAGTGTTTCGCCGAGTGTTAGCCCTTCAGTCTCGCTTTCAGTCTCTCCTTCAGTCAGTCCATCGGTTTCTCCTTCAGTTAGTCCTTCAGTGAGTCCCAGTGTCAGTCCATCAGCAAGCGTTTCGCCGTCTGTCTCTCCAAGCGTTAGTCCATCAGTTTCACCCAGTGTGAGCCCGTCTGTCAGCCCCAGCGTCTCACCCTCGGTCAGTCCGTCTGTTTCACCGAGCGCAAGTGTTTCACCTTCAGTCAGTCCTTCTGCTTCTCCTTCAGTTAGTCCTTCAGTGAGTCCTAGTGCCAGTCCGTCTGTAAGTCCATCAGTCTCACCCAGCGTCTCACCATCGGTCAGCCCGTCAGTTAGTCCATCGGCAAGCGTTTCACCGTCGGTCAGTCCTTCTGCTTCGCCGTCTGTCTCTCCAAGCGTTTCACCCTCTATCGGTGTATCTATAAGTCCTTCAGTAAGCCCCAGCGTCTCACCCTCTGTGAGTCCGAGCGTTTCACCTTCAGCTTCTGTATCGCCCAGTGTTTCTCCAAGCGCTAGTCCATCTGTTTCGCCTTCAGTTAGTCCATCAGTCTCACCCAGTGTTTCACCCTCTGTGAGTCCGTCAGTATCACCCTCCGCTTCAGTCAGTCCGAGCGTTAGTCCAAGCGCTAGCCCGTCGGTTTCACCCAGCGTTTCTCCTTCAGTTAGTCCATCAGCAAGTGTTTCACCGTCTGTTTCTCCAAGCGCTAGTCCATCTGTTTCGCCTTCAGTTTCCCCGAGTGTATCTCCGAGTGCTTCACCTTCAGTTTCACCTTCAGTCTCTCCATCAGCTAGTGTTTCACCGTCAGTCTCACCCAGTGTTTCACCTTCTGTGAGTCCGAGCGTTAGTCCAAGCGCTAGTCCATCTGTTTCGCCATCGGCATCTCCCTCGGTCAGTCCGTCTATCTCGCCATCAGTTTCACCTTCAGTCTCTCCATCGGCAAGTGTCTCACCCTCTGTGAGTCCGTCTGTTTCTCCGAGTGTTTCACCTAGCGTTTCTCCTTCAGTTTCACCTTCAGTTAGTCCATCGGTAAGCCCATCCGTTTCACCGAGTGCCAGCGTCTCACCTTCAATTTCTCCATCTGCTTCTCCGTCAGTCAGCCCATCAGTCTCACCCAGTGCCAGTCCATCTGTTTCTCCGTCAGTTAGTCCATCAGTCTCACCTTCAGTCAGCCCTTCAGTCAGTCCATCGGCTTCAGTTTCACCCAGTGTCAGTCCATCTGTTTCGCCTTCAGTAAGTCCATCAGTTTCACCCTCTATCGGTGTATCTGTCAGCCCATCAGTCTCACCTAGTGTGAGTCCTTCAGTCAGTCCGTCAGTCAGCCCATCGGCAAGTGTTTCACCTTCAGTCTCACCCAGTGTCTCACCCTCTGTGAGTCCGAGTGTTAGTCCAAGCGCTAGTCCATCAGTTTCACCATCGGCATCTCCCTCAGTCAGTCCCTCTGTCTCGCCATCAATCTCACCCTCAGTCTCTCCATCGGCAAGTGTTTCACCGTCTGTAAGTCCGTCTGTTTCACCCAGTGCCAGTCTATCTGTCAGCCCATCAGTCTCACCCTCCGCTTCAGTCAGTCCGAGTATTAGTCCAAGCGCTAGTCCCTCAGTTTCACCCAGTATTTCACCCTCTGTGAGTCCATCAGCTAGTCCATCAGTCTCACCCAGTATTTCACCCTCTGTGAGTCCGAGCGTTTCTCCTTCAGCTTCTGTATCGCCCAGTGTTTCTCCAAGCGCTAGTCCAAGTGTTTCACCATCGGCATCTCCCTCTGCTTCACCATCAATTAGCCCATCAGCTTCACCATCAATTAGTCCTTCTGCTTCGATCAGCCCAAGTGTTTCACCTAGTGTTTCGCCATCGGTTAGCCCGAGTATTAGCCCCAGTGTCTCTCCAAGTGTTAGTCCATCAGTTTCTCCTTCCGTTTCTCCGAGTATCAGCCCCTCAGTATCTCCCTCGGCTTCGATATCACCATCAATTAGCCCTTCAGTATCACCAAGCGCATCTCCAAGCGTAAGCCCATCAATTAGTCCGTCGGCCTCACCTAGTGCGAGCCCATCGCTTTCTCCTTCAGTATCGCCGAGTGTCTCACCATCTGCTTCGGTTTCGCCGAGCGTCAGTCCAAGTGTTTCACCGAGTGTTTCTCCAAGTGTTAGCCCATCTGCTTCACCATCAGTCAGTCCGTCAATTAGTCCCTCAGTATCACCCAGTGTGAGTCCATCGGTATCACCAAGTGCTTCAGTATCTTCTTCAATTTCACCCAGTATTAGTCCATCAGTATCACCGAGTGCTAGCCCTTCGGTCTCGCCTTCAATTTCACCGAGTGTATCGCCAAGTCTGTCTCCGATAGTAAGCCCATCGGTTTCGCCTTCGATATCGCCAAGTGTTTCACCATCTGCCTCGGTATCTCCCAGTTTGAGTCCCAGTTTGTCTCCTTCAATTTCACCAAGCGTTAGTCCCTCCCTTAGTCCGAGTGCCAGTATTTCACCATCGGCTAGTCCCTCTTTAAGTCCGTCAGTTTCACCAAGTGTCTCTCCGAGTCTGAGTCCGTCTGTTTCACCGAGTCTGAGTCCCTCGGTCAGTCTATCGGTCAGTCCTAGCGTTTCTCCGTCAGCCAGTGTTTCCCCTTCAGTTAGCCCTTCAGCCAGCCCATCGCTTAGCCCCTCGGCTAGTCCAAGTGTCAGTCCATCAGCATCAGTTAGTCCAAGTGTTTCACCCAGCGTTAGTCCTTCTGCTTCAGTTAGTCCAAGTGTTAGCCCTTCAGCCAGCCCATCGCTTAGCCCCTCGGCTAGTCCATCGGTCAGTCCGTCTGCTTCAGTTAGTCCAAGCGTTTCACCCAGCGTTAGTCCATCAGCATCAGTTAGTCCAAGTGTTTCACCCAGTCTCAGCCCCTCAGCCTCAATTAGTCCAAGCGTTTCACCGTCGATTCTCGTTAGTCTTAGTCCGTCGGTCTCACTCAGTGGCTCAATATCTCCATCGCCTTCATCATCACCCTCACTACCCTCACCGACGTCTGCTAGCCCCAGCCCATCGCCATCACCCTCACCAACACCGGGTTCACCCTCACCAACACCTTCACCCAGTATTAGCCCCTCACCTTCAGCTTCGCCCAGTCCTCGGCCTGTTCCTACTCCGCCTCCGGCGCCAGTTATCTTTAACAAACACCCCCTCATTGTTGGTAGGGAAGTTGTTAGCAAGAGGGGTTATTTAGGCTTAAAGGCTGTTTCCATTCCTTCTTGGAACACTACTGGCCGGCCCAAGAAAGCTAAAAAGGGCACTTTTGGCTTTAATGTGGAAAGCAAAACATTGGAGTTCTGGAATGGAACTTCTTGGCTGAAATTGCCAATGAAAAAAATCAGCTAACCCCTCAAAAATTTTTCTCCCCCTTAAAACTTGACACCAAAAGAAAAAAGTCTATACAATGGATGTGAAGTCAAAATGGAAAAGAGTTATCCGCTCCTGCTAAATATCGGTCAAGACTTATTCTTAATGCTCGGCATGCCCAAAATTGCCTCCTGGAAAACAGGGGAGAGACCAAAAAAGGCCAAACAGGGAATCTTGGGATTTAACTTGCAAACCAACAGTCTGGAGTATTATGATGGTTCTAATTGGTTTGCAGCTAGTATGGGTAAAAAATAACCATTTGTTTTAGCTCTTGCATTTTGTTATATTGAGTTATATAGTCAAATTTAATCAAATGTTTAGTTTCTTAAAAAATATCAGTCCAACAGAAGTAATTCTTATTGTTCTGATCCTTGTGGTCCTGTTTGGCGGTAAATTCGCCATTAAATTAGGCAGGGTAGGGGGAGAAAGCTTCAGAGAAATTAAAAAAATCAAAGACGGCCTTACCGGGACTACTGAAAAAAGCGAATCACGTAAGGATTAAAAACCTGCGTTATTCGCGAGGTTAAAATAAAAAGGAGGTGTAGGATATGTTCCGCTCAATCGGGACCACAGAACTAATAGTTGTCGCTGTCATCGTTGTCTTCCTCTTCGGAGGTAAGAAAATCCCAGAACTCTTTGAAGGGGTAGCTAAGGCACTCAAAGAATTTAAAGACGCCTCGGGAGGCACCGACAAAAAAGACAAAGGTAATGCTTAATAAGGCATCATGGTTGCGACTAATATCCAACCTATAAATTCTTCTGAATTAGCCAAGATAAAAGAAAAACTTTCCCCTTTCCTCAAAGAAATCAGAAAAAGAATCATTTTTACCGTCGCCGTTTTTGTTGTTGCTACAATTATTGGTTTTATCTTTTATGAAAAAATCATTAAATTCTTACTTAGTCTTCTCCCTCTTGAAGGAATAAACATTGTTTTTACCTCTCCTTTTCAGTTCATTAATCTAGCCATCAGCTGCGGGATCGCTACTGGATTGGTAGTCGCCCTTCCTCTTTTAATCATCCAGGTTTTGTCTTTTCTAAAACCAGCTTTAAAGAGAAAAGAGTTTAAAAGAATAATCAAATTCTTACCTTTTTCCGTCATCCTTTTTTTAATTGGATTTGTTTTCGGGGCTCTAATTATGAAATGGCAGATCGAGGTCTTCCAGGCCAAATCAGTTCAATTAGGTATCGGCAGCATGTTAGATATCAGTAAGCTTCTGTCTACCTTTCTTTTAATCTCCACTCTAATGGGAATTAGTTTCCAGTTTCCAATTCTCTTGCTTTGCTTAGTCCGTTTTGACCTCATCAGCCGCCAAGAGTTAAGCCGAAAACGTCTGTGGATTTATCTGGGTTCTTTTTTCTTCGCTATCCTTCTTCCCATTGATTCAGTTTTGGCCGACATTCTTCTTTCTTTACCTCTTATCGTTTTATTTGAACTTACCCTGTTTTTGAGCAGGGTCTATAAAAGAAGATAATTTATCGCTGATACAGCCATTTCTCCACCCGAAAAAGAATTATATTAAGCTCCATTTGGCTTCCGTGATAAAATGAGGGGCATGAAGAAACAAAAAGTCGCCGTTGCTATGAGCGGGGGAGTTGATTCCGGAGTGGCCGCAGTCTTACTGGTCAAACAAGGTTACAAAGTAGCGGGTTTCCATCTGCAACTTTGGTCAGAAAGGGAAAAAGATCAGACTTTTTTAAATAAGTGTTGCGATACCGCCAGTTTACAATCGGCTCAACGAACCGCTAGTCAATTAAAGATACCTTTTTTTAAAGTTGACTTTGTGGCCCCTCTTTTTAAAAAAAGAGTAGTTGACTACTTTTTAAGAGAATATGGTTTAGGACGAACCCCAAATCCTTGTGTTGTTTGTAATCGTTTTATCAAATTTGGAGAATTAATGACTTATGCTCAAAATTTAGGCCACGATTATTTGGCCACCGGTCATTACGCAAGGATAGTAAAAAACAAACAGTTTCATCTTTTAAAGGGAAAAGACAAGAAAAAAGACCAATCTTATTTTCTTTACAATCTTAATCAAAAAAAGCTAGCCAAGATATTTTTTCCTGTTGGTGATTATCAAAAAAAAGAAGTAATTAAAATGGCTAAAAAATGGCAGTTACCAGTGGCCGAAAGACCTGAATCTCAAGAAATTTGTTTTTTCCCAGAAGATGATTATCGACCTTTTTTAAAACGGCAAATTAAAGAAAAAATCATTCCTGGTGAAGTGGTTAATCTTAAAGGTCAAGTGATTGGTAAACATTTAGGATTGCCTTTGTATACGGTGGGCCAAAGGCACGGTTTTAAGATTACTGACAAAAAAGTCCTAGGACCTCTTTATGTAGTTGATAAGAAAGTTAAAAAGAATCAGTTAGTCGTCGGTTTTGGCAAAGAAGTAGAAAAGAAAGAATTTTTAGTTAAAGACGTTAATTGGCTTTCTGGAAATCCGCCTAAAAAAGAAATAAAGTGTCAGGTAAGAATTCGTCATCAGGGTGATCTTCTGAAAGCAAGGATTAGAGGAAAGAAAGAAGTAAAAGTTGTTTTGGATGAATCAGAACGAGGCGTCGCTCCTGGTCAAGCAGCGGTTTTTTATCAAGGCGAGGAAGTATTTGGAGGCGGAATAATTAGCTTGAATAGGGATTGACAGTTAAGAACTATTTTGTTATCATCAACCAAGAAATGACATAGTTTAATGACCAGGTCGGGCGTTTGCCCGCAATAAAGCATTAATCCCGGCTTGGTCCGGGATTTTAAGTTTTTAGGAGTCCTTTGAAAATTGAATAGTAAACCTTTAACAATATTTATTGTGGTAGGAAATTTTTTTTGAGAGTTTGATCCTGGCTCAGGATGAACGCTGGCGGCGTGCCTTAAGCATGCAAGTCGAACGATCCCATTTCGGTGGGATAGTGGCGGACGGGTGAGTAACGCGTAGGAATCTACCCTTTGGTGGGGAATAGCTTCGAGAAATCGGAGGTAATACCGCATAAGCCGTTTACGGGAAAAAGCGTAACTGCTTGCCGAAGGATGAGCCTGCGTCCTATCAGCTTGTTGGTGGGGTAATGGCCTACCAAAGCAATGACGGGTAGCTGGTCTGAGAGGATGGTCAGCCACAAGGGCACTGAGACACGGGCCCTACACCTACGGGTGGCAGCAACTGGGAATCTTGCGCAATGGGCGAAAGCCTGACGCAGCGACGCCGCGTGCGGGATGAAGGCCTTCGGGTTGTAAACCGCTTTTATTTTGTTGTCGAAACAGAAAGAATAACCACCTGCAAACTACGTGCCAGAAGCCTCGGTGATACGTAGGGTGGAAGCGTTATCCGGATTTACTGGGCGTAAAGGGTTTCGTAGGCGGTTTATTAAGTCCAAGTTCAAAGCCTGGGGCTCAACCCCAGATCGGGTTTGGATACTGATAAACTAGAGGTCTTTAGGGGGTACTGGAATTCCTGGTGTAGGAGTGAAATCCATTGATATCAGGAGGAACGCCAAGGGCGAAGGCAGGTACCTGGGAATGACCTGACGCTGAGGAACGAAAGCTAGGGGAGCAAAAGGGATTAGAGACCCCTGTAGTCCTAGCCGTAAACGATCCTCGCTAGCTGCTCTATCTTTTCGATGGAGTGGCGCAAGCTAACGCGTTAAGCGAGGCGCCTGGGAAGTACGACCGCAAGGTTAAAACTCTAAGGAATTGACGGGGACCTGCACAACCGGTGGAGCATGTGGTTTAATACGACACAAAGCGTAGAACCTTACCTGGGCTTGACATGCTAGCTGCATCCTTCGCGAAAGCGAGGGAGCCTTTGAGGGTGCTAGCACAGCTACTGCATGGCTGCCGTCAGCTCGTGCCGTAGGGTGTTCCCTTAAGTGGGTAAACGAGCGCAACCCTTACTGTATGTTAAATATTCATACGGAACTGCCTGCGTTTAACGCGGGAGGAAGGGGAGGATGACGACTAGTCAGTATGATGCTTATGTCCAGGGCGACACACATCCTACAATGGGTACGACAACGAGTTGCAAAAGAGTAATCTGGAGCTAATCTCTTAAACGTATCCTCAGTTGGGATTGTGGGCTGAAATTCGCCCACATGAACCCGGAATCGGTAGTAATCGCGGGTCAGCAGACCGCGGTGAATACGTTCTCAGGTCTTGTACACACCGCCCGTGACTTCAGGAAAGCTGGGGGCGGCCGAAGTCCGCTTTTAAAGCGGCCTACGCCGAATTCAGTGATCAGGAATAACTCGTAACAAGGTATCCGTTCTGGAAGGAGCGGATGGATCACCTCCTTTCTGGAGTGAACGATCCGCCTTTGGCGGAAAAGACACCCCAAGATTTTGTTGGTTTTTCTTGCTTATCTCATTTATGAGATAGGAAACAAAACTAACGTCTCCTACCACAGTAAATAGGGTTAAAGAAAAAACCACCTAATCAAGGTGGTTTTTTAATGCCACTGAAAAGTTGAGGTTACTTTTTATAAGAAAATCTTTCTCTTGAAACTCTGATGACTTTTTCTCGGTTTTGGTTCTTAGATTTAGGTAGGGGTAGGGTATAGGCAAAGAAAGGTCTGGAAGTAATATTATCAACCGCTAGTTTAGTCACGACTTGGAAGTTGGAAAGACCAACCAAATCTTGTTCTGTATAAATACCCCCAAACTCTCTTTCTAAGATATTGGCGTCTTCGGCGCCAACTAGAAAAGAAATTAAAGTGGCAGCGTTTCCCAGGATTGCTTTCTGGACGTCTTCGTCAATTTGAGCCATGTATTGATTAGCTAAACAAAGGTTAAGACGATATTTTCTTGCTTCAGAAAGAATTTTAATAAAAGCCCTGGTAGCAAAGTTTTGAAACTCATCGACGTAAAGATAAAAATCCCGTCTTTGTTCTTCAGGAATATTAACCCGATTCATGGCGGCTAATTGAATTTTGGTAATTAACATTGCTCCTAATAGAGCAGCATTATCTTCTCCTAAACGTCCTTGGGAGAGGTTAAGAATAATCACTTTGCCCTCATTCATGATTCTTTCTAAATTAATAGTTGATTTGGGTTGGCCAATAAGACTGCGGATTAAAGGTGAAGTAACAAATTGGCCGACTTTGTTCAAAATGGGATTAATAGCTTCTTCTCTTAATCTGTCTGGCATCTTATTATATTCTTCGGTCCAAAAGCTGGTCAGAACTTGATCTTGAAGTTTTTCGACGATTTCGTTTCTGAAATTTTTGTTAGTTAAAATTCTAGGAACATCAACCAAAGTAGTGTTGGGCGTTTGAGCCAGGGTGAGTAAAGTATTTCTCAAAATATATTCCATTCTTGGTCCCCAGGAATGAGCGTAGAGTTTATAGAAAATAGAGACAATTCCAGAAGCAACAAGTTCAGCTTGCGCAGGATCATCAACCTCAAGAATATTGATAGAGAAGGGATATTCTTTATCAGCCGGATTTAAATAACAGATATCGTTTATCCGATGAGAGGGGATATAGTCCAAAAGAATTTCTGAAAGGTCACCATGAGGATCGATTACTGCCAAACCCTGGCGCTTTTTCAGATCATCAATGGCCATGTTGGCAATCATAGTTGATTTACCGGTACCAGATTTACCAACGGCATAAATATGACGACGACGATCATCCTTTTTTATGCCAAAAGTCATCAATTTATTTTTATATTCTGTTCTAGTAAAGAAATTAATTTCTGACTTTTGTTCTTCGGTTAAACCTTCAGCTATTGGTAAATTTTCTGGTGCTTCGGTTAAAACCGAACGCCCCCAAGCAATATTAGGAATTTTGACACTTTGTCCAGGCAGGTGCCAGAAAGTGGCCAATTCAGAAACAGAAAAAATTTGATAACGTGGGGTAAAACCTGATTGGTGGGTTAAGATGGCGTTTTTTAATTTATTTTTATTTAGAACAGAAGGCTTTTTGAAAGCTAGGGAGTTACCATCACCTCGAGTAAAAGGAGCAAAACCACCAGCTAATGATTTTAAAAGCAATTCCGAAGAAGTAGCTAGTCGGATACCCGTTTTTAATCCGCCTTCTTCAATTTTTTGTTTAATCAAATTTTCTCCAGGTAAAGCTTGCCTTTCTGTTTCACTGATTCTGATTCCTTTAGTGATGGCCCTTTGAGCTGACGATTGCCAGCCTGAACTGGCTTTTTGAAGGACTAACTGAATTAACAAAAGATCATTTTCGCTGGCTTTTGACATCACCGCTAAAATAGAGGAGAGTGAATCAACATCAGTGAATTCTTTATAGGTTTTAATAGGATAATAATAACTGGTTGATTGAGTCATCTGGCCGATTTTCAGAGATTCTTTTTCCCAATTTTGGAGATAGTCAGGGACACGATTAAGAATTGCAAGGGGATAAGCGGCCAAGATTTGGCTCTCTAAAAAAGGCAAAAGTTCTTCAGAAACAGCCACATAAAAGTGAATTCCTTGTTGATGACAGGTAATTTCTAAAATCAAGGGTTCTGATTGTTTTCTAAGAATTCTCTGAAAGATTGACTGAGAAGAAAGGGCTTTACTGAAACCAGAGAATAGATTAGCCGCCGATTCTGGGGTATACTCGTTTTCGCGAGGTATTCTTATTTCTAAAATTATTTTTTCTTTTTCGGGCATAATTAGGCGTCTTTTTTGACCACGCCACTGTGGCTTGACGCAGTGGGCGCGCCTGGGATCGAACCAGGGACCTCTTACTTATCAGGTAAGCGCTCTAAACCACTGAGCTACGCGCCCGATCAGAAAAATTTTAACATAAAAAAGAGTGGATATCTAGCCGCTTGACATCTATTCTGTCATTCCGTATAATAATCTCATATAATAAGATTGTAATTAAGGAGGCTTAACCCAGACGGGTTTAATCTTATGGGAAATCAGATGAAATATTACGTTATCACCAAGTTCTTTTGGCGTGGGACGTAGTCTGATTTCTTAGGTACCTTAAAAGGGTCGCCTCCGGGCGACTTTTTTGTTTTTTGGAAAAATGGTCAATAAATATCAAGAATTATTAATAAAAAAAGAAGAAGCTAAGGCAAAGCTTGATGAAGCGTTAAAAAATTTTAAGGGCGTTAAACACGAGGATTCAGCTACAGAGTTACAAGAGTCGCAGTTGAATGTCGCCCGAGCACATTTAATCAGTATCGAAGAAGAAATAAAGAATTTGAGAAATGAATAACCAGATCTCAAAAGAAGAGAAAAAAAAGGCTCTTCTTCAAAGTCAGGAGAAGGCCCTTGAGAGGCTCAGAAAAGTTCAAAAAAGGATGAGAGAGGAAGAGGAAGACTCTGAAGAAATTTGGCCCGGACATGATAGTACTAGATATCATCTTAAGATGACTGAATACGAGACTCTTTTAGCTTATCTCAAAGAAATAGATGAAGAGCTAAAAAAATTGGGCCGATAGCTCAGTTGGCAGAGCACCTGTTTTGCATACAGGAGGTCAGCGGTTCGAAGCCGCTTCGGTCCACCTTGGCTCCTTGAAAAGTGAATAGAATAAAGTAATAAAATATCTACCAAAGCCCATAAGGGCGGAGGTGGATTAAATCTTCACAGAGAAGAGCTACTCTAATTAATGCAGATAATGAATGCCTTGGCTGTTTGGGCCGAAGAAGGACGTGGCGTGACGACGAAACTCGTCGGGGAGGTGTCAAGCAACCTGCGATCCGGCGGTCTCCGAATGGGGAAACCCGGTCCGTTTCGACGGATCACTCAGCGTCAAAGTGTCACTTTTGTGACATCTAGACGCTAGAGAGGTAAGTGCCCGAATTGAAACATCTTAGTAGGGCGAGGAAAAGAAATCGAAGAGATTTCGTTAGTAGCGGCGAGCGAAAACGGAAAAGTCTAAACCCATCAATTGATGGGGGTTGTAGGACCTTAATATGGGAGTACCGAGGATAGCCGAAGTATCTGGAATTGGTACGCCAAAGAGAGCGAAAGCCTTGTAGGCAAAATCCAAAGTACCCCTAGAGGGATCCTAAGTACCACGAGAGATCAACTCCTGTGGGAATCTGGGGCGACCACGCTCCAAGACTAAATACCCAAACAGACCGATAGTGAACTAGTACCGTGAGGGAAAGGTGAAAAGTCCCCCGGGAGGGGAGTGAAATAGAACCTGAAATTATCTGCTGACAAACAGTCAAAGTCCGCTTTTAGCGGATGATGGCGTGCCTATTGAAGAATGAACCGGCGAGTTTTCATTCTCTCTATAAATCTAACCCATTTTGTGGGGAAGGTGCAGGGAAACCGAGTCTTAAAATGGCGTCAAGAGAGTGTGGAAGACCCGAAACCGGGCGAGCTATCCGTGGGCAGGGTGAAACCTATCGAAAGATGGGTGAAGGCCCGAACCAGTGTCTGGTACAAGAGGCTTGGATGACCTGCGGATAGGAGTAATATGCTAATCGTGCCCGGTGATAGCTGGTTCTCCCCGAAATATATTTAGGTATAGCGTTCTGATATAAACCAGAGAGGTAGAGCACTGAATGGATATGGGGCGGAAACGTCTCATATTCAATCAAACTCCGAATTCTTTGGGGTTCATCAGGGCAGTCAGCCCCGCCGGGCTAAGCTGGTGGGACTAAAGGGAAACAATCCAGACTTTCGTCTAAGGTCTCTAAATTGAATCTAAGTGTAAAAGGAAGTGAAATCGCTCAGACAGCTAGGAGGTTGGCTTAGAAGCAGCCATCCTTTAAAGAAAGCGTAACAGCTCACTAGTCGAGGGGTTTTGCGCCGAAGATCTAACGAGGCTAAGGTTCGTACCGAAGACAGAGGTGCCAAGTTTACTTGGTGCGGTAGGGGAGCGTTGATGTAGCAGTGAAGGCTACGGTGTAAGCCGGGCTGGAGCGACATCAAGTGAGAATGCCGGTATGAGTAGCGAGAAACCGGTGAGAATCCGGTTGGCCGAATATCCAAGGTTTCCGAAGCAATGGTCGTCAACTTCGGGTTAGTCGGTCCTAAGGCGAGGCCGAATGGCGTAGTCGATGGACAACAGGTTGATATTCCTGTACCTTGGTTGTTTCGTTATTAGTTGGGGAGAGACGAAATTTGATATATCTGGCGTCATAATGATTCGACGTTTAAGCTACAAATCAGTGGTGATTGGAAAATCCGTTACCATGACGGTAAGTAGTGATGAAAAGGCCTGAGCTTGTCGAAGGCCAATCAGACGGCGTTAAGTTTCCGAGAAAAGCTTCGCAATGAGAAACAATCGAGACCGTACCGCAAACCGACACAGGTGGATAGGTAGAGAATACTAAGGCCAGCGGGAGAAGGGGGTTTAAGGAACTCGGCAAAACAGCTGGGCGTAACTTCGGGAGATGCCCTGCCACGTTTGACGTGGCCGCAGCAAAAGATGCTTGCCGACTGTTTATCTAAAACACAGGTCTGTGCAAAGGCGAAAGCCAAAGTATACGGGCTGAGGCCTGCCCAGTGCTGGAAGGTTAAGGGGAAGGATGATTCAATTTTTTTGATGAGTTCTGAACTGAAGCCCCGGTAAACGGCAGCAGTAACTATAACTGTTCTACGGTAGCGAAGTCCCTTGTCGGGTAAGTTCCGACCTGCACGAAAGGTTTAACGAGCGAGCAACTGTCTTGAGCCCTCACCCGGTGAAATTGAAATGGCTGTGAAGATGCGGCCTACTTACTGCAGGACAAAAAGACCCTGTAAAGCTTTACTATAGCTTGACATTGGGTTGAATTTATTGATTGTCGAGAATAGGAGGGAGGCTTCGGCCAACAGTGAAATACCTCTCTTTGATAAGTTCAATTCTAACCTAAAGATCCTGGAAGCGGATTTGGGAACAGTGTCTGGTGGGTAGTTTGACTGGGGCGGTCGCTTGCTCAAAGGTAACGCAAGCGTACAAAGGTCGGCTTAGCGCGGATGGAAATCGCGCTGGACGTACAAAGGCAAAAGCCGGCTTAACTGCGAGACTGACGGGTCGAGCAGGGAGGAAACTCGGTCTTAGTGATCTCCCGTTTCTTCGTGGGAAGGACGGGACTTAACGGATAAAAGCTACTTCAGGGATAACAGAGTAGTCGCGCCCAAGAGTTCATATCGACGGCGCGGTTCGCTACCTCGATGTCGGCTCAGCGCATCCTGGGGGTGGAGAAGCTCCCAAGGGTTGGTCTGTTCGCCCATTAAAGCGCTACGTGAGCTGGGTTCAGAACGCCGTAAGGCAGTTCGGCCTCTATCCGCAGTAAGCGTTGGATACTTGAGAGAAGCTGACCATAGTACGAGAGGACCTGGTTGGGGGAATCCCTAGTGTGCCAGTTGTTGCCGTCAGGTGCATCGCTGGGTAGCTACATTCCTTCGGGATAACCGCTGAAAGCATCTAAGCGGGAAGCCCATCTCAAGATAAGGTATCCTTCCGCGTTTAACGCGGGAAAGATCGGTAGGAGATTACTACCTTGATAGGCGACCGGTGTAAGCACAGTAATGTGTTTAGCCAAGTCGTACTAATCGATCGAAGGAGTAGTTCGTGAAGATTAGTCCGCCTACGTTCTTAAATTTGGTAGATTAAAATTGTTCTATTCACTTTTAAAGGAGTCAAAATAAAAAATTGGCCAGTCCTTGGAGCGAAGTGGAACGACTCGTTCCCATTCCGAACACGAAAGTCAAACACTTCAGCGCCGACGATAGTTGATCCGCAAGGGTCTGCGAAAATAGGTCAGGGCTGGCCTTTTTGGTATTTCTAAAACCTCAAAACAATAAAAAGACTTGGCAAACTCTTAATTTTAAGGTAGAATAGAAAAACTTTCTTGAAAGTGAGGTAAATGGAATTTGAAAAAAAGAAAATCGAAAAAAATAGAGAAACAGACTAAAAAGTCTTCTCCCAAGGCTTCGGTTAAACGTTCTTCTAAAAAACAACCCACAACTATGGAAGAGCTTCTTAAACAAACAAAGCATCAGTTACATGGCTGGAAAAGAGGCGATGTGATTAACGGAATTGTAGTAGAAAAAACCAAAGGTATCCTTTATATAGATATCGGCGGTAAGAGCGAGGGGATGGTGATTGATCGGGAAATGAAAGCGGCTAGAGACTTTATTAAGGAATTGGAAGTGGGGAGTCAAGTTGAGGCAGTTGTAAGTCAACCAGAAAACGATAAAGGTCAGACTTTGCTTTCTCTTAAAAAAGCGGCAGCTGATTATCTCTGGGGTCGGTTTGAGGAAAAGATGAAAACAGGTGGGGCCGTAAGAGTGACAGGTAGGGAAGTTAATAAAGGGGGTTTAGTGGTTGAGGCCAAAGGTCTACAAGGTTTTATCCCCGCCTCTCAATTTGGTTCTAAATGGGAAGAAAAGATAGAAAGATTGATTAACCGACAGATTGAAGTAAAGCCGATCGAAGTGGATCGAGGCAAAAATCGATTAATTTTTTCAGAGAGAGAAGTTTCCGAAGCCGCTCTTCTCAAAGCGCAAGAAGAAGAACTTAGGAAGATTAAAATTGGCAATACTTTTTCTGGTAAGATCACAGGCGTGATGCCTTTTGGCTTTTTTGTCAAAATTAAACCAGACAAAATTGAACTAGAAGGATTGGTTCATATTTCGGAGATTTCTTGGCAAAGAGTTGAAGACCCCGGAGAGTTTTATAAAGTAGGTGATAAAATTAAAGTTAAAGTTTTGGCGGTTGATAAAACGACTGGTAAACTTAATCTTTCTATTAAACAGCTCAAACTTGATCCTTGGGAGGCGATTGAAAAGACATATCCGGTTGATGCTCGAGTCAAGAGTAAAGTTGTTCGCTTGGCTCCATTTGGTGCTTTTGTTGATGTAGAGGAAGGAATTGAGGGTCTAATTCATATTTCTAAAATTCCTGCGGAAAAATCTCTTAAAGTTGGTGATAAAGTTGATTGTTATATTGAGTCAATTGATAAAGAGGGGAGAAGAATGAGTTTGGGATTAGTTCTAAAAGAGAAACCAATAGGCTATAAATAGTTTTTTCTTCATGGCGAAACCGATTACCAAATTTGTTTGCCAACAGTGTGGAGCAGAAGCGCCAAAGTGGTTGGGTCGTTGTCCTCAGTGTGGAGAATGGAATAGTCTAGTTGAGACAAAATTGGGCATTCCAGATAGAGTAAGCGGAGAAATTATTTCCCAAGCTAAACCTCAGAAACTTTCCCAAATTAAATCGGTTTTTCAATCAAGAATGAAAACAGGGATAAGTGAATTTGATTTGGTTCTTGGTGGAGGAATAGTTTCTGGTTCAGTGGTATTGGTCAGTGGTGAACCAGGGATTGGTAAAAGTACTTTAATGCTTCAGTTAATCAGTCAGATAGATAAAAAAAGAACACCTCCTCTTTATGTCTCCGGAGAAGAATCGCTGCAACAAATAAAAATCAGGGCCCAAAGATTAAATTTGAAAATTCCAGAAACACTTTTTTTAACGGAAACTAATGTGGAAACAATTTGTGCTCAGATTAGAGATTTAAGACCTAAAATGGTGATTATTGATTCTATTCAAACTTGCTGGACAAGCAGTTTATCAGGAATGGCAGGATCGGTTGGCCAAGTAAGGGAGTCAGCGGCTATGTTTCTTAAAGTTGCCAAAAAAGAAGGGATTCCTTTACTTCTCGTTGGCCACGTAACCAAAGCTGGAGCGATTGCTGGGCCTAAAGTTCTTGAGCATATGGTGGATACGGTTATTTATATTGAAGGCGAAAGATTTGGAGGAGCGAGATTATTGAGAGCAACAAAAAATCGTTTTGGGGCTACCGACGAAGTCGGTGTTTTTGAAATGACCGACAAAGGCTTAATTGAAGTGACTAACCCTTCTAGGCTTTTTCTTAAAGAGCGAGTTAAGAAAACTCCAGGTTCAGTGGTAGTGGCTACTTTAGAAGGGACCCGACCTGTTTTGGTAGAAATTCAAGCTTTAGTTGTACCCACAACCTTAGTTATACCACGAAGAATTGGTCAAGGAATTGATGGTCGGCGTTTACAGCTTATCTCTGCAGTGTTAACTAAACAATTAAGATTGCCCTTAGCTACTTTTGATGTTTATGTTAATGTTGTTGGCGGCATTAGAATTGATGAGCCTGGGAGTGATTTAGGCGTTGCTTTAGCGATTATTTCTTCCTTTAAAGGCATTTCTCTTGATCCCAAAACGGTTTGTTTTGGTGAGATTGGTCTCTTGGGGGAGATAAGAGAAATTAGTCAAACTGATAAAAGGAAAAAAGAAGCCAGAAAATTAGGTTTGACTGAAATTATTTCTCCGGAGAAATTTGCTTCAGTTAGTCAATTAGCCAGAGAATTATTTAAGAAATAACTTTTCCCTTATTTATCCACAATACTTGATATTCCTTTTAAAAGTGGTTAAAATGAAGCTAATATAATAATAGTATAAACTATAGGACTGTCAGTTTTTTCAGAAGATTTTCTTATAGGATTGACACTCTTGACAAAATATGTTAAATTTGTCAAGAATTCACTTTTACAATTAAGCTTTAGTAATAAACAAAGAGCATTACTATCGCTGGACAGATTACCACGAATAGCAATGCCCTTCGCATGTTGGTATTGAGTCAGGACAGGCGACTCAAATACCAAGTTGACAATAACACAGTCGTCAAGAAAATGTCAAGATTTTAGATTCGATTTTGGGATGGAGGGTGGTGTGTAGGGCAGGCACACTACTCTCCATTCGAGAATCGAAAGTTTGCCTCTTGACAGAGTGTTTTAATTTTTGTTTAAATTAGATTGTAGATTGGTGAATTAAATTCTCCCTTAAATTAGTGGTTAGATTCCTTAATGCCAGTATCTAAGAAATTTATTGCTTCAGAGAAAAAAGAAGCCGTTTCTAAAACCGAGAAGAAGTTGTTAACGGCCGATGAGTTTGTGGGGAAAAAAGAAACTCCCTATGAAAATGAATTTAATGGGGTTGTCGATAATCGGCGGATTCCCGATGCAGATGTGCCAACTCACTTTGTCGAGGGGATCTTAGGGGTTGCTCCTGAAGGTCACGGCTATCTTAGACCTAAATTTTCGCCTTCTGACAGAGACGTTTATATTTCCTCTTCCCAAATTCACCGTTTCAATCTCCGTCCTGGTGACATGATTGGTGGCCAGGCCCGAGAGCCAAAAGAAAATGAACGTTATTATGGCCTTTTAAAAGTAGAAAAAATTAATGATTTGGCTCCAGATAAAGTAGGTAAGCGACCAGTTTTCGAGAGTTTGACGCCCCTCTATCCTGAGGAACAAATTAAACTAGAAACAGGCAAGGCACCTGTTTCTACTAGAGTTATTGACCTTATCTCGCCGATTGGTAGAGGCCAACGGGGCTTAATTGTTTCACCACCTAAAGCAGGTAAAACTTGGCTTTTAAAGGATATTGCTAATGGGATTACCGAGAACTACAAAGATATTCATTTGATGGCAGTTTTGGTAGGAGAAAGACCAGAAGAGGTGACTGATATTGCCCGTTCAGTTAAAGGTGAGGTTATTTCTTCTAATTTTGATGAGCCACCAGAACAGCAGACAAGCGCAGCTGAAGTAGCTCTAGAGCGAGCTAAACGGCTGGTAGAACTTGGCAAAGACGTGATTATCCTTTTGGATTCAATCACCCGTTTAGCCCGTGCTTATAATCTCAGTATTCCCACTTCGGGGCGAACTTTGACTGGTGGTTTTGATCCAGCCGCTCTCTGGCCTCCAAAGAAATTCTTTGGTGCCGCCAGAAACATTGAGAAAGGTGGTTCGCTAACGATTATTGGTACCTGTTTGGTTGAAACAGGTTCGAAAATGGATGATTTGATTTACGAAGAATTTAAAGGGACCGGTAATATGGAGCTCCATTTGGTTAGAGAATTAGCCGAGCGGCGAGTTTATCCGGCGATTGATATTCAACGCTCTGGGACCCGACAAGAAGAACTTCTCTACGGCAAGACAGTCTATCCTAAAATTATTACCATGAGAAAGATGGTTGATATGCTCGGGGCGAATGAGAGAACAGAATTATTTTTAGAACGTTTAATTAAAACCAAATCTAACAGCGAATTCTTAAAGACTCTCAATCAAGGCTAGAGCGGTTAAATTGACTTCTACTTCTGCCTATGTTAACCTGGTTCCACTTATGGAGCACCCCTCTTTTAAAAAAGATATTTGGCAATTCCTCTGTAGTTTAGGTCGTTATTCTCGCAAAAAAACCGCTAGAATTTTTCATTTGTTCGAAGGGGGTAAGTCAAAGATGGCGGTGGTTCTTTACCGTCAGCGGGGACGCTACAGTCGGCCTTTTGTTCACTCCGGAATGATGCTTTTAATTGTGATAGGAATTACCCTAGGACCGGTTTTAATTGAAGAGAATTTCCCTGGATTGACAGAGAGTTCCTGGCAGCAGGCTGAAGCGACGGCTGTTATTTCCGCCACTAAAGGAGAGATAGAAACCTCGACTCTTGAGTCAATTAAACCCCGTTCAGAGATTATTGAGTACACGGTTAAGTCAGGCGATACGGTTTCAACCATTGCCGAGAAATTTGGTGTTTCCATTGATACGATTCGTTGGGAGAATAATCTTGAGACAATTAAATCAATCAAGGTAGGTAGTGTCTTAAGAATTCTCCCGGTCACTGGTATTTCCCATAAAGTCCAACACGGAGAAACAATCTATTCGATTGCCAGAAAATACCAAGTTGATGCCCAGGTGGTTGTTAACTGGCCTTACAACTCCTTTGCTAATGATGAAACTTTTGCTTTAGCGGTTGGTCAAGAATTGGTTGTTCCTGAAGGGATTATGCCTAAGGCAACACCTAGTGAACCAAGACGTTATTATGCGGAGGTGCCAGCCGCTGGGACGATTACTGGCACCGGTCAGTTTGTTTGGCCAGCGAGCGGCCGAATTACTCAATATTTTGTTTGGTACCACCCTGGAATTGATATTGCTAATAATAGTGCTCCAAATGCTCTGGCAGCTGATTCAGGAACAGTAATAGTGGCTGGTTGGCCTGCCCCTTGGGCTTATGGTAATCGGGTTTTGATTGACCATGGTAATGGTTTTAGCACTCTTTATGCTCATCTGTCGGCAATTTATGTTTCTCCTGGTCAAAATGTTAGTCGGGGACAGTCAATTGGAAAAATAGGCTCAACCGGGCGGAGTACAGGTATTCATCTTCACTTTGAGATAAGGAACGGAGGCGTGGCTGTTAATCCTTTAAGCTATCTTAAGTAGTAATATTCTCTTATTTTTTCGTTTTTTCCTATAACAAAAAGCCTAGAAGTTACTTTTAAGTGGACCGTGCGGGAGTCGAACCCGCGACCTTCTGCATGCCATGCAGACGCTCTAGCCAACTGAGCTAACGGCCCAGAGTGGACCTGGAGGGAGTCGAACCCTCGACCTCCGCAATGCGAATGCGACGCTCTAGCCAACTGAGCTACAGGCCCAATACTTACTTTAATTTTAACATTGAAACCTTAAAAATTCTACTTTAGGGAGATGATTCTTCTGATAAGTTGATTAGTGGTTGAGTTATTGGTGAAGGTAAAGGCGAGGGTTCAGTTAAGCTAGACTCTTCTGTTTCAGGAGAAACAGCTTTTTCTTGTTGTTGGGGTAATTCTTTAGCTAAAGCCTCTAATTCATTCTTAGCTTTTTGGTAGTCAGTTGAATTAGGATCAACTAAATTAACCACATTTTGCATAGCGTTATAAGCTTCCTGATACATTTCTCTTTCTCGGTAAGTGGCGGAGAGATTATAATAAGCGTTAGCATAATCTGATTTAAGAGAAACGGCGATTTCAAATTGACGAGTCGCTTGTTCAAAATCCTCAAGACTATAGTGGAGTCCGCCTAATTCGATGCGAATTTGAGGGTTAAGAGGATCATTAATAATTGCTTGTTGGTAACTAGTAATGGCCCATTGATCAGACTTATCAGCAAATCTAAGAAGACTGCGATAAGTTTGAGCTAGATTTTCCCAATTAACCGCATCAGTCGGGTTAAGAACAGTGGCAATTTTGGCTTCTCTCACTGTTTGTTGGAACAAACTAGTTATTTTATCCCAGTCTCGGCTGGCTTGATCTGGTTGGTTAACTAGAGCAAAGGCAAGAATAAGATTGGTTTGAGAATAAACGCGACGATAAAGAGGTGAATAGGGATTGAGTTTAATCGCCCTAATTTGTTGATTGTAGGTAGGGATGCCTTGATTTTTAGCTAAGGAATCAAGTGATTGTGTAAAAACAATTTCGGCGACATAAATTCGCCCCCAGAGATAAACAAAAAAGAGAATAATTGCTAAGCCAACAGTTAAGATAATAGGCGGGATTTTTTTTGAGGAGAAAGATAGTTGTTTTGTTTCCTCAGGCTTGAGATTGAAAAAAGCTAACAAGATGTAGGTTAAACTGAGAATAACTAAGTTAATTCCAATCAACCAGGGAATAATAAGGGTAATAGCCAGGATAATTAAAAGTAATCTTTGGTTTTCTTTTCTTTGTTGGTAACTTTTAAAAAAGAGAAGACCGATTTTAATTATTAAAAATAAGTAAGCAAAAAAGACTAATAAACCACCAGTCGTTAATAAGTCAAGGGGATAGATTATTGCTCGATCAAAACGGAAATTCCAGAAGTCATTTTGATTAAAACTTAAAGGTTTAAAGCGACTAAAAGCAGAAATATAATTACCTGGGCCAACTCCAAAAAGAGGATTGGTTTTAAGAGATTCAATGCTAATAATCCAACTATCTCGGTAAGAGAGAAAAGCAAAATCTTTACCTAGTTCTGGAGTTAGGTTATGGATACTTAAAATCAAGCTTAAGGTAATAATGAAACAAGCGCCACCAGTTAGAAATGTTATTAAATATTCTTTTTTATTAAGTTGCTTAACGAAGAGGTAAAGGGTAAGGATTAAGCCAAGAAAAAGAAACGAAATTAGAATTAGTATACTACCAAGAGGAGTAAACCATTTATCTTCTAGCCAAGGAAGATTAGTGAAAGAGCTTGTCAGACCAGAAGATTGATAGAGAGTGGCTAGTGAAAGAAAAACAGCACTGATAATTAGACTTGAAAATAAATAAGGGAGAAATTTAGATTTTAAATTGTTAGTGATTATAAAGTAGATAAGCGTTAAGCTAATGATTGTACCTGTGCCGGTTGATGCCAAAAAGGGAATAGTCTTGTGAGTTTTAGTCATTAAGCTAGCAATGATAAAAGCGATCATTAAAAGAAGAAGAGGAAGATCTAAAGGTGATCTTCGGAAAACAAGCTTTTGGTTCAAAACCATTTTTATCAACCAAAGGATTAGGAGGAGGCTAGTAAAAACAATCAAAAGAGTTTGTTTATTAAACTCATAAAAATCGATTGTAATTGGCAGGAAAAAGATTGGCAAGAGAAAAGCTAAGCTGATGATTAACCAACCCATGATTTTTTCTATATCCCAAATTATTTTATTTTCCATAACTTCTCAATTATAGCTTTGATTCAGTTAATAATCCACCAATTGAAATTAATATCTTGATTAATCTTTTTATCAATGCCTACTCTAAACCAACCAATCTCTTCTGGAGAATCAGCTTTTTTGGCTTTAATAAAGAGGACTTTATTATCAGGGTCACTGGTAGGGGTAACGTAAATCATCGTATCATCTGTAACAAAATGAGATTTAATAGTGATTTCTGTATCATGGGCAGTTAGAGTAGCTTGGCCAGCAGTGGCATTAGTTTCAATTTCATTTTCTGAGATTTGATTAGTTTCTTGTTTAGCATTAGCAATGGCTACCTTTTTAAAAGTTGATGTCCCCGAGGAATCAATTGAGGCAATTGTTTCTTGATCAACGCCTTTAACAATTAATTTACCGAAACTAGATTCTTCTTCTGATTCTGATTGGTTGTCTAGATTAATAATCAGATCCTGATCTGGTAATGGTTCGATTTCGCTCAAAGCTAATCTGCCTTTAATCGCCACATCACCTTTAAAAACAACGTTTCCTTGAGAATCAATCGTAATTTTGCCAGCTAAGATATCAATCCCTCCTAAACCAAGATTTTGAAGATAAAGGTTGTCGATTAAAGAATTGATTGAATTGTCAGCTAGATTCAGGGTGCCACCAATATTAAGCGAGCCGGCAACCGAGGTATCACCAAGAGAGGTATTACCCAGAACAGTGAGATTATTATTAATCATTAAATTCTCACCAGAAATATCATTTAGGTCAGCTTGGGAGGTTGCTTCAGTTGAAGTTTTCAAAATCTCGTCAACCAAAGCCTCTATATCTGGTGAAAGTTCAAGATCAGCCATTGGGTCAATATTACTACTTTCAGTGGCTGGTGATTCTTCCTCTGTAATTGTTTCTGGTGGCGGTGTTGGCGAAGATATTGCCGATGCTGTTTCTTTATTAGCCTCTAATTGAGCCAGCCTTTCTTCTAATCCCTGAATTTTTTGAGCAGAAACGGTGGCGGCTAAGAGTTCGCCAAATTTGCCTTCTAAACTAACGATTTCATTGCTAACGATTTTATCAGCGTAGAGGGTACCAGTAATGGTGGCGTCTTTAGTTTCTAAGTTCTCACTGGTGATAACCTTGCTTAAAAGTTTCTCAAATTTACCTTTATCTGCTGTAATCTCACCACTAAAGGTAGCGTTGCCAAGGCTATCAATACTAGCGACCTCTTGACCGTCCTTGCCTTTAATAATTAATTTGCCAAAACCACTTTCATCTTTTTCCAAATTAACAATCAGATTTTCGCCTGGTTTTGAATCAATCTCTTTCAAACTAATTCTTTCTGTATCAATATCTTGAGTTTCGATTAAAGGTGTGACTAAACTTTGGGTTTGGATTTCTTGGCTGGCTAATTTATCAGTTACCAATTCTTTGGTTTCAATCAAACCAGCTTTAATCTTGCCAATCACTGCTTCTTTAAGGATACTAACCTTTTCGATTAGCCCATCAGTAGAATCTTTAACAACGAATTCTTCTTCACCATCTTCAGTTATTATCTTTTCAATAAAGATGTCACCGGTATCTGTTAGATAAACATCAGGGTTATACCAAGAGATATTGATAAAAATCTCAATTTTGCCGCATTGATATTGTTCATAAGGTGCAGTACACGGTTCGAGTGTTTGCTCCAAACCAAAAGGCTCTAGGGCTTTACCAACAATTGGTCCAGCTTCAGTACTTTTCATTCCCACGCCTGGAATCTTACTTGATGTAACCGGATCGCCAGTTTTAATCAGACCGTTGATAGTGGAGACTTTAGTTTTAAATACACCACTAATAGTTGGTCTGTAACCATCACTGTCATTATATTCTGCTATGCCAATAATATTTTGGTCATAGGCATAGCTTGATTTTGTAAATCTTGCGTTTTCGATGGTCTGATTTGAATCTAAAGCCTCGGTTATAGAGAGAAGATCTCCCACGGTAAATGACTCTTCCTCTTTAGGATAGATTCTGCTTTCAATAATATGGCCAGTAGCATAGCTTTGTGCAATCATACCTCCTCCGACTCTAAACAGATAGGACCCTATATCTATTGTTCCAATACCAATATTGCCGTTAAGTGAGTCAGAAAAGAAGATAGTTGGAGAACTATTTGCCGAAATTTCGCTACCTAAATCAACGCTAACGCTAACTGTTTTTCTTTGGATAAAGACCACGTCTAAATATGGTGGTTGAATGCCGGTCGCTGTGGAAGTTGTGAAACTATAATTGTGTGTGTGGTCGGCCTGTGCCAAAGTATAGGGATTACCAGTGGCGCCATGTTGACCGGTGTTATTTGATGGAACAGAGGTAGCTTTTGTTCCGTTAGAAGTATGATTGTGGGTTGTTGCTCCTCCTGTTTCGCCATAACTAGTGTTTCCTCTGGGAAATAGATTAGAGCTGTTCAAAGAAGTGAATAGATTCCAGCCAAGGGGGGGTGCGGAATTTGAATTTGTTGGGACGATGACATTGGCTTCAAAAGGAGCAGTAGCGTCGGGAGTGGCCGCAATTACATCCAAATAGGGAGGAACATTACTTCCTCCAGAAGTAGTTCCGCTAACTGTGTGAGTATGTGGGTCGTTTGGAATATATGCCTTTGTCCCGCTGCTCCCACCAGCCGATGGGTTAGAGCTTCCTGTGCTATAGGGATGAGTATGGGTTGTTGCTCCTCCTGTTTCGCCATAACTAGTGTTTCCTCTGGGAAATCGATTGGAATCGTTCAAACCGGAGAACGAGCTCCAGCCAGAGGGCAAAGAAGAATACCAAGAAATTGATGAGGTTGGAAGAAGTGGGGCCGGATCATCAGCAGAGCAGAATATAACAGATAGATAAGGAGGTATTTGGTTATTTGCAGTCGAGCTAACTGTTCCGCTATAGGTATGAGTATGAGTATATGATGTGGCAGCAGAGGAGGTTGTTCCATAGGAGATAGTAATAGATGGCCCAGTAGTTGTTCCGCTAAAAGTGTGAACAGCGTGAGCCGTTGTTCCTCCTGTTCCGCCATAACTAGTACTTCCCCTTGGGAATCGATTAGAATCGTTCAAACCGGAGAATGAGCTCCAACCAGAGGGACACGAGACATTAAACATGGTAATAAATGAGCCAGAATAGGTTTCGCTTGCATTGATAGAAGTGGAATTTCCGTAGACAAGATAAATTTCTTTTTGGGAAGTAGCCGGTATAGTGGGAACTGTTACCCAAATCTGGGTTGCAGAAGTGTTACATCCTTGTTCTAACCAATAAACTAAGGGAGTTGTTTTATCTGAATCCATAAATCTTATATCATCACAGTCCGATTGCATTTTGCTGTTAGAGATTAGAGTAGCGGTATCGATTTCAACTAAAATATCATAATCTGTGAGTTCTCCTCCCGAATTAGTGATAGTGATATTCCTTTGGTAATCATATTTTTGCCTCATAATGACAGAGCCATTAACATCTAATTTAACTACAGGCTCTACCATCCCAATTCCCACGTTGCCGGTGGTGCTTTGTAAGATAACATCACCATCACTGTTAAAAATAAAGTCATCGGAAGTAGTGTCGTAGTAAATTCTGCCTTCATCGGAAGTATTGGTACCGATATGGAGAGTTTCTGGCCCTAGGTAGAGATTGGCCCAGCGGGCGGTATTGGAACCAAGGTCAAAGGAATCATTAGATTGGGGAGAGATGTGATAGGCGGTAAGGTCGCCTCCAAGGACAGTATTTTGTGAGCCATCAAAAGTAATGACAACACCTCCAGAATCGTAAATATTATTACCGCCTACGGTAATGTTTCCTTCAACATCAAGCTTCGTTCCTGGTGTATCTGTTCCAATCCCAAAATCGCCGCCGGAGACATTAATCCACGAGTCATTATTGGCCACCGGTGAAAAGTAAATTTCGGCTGATGCTGTGGCATCGTTACCTAAAGCCAAAGACTGAGAATTAGGATCAAGATAAGGGAAAATTAGACCGCACCAACCATTAGGCCCATCGCAGTTATTATATTCCCAAAAGAGGGAAGTGCCATCGGGTCCGACTGGTCCTGTCGGTCCCGTTGGTCCGGAGGCACCTTCAGCTCCTGTCGCTCCCGTTGGTCCAGTCGGCCCGGTTACACCTACTTCACCGGTAGCACCGGTTGGTCCGGTCGGCCCGGTTACACCTACTTCACCGGTAGCACCGGTTGGTCCAGACTCACCTTCAATGCCGGTCGCTCCCGTTGGACCAGTTGGTCCAGTAGCTCCTTCCGCGCCAGTCGCGCCGGTTGGTCCGGTCGGCCCGGTTACACCGGCCTCACCCGTCGCGCCGGTTGGTCCAGTTGGTCCGGTAGCTCCGGTTGGTCCAGTTGGTCCGGTTGCTCCGGTGGGACCGATGACTCCGGTTGCTCCGGTGGGTCCGGTTGGTCCGGTTACACCTACTTCACCGGTTGCTCCGGTGGGTCCGGTTGGTCCGGTGGTACCTTCTGCACCGGTCGCTGCTGTTGGTCCGGTCGGCCCAGTTACACCAGCGGGTCCAGTGGCGCCGGTAGGCCCTACGATCCCGGTCGCACCGGTTGGTCCGGTCGGTCCGGTTACACCTACTTCACCGGTTGCTCCGGTGGGTCCGGTTACACCGGCCTCACCCGTCGCTCCGGTTGGTCCAGTTGGCCCGGTTGCTCCGGTGGGACCGATGACTCCGGTCGCACCGGTTGGTCCGGTCGGTCCGGTTACACCTACTTCACCGGTAGCTCCGGTTGGTCCAGTTGGCCCGGTTGCTCCGGTGGGACCGATGACTCCGGTCGCACCGGTTGGTCCGGTTACACCTACTTCACCGGTAGCTCCGGTTGGTCCAGTTGGCCCGGTTGCTCCGGTGGGACCGATGACTCCGGTCGCACCGGTTGGTCCGGTCGGTCCGGTTACACCTACTTCACCGGTAGCTCCGGTTGGTCCAGTTGGCCCGGTTGCTCCGGTGGGACCGATGACTCCGGTGGCTCCGGTTGGTCCGGTGGGACCGGTTACACCGATTTCACCGGTCGCTCCGGTTGGTCCGGTGGGTCCGGTTACACCGATTTCACCAGTCGCTCCGGTTGGTCCGGTAGGTCCGGTTGGTCCCGAAGCACCGATCGCCCCGGTGGCTCCGGTTGGTCCGGTGGGTCCGGTTACACCGATTTCACCGGTCGCTCCGGTTGGTCCGGTAGGTCCGG